>ERZ1643249.48-NODE-48-length-189802-cov-62.656511_pt1 | contig 189802 bp, 204 predicted proteins | sample MGYA00579263_ERZ1643249 | MGnify/ENA primary metagenome ERZ1643249 (study PRJEB29033, sample SAMEA4952264) | chicken gut metagenome | biome: Broiler Chicken; feature: Gastrointestinal Tract; material: Caecum | place: Ireland | collected 2018 | study: Broiler...
TGCCACTTTTTCAAAAATTCTTTTTTACTTGACTTTCTTTAATAGTTAGTCTTATTTCTTTTTTGTGAACATGGATTTTACAGTGATGCCGTCAATCATTCCCAGCTTCCCGGAAAGAGTGCTGATGATGTCGGCAGGCGCATCTAATACGACGGAAATAATATTCACATTTTTCTGACGGTATGGGATTCCCATGCGTCCGACGATATAGGAACGATAGTCATGCAGTGTCTGGTTGACTGGTTCCACGGAAGATTCTTCCTCGATTAAAATGCCGATAAGAGCAATGCGGCTCTGAACTTCCATAAATTCCTCCTTTTGTTATCTGAAGGTCCGGTTTTTGAACAGCAGAACCAGAGTGGATCGCTTCTTGAGTCAAAAAAAGCATATCCTTTTTCCGGATATGCCATACATTGTTCTATAGAAAATCGTGAAAGACTTAAAAGTTCAGATTTCACGGCAAAACAGCTCATCGTCCATAAGGACAAAACGAGCATAAAACCCCTGTCTGCAGAGGTGTTTTTTGTTCTAGAGATCAATCTTGGCTTCAGGAAAAACCTTGGCTTCAGAATGATAATTTATATCATCATTCATTGTAGCGAAAGAAAACAGAAAAGTCAAATCACAGAAGAAGTTTTGACTGAGAACTGCAGAGTGATAAAATAGAAAGAAAAGCAGCAATAAGATGGAAACACAAATGGAGGCAGCTTATGGAAGACTTAAAGATGTATATTGGAGGAAAATGGACGCCGGGACACAGTGGGGAAAGGATAGAAGTTGAAAATCCGGCCACAAAAGAAATCATTGGAACAGTTCCAAGAGGAAATGAGGAAGATGTCGATGCAGCAGCAGAAGCTGCAAAAGAAGGATATCAGGTATGGAAGACATATTCCGTAAGGGAAAGAACCCGCTGTCTTAGAAGATTGGCGGATGATCTGGACAGGCATGCAGAAGAAATTGCAGATACGATTACCAGAGAACTGGGTGCCCCGGTTAGTATGGCAAAAGACTGGCATGTAGCGGCAGCCGGCAGCGAAACCCGCTGTTTTGCGGACTGGGCAGAAATGCTTTCGTATGAAGAGCAAAAGGACGGATATATTTTAAGAAGAGAACCGTTTGGCATTGTGGCGGCAGTTACTCCATGGAATTTTCCGCTGGACCAGGCGCTATTAAAAGTACTTCCTGCATTGGCAGCAGGAAACTGTGTAATTCTCAAGCCGAGTCAGCTGACGCCGATGACGGCCTGCCGTTTGGCAGAATGTATAGATCGATGTGGGTTTCCGGCAGGTGTGTTTAACCTTGTGACAGGAAAGGGAGCGGAAGTAGGAAATGCCCTTGCCGGGCATCCTGACATTCGGATGATATCTTTTACCGGATCTACGTCTGCCGGACGGGAAGTGGCCAGGCGGGCACTTTCTAATATAAAGAAATGTACTCTGGAATTAGGAGGAAAATCAGCAGGTATTGTCCTGAACAGTGCAGATTTTAGTCTGGCGGCCGATGTAATGCTGGAGGATTGTTTTATGAATACAGGACAGATCTGCAATGCCATGACAAGAATGCTGGTTCCGGCTTCCGGAAAAGAAGAGATGGAGAAACTTCTGGTAGAAAAAGCCGCAAAATTTAAAGTCGGAGATCCTATGGATAAAAATACTGTGGTGGGACCTCTTGTCAGTAAAAAGGCATTTGAGTCGGTAAAAAGGTATATTGAAACCGGAGTCAGGGAAAAAGCCAGGATGCTGGTTGGAGCCATTCCGCAGGAATGTGAGAATGGATATTATGTGAAACCGGTTATCTTTACGGACGTCACCAGCCAGATGACCATTGCCAGAGAAGAAATTTTTGGACCGGTATTGTCTGTGATTTTTTATGATACGGTGGAAGAAGCAATCCGAATTGCAAATGACAGTTCTTATGGACTATGCGGAGGTGTTTTTGGAGAGGAGAAAGAGGCATTGAATGCTGCACGTCTAATGGAGACAGGAGTTGTGCGGATCAATGGAGCAGAAATTCCTTCAGGAGCGCCTTTTGGAGGATATAAAGAATCCGGCATTGGCAGGGAAAATTGTATACAGAGCATAGATGAATTCATGGAAGTCAAATCCATTGTAATTTAAGGAAATTTTGTTATAATAGCAATCGTAATATTAAAAGAAAGGAATTTATCGATGAGTGGAAGAAATCAAAAAGAATTAGGAGATATCACTCTGCTTGGAAATCAGAAAACAAAGTATCCAGATGATTATGCACCGGAAGTGCTGGAAACATTTCTGAACAAACATCCGGAAAATGATTATTTTGTAAAATTCAATGCACCGGAATTTACCAGCCTTTGTCCAATCACAGGGCAGCCGGATTTTGCGACTATCTATATTTCCTATGTACCAGGAGAAAAGATGGTAGAAAGCAAATCTTTAAAATTATACCTGTACAGTTTTCGAAATCATGGAGATTTTCATGAGGACTGTATGAACATTATCATGAAAGATCTGATTCGACTGATGGATCCAAAATATATCGAAGTATGGGGAAAATTCACTCCGAGGGGAGGAATTTCCATTGATCCATACTGTAACTACGGGAAACCTGGAACCAAATGGGAAGAGGTGGCCTGGAACCGTCTGTCAAACCATGACCTGTATCCGGAGAAGATAGACAATCGATAAAAAAGAAGTTATTTTTCCTTTAGACTAATTTATAGTTTCTTTAGAATTGTTTATACGCAGTACATTGAATGAAGGGAGGATTCTGGTATACTAAAGACATAGTTTTTCATATATATTTTAATCCTCTCTTTTCATTTTAAGCTCCGCAGATTTTGCGGAGTATTTTTTTTGAAAATAACAGGAGCTTTGGAAAAACATAAGAAATAAGAGTTTTTGTTTAGAGTTGTTTATAATTTCTTTAGAATTATTTATATTAAGTATATTGAATAGGAAAAGATTTTTGATATACTAAAGACATAGTTTTTCATATATATTTTTTAATCCTCTCTTTTTGAATAGCTTTGTGATCGCACAAAGCTATTTTTTTGCTGCAAAGTTCCGTCATCAGCAAATACATAAAGAGCACGGCGAAAGTTTACTTGCGAGTCGTGCTCTTTATGTATTTGCAGTGATGGGCGGAACGCCCATCAGCCACAGACGGGAGCTGCGGAAGCGGCGGGATCGAAGAGACCAGGTCTGTGGGATGATGACGGAACGGAGCGGGAAGAAGCCAGAAGGGAAATTAACGGGATTTTTCATATTAATAAGTTGACATATAAAAATGAAATGATATAATAAATATATGGTAAAAATAGTAAAAACAGCATTGCACTGAATCATACTGTATGGTAAACTATACTTATCTATTATTCTATTTGCATGTCTTATGCATTTATGCGGCGTTTCTGCCAGAATTTCAAGAAGGTAACAGATAAGTACAGAATTACCTGCACTCCTGGTGATTCTGTATGGAAGGATTACAAAGGAGGTAACACGATGGGACAGAAAGATATTGTCGAAAAGATGCTGGAAGATTATCCGGATGTGTTTGCGGATATCATCAATGTACTGATATTTCATGGGGAACCGGTGGTAAAGGAGGATGAATTACACCAGACAAAGACAAGATCGCAGTATAAGGCGGATGACAGTGAACTCCATGAGCAGGAGAGGGATAATCTGAAGCTGTGGATCAGCGGATCCCGGATTGTGCTTTTTGGACTGGAGAACCAGACAGCCATTGATCATGACATGTCTCTGCGGGTGATCGGCTATGATGGAGCGTCTTACCGGGAACAGCTGCTGGAATCTCCCGGAAATAAAAGGTACCAGGTCGTGACTCTGGTGCTCTACTTTGGAGATCAGCCATGGAGGAGTCAGAAGAGCCTTCAGGACCGGATATCCAGAGTGGAAGGGATCATGGGCAGCGATTATAAGATCCAGGTATTTGAGATCGCATTTCTGACAGATGAACAGGTTCAAATGTTTCGAAGTGATTTTGGGATCATAGCAGATTATTTTGTAAAAAGACGGAGAGGAGAAGTATATGAAGGCAGTCGGAAACCGATCCGTCATGTGGATGCGATGCTGAAATTTATGGCGGTATTTGCGAAAGACCAGCGGTTTTTAAAAATAAAACTGGATGAAAAGGAGGAGGTCAATATGTGTGTGATACTGGATCGGGTAGAAGAAAGAGGGCGCCAGGAAGGAATTCGAATGGGAAGGGAAGAAGAAAGGGCCAGGACTGATAAGATACTGGATCAGGTGGAAGAAAGAGGACGCCAGGAAGGAATTCGAATAGGAAGAGAAGAAGAGAGGGCCAGGACTTTACGATTGATTGGGATACTGCTTCAGCAAGGCAGAGCTGACGACATTGAACGAGTCTGCGCAGATGAGCAATACTGCAAAGAACTGCTGAAGCAATATGGATTGCAGTAATCTTAATGGAAACGCTATCGGCAGAAATTTAAATGCTGACAGTGTTTTTCGCTTTGCAAAAAGTTTCGTTATCGGAAAATACAAAAAAAGCACAGCGCAAGCCTGCTTGCAGACTGTGTGCTTGACACTTTTGCAAGTGAAGTGGTATTGTATTTTTTAAAAAAACCGGTTGACCTTCGAAAGAGAACGTGATATGATTATCACGCTAGACTTTAGCGTTGGAAGAAGGTCTTTTTTTTATGCCTTATTTTAATTTAATTAAGAATCATAATGGAGGTGGAAGTTGTGCGCACAAGAGTAACATTAGAATGTACAGAATGTAAACAGCGTAATTACAACATGACGAAGGATAAGAAAACTCATCCGGAACGCATGGAAACAAAGAAATACTGCAAATTCTGTAAGAAACATACACTGCACAAAGAAACAAAATAGTGTTTCCGACGTGGCCCAAGCTTAAGGAAGTGGAGTATGGAAAAGAAGGACAAGAAAAAGAAAGCCAAAAAGACAAACTGGTTTAAGCAGATGAAAGCTGAATTCGGAAGAATTATCTGGCCGACCAAAGGAAGAATTGCAAAAGAAACAGCAGTTGTAGTTATCTGTGCCTTGATCATTGGTATTATAGTCGCTGTCCTGGACATGGGACTTCAGTACGGAATACAGGCACTGGTAGGATAGAGGTAAGGAGAATTTATGGCAGAAGCAAATTGGTATGTCGTTCACACTTATTCCGGCTATGAGAATAAGGTAAAAGCAAATCTTGAAAAAACCATTGAAAACCGCAAGCTTCAGGATGAGATACTGGAAGTTAAAGTACCCCTTGAAGATGTGGTTGAACTTAAGAATGGTGTAAAAAAGAAAGTTTCCAAAAAAATGTTTCCGGGATACGTATTGATCCATATGGTGATGAATGATGATACCTGGTATGTTGTTAGAAATACCAGAGGAGTCACAGGCTTTGTAGGACCAGGATCAAAACCGGTTCCCCTTACTCCTGCTGAAATGAAGCCGTTAGGAATCCAGCTGGGTGGAGGAACAGAAGCTGAAGCGCCAAAACAGGAAAAAGTCGAGTTTGACGCTGAGGTAGGAGACATGATTGTTGTAACTTCTGGTGCTTGGGAAGGAACAACAAGTGCGATTACTGCAATTAATGAACACAAGCAGACAGTAACCATTGAAGTAGAGATGTTTGGAAGAGCTACTTCTGTGGAGATTAATTTCTTGGATATCAAGAAAGCGTAGCAAAATAAAGAAACAGAACTTCTTTATTTGAGACAAAGTGGGAGGGCTATCCCGTAATTACCACAATAATCAGGAGGTTAACGATTATGGCAAAGAAAGTAGAAGGTTATATCAAACTTCAGATTCCAGCAGGAAAGGCAACACCTGCACCACCAGTTGGACCAGCTCTTGGTCAGCATGGTGTAAACATTGTACAGTTTACAAAAGAATTTAACGCAAGAACAGCAGATCAGGGAGATGTTGTAATTCCTGTTGTTATCACAGTATATCAGGACAGAAGCTTCAGCTTCGTAACAAAGACTCCGCCGGCTGCAGTTTTATTAAAGAAAGCATGCAAGATCCAGTCTGGATCAGGCGAGCCAAACAGAAAGAAAGTAGCAACGATTTCTAAAGAAGAGATCCAGAAGATCGCTGAGACAAAGATGCCAGACTTAAATGCAGGTTCTCTCGAAGCAGCTATGAGCATGATTGCCGGAACTGCAAGAAGTATGGGAATCACAGTAGAAGACTAGAAATCAGATGTGCTGCCTTAAAATTAAGAATTAAGAAGTGGGAGGGCTGGCTTCCCGATATTACCACAGGAGGTATTTTAGAATGAAAAAAGGTAAGAGATATGCAGAACTTGCAAAATTAGTAGACAAAACAACTACTTATGAGGCAAAGGACGCAGTTTCATTAGTAAAAAAATTAGCAAACGCAAAATTTGACGAGACGATCGAAGCTCATATCCGTCTTGGTGTCGATGGACGTCAGGCAGATCAGCAGATCCGTGGAGCAGTTGTACTGCCAAACGGAACAGGAAAAGAAGTAAAAGTTCTTGTATTCGCAAAAGATGCAAAAGCAGAAGAAGCAAAAGCTGCCGGAGCAGAATATGTCGGAGCAGAAGAATTAGTACCAAAAATCCAGAAAGAAAACTGGTTTGACTTTGATGTTGTTGTAGCAACACCAGATATGATGGGTATCGTAGGACGTTTAGGTCGTGATCTTGGACCAAAAGGTTTAATGCCTAACCCGAAAGCCGGAACTGTAACTATGGATGTTGCAAATGCGATCAAAGAGATCAAAGCAGGTAAGATCGAGTATAGATTAGACAAATCTAATATTATTCATGTGCCAGTAGGAAAAGCTTCCTTTACGGAAGAACAGTTAGTGGACAACTTCCAAACGTTAATCGATGCAATTGTAAAAGCAAAACCTGCTGCAGCGAAAGGTCAGTATTTTAGAAATGTAACAATTTCTTCTACAATGGGACCTGGAGTGAAAGTTGATACAACAAAATTTGCTTAAGTCTTAACGATAATCCTCTCTGTGAGATTCACAGAGAGGATTTTTTGATTTATGAAAACGATGTTCCTGTGAAATGAAAACACCCTGGAGGATCACAGTCATAGGAATTTGGAAAAAAACAAAAAAATAGTTGACAGATATAACAAAGTATGATATCTTTATAAAGTATTACTGCCGAAGACAGTAGGTGCCGTAAGGCGTAACGTAGAACTACCTACCGAGGAGAATCATTAGTATGAGCTAATTATGCCCTTTGTCTTTGGAGACAGAGGGCTTTTCTTTTTTAGGTGCGGCGGTACACGAAAATAAATCAAGGAGGTGCACCATTTCAATGGCAAAAGTTGAGTTAAAACAACCGATTGTAGACGAAATCAAAGAATTACTTGCAGATGCTCAGTCAGCAGTGCTTGTTTCTTATCGTGGAATTACAGTTGAACAAGATACAGCAATGCGTAAGGAATTAAGAGAAGCAGGTGTTGACTACAAAGTATACAAGAATACAATGCTTCGTTTTGCAGTGAAAGATACGGATTTTGATTCTTTATCCGGAGATCTTACAGGACCTACTGCGATTGCTGTTTCTAAGACAGACGCGACAGCTCCTGCACGTATCATTGCAAAATATGCAAAAGACGTAGAGTCTTTAGAGATGAAGTCTGGAGTTGTAGAAGGAACATTCTATGACAAAGATGGAATCAAAGTTATCGCAAGTATTCCATCAAGAGACGAACTGCTTGCAAAATTCCTTGGAAGTATCCAGTCTCCAATTACAAACTTTGCTCGTGTTATTAATCAGATCGCTGAAAAAGGCGGAGCAGGGGAAGCAGCAGAAGCTGCAGAATAATTTTAAGTAAAATATTAAATTTGAATTAGGAGGAAAATCATAATGACAACTCAGGAAATTATTGAAGTTATCAAAGGTTTATCAGTATTAGAATTAAATGAATTAGTAAAAGCTTGTGAAGAAGAATTCGGTGTATCTGCAGCAGCAGGTGTTGTAGTAGCAGCAGGCGGAGCTGAAGGCGGAGCAGAAGAAAAAGATGAATTCGATGTAGAATTAACAGAAGTTGGATCTGCAAAAGTTAAAGTTATCAAAGCTGTTCGTGAAATCACAGGACTTGGATTAAAAGAAGCAAAAGAATTAGTTGACGGAGCTCCTAAAGTTGTTAAAGAAGGTGTATCTAAAGCAGAAGCTGAAGAATACAAAACAAAACTTGAAGAGCAGGGAGCTAAAGTTACTCTTAAATAATTTAAGAGAATGCTTTCTTATTGAATATGTGAATGAAAACTGCCAGACTGACGATAATGTCAGGATGGCAGTTTTTTGTGTGCAAATATATAGGAATTCTACAAAATGGAATCTGCAAAAACTTTCATTGCAGATTTTACATCTTCTTTCACCCCTTCTTTTCCTGCGGCGATAATGTCATGAAGGAATATTTCGTTATTTCCAACACTCTTTACATATTCTCGGATTTTATTTCCTCCAGCCATGGCTCCATAGGTATAATAATTGATCTTGGTGATTCCGTTTTGGATCGCTGTTTTGAAATCTTCATCTGACACGCCGGATCCGCCGTGCATGACAAATGGAATATCAATCTGTTTTTTGATTTCTGTAATACGGTTCAAATCAAGTTTTGGTTCTGTCAGATAGACTCCGTGGGTTGTGCCAAAGGAGATGGCAAGAGCATCTACATGAGTGGCTTCTACAAAATTCTTTGCGGTAATCGGATCTGTATAACAGTCATCAAGTGAATTAAAATCTTCAGCTCCAACAGCGCCCCGCCCTTCTCCTCCTCCTATGGAAGAAGTAAAAATATGCCCTAATTCAGCTTCCACTGATACACCGGCGGCATGAGCGATTTTTACGATTTCTTTTGTCTCTTCCAAATTTTCTTCATAACTTTTTGCAGAGGCATCATACATGATAGAAGTAAAACCGAGACGAATTGCCTGGATGCATAAATCAAAAGAAGCTCCATGATCCAGATGAACGCAGACAGGAACGGAAGCTCTTCTGGCGTAATCCAGCATGATCGGTCCAATTTCCTGCATGGAAATCAGATTTTCATGTACTTCTGCATGCTGCAGGATGACAGGAACTTTCAGTTCTTCTGCAGCGGCGATAACAGCCTGAATGGATTCAAGGTTTGGAACGTTAAAAGCGCCAACCGCATACTTTCTATCTTTGGCATCTTTTAGTATTTCTTTCATCGTCATTAACATATTATATACCTCCATAAAATGTGAATTGCTTTAAATCTGATCTAATTATAACCAATGGTAATAAATATGTCAATTGGTATTGACAAAGGATGTGAAAGTGGGTATTTTTAAAATGACCAATGGTAATTAAAAAGGATGGAGGTAAACTTATTATGGATAAAATGGCAAAAACTCTGGTATTTACCGGCGAACGACAGATAGAACTACGAGAATATCCAATTCCAGAAGTCAGTGATAATAAAGTTCTGGTCAAAGTAGACGCATGTGCAATCTGCACATGGGAACAAAGGGTTTATACAGGTGTGAAAAAAGTGGAATATCCGTTTATCGGGGGCCATGAGATGGTAGGAAAGATCATTAAGATGGGGAAAAATGTTGACAGGCGGCAGTGGAGCGAAGGTGATTTTGTTGCGGTTGGTGTGACTCTCCCATGTAAAAACTGTTATCAGTGTAAAAGTGGAAATGAACAGAACTGTGAGCATTTTGACCACAGCAAACAGCAGGAAGGCCTTCCGGAAAAAGGAATGGGCGGTATGAGTTCTCATCTCCTGGTAAGTCCGGATAATCTGTTTCATATCAGTAATGTTTCGCCGGAAGAAGCAACGATTACAGAGCCTTTGTCATGTGTGCTTCACAGTGTGGAAACAGCTCAGATTGAATTTGGAGATGTGGTGGTTGTCATTGGATGCGGCATTATGGGACTGCTCCATACACTTTTGTCCATAAGAAGAGGCGCATGTGTGATCGTATCGGACACAAATGAAGAAAGAACAAAACTGGCTTTGGAACTGGGAGCATCCTATGCTGTGAATCCTGCAAAAGAGAATTTGGAAGAGAAGGTAAAGGAAATCACAGGCGGTATCAAAGCGCAGGTTGTATTTGACACAACGCCGATTTCGGCGGTTGCGGAGGATGCGGTAAAATCGGTAGCCAACAATGGAAGACTGGTGCTCTATAGCTCCTTTTATCCGGATACACCGATTTCTATCAGCCCGGACTGGCTTCATAAGAGTGCTGCAAAGCTTCTGGGAACAGCGAATTCGAATACGGTTGATTTTACAAAGGCAACCAGACTGCTGTCCCAGGGGATTATAGATGTGAAACCATTTGTCAGCGAAGTTTATGAATTAGAAGAATATAAGCAGGCTTTTGAATCGGCGATCAAGGGAGATAAATTCCGTGTTGTAATTAAGTTTTAAAAGCGAGCAGTCAGACCGTATTGGGCTGGCTGCTGCTTTATGTATAAATCAGATATCCTGTATTGGAAAAATTTTGTAAGGAGGAAATGAGATATTGGCAGGAATATCTCAGAGATATAAATATGGATGAAATATTAAATATGCAGATCAACGATATGGCGAAAGTGGAATTTGAATGCAGCTGTGGAAGAAAACATTTTCTGGATATCGATAAAATTGTGATGGGACAGGGCGTAATCAGCCGTCTGCCGGAGATTTTATCAGATTATGTAAAAGAGAAGATCTATATTCTGTATGATCAGAATACATACAGGGCGGCAGGAAGGAAGGTAAAAGAAGTTCTTGAAGATGCAGATTTTCAGGTAAAATGTACCGTCCTTGATTCCGGAGATCAGATTTTGATTCCGGATGAAAAAGCAGTTGGAAAAATGTTCATGGAACTGGAGGCAGGCACGGGAATGATTGTGGCGGTTGGTTCTGGTACATTAAATGATATGGCAAAATATATGTCTTCCAGAACGAAAATTCCATATACCATTGTATGTACGGCGCCTTCCATGGATGGATATGCTTCTTCCGGAGCTCCGCTGATGAATGGAGGACGTAAAATTTCCTATACGGCGACTCTGGCTTATGCGATTGTAGGGGATACAGATGTCATGAAAGAGGCGCCAATGCGTATGATCCTTGCAGGATATGGAGATATTATCGGGAAACTGACCTGTCTTGCGGACTGGCGGCTGTCTCATGAATTAACCGGAGAATACTATTGTGAAACTATTGTCAAATTGGTACAGAAAGCCATCCAGAAAGTAGTGGATCATCGAAAAGGACTGGAGCAGAGACAGGAAGAAGCAGTTCGGTATCTGATTGAGGCTTTAACTCTGACCGGCGTGGCCATGGGACTGGCAGGCAATTCCCGTCCGGCATCCGGAGCAGAGCATATGCTGAGTCATTATTGGGAAATGAAAGTGATTGCAAGAGGTGAAAATCCGGAACTGCATGGCATCAAAGTAGGAATTGCAACCCCTGTGATTGCGGAAGTCTTCGATGAGATGCAGGATCTGCTTCCGGAATCTGTGAAAGAAATGGCGCCTTCAGCCGATCAGATTAAGACATTGATGAAAGAAGCGGGAGCTCCAATCAAGCCTCAGGAAGCAGGCTTGGATAAGGATCTGTTCTATCGGGGAATTTTGGAAGGAAATACCGTCAGAGACCGGTTCAGCATTCTGGATCTGGCAGTAAAGGAGAATCGAATAGAGCGTATTGCCAGGAAAATAACAGATGAGTATTATCAGGAATAGGAGTGAGATTCATGGGGAAGATAGATCAGATCAAATGTTTCGTCCTGGATATGGACGGAACTATTTATCTGGAAGGAGAATTATTCAGCTTTACAAAAGGATTTTTAAAGCGGGTAGAGGAAACAGGAAGAAAATATTATTTTTTCACCAATAATTCTTCAAAAAGCCAGCAGGATTATATCGATAAACTTGAAGGTATGGGAATCGAGATACAGCCATCACAGATGATGATTTCCAGCCATGTGGCAATTCAGTACCTGAAGAAATACCACCCGGGACAGTCTGTTTATATTGTAGGAACGCCTTCACTGATCCGGGAATTTCAAATGGCAGGAATGACTCTGGTACAGGAGAATCCGGACATTGTGCTGCTGGGATTTGATATGACTTTGACTTATGAAAAAATGGCTAAAGCGTGCCATTATGTGAGAAATGGATGTATTTATTACGGGGTGAACCCGGATTGGAATTGTCCAATACGAAATGGCAATTTTATTCCGGACTGCGGTTCCATGGCCAAGATGATCGAGGCTTCTACCGGAAGATTTCCTGAATTTTTTGGAAAACCGTCGGTTCATACACTGGAATATATGATTGAGAGGACAGGATGTGAGCCGGAAGAGATTGCGGTCGTAGGAGACCGGCTTTATACAGATATTGCAGTGGCGGAAGGAAGCAGCGTCACATCTATCCTGGTGCTGAGTGGAGAGAGCACCATGGAGGATGTGGAGAAAAGTGCGAATAAACCAGATTTTATATACAGGGATTTAAGTGAAATTCCATTATAAAATTTAGAACAAAATACCAGGAGAGAAACCTTGAAAGAGAAACAAGGAAATGATATGATTACCTTATGAATACATAAACTGATATATCTCATCATGTTGCAGTGAGAATACCGGCGTATTTCAAGGAAAGAAAAGGCGGAAACAATATGGCGGAGACAAAGAAAAGAAAGCTGTTGTATATGCGCCTTCGGGAGCATATTTTAGATGATTATAAAGAGAAACCATATTATTCTCCATTGCCTGGAGAGCGTGAGTTGTGTGATATCTATAAGGTAAGCAGACCAACGGTACGGAAAGCTCTGGAGGTTTTGGAGGAAGAAGGCTGTATTGCCAGATTTCCGGGCAAAGGAGCTTTCTATATCGGAAATAAGGAGGGGCATAATCAGAAGATTTCCACAAATATAGCTTTCTATAATCAGGTAAAGCTGCGGGGGGATTATACACGAAGCAAAGTCCTGGCTCAGCGGATTGAGCTGGCGGGAGAAGAAACAGCGCGTGTTTTGGGAATCGAAGAAGGGGAGAAGATCTTTCATCTGGAGAGACTGCGTTTTATCAATGACCAGCTGTGGTCTCTGGCGGACGCCTATGTGTCATATTCCCTGTGCCCGGAACTGATCGAATACGATTTTTCGGAAAGGTCATTACATAATACATTGTCTAATTACGGACACATCCCTGCAAAAGCAAGGCGGCATATTACCGCAAGACAGGCAGACGAATACGAAGCCTTTAATTTAGGACTGCAAAAAGGAGATCCAGTGTGTGTTGCAAAAACTTTAACCTGTGATGAGGCAGGAAACCCTTTGGAATATTCTGTCAGCAGAAGTGATGTATATAACATGTCGATTGAACTGACACTGCAGAACAGAACCAATGTCAGCGAAGGAGACAGTTATTCCAATATGCTGTAAGAACAGAATATCCTGAAAGGGATTTTTTGTGGGTAATAATGTTAAAAAATTAACAAAATAAAAGGAGGAAGAAACGATGCACGCAGATGAAAGCTTATTGGGGATAAAGCATGCGGTACTCTATGAAGTGGCAAAGCTTGCTTTTGAGGGAGAGCTGGAGGAAAAGAGGGATGATATAGCAAAAAAGCTGATCCCTGGTCCAAGAGCCAATTTCCGCTGTTGTATTTATAAGGAGCGAGAGATTATCCGTCAGAGAGTACGTCTGGCAGAAGGAAAGGGAGTCGAGGCAGAAGATAATGGAAATATCATGCAGGTAATCTATTCAGCATGCGCAGACTGTCCGATTTCAAGCTATACGGTAACAGAAAACTGTCAGAACTGTCTTGGAAAGGCATGTATCAATTCATGCAGATTTGGTGCGATCGAGGCGGGACGTCACCGTTCTCACATTGATCCGGCAAAATGTAAAGAGTGTGGACAATGTGCAAAGGCCTGTCCATATAATGCCATTGCCCATCTGCAGAGACCATGTAAATTCAGCTGTCCGGTTGATGCGATTACATATGATGAAGATGGAATTTCTGTGATCGATCCGGATAAATGTATCCGGTGCGGACAGTGCATTCACAGCTGCCCGTTTGGAGCAATCGGAACAAAATCTTTCATTACTCATGTAATTGAAGCGCTGAAATCCGACAAGGAAGTTTATGCAATGGCAGCGCCGGCGACAGAGGGACAGTTCGGAAAAGATATTACGATGAACAGCTGGAAGAAAGCCATGAAGGAAGTAGGATTTGATGATTTTATCGAAGTAGGACTTGGAGGAGACATGACGGCTGCCTACGAGGCAGAAGAGTGGGCAGAGGCATACAAGGAAGGAAAGAAGATGACAACATCCTGCTGTCCGGCCTTCGTTAATATGATCGACAAACATTTCCCGGAATTAAAGGATAATGTTTCCACAACGGTTTCACCAATGTGCGCGGTATCAAGATGGATCAAATCCCAGCATCCGGATGCGGTCACTGTATTTATCGGGCCATGTATCGCAAAGAAATCTGAGGCTGTGGAACATGGTATAGAAGGAAATGCTGATTTTGTACTGTCTTACAGCGAAATTGAAGCAATCATGAAAGCAAAAGGCGTTGAGCTGCAGCCGGAAGAAAACAATTACCAGGAAGCTTCCATTTACGGTAAGAAATTTGCAAGTTCAGGAGGAGTTACAGCAGCCGTTCTTGAAAGTCTGAAAGAATCTGAAGATGAGATCGACGCAACCGTATGCAGGGCTGATGGAGCTGCTGAATGTAAAAAAGCGCTTCTGTTTATGAAAGCCGGAAGACTGAAAGAAGACTTCATTGAAGGTATGGCATGCGAAGGCGGATGCGTGAACGGACCAAGCTGCAATCAGAAACCAAATGTTGCAAGAAAGAACCGCAGCGCAATGCTTGCAGAGGCCGATAAACGAGATATTCACGAGAACTTAAAGAACTATGATATGGATGCATTCTCTATGCACAGATCGTAGATCAGAAGATAAAAGATTCATTAAAATTTTTTATTTTGAATAATCAAAGAAAGAGAAATTCCTTGTGCGAAGGAACTTCTCTTTCTTTTTTTATAAAAGTAAGTGATGGACCGATGAAAGGCAGGGAATTTGTCTGGGAAAGAGTCTATTCTCTGGCAAGACAGGAGTAGGCGATGATTCCAAGATAAATAAAATAAATGAGAGTAAAGGAGCCGGCAAAAGCAAAAATATTACCTGTTTTCAGACAAATGAACCAGACTGCCAGAGGTAAAAGGATATCAGTACAGCAGAAAATTTTTGTAAGAGCATTATTTTTTTCATGGAGAATGGTTTTGGATACTATGGGGATCATAATGCCGATCAGAACAAAGCCGATGCATTGAAGAAAAAAGAAAGCAGTCACAGAGACCGTGGAGCTGAACTGAACGATCAGATGAAATCCACCGGTAACGAGGCAAATGACGTAAGAAAACAAAGGACCAATAAGAATCAGGATTTTCTTCATAACTACCCCTCCTTATAAAGAAAATAAATATGTAATAACTATACTTGAATTATATTATGAATTGAAATGATTGTAAAGACAACAAAGAAATATTGCGATAATATCAAAAGGCGCTGATTGGATTCAGCGCCTTTTATATATAAGATATTATTTTTATATCAGATTAGATGTCCAGCAGATCACTGAAGGCTTTTAATGCTCCGTCAGTGTCATGAGCAAGAACGCGTGTTGCAAGGACTTTACCAAGCTGTACGCCTTCCTGGTCAAAGCTGTTTACGTTCCACAGGAATCCCTGGAACATGATCTTATTCTCAAAATGAGCAAGCAGTGCACCTAATGATTCAGGTGTTACCTGGTCTCCGATGATGATGCTGGAAGGACGTCCTCCTGCAAATCTCTTGTTTGGATTCTCATCATCTTTACCACATGCAAACGCAATGATCTGGGCAGCCACGTTAGCGCAGAGTTTCTGCTGGCTTGTTGTTCCCTGGATTTCTACGTCTACACCTAACTGATTCTTTCTGTATCCAACAAACTGTAATGGAACGATGTCGGTTCCCTGATGTAATAACTGATAGAAAGAATGCTGTCCGTTTGTACCAGGCTCACCGAAGATGATAGGTCCTGTTACGTAGTTAACAGGTTCTCCATCACGGTTGACGCTCTTACCATTGGATTCCATGTCACACTGCTGTAAATGTGCAGGGAAACGGTTCAGCGCCTGTGAATATGGAAGAACAGCAGTTGTAGGATATCCCTGTACGTTGCGCTCGTAAACACCGATCAGGGCATCTAACATATCAGGGTTCTTACGGATATCTTTGTTCTTGGCAAGTTCATCTTCATCAGCAGCACCGTTGAGGATTCGTGCGTATACATCCGGTCCGAATGCAAGAGAAAGGACAACGCCGCCAACAACGGAAGAAGAAGAATAACGTCCTCCGATAAAGTCATCCATGAAGAAGGATTCAAGATAGTCATCACCCTGAGCCAGAGGAGAAGTCTCACTTGTAGCAGCAAGCATATGGTTCTTTGGATCTAATCCAGCCTTTACCAAAGCGTCTTTTACGAAGGCTTCGTTTGTAAGTGTCTCTAATGTAGTTCCGGATTTGGAAACCACGATGAACAGAGAACGGGATACATCAATAGAGTTAAGAACGGCAGCAGCATCATCTGGATCGACATTACTGATGAATTTTGCTTCCATCTTAAAGGTATCATTTGCTTTTGCCCAGTTCTCAAGAGCGATATACAGAGCGCGAGGACCTAAGTCACTTCCGCCGATACCAATCTGTACAACGGTTGTGAATTTTTCTCCAGCGGCGTTTGTAATCTCTCCAGCATGAACTTTCTTTGCAAATTCAGCAGCTTTTTCCTGCTGAGAAACATAGAATTTACGTTTGTCCACTCCGTCAACGATAACAGGATCGCCCTGCTGTCTTCTTGCTAAGTGATGAAGAACACGGCGGCCTTCTCCTGTATTGATGATTGCACCGTTATATAATTCTTCATATTTTTCAACCAGCTGCTGTTCCTCTGCCAGATCAGCAAGAGCGTCTAAAACAGTGTCGTCCACTTCTTTTGCAGCGTAGTTGTAATTGAGTCCGGCAGCCATTGGTGTGTTGTACTCAGCCACACGTTTGGCACCGTTCTCGCCGGACATTGCTTCCACAATGTTTACACGGCCTTTTAATTCGGCAAGCTTATCAAAGGATGCCAAAGTGTCAAGATTCTTCCATGTTGCCATAAGTAATTCCTCCTTAATATGGGCATTGATTAATTAGATGTCACACATGCAAATACAAATGTTGTTCTGCAAAACCTAATTTATCTCAATTATACTAAAAAAATTGTGCCATTTCAATGGAATACATTCCTGGGTCTAGAAATTTAGCATAAATTTGCCAAAAGATTCACAAAAATACGGAGGAGGAGAACAGAAAAAATATGTGCGGAGGGATTATGATTTCTGGCGGTGAGCCGATGGTACCGGTGGATTTTGAAGAGTGCTGTGGAGAAGGAAAAGCAATGTTAGATTAAAAAAGGTAAAAAAGAACATTATAGTGAAAAAGTGTGCATTTTCTATTGACAGATTAGTAGAGGAAAACTATAATAAAACCATAAAGAACAAACGCACACTATAATGGAATTATGAACAAACAAAGCAAATAAAGAAAGGAAGAGGAACAGTGAAGTATTACAAACCAGAAACAGTGAATGAAAATCTGCCGGGGATCATATTGCTGAGTCACGGCCCGTTTGCGGTATCGCTTCTGGATACGGCAAGAATGCTTTTTGGAGATGCTGAGAATCTGGCGGCTTTTTCTTTTGAAGAAGGGGATGATGCAGATCAATATCGGGAAACTTTTGAGGAAACCATCGATGCTTTTCCTGAAGGAACCCTGATTCTGGTAGATTTGTTTGGCGGAACGCCATGTAACCAGGTTATGCGGTATGTACAGGAAAGGGAACGACCGCTGGAAGTTGTCGGTGGAATGAATCTGCCGATGCTTCTAAATGCAGTAATTGCCAGAGAAAAAAAGAACGGAAAGGAATTCAGTCTGGATACTGTGGAAAATGGGAAAAACGGAATTTTCCGGGTTGATGTAGAAAGATTTCTTCAGAGTGATGACGAGGATGAAGATGAATAAGAAGACGTTTGCGGAAGGAGATAGTGTATATGGCAAAACAGTTAGCAGTCAGAGTTGACGACCGGCTGATTCATGGACAGGTTGTGACACAGTGGGTCAAAGTATTTAAGGCACAGAAGATAGTTGTAATCGATAACAATGTGGCGAAAGATAAGATGCAGAAAAATATTTTGAAATTTGCTGCTCCGCCTGAGATGAAAGTTAGCATTTTTTCTGTAGATAAAGCAGTGGAAGTATGGAATAAAAATCAGTTTGGCAACATGAATGTTTTCGTTCTGTTTAAAGACGTAAAGCAAATTAAAGAACTGGAAGAAAAAGGCTTGAAATTTAATGAAATAACAATTGGAAACATGTCTGTTGTGGGAGATAGAAAACTAATTTATAAATCTACAGGCTTTACAGAAGAGGAAGCTCAGGCTTTATTTGATCTTCAGAAAGATGGAGTGAAGATATATTTTCAGACCCAGCCGACTGATCGCAAGGAGTCTTTGGATATTATGACGAAGGTATTTCCAAATCTCGATGCATGAGCAGATAATAAAAAACTAAGGAGGATAAAAATATGACAATTACATTGACACAGGCAATTTTACTTGGACTGTTGGGTGGAATTGCAAAATGCTGTATCCCATATACGCCAGGAGCTTTTATGTTTAATACTGTTATTTTTAATGCAGTTGTAATTGGAGCGGTTCTTGGGGATATGAGTCAGGCAATGATTATAGGAGCGTCTTTACAGTTGATTTATTTGGGGGTAATTGCGGCAGGAGGTAATCAGCCGACAGATCCATGTCTTGCAGCTTATGTGGCAATCCCTGTAGCAATGGCTTCTGGACTCGATACGAACGCCGCAGTAGCTCTTGCAGTTCCGGTTGGTCTGCTCGGGGTTCAGATTACTAATATTTTGTATCTGGCAGCAGGATTCTTTGCGCAAAAAGGTGATGCGTGTGTAGAAAAAGGAAATGCAGCCGGAATGATACGCTGGTCTATTGTTACAGTGGGACTTCTCCGTCTGCTTTGCTTTGGCGCATTAATTTCGATTGCGCTATATTTTGGAAGCAGTGCACTGCAGGGAGTACTGGATGATATTCCGGGATTTGTAACTAATGGACTTGCGGCAATGGGGGCTTGTCTGCCGGCAGTAGGATTTGCAATTATTGCAAATCTGATTTCAAAACCGAAATATGTACCATTCTTCTTTGCTGGATTTTTTCTGATTCAGTATACGAAGATTGGAACAATTCCGTTGCTGATGATTGGAGCATTTATCACATTCCTTTATATTACATTTACAAAAAATGAATATGCAGGAAATGCCGATTATGATGAGGATGAAGACGAGGATGAGGATGAAGACGAAGATGAGAAAGCGGAATCAGGAGAGAAGATTCTGACTAAAAAAGATGTTCTAAAGGCTTATCTGATTTACTGGGTGACAGGAGAGATATGTCATAGTTTTGAAAGAATGCAGGCGCCGGCTTTCTGCGCAGCTTTGGTTCCGGCTCTTAAAAAGTTTTATCCGAATCAGGAAGATAAACCAAAATATATCGAAGCTTTGAAAAGAAATATGACATTCTTTAATACAGAGGCTCACTGGGGCGGAGGTCCCTGCCTTGGATTGACTCTGGCGATGGAAGAAAAGAAATCCAGAAATTATGAAGCGATTCCTGGAGAAATGATCATGAACCTGAAAACAGGTCTTATGGGACCTCTGGCAGGAATTGGAGATACGATTTCATGGTCTACATTGATGTATTTGCTGATTGGATTGTTCCTGCCTTTGGCACAGAACGGAAATCCGCTTGGAGGAATTGGGCCGATTGTACTGTTGACAATTATCTGCTTTGGAATCGGAGGGTTCCTGACAACAAAATGTTATACTTTTGGTTATTCTTTTGCAGAAAATATGCTGAAATCCGGATTGGTTAATATGATTATCGCAGGTGCAAGTATACTTGGATTGTTTATGATGGGAGGGCTGGCTTCTACATATGTTACAGTTTCAACTCCACTTAAATTTGCAACCAGTGCTTACACAACAACACTGCAGTCCATCCTGGATTCTATAGCTCCTGGACTGCTTCCTCTGGCAGTTGTTCTCCTTGTATGGGGATATCTGGCAAAGGTAAAACGCAATTATTTTGTAGCAACTCTCGGACTTACGATTCTCTCTCTGGTTTTGGGATGCCTGGGAGTGATTGCCGGTTAAAATTAGGAATTCTGGCACTTGTGATTGACGGACTCTTCCAGAATTTTTATACTATATTATAGAAAAAGAATTTTTAGAAGAAAGGCGGATAAAACGATTGAGGGAAGAGCGATTTATTATTAAAGTGGTAGAAATGCACTACAAGCAGGGACTGTCACAACAGGAAATAGGAAAGAAGCTGAATGTATCGAGGACAACTATTTCACGAACGCTTGCACAGGCAAGACGGGAAGGATATGTGCAGATTAAGATCAATTATCCGGAAGGTTCTGCGATTAATCTGGAGGGGATGTTAGAAGAAAAATTCCAATTAAAAGAAGTTGTGATTGCAAGTGCACAGAATGAAAAAGAATTAAAAGAAGAAGTTGCTTTTTATGCCTCAGATTATCTATTGAGAACGCTGAAAAATCATGTTACCCTTGCTCTGACCAGAGGGGTAACTTTACAGAATATGGTAGAATATCTTGGAAAAGATATCCGCCTGAAATTTTTAAAAACCGATGATGTAAATGTAGTGCCATTACTGGCGGCAACAAATATTTCAATATCTGCACCGAAAAGCTACCGTATGGCTTACTCTAATTATTTGATTGAGGAAGTCGCGCGGATATTAAATGGAAATAGTTATCAGATGCTGGCACCGCAGTATGTAACTTCGCCGGAATCGAAAGAAGTATTTATGAATGAAAAAAGTATTAAAGAGGTATTTGATCTTGCAAAAAATGCGGATATCGCAGTTGTGGGTATTGGTACCTTGGATCACAATTCAGCTTTGATCAATGCAGAATTGATTCCTATAGAAGAGTTTCAACGGCTGCAGAAAAAAGGTGGTACTGGAGAAATCTTATCGCATGTAGTCGATAAAGATGGAAATGTAATACGCGATCAGTTTGAACAGCATTTGCTTAGTCTGGATTTGGAAGATTTCAAGAAGATACCAGTTCGGGTTGGGGTCACTTATGGAATGGACAAGAAAGACGCGATTCTATCGGCACTGCGGGGAGGCTATGTTAATGTGTTGATTACAGATGAGAAGGTAGCAAGATATCTAATAGAAGAAAATGAGAAATAAGAAAAAATCCCAGAGAATTTAATTCTTTGGGATTTTTTATGCTTAAAAACGCAGATTCTGCAGAAAGAAGGGTGAAATTATGAATATTACGATTAAGAAAAAATTGGAAGAGGACAGACCGCACGCATTTGATAAAAAAGTCCTGCAGAGAGAGATGGCAAAAGGGGAGCCTATGGTGAAATGGTTTTATAAGGAAGATCCGGCACCAATTGAAGACCTGGATCTGGAGACCCTTCGTACTGATATGACCAAAGGAGGAGAAGATATTACATCGACACCGATGGAAGAATTCAAAAAGCTGATTCGGGTTGGAAAACACATGATTCAGGTAACTGTATACAAAAAGGAAGGAGAAGATATTCAAAGACCGGGAATTTTATTTATTCATGGCGGTGGATTTTTTGGAGGAGCTGTAGAAGCCAAGGGAAATCAGTGCCGTTATCTTGCGGAACAGTCCGATGCAGTTGTTGTATCGCCGGAATATCGTCTGTCGCCGGAGACGCCATACCCGGGAGCCATCGAAGATGTACTTGGTACACTGGACTGGATGACGGATCATGCGGATGAACTTGGTATGGATCGGAAAAGAATAGCGGTTTCGGGTGAAAGTGCCGGTGGAACATTGGCAGTGAATTGCTGCCTTTTGGATACAAAGAAACGTATTAAACTGGCAGCAGTCATATACGGAGCGCTGGATGTTCTTCCAGCGGAACAGACGGCGTATCATTGGGATTATTCTAAATATGAGATGGATGAGAGTCAGAAAGACTATATTATGAATCGATTATATCGTTTTAAAAAGCTGTCTAAGTATATGGAAAAATTGTATGTTCCGGAAGGTTTTGATCCAGGGGATGGGAATATTTCTCCTGTGTATGCAAAGGACGTTACAAATATGCCGAAAACAGTCATGATCGAAGCAGAATTTGACTATTACAGACTATCCAATGAGGTATTTGTGGAGAAAATGATACAGGAGGGGAAAGATGTGGAAGTCATACTGTACGAAGGATTGGATCATGGATTTTTTGACCGGCTGGGCAGATTGCCGCAGACAGCCGACTGTATTGAAGAAATTGCCCGGCGTGTGAAGGAAATGTAAAAAACTTGTTGACATTCATAAACCTGTATGATAATATAGGAAAATGCTTTAATGTGGGTTTGTGTGCCCATAGTCTAAGAAAAAATAAGCTTTGAATGTCAGAAAATCCATCGAAAACAAGGGGATTTTCTGCAATGTGTAGTATATAAACCAGGTTTAGATCAAGAGGTGAAAAAACGTCCATGGAAAAGAACAGAATACAGCCAATAAAATCAGGTACCGGAATGCGTATCAGCTATGCCAGGCAGGATGATGTCCTTGAAGTGCCGAATCTGATCGAAATCCAGAAAGATTCTTATAATTGGTTTCTAGAGGAAGGATTAGCGGAAGTCTTTGAAGACATTTCTCCGATTGAAGACTACAGCGATCAGTTGAGCTTGGAATTTGTTGACTACCAGCTGTGCAGGGATGATATCAAGTACTCAATCGAAGAGTGCAAGGAGAGGGATGCGACATATGCGGCACCTTTGAAGGTGAAGGTAAGGCTTTACAATAAGGAAACAGAAGAAATCAAACAGCATGATATTTTTATGGGCGACCTTCCTTTGATGACTGAAACTGGAACATTTATTATCAACGGGGCAGAGCGTGTTATCGTCAGCCAGTTAGTGCGTTCCCCTGGAATCTATTATGGAATTGCTCATGATAAGATTGGAAAGAAACTGTACTCAGCAACTGTGATTCCGAACAGAGGAGCATGGCTGGAGTACGAGACGGATTCCAATGACGTATTTAACGTACGTGTGGACCGTACAAGAAAAGTTCCGATCACTGTGCTGATCCGTGCTCTGGGCATCGGAACCAATGCAGAAATTAAAGAATTATTTGGAGAAGAGCCAAAGATCCTCGCAAGTATTGAAAAGGATCCTTCTGACAATTATGAAGACGGTCTTCTGGAACTGTATAAGAAGATCCGTCCGGGAGAACCATTGTCTGTTGACAGCGCACAGAGCCTTGTAAACAGCATGTTCTTCGATCCGCGCAGATATGATCTCGCGAAGGTCGGCCGTTATAAATTTAATAAAAAATTAGCGCTTAAAAACCGTATCGCAGGATTTGCTCTGGCAGAAGATGTTATTGATACATCAACTGGAGAGATCCTGGCAGAGGCAGGAACAGTTGTAGATAAGGAACTGGCAGATAAGATTCAGAATGCAGCTGTTCAGAGCGTTGTAATCCAGACAGAGACTGGAAATACAAAAGTATTATCTAATATGACCGTAAATCTTGCGGAATATGTAGATTTTAATCCGGAAGAAATTGGAGTACATGAAAATGTATTCTATCCGGTGCTTGAAAAGATTCTGGAAGAAGGATATGAAGGAGAAGAATTAAAACAGGTACTGAAAAAGAATGTACATGAGTTAATTCCAAAACATATTACAAAAGAAGATATCCTGGCTTCCATCAACTATAACATTCATCTGGAATACGGAGTTGGAAACGATGATGATATTGACCACCTTGGAAACCGTAGAATCCGTGCGGTAGGAGAACTGCTTCAGAATCAGTACCGTATCGGCCTTTCCAGACTGGAGAGAGTGGTACGTGAGAGAATGACAACACAGGACATTGAGTCCATCACACCGCAGTCCCTGATCAATATCAAGCCTGTTACAGCGTCTGTAAAGGAATTCTTCGGAAGTTCCCAGCTGTCACAGTTCATGGATCATAACAACCCGCTGTCTGAACTGACACATAAGAGACGTCTGTCTGCACTGGGACCGGGAGGTCTGTCCCGTGACCGTGCCGGATTCGAAGTACGAGACGTTCATTATTCTCATTATGGAAGAATGTGTCCGATCGAGACGCCGGAAGGTCCGAACATCGGTCTGATCAACTCACTGGCAACTTATGCCCGTATTAACGAATATGGATTTATCGAGGCGCCATACCGTGTTCTGGATAAAACTGATCCGGAAGATCCGGTCGTAACCAATAAAGTTGTATATCTGACAGCAGATGAAGAAGACAATTACGTTGTAGCTCAGGCGAACGAACCGCTGGATGAAGAAGGACATTTCGTTCATGCTCATGTATCCGGACGATTCAGAGAAGAAACATCCGAGTTCGACAAGGCGAGACTCGATCTGATGGACGTTTCTCCAAAGATGGTATTCTCTGTTGCTACATCTATGATTCCGTTCCTGGAGAATGACGATGCGAACCGTGCCCTGATGGGATCTAACATGCAGCGTCAGGCAGTGCCGCTTCTTTCTACAGAAGCGCCGGTTGTCGGAACAGGTATGGAAGCAAAGGCTGCTTATGATTCCGGTGTCTGCATTACGGCGAAAAACAGCGGTGTGGTAGAAAGATCTACCAGCACAAAGATTGTCGTAAAGAATGATGACGGCGGAAGAGACGAATATAATGTCATCAAATTTGCCCGAAGCAACCAGGGCAACTGTATGAACCAGAGACCGATCGTATTTGTGGGAGACCGTGTGGAAAAAGGAGATATCCTTGCAGACGGAGCTTCTACCTGCAACGGAGAAATGGCTCTTGGTAAAAATCCTCTGATTGGATTCATGACATGGGAAGGTTATAACTACGAGGACGCGGTACTGTTAAGTGAGCGTCTCGTTCAGGAAGACGTATATACATCTGTTCATATTGAAGAATATGAGGCAGAAGCCCGGGATACAAAATTAGGACAGGAAGAAATTACAAGAGATCTGGCAGGATTAAGCGAAGACGCGCTGAAAGATCTGGATGAAAATGGAATCATCCGTATTGGTGCAGAAGTTCGTGCCGGTGATATTCTGGTCGGTAAAGTAACTCCGAAAGGAGAGACAGAACTGACAGCAGAAGAAAGACTGCTGCGTGCTATCTTTGGTGAAAAAGCAAGGGAAGTAAGGGATACTTCTCTGAGGGTTCCTCACGGCGCTTATGGTGTTGTAATGGATACCAAAGTGTTTACAAGGGACAATGGAGATGAACTTCCGCCGGGAGTTAACAAGAGTGTTCGTGTCTATATTGCTCAGAAGAGAAAAATCTCTGTAGGTGATAAGATGGCCGGACGACATGGTAACAAGGGTGTAATTTCCCGTATTCTTCCGGTTGAAGATATGCCGTATCTGCCGAATGGACGTCCGCTGGATATCGTACTGAATCCGCTGGGTGTGCCATCTCGAATGAACATCGGACAGGTACTGGAAATCCATCTTTCCCTGGCTGCAAAAGTTCTGGGATTCAACGTTGCGACACCGGTATTCAACGGAGCGGACGAGAATGATATCGCAGATACTCTGCAGATGGCAAATGACTACGCCAATACAACATGGGAAGAATTTGAAGCAAAATGGAAAGATAAAGTCAATGATGATGTAATGAAGTATCTCTATGACAACAGAGATCATAGAAAAGAATGGGAAGGCGTTCCGATTGATACAACAGGAAAAGTAAGGCTGCGTGACGGACGTACAGGAGAAGAATTTGACAGCCCTGTAACCATTGGATTCATGCATTATCTGAAACTGCATCATTTGGTAGACGATAAGATCCATGCACGTTCTACAGGTCCATACTCTCTCGTAACACAGCAGCCGCTGGGTGGAAAAGCTCAGTTCGGCGGACAGCGTTTTGGAGAGATGGAGGTATGGGCTCTGGAAGCTTATGGCGCAGCTTATACACTGCAGGAAATCCTGACAGTAAAATCCGATGATGTTGTAGGAAGAGTGAAGACTTATGAAGCTATTATCAAGGGCGACAATATCCCTGAACCGGGTGTACCGGAATCCTTCAAAGTACTGCTGAAAGAGTTCCAGTCTCTGGCTCTGGATGTTAAAGTACTGGATGAAAATGCTTCAGAAGTTGAAATTAAAGAAAATGTAGACGGCGGAGATGTAAATCAGGATCTTGCGCCGATGATTGAGGGCGACAGCGTCTTCAATAATTATGAAGAAAGTGAGTCCGCGCTGGGTGCCCTGGGATATAAACAGGGAGAACTCTCAGAAGGCGAAGACAATACAATCTTATAGAAATGGATAAGCAATAGATAGTAGGAAGGAGCAGCCTTAATGATAGAATCAAGCAACGAATATTCAAGCAGCAAAATTTCATTTGATGCAATTAAAATCGGGTTGGCTTCTCCGGAAAAGATCCGAGAGTGGTCAAGAGGAGAAGTAAAAAAGCCTGAGACGATCAACTATCGAACATTAAAGCCTGAAAAAGACGGACTTTTCTGCGAAAAGATTTTCGGACCTACCAAGGATTGGGAATGTCATTGCGGAAAGTATAAAAAAGTACGTTATAAAGGCGTTGTCTGTGACCGATGCGGAGTTGAGGTAACAAAATCTAATGTCCGCCGTGAAAGAATGGGTCATATCGAATTGGCAGCACCGGTTTCTCATATCTGGTATTTCAAAGGAATTCCAAGCCGTATGGGATTAATGCTTGACATTTCACCTAGGACCCTGGAAAAAGTCCTGTATTTTGCCTGCTATATCGTGCTGGATCAGGGAGACACAGATCTTGCATATAAACAGGTTCTGACAGAGAAAGAATACAGAGAAGCATATGAAAAATACGGAGATACTTTCCGTGTTGGCATGGGAGCTGAGGCGGTCAAAGAACTGCTTCAGGCAATCGATCTGGAAGCAGAAGCAAAACAGCTGAAAGACGAATTCAAGACTGCGACAGGGCAGAAGAGAGCAAGAATCATCAAGAGACTTGAAGTTGTGGAAGCTTTCTGCAACTCTGATAATAAACCGGAGTGGATGATCCTGGATGCAATCCCGGTCATCCCGCCGGATATTCGTCCGATGGTACAGTTGGACGGAGGAAGATTTGCAACATCAGACTTAAATGACCTGTACAGAAGAATCATCAACCGAAACAATCGTTTGAAACGGCTTCTTGAACTTGGAGCACCGGATATTATCGTGCGCAATGAAAAGAGAATGCTTCAGGAAGCAGTAGACGCCCTGATCGATAACGGACGAAGAGGCCGTCCGGTCACCGGTCCGGGAAATCGTGCATTAAAATCTCTTTCTGATATGCTGAAAGGTAAGCAGGGACGTTTCCGTCAGAACCTTCTTGGAAAACGTGTTGACTATTCCGGACGTTCTGTAATCGTCGTAGGACCGGAACTGAAGATTTATCAGTGCGGTCTGCCAAAAGAAATGGCGATTGAGCTGTTTAAGCCGTTCGTAATGAAAGAACTGGTAGAAAGAAAACTTTCTCATAACATAAAGTCAGCTAAGAAGATGGTAGAAAAACTGCAGCCGGAAGTATGGGATGTGCTGGAAGATGTTATCAAAGAGCATCCGGTTATGCTGAACCGTGCACCGACACTGCACAGACTTGGTATCCAGGCATTTGAGCCGATCCTTGTAGAAGGTAAAGCAATCAAGCTTCATCCTCTGGTATGTACAGCGTACAATGCCGACTTCGATGGAGACCAGATGGCCGTGCATCTTCCGTTGACAGTAGAAGCACAGGCAGAATGCCGTTTCCTTCTGTTATCTCCAAACAACCTGCTGAAACCGTCTGATGGTGGTCCGGTAGCCGTTCCTTCTCAGGATATGGTACTTGGTATTTACTATCTGACACTGGAAAAAGAAGGAGACAAAGGAGAAGGAAAATACTTCAAATCCGAAAACGAAGCTTACCTTGCTTATGAAAATGGGGTTATTACACTTCATGCCCGTATCAAAGTAAGACGTACCGGAGTCGACAAAGATGGAAATCCGATTTCTCAGATCGTAGAATGTACACTGGGACGTATCCTGTTTAATGAAATCATTCTTCAGGATCTTGGATTTGTTGACAGAAGCAAACCGGAAAATGCTCTGGCGCTTGAGATTGACTTCCATGTAGGAAAGAAACAGTTAAAACAGATTCTTGACCGCTGCATCAATATTCATGGAGCGACAAAATCTGCGGAAGTCCTGGATGACATCAAAGCAATCGGATATAAATATTCTACAAAGGGAGCACTGACTGTATCTATTTCCGATATGACAGTGCCGCCTGAGAAACCTCAGATTCTGGAAGATGCTCAGAAACAGGCAGAGTTTATTTCAGAACAGTATAAGAGAGGTCTTATGACAGAAGAAGAACGTTATAAGGCTGTTGTAAAAACATGGTTTGATGCCGATGAGCAGCTGACAGATAAGCTGATCAATGGACTGGATCGTTTGAATAACATCTTTATGATGGCCGATTCCGGAGCCCGTGGTTCTAATCAGCAGATCAAACAGCTGGCTGGTATGCGTGGATTGATGGCGGATACATCAGGACGTACGATCGAACTGCCGATCAAGTCAAATTTCCGTGAAGGTCTTGACGTTCTGGAGTACTTTATTTCTGCTCATGGAGCTCGTAAAGGTCTGTCTGATACAGCCCTGCGTACAGCCGATTCCGGATATCTGACCCGTCGTCTGGTTGACGTATCACAGGATCTGATCGTTCGTGAACAGGACTGCGCAAAAGATGGAGAAATTCCGGGAATGTATGTGGAAGCGTTTATGGACGGACAGGAAGTCATTGAAAGTCTGGAAGAACGTATCAGCGGAAGATATGCCGCAGAGGAAGTAAAAGATCCGAATACAGGAGAAATTATCGTAAAAGCAAACCATATGATCACGCCAAAACGCGCGAAAGCAATCGTTGACGCAGGATATACAAGAGTGAAGATTCGTACTATGCTTACATGTAAATCCCCAATGGGCGCATGTGCAAAATGTTATGGATCCAATATGGCAACAGGTCAGGCAGTACAGGTAGGAGAGGCTGTCGGAATCATCGCGGCTCAGTCTATCGGTGAACCTGGTACACAGCTTACCATGCGTACGTTCCATGCCGGCGGAGTTGCCGGTGATGATATCACCCAGGGTCTTCCTCGTGTCGAAGAGCTGTTTGAAGCCCGTAAGCCGAAAGGACTGGCAATCATCGCAGAATTTGGCGGAGAAGTCCAGATCAAGGATACGAAGAAGAAACGTGAAGTTATCATCAGCAACCGCGAGACTGGAGATGTTAAGACATATCTGATTCCTTATGGATCCAGATTGAAAGTGCAGGATGGACAGATCCTGGAAGCCGGAGACGAGCTGACAGAAGGTTCCATCAACCCTCATGATCTGCTCCGCATCAAAGGAATCCGTGCAGTTCAGGATTATATGATCCGTGAAGTCCAGAGAGTATACCGTCTCCAGGGTGTAGATATCAACGATAAGCACGTAGAGGTGATCGTTCGCCAGATGCTGAAGAAAGTCCGCATTGAAGACGGTGGAGATACAAGTTATCTTCCGGGTGCTATGGTTGATGTTCTGGAATATGAAAAGACGAACAAAGAGATGGAAGAGAAAGGACTTCAGCCTGCGCAGGCTGAACAGATTATGCTTGGTATTACCAAGGCATCTCTGGCAACAGATTCTTTCTTGTCTGCAGCATCATTCCAGGAGACAACAAAGGTACTGACAGACGCAGCAATCAAAGGAAAAGTAGATCCATTGGTAGGATTAAAGGAAAATGTAATCCTTGGTAAACTGATTCCGGCAGGTACCGGAATGAAACGTTACCGCGATGTCAAGATCAGCACAGATGTAGAAGACTTTACAATCGGTGATGAAATTGACTTCGAAGATGAAATTGATTTTGAAGAATCAGATCTTCAAAAATAATTCATAAAATGAAATGAAGGGGAAAGCCGGGATATGTCCTGGCTTTTTTCTTTTTGGAAAACAACGAAAAGTTTTTAGCGAACAAAGCAAAAGAAAATTATGTGTACTGTATTCAGTATATTATGATAGAATATCTTAAGAAATCAGAAAATACTTTTAACTTGACAAATAAATCAGAAATTGATATAATAAAACCATCAAAAGAAAGACAACTTAATAAAGAAAGAAATAGCTTAAAATGCTCCCGAAAGTTCGAAAAGAACTTTCTAAACCGGCAGTCGGTGGATGTATTAATTGGAAGAATGAGACTGACTTAACAAGATATTGCGATTCCCGGACGGAATACAGCAAGTCTTTGAACGGAAAGAACGGTAAAGGAGTCAACCTCATCAAAAAAGATACAAAGGAAGTAATTTAAGAAGTCAAAGATTTTCAGTACCGGAACAAATCATAAGAATCAACAGCTGGATCATAACAACATCCTGGGAAGGAAAAGGAAGATTCAGATGTCCGCATGGATTCCAAAGAGAAAAGAAGGTTCAAAGAATTCTTGGGATTCAGAAAATCAGGAAAAGACTTTTAAAAGGAGTTTCAGAAAGAAACTTCAAAGAGATTTCAAAAGGAGTCTTAATTCTTTAAAGAGAAAGGAAATTCGAAAAGGATTTCAGACAGGAACTCAAAAGAGATTCCGCAGAAAGTTTAAAGGATAGAAAAAGACTTTGAAGAACTCTTAAAACGATAATTTCCGAAAGGAGGAAATTTTAAAAGATACACCGACTGACCGGTGGGGCGTTTTGATAAAAGGAACTCATTAATCAATTCTCCAGAATATGTTATAAATCGAAAAGATGATGTAAAGAAATCATTTTTTTAAAGAGAAGCAGTAGGAGATGAGAAGACGGAGATAGCCATGAGAACGAAAAAGCTGCTGCAGGACGAAAGAAGGAATGATGTGACGAGAAAGCATGATTCCGGCAGCTGGAAAGATGGCGGTGATTTTCCCGATATCCATAAAAGTACTGTAAAAGATTTATAATAATTCAGGAGAAAGGTATTGACAAAGACACGCTGGAGTTATATACTAATCTAGCGTGTCTTTTTGGGTGCAAAAAAACACGTGAGTCACTAGGTGAAATGAAGTAACCAAAAGTAGAAAACATGTATGGAGGTGAAATCAATGCCAACTTTTAACCAATTAGTTAGAAAAGGGAGAAAGACATCTGTAAAGAAGTCTACAGCACCAGCTCTTCAGAGAGGATATAACTCCTTAAAGAAGAAAGCTACAAATACAAGCTCTCCGCAGAAGAGAGGTGTTTGTACAGCTGTTAAAACTGCAACTCCTAAAAAGCCTAACTCAGCTCTTCGTAAGATTGCCAGAGTTCGTCTTTCTAACGGAATCGAAGTAACAAGCTATATCCCAGGTGAAGGACATAACTTACAGGAACATAGCGTTGTTCTGATTCGTGGTGGTCGTGTAAAAGACTTACCAGGTACTCGTTACCATATCGTTAGAGGTACACTGGATACAGCTGGTGTAGCTAACAGAATGCAGGCTCGTTCTAAATATGGAGCAAAGAGACCGAAGAAAAAATAGAGTAAAACTAAATTGGTACAAAGCAGCGTAAAGATTTGATCTTTCGCTACCTTGTATAGTTGTGCCGGAACTTTATTGTTTCCTACAAAAGGTTACAGGAGATATATAGGTCCTGCACGAACATACAGAATTAAAAGTATGAGTACCGATGAATTAATTATTATTAAGGAGGGAAGAACCGTGCCGCGTAAAGGACATGTTGCGAAAAGAGACGTATTGGCAGATCCTATTTACAACAATAAGGTTGTGACAAAGTTAATCAACAACATCATGTTGGATGGTAAAAAAGGAATTGCTCAGAAAATCGTATACGGAGCATTTGCCCGTGTAGAACAGGAAGCTGGAAAACCAGCTCTTGAGGTCTTCGAAGAAGCTATGAACAATATCATGCCAGTTCTTGAAGTAAAGGCCAGACGTATCGGTGGTGCTACTTATCAGGTGCCAATCGACGTAAGACCGGACAGAAGACAGGCATTAGCACTTCGCTGGCTGACAACTTTCTCCAGAAAAAGAGGAGAGAGAACAATGGAAGAGCGTCTTGCAAAAGAAATTCTTGATGCATCCAACAATACAGGTGCATCTGTAAAGAAAAAAGAAGATATGCACAAAATGGCAGAAGCAAACAAAGCGTTCGCACATTACAGATTCTAATCTTATCAAAAGATTTATTCTGCGGATGTTTTACTTAAAAACAATAGGAGGAAAAAACCTTGGCTGGAAGAGAATATCCATTAGAGAGAACCAGAAATATTGGTATTATGGCTCATATCGATGCTGGTAAAACAACATTAACAGAGCGTATCCTTTATTATACTGGTGTTAACTATAAAATTGGTGATACTCATGATGGTACTGCTACCATGGACTGGATGGAGCAGGAGCAGGAAAGAGGTATCACAATTACTTCCGCTGCTACGACATGCCACTGGACTCACCAGAAAGAAAACAAACCAGAGCCAGGTGCGCTGGAGCATCGTATCAACATCATTGATACACCAGGCCACGTAGACTTCACAGTAGAAGTAGAGCGTTCCCTGCGTGTACTTGACGGTGCAGTTGGTGTGTTCTGTGCAAAAGGCGGAGTAGAACCTCAGTCTGAGAACGTATGGCGTCAGGCTGACACATACAATGTACCAAGAATGGCATTTATCAATAAGATGGATATCTTAGGTGCAAACTTCTACGGAGCTGTAGACCAGATCAAAGAACGTCTGGGCGCTAATGCGGTTGTACTGCAGCTGCCGATTGGTAAAGAAGATGACTTCCAGGGAATCATCGACCTGTTCGAGATGAAAGCCTACATCTACAATGATGAAAAAGGTGAGGACATCTCTATTGTTGATATTCCTGAAGATATGCAGGAAGATGCAGAACTTTACCATACAGAGCTGATCGAAAAGATCTGTGAGTTAGATGATGATCTTATGATGGAATACTTAGAAGGAGATGAGCCATCTGTTGAATCATTAAAAGCAGCCTTAAGAAAAGGAACATGTGAATGTACAGCTGTTCCAATCTGCTGCGGATCTGCTTACAGAAACAAGGGTGTTCAGAAATTACTGGATGCAATCCTTGACTATATGCCGGCTCCAACAGACATCCCATCTATCAAAGGTGTAGATGAAGATGGAAATGAAGTCGAGAGACATGCCTCTGATGAAGAGCCATTCTCAGCACTTGCATTTAAGATCATGACAGACCCATTCGTTGGAAAACTTGCATTCTTCCGTGTATATTCCGGAACATGCAAATCTGGATCTTATGTATTAAATGCTACAAAGAACAAAAAAGAGCGTGTTGGACGTATCCTTCAGATGCATGCCAACAAGCGTGAAGAATTAGATACTGTATACTCAGGAGATATCGCTGCTGCTGTTGGATTTAAGACAACAACAACAGGTGATACAATCTGTGATGAGAAGTATCCAGTTATTCTGGAATCCATGGAATTCCCAGAGCCGGTTATCGACGTAGCGATCGAGCCTAAAACTAAGGGAGACCAGGGCAAGATGGCAGAAGCACTTGCTAAACTGGCAGAAGAAGATCCTACATTCAGAGCTCATACAGATCAGGAGACAGGACAGACGATCATTTCCGGAATGGGAGAACTTCATCTTGAAATTATCGTTGACCGTCTGCTTCGCGAGTTCAAAGTAGAAGCAAACGTAGGTGCTCCTCAGGTAGCATACAAAGAAACATTTACAAAAGCAGTCGATGTTGACAGCAAATATGCAAAACAGTCTGGTGGACGTGGACAGTATGGACACTGTAAAGTACACTTTGAGCCAATGGATGCCAACGGAGAAGAACTGTTCAAGTTCGAATCTACTGTTGTCGGTGGTGCGATTCCAAAAGAATACATCCCAGCAGTTGGAGAAGGTATCGAAGAAGCAGCTCAGTCTGGTGTCTTAGGTGGATTCCCAGTACTTGGTGTAAAAGCTACAGTATATGATGGATCTTACCATGATGTCGACTCTAGTGAGATGGCATTCCACATTGCCGGATCTATGGCATTTAAAGAAGCAATGCAGAAAGCAGATCCAATCCTTCTTGAGCCAATCATGAGGGTTGAGGTTACAATGCCGGAAGAATACATGGGTGATGTAATTGGTGATATCAATGCACGCCGCGGACGTATCGAAGGTATGGATGACATTGCTGGCGGTAAGATGGTTCGTGCATTCGTTCCACTTGCAGAAATGTTTGGATATTCTACAGACCTGCGTTCTAGAACACAGGGACGTGGTAACTATTCAATGTTCTTCAGCAGCTATGAGCCAGTGCCGAAGAATGTACAGGAAAAAGTACTTGCAGATAAGTAAGAAAACACGCTTTTTTCAGGAAAATAGGCTTGAAATATTTATGTAAATGAAATATAATCAAATTTAGGACAGCCCTTATACGGGCGGCTATATAGAAGTAGTAAATTTTATTATTTGTAATTGCCCGTAGGGCGAATAAGGAGGACATTTAAAATGGCTAAAGAAAAGTTTGAGAGAACCAAACCTCATTGTAACATTGGTACCATCGGACACGTTGACCATGGTAAAACAACTTTAACAGCAGCTATCACAAAAGTTCTGGCTGAAAGAGTAGAAGGAAACAAAGCTGAGAACTTCGAAGATATCGATAAAGCTCCAGAAGAAAGAGAACGTGGTATCACAATCTCTACAGCTCACGTTGAGTATGAAACAGAAAAACGTCATTACGCTCACGTTGACTGCCCAGGTCATGCTGACTATGTAAAGAACATGATCACTGGTGCTGCTCAGATGGACGGTGCTATCCTTGTTGTTGCTGCAACTGATGGTGTTATGGCTCAGACTAAAGAGCACATCCTGCTTTCTCGTCAGGTAGGTGTTCCTTATATCGTTGTATTCATGAACAAATGTGACATGGTAGACGATGAAGAATTATTAGAATTAGTAGAAATGGAAATTCGTGAATTATTAAATGAATACGAATTCCCAGGTGATGATATTCCTGTAATCCAGGGATCTGCTTTAAAAGCTCTTGAAGATCCAAGCGGAGAATGGGGAGACAAGATCATGGAACTTATGGATGCTGTTGACAGCTACATTCCAGATCCACAGCGTGACACAGACAAACCATTCCTTATGCCAGTAGAGGACGTATTCTCTATCACAGGACGTGGTACTGTTGCTACAGGTAGAGTAGAGAGCGGTGTTCTTCACGTATCTGACGAAGTTGAAATCGTTGGTATCAAAGAAGAAACAAGAAAAGTTGTTGTAACTGGTGTAGAAATGTTCCGTAAACTGTTAGACGAAGCTCAGGCTGGTGATAACATTGGTGCATTACTTCGTGGTGTTCAGAGAGACGAAATCGAAAGAGGACAGGTTCTCTGCCAGCCAGGATCTATCACATGCCATACAAAATTCACAGCTCAGGTTTACGTATTAACAAAAGATGAAGGTGGACGTCATACTCCATTCTTCAACAACTATCGTCCACAGTTCTACTTCAGAACAACAGACGTAACAGGTGTTATCGAATTACCAGAAGGAACAGAAATGTGCATGCCTGGTGATAACGTAGAAATGACAATCGAACTGATCCATCCAATCGCTATGGCTCAGGGATTATCTTTCGCTATCCGTGAAGGTGGACGTACTGTAGGATCAGGACGTGTTGCTCAGATCATCGAGTAATTATATCTGATAACAGAATATTGATGTAAATACAGCCCTGGAAACTTCGGTTTCCGGGGTTTTCTGTTATCATAAAAAAAGCCCCAATAGTTTCTTTCACTATTAGGGCCCAGATTTTGACAATCCTTTATTCAACAACAACAGCGGTTCCACTTGCAGTTACCATCAGCATACCATTATCAGCGCCGAGAACCTCATAATCAATATCTACTCCGACGACGGCGTTGGCTCCAATGGATTCTGCTCTGCTTTCCATTTCCTTAATTGCATCTTCTCTTGCCTGGATCAGTTCTTTTTCATAGCTTTCTGAACGGCCTCCAAAGAAGTTGGTAAAGGAAGCTGCGATATCTTTTACAAAATTGACACCGGAAATTACTTCTCCGAAGACAATCCCTTTATATTCGATAATTCTTTTTCCTTCTACGGAAGGTGTCGTTGTAGTAATCATAACAATTCTCTCCTTTCTCTATTAAATATATCACAATAAAAGTATACCATATCTTATCCAATTGACAATGAGATGCAGTTTCTTTTGTAAATTCATTACGACTTTTTTCTTCCTTTAAAAATCAACATTTGCGGCATTTCAGAGATTACTTTGTGATAAAAAGCAAATTACTGCCAGAGCCGAATAAGATGGAGAAAAAGAAACTTAAGGAAAATAAGAATTTCCTTACATTTGTTTAGAATCCTTTTAGAAATGTTTATAAGGAGAATATTGATGAAGTGTGGAATTCTGCTATAATAAAGACATACTTTTTCATATATTTTTTAATCCTCTCTTTTTTGAACCCCGCGAAAGCGGGGTTTTTTTATTGTTAGGCTTTAAACTTTGAAGAACAAATAAACTACCTGCTATGTAGGTAAGTCAGCACCGCTTTAGCTTACAGTAAAAAACCTCCAGTAATACAATAATGTTGGTTTGCCAGCCACATTAAGGATCAAAGGAGATTATCCATATGGATGTGCAGGGTATAGCACATGCGAAATGGAATTGTAAGTACCATCTGGTATTTGCGCCGAAATTTAGAAGAAAGATCATATATGGAAAGTTAAAAGCAGATATAGCAAAGATTCTCAGTATGCTATGCAGGAGAAAAGGAGTAAAAATTGTAGAAGCAGAAATGTGCAGAGATCACGTTCATATGCTGGTAGAGATACCGCCAAGCATAGTGTGTCAAGTTCTGTAGGGTATCTAAAAGGGAAAAGTACGCTCATGATATTTGAAAGGCACGCAAATCTGAAGTATAGATTTGGGAACCGACATTTCTGGTGCAGAGGATATTATGTAGATACGGTAGGGAAAAATGCGAAAAAGATACAAGAGTATATCCAAAATCAATTGCAGGAAGACTGGGAATATGACCAAATGACTCCCAAGGAGTATATAGACCCGTTTTACGGGAGAGCCAGTAAAAACAAACAAATAGAAAGAGTCTGAAAGGACTCAGTGAGTAAATGATGCTGTGGCTGGCAGACCAATTCGATGAGTCTTTAGACTACAGTGCCGGTAATGAGCCCTTATAGGGCGTGAGCAAACCACCGGCTAAGTCGGTGGTTTTGATTACTATAAAATATTTCCTTGAAATCTTATAAAGATTCCGCATCGGTACTAAGATAGTTAATAATGGTTTCGGTAATAATTAGTAAAGGAAGATGAGAGTATACAGTGAGGCCTTTTTCTTCCATAATGACATCCGAATGTCCGATTAAAACAACGTCTGCATATCTTTCTAATTCTGTCATGGCTTTACAACAACACACAACAGTTCTTGCACCGATATGGCGGGCAACACGAAGAGATTGTGCAAGTTCTGGAGTGCTATTTCTTACGGAGAGAACAAATACGGTATCTGCGGATGTAACCAGATTTTTGGTTTGTTCCATCCATTTTACATCTTTTACAACAATAGCATGATATCCCATTAACTGTAGATACATTTGAAAATGTTCAGCAAACATGGCAGTAAAGCCACGAGCATAGATGAAAATTTTTTCAGCATTATTGATATGATCAATTGCCTTTAAAATTGCAGGAATTGGAATATTTTCAATAGTTTGCGTAGATTCTTGATAGACTTTATCCAGTAATTTATTGATGGCATATGGGGATACATTTTTACTCTTATCTTTATCTTCTTTTGAAATCAGATAACGTAATTCTGCGATCCCCTTAAAACCACATTTTTGGATAGTTCTTGATACAGTCGCTGGGGATGAAAATGTTTTATCAGCAATATTTGTTATGGAAAGATAAGAAATTTTATTTTCGTTTTGAATAATAAAATCAACAATGTATCGCTCGGTCTCTGATAATTGTTCATATATGGTTTTGTCAATTTGAAAAATCATGGTGGTGCCTCCACAAATGATGAAATTTATAATAATTGTAACATATAAATGGAAGCAGTACCAATGATGGTATGAAAATTGTTTCATATTTGATTTCAACCTGGACTAAGTGTGAAAGGGTTTTCGGTCAAAGTCTATTTATTTTGAGTTTAAAATTAATTAGAATAATTACAACAGATAAAACAAATAAGAAATTCAATGGCCATGAATGACTTAATGTGACAACATGATAGGAAATAAGATTTAACATGAAAGAAGGAGGAAGTATGTATACAACATTAAAGGAAGTACTAAAAGAAGCGGAAGATCTTAATATGGCTATTGGAGCATTTAATACGCACAATTTGGAAATGTTGCCATCAATTATTAAAGCGGCAGTTAATCAGAGAACACCGGTGATCATTCAGACGAGCTGCGGAACAGCAAATTATATCGGACATAAAAATCTGGTCAGTGTTTGTAAATCTATGGCAGAACAGTATGGGATAGACGTAGTTCTTCATTTGGACCATGCAAAAGATTATGATGAGATCAGAAAGGCAATTGACGCCGGATATAGTTCTGTTATGTTTGATGGATCATCTTTGCCATTAAAAGATAACATCCTTGGGACAAAAAGGGTTGTTGAATACGCAAAGAAAAATGGAGTCAGCGTAGAAGCTGAATTGGGAACTGTTGGAGGAACAGAAGATGGAGTCGTGGTAGAACAAAAAGATGTATGTTATACAAACCCGGAAGATGCTGTAGAATTTGTTAAACAGACAGGAATTGATGCATTGGCAGTAGCAATTGGTACAAATCACGGGCAGTATAAATCAAAAACCAATATTAATTTTGAAAGATTAAGGGAAATTAAAGAGGTCGTTGATATTCCGCTTGTCATTCATGGAGGTACGGGAGTAAAAGAAGAGGATGTCAAGAAGGTTATCAATCTTGGAATTCGTAAATTTAATGTAGGAACGGAACTCCTGGTTGGATGGAACAGACAGGCAAAAGAATGCTATGATAAAAATAAAGAAAACATTTCAAACAGAGAAAATGTCGTACCATGCTTAAATACAATTGATGAAATTGTTGAAAGAAAGATCAGTTTATTTAAGAATATACAATAATGAGGGGGGCAGCATAAATGAGAGCTGGATTTTATTTAGGAAACCATACTTATGAAGTGAAGGAAGTTCCAGATCGTAAACCAATAGATCATGAAGTTAAGATTGAAGTTGCATGGTGTGGACTTTGTGGAACAGATATTCATAAGTTTGAAGGGAAAAATGGAGCAAGTGTTGTCGTACCACCTATTATTTTGGGGCACGAGTGTTCAGGAATTGTTACAGAAGTAGGAGAAAATTGTGAGTACTTTAAACCGGGGGACCGTGTGGCATGTGATCCAAGCTGGGGGTGTGGAAAGTGTGAATGGTGTAAGAAAGGATATCCCAATTTCTGTATTCACAGGCATGGTGTAGCAAAGGGATTTGCAGAATACGTTTATCCTCCAGAAGAAAATGTATATAAAATTGATGATTCCCTGGATTTAGAGGATGCGGCATTTACAGAGCCATTATCTTGTGTATTACATGGTGCAGATTTGCTGCATATAGAAAATGGTTCGAATATTGTTATGTACGGTATGGGTTCTATTGGAAGTTTAATGTTGCAAGTCATAAAATTGTCTGCTCCAAAAAATTTGATTGTTGTTGAGCGGGAAAAGAATAAGCAGGAATTAGCAATGGAATTAGGGGCAACTATAGCATGTACAGATCAGCAGATAGAAGAAATTGCTGGAGAATTAAATATTGATTATGTTATAGAATGCATCGGATTAAAAAGCACGATGGAACAGGCAATTCATATTGCGGGAAAACAAGCAAAAGTATTGTTGTTTGGATTAGGTGATCCGGAAAAACCGGTAGCATTCAATCAATTTGAGGCGTATACAAAGGAATTGAGTATATACACTTCTTATCTAAATCCACATACGAGCAGGAGAGCGATTTCGCTGCTTGAGAGTGGAGTGATTGATACAAAAAAAATCATTAGTAAGAGATTGACATTAGAGGAGATGGGGGAAGAACTTAAAACGAAAAAATATTCACGGAAAGGAAAAGTAATGGTTTCTCTTAGCGGGAAACATTAAGGAGGATAATATATGGTTATATCTGCAATTTTAGTAGCTTTATTAGCAACATGTGGACAATGGTGGTTCTTTGGACCAATTACAAAATGTTTGGTTTATCCATTAACAACCGGTACGCTCGTTGGAGTATTCATGGGGGAACCAATGACCGGTATGATCGCAGGAGCGACAATTCAGTTAATTTATCTTGGATGGATTTCAGCCGGAGGCACCATGCCAAGTAATACAATCGTAGCAGGAATTTTTGGTACAGCACTTACGATAATGTCTGGAGCTGATCCCAAAATGGCGGTAACATTTGCGATTCCTTTCAGCATGCTGGGATTGTTGTTAAATCAGGTTTATATGACAGTAAATGCAGCGTGGATTCATCAGGCAGATAAGCTGCTTGAAAAAGGAAACATTAAGGGTGTAAGGCTTATGAATTATCTGCCATCATTTTGTATGGCACTGCTGTTATATGGGGTGCCGGCTTTTGCAATGATTATGTTTGGAAGCAGCTGGGCACAGTCAATGCTAAATGCAGTACCAGAGAGTATTATCAATGCATTGGAAGTTGTTGGAGGAATCATGCCTGCGTTAGGTATCGCAATGTTACTAAATTATCTTGGAAAAAGGACTTTAATGCCATGGTTTTTTGCAGGATTTTTCTTAACGGAGTATAGTAAACTGGATTTAACAGCAGTTTCGATTTTTGCAGCGGTTATAGCAATTATTTTATATTTCAATCAGGGTAAGGAAACAACGTCAGAGCATAGAGAAAAGAAAAAAGTCAGACGTTTATCTGTGAACAAGAAAGTAGAAGTAAAAGAAGTAGGACAAAATACGGAAGAAGTAAAAGAAACAGCAAAAACAACAAATGAAGTGAAAAAGAAATTATCGAAGAAAACGTTAATTAAGACATGGCTGCTAACCACGAGTACAGAAGCATGCTACAATTATGAAAGATTACAGGCACTTGGAATCGCAAATTTAATGATCACGCCAATTAGAGCATTATATGATAAAATAGAAGATCAGGTAGCCGAATTAAAGAAATATCTTGTATTTTATAATTCAGAAGTATTTACAATCGGGCCGATCATCAATGGTATTACATGTTCTATGGAAGAAGCAAGAGCAAACGGAGAAAATGTAACAGCTAAAGATATAAACTCTGTAAGGACAGGATTAATGGGACCGGTAGCCGGTATTGGAGATACTGTAATGCAAGGAATTCTTTTCCCTATTTTATTTGGAATTGGATGTTCTATGGCATTAGATGGCAGTTATCTTGGGCCAATTTTTGCGACAGTAGTATTTGAGGTTTTAATTTTTACATGCGGATACTTTATGTTTATGACAGGATATAAACAAGGAAAAACCTCATTGCTGAAAATCCTGAAAGATGGAACGGTTGACAAGATTATTAATTCATTTAGTATTGTTGGACTTATGGTAGTAGGGTCTATGGCGGCAACACGTGTGGCAGTAAATACACCGTTAGCAATTACTGTGGGTGAGGGTGTTACAGAAATTCAGAAAGTTTTAGATTCTTTGGCACCAGGGTTAATTCCTCTTGGAATTACAATGCTTGTATGGCAGATGCTCCGAAAGAAAGTAAATACACTTTGGATTATTGTAGCAATTTTTATTGTTGGTATTATCGGATACTATACAGGAATCTTAGGATATGCAGGATAATTAACAAACAATAAAAAATATAAAACAAATACAGGAGGCAGAAAAATATGGTAAACATAATTTTGATCAGTCACGGAGAGTTTTGCGAAGGGCTGTTAAAATCGCTGATCATGGTAACCGGAGATGATTATGGGATTAAAACTGTAGCATTATATCCGGGAATGACAGCAGATACTTATAGAGAAAAACTGAATCAGACCATTTCTGAAAATGAAAATGCAGATGGAACATTGATTTTGGCAGATATCGTTTTTGGAACACCATTTCAAAGTGCGGCGTATATGTCGAAAACACATAAAATTGGTCTGGTATCAGGAATGAATATGCCAATGTTAGTGGCGGTTGCCTCCGAAAGAAATGAAAGCAGCACATTAAAGGATCTCGTTGCGGTTGCAACAAATTCTGATTACTATGGAATTAAAGGAACTTTATTCGAGGAAGGAGAAACAAGACGTCGTGGAAAACTTAGTATTAACAAGGATTGATGATCGGCTGATTCATGGACAGGTTATGACAGCGTGGATAAAAAATAAAAAAGCAACACAAGTGGTGATCGTAGATGATCTGGTAGCGGAAGATGATTATATGATTGAAGTATTGGAGATGGCAATTCCAGAGGAAATTGCTATCGGGATTTTCAATAGAGAAGATGGGGTCACGTTTTTTTCACAGGGACTTGATGAGCCAACAATCCTTCTTGTAAAAGGGCCGGAAGTATTAAATTATCTGGTAGATCACGGAATCAATATTGAAGAAGTTGATGTCGGCGGAATGGGAGCAGGAAATGGAAGGAGTGTATTATACAAAAATATTTCTACCAGTCCAGAAGAAAATGATCAGTTTAAGGCATTATTAGATAAAAATGTAAATGTTTTTATTCAGGTAATGCCGAACAATAAACCAGTAGATATTAGCAGTTATTTGAAATAAGGAGTGCTCATATGAATACAGAAAAACTAACGGGGAAAGTAATTGTTATTACAGGAGCAGCAAGTGGAATGGGGGCTGCGATGGCAAAAGACTTTTCAGCCAGAGAAGCAAAAATAGCAATTTTTGATATGGATGAAAAAAAAGCGCAGCAAGTCGTAAAGGAAATACAGGATGCAGGAGGAATTGTTGCATTTTATAAGGTTGATATTACAAATAAAACTCAGATTGAATCAGCAGCTTCTGATGTAGAAGAAAAATTTGGGGCAATCACATCTTGGGTAAATTCGGCAGGAGTATCAAAGATGCTTCCATTTTTGGATTGTGATGAAGAACTTTGGGATCTTACGATGAATGTTAATTTAAAAGGAACATTTTTATGCTGTCAGGTGGCAATTGATAAAATGCTGAAAAATGGTGGCGGATCAATTCTTAATATGTCTTCTTTGTCTGGGAAAAAACCAAGTTCATGGCAGACAGTGTATTGTGCAAGCAAATTTGGGGTACAAGGACTGACACAATCTATAGCAAAAGAGTTTGCAGATAAAAATATTCGTGTGAATTCCATTTGCCCTGGGATTGTGCATACTGAAATGTGGGATCGATTAAAGTATGAATATGCCAAAAAACGAGATTTAGATCCAGAAGAAGTTTTACCATATTTTGAGAAGAATATTCCAATGCATAGATTAGTAGATCTTCAGGATGTAATTCAGGCAGCAATTTTCTTATTGACAGATTGTTCTTCTTATTTAACTGGTCAGTCTATTAATTTAGTTGGTGGAGAGTGGATGGATTAATGAAGAAAGTGTTAATTCTTTTAGCTGGATATCCTGGAACTGGCAAAAGTTATATGGCAGACATCATTATAAAGAAATTTCCAAAACTAAGATTGCTTTCACCAGATGATATAAAAGAAGAATTCTGGGATAAGTATGGATTTGATACTTTAGAGGAAAAAGAAGAATTGATCTTAAAAGCTTGGAAAGCATATTATGAAAGAATGGAAGAAGCGTTTTTACAAAAAGAAAGTCTGATCTCCGACTATCCTTTCAGTGTAAAACAAAAATCTTCGATTGAGAAATTAGCACAAAAATATGAATATCAGATATGTACGATTCGGCTTGTTGGTAAAATTGATATTCTATTTGAGAGACAAAAACAACGGGACTTGAATGATTCTAGACATTGGGGGCATATTCTGACAAGTTATCATAAATCAGATATAAAAATAGATCGTAAAATGGCTGATAATCTTTTAGATTATAAAGAATTCTATAAAAGGTGTACGCAAAGAGGATATGGAGAATTTACGCTCGGAGATACTATAGAAGTAGATGTCAGTGATTATGATAAGATTAATTATCCAGAAATACTTCAATGGCTGGAAAATAAAATATAAGATGTAATAATTAAAAAGTACCATCAGTCTCTAGAGAAAAGGTGGTGCCGGCATTACCGCCGGCACCACTTTTTCTATCCTGATTCCCTTTCAATTTTGGGGTAATACAAAAAGATAATAATAATGAAACCTCTAAGATTTAATATTCTTTGAAAAAATCTGCAGTGAAGCTTATAAACTGTTTCAGCAAAACGCAGTTCTTGGAATTATCATTGATAATAAGATAAATACTGCGTTTTGGCAGATCGGTGATGGGAAGCAGTTTCAGACCGGGAGTCTGTGCGCACAGCGTGTAAAAACGTTCTGGAAGCAGGGAAATTCCAAGTTTTTCAGAAGGAGCCATGCAGTTTCCGGAAGGAAAATGGGGCTGTGTAGTGGCAATGCTGAATGCCGCATCAAAAGGACGCAAGGCCGCATTTTGTGATAAAACCGTAGTCTGCCGTGGCGGAAAAGCAGGGCTTGGATTTCAGACGCTGGAAAAGGGAACTATGGAATACTTTTTATCAACCGGAGAAAAAGGACCAAAAGCCGGAGAATTTTATAAAAAAAGTCCTCAGCTTGCCAGAAACTATATGTCAGAGATACCAGAACCGACTTCAAAGGAATATGTGGTCTTTGTGCCACTCAATGAACTGCTGGCGGATCAGCATCCGGATGCGGTTGTATTTTTGGCAAATGCAGATCAGATTTCTGGGCTGGCGACTCTGGCAAACTATGATAAAAAGACGCAGGATCATGTTAAAGTTCTGTTTGGGGCAGGATGTGTCCAGGCCATTCGTTATCCAATGGCGGAAGAAGAGAAAAATGGAGACTGCTGTTATATCGGTCTGACAGATCCATCAGCCAGAAAGTGTATAGACAAGGATATTTTGTCATTCAGTATTCCGTGGCACCGGTTCCTGGAGATGGAAGAAGAAGCAGAAGGAAGCTTTCTGACAAAGGAAACCTGGAATCAGATTGCCAGGAGAATTGTGTCATAAAAAGAACCCTTTTCTTTTTGCGCAGGATTATATACAATAAAAGAAGATGACAGCATTTTATAAATGCAGAAGGAAGAAGGGAACGATATGTCAGTAAAGAAAGTAGAAGAATATTTAAAACAGTTCCATATTGAACATAAGATTCAGATTCTGGATCAGTCCAGCGCTACAGTGGAACTGGCAGCAAAAGCGGTGGGATGCGAGCCGGCAAGAATTGCGAAAACATTGTCATTTTATGTCGGACCGCAGCCAATTTTGATCGTAGCGGCAGGTGATGTGAAAATTGATAATAAGAAATATAAACAGGAATTTGGAACAAAGGCAAAGATGATTTCATTTCAGGATGTGGAAAAGGTTATCGGCCATGCTCCGGGCGGTGTATGTCCGTTTGCTGTAAACCGGGGAGTTAAGGTATATCTTGATCAGTCTCTGAAGCGTTTTAAGACAGTTTTCCCGGCAGCAGGAAGCGGGAACAGCGCTATTGAAATGAATATGAAAGAACTGGAACAATGTTCAAAAGCAGAGAAATGGATTGATGTGTGTAAAGAGGTATGAGAAATCATACCTCTTTTTTATGGGGTAAGAAGATCCTGCTCTTTCAGTTTCAGACAGTCGCAGAGATAGAAAGAAAATAAGTATTCCAATTCCTTTTCTGCAGAGTATGTATGCAGCAGACGGCGGGCTTTCTGAATCCGGTAGTTTACGGTATTTCGGTGAAGGAAAAGAGCCTGGGCGGTTGCCTGAACACTGCCATTATGTTCAAGATAAAGTCTGAATGTACTCCGGATATCTTCATCCTGCAGCGGAGACAGAAGGCGTTCTGCCTGATATAAAACATCCAGGTCATCGATGGCAAGGGCGGCATAATAAAGGCCGACATCCTTAAAAAAAGAAACTTCTGTATTTTTTATTTTGCTTACCTGCATGGAACGGTACGCCTGTTTCAGGATGAGAGAGAGGTGGAGAGGGGCTTCTGTCAGATTACTGACTCCGCAGTGCCGGTCAAAAATGAAGCCATCAATATCGGAACAAAGATAATAGTAAGTAGTTTCATACAGAACGAATGCGTAACAGTCGATGGAAAGCTCATGGTCGGAAGCAACTGCGCAGCCGGAAGCAAAATCCGGACATAGTGTCTGGAAAGCGGTATCGTTTTCAGAAGTCAGACATTGAAGCAGGGCAGAATTTCTTCTTTCCTGGGTTCTTTCTTCGGAAATGATCTGGTTGCAGTAATCCTGCATCAAATCTGCGATGTGTATTTCCCAGGGCATGGTGAAAAGCGGAAAATCATGCTGTGAACACCACGAAATCAGACTATCGGGAATGTGATGAATATAGTTGCCGACATTTAGGATTAATCCGCTGGCGCCGCTGGCATAGATCTTTGAGGCAAGATCAAATAAAAGATCTTCTTCGCCGGCGTTTAATCCGGTCGTGATGATAAGTTCTCCGCCGCGGATAAAAGAACAGTTGTTAATGTCCTCCAGGAGATGAATCCAGGTGATTTTATGATTCAGAGCGACAGAGGGAGTTATGAATTTAAGTTTGTATTTTTCCTTTGACTGCTGATAAAAATGTTTTAAAGTGAAAGACATAAATTTCTCCTTGAATATGATTATTATCATATATGATAGCATCTTTGTGCTGATAGTACAATAATTATAAGGAAAAATGGGATAAAAAACATAAAACAAAAGAAATAGTTGTGCTATAATCTAAATATCGAACATGACAAGGAAGCCATGAAGACAAAGGCATCCGCTGTCGTGTTCTTTTTTTATTTTATAGTAAACTGCGTTCTTATAAAATAAAAACGCTCTGCGGGGATCGCACTGCGGCGGAATAGGCAATGTCGTTTATGCGATCCGCTGCAGACGAAGAATCCTGGAAAGCAGGATTCTTTCTTACGGATATGGATGTTACAGGGAGGAAAATACGATGTCACTTAGAAATGCATTACCAAAAATCATAACAGGGACAGTTCCGGGAATGAAATCAAAATTACTGATTGAAAGAAGAGATAAGGCAGCTCCATCTGCAGTCAGCTGTGTTTATCCGGTTGCTATTGCAAGAGGCGAGGGCGCAATGATAGAAGATCTGGATGGAAATTATTTTCTTGACTGGATCGGTGGAGTTGGTGTACTGAATGTTGGATACAGCCAGCCGGAGATTGTAAGTGCGGTAAAAGATCAGGCAGAAAAATATTTTCATGGAATGTTTAATATTGTAACCCACGAGGGATATGTGGACCTGGCAGAAAAACTGAACCAGATTGCTCCGGTAAAGGGAGAACAGAAGAGAACATTCCTGACGAACAGTGGGGCGGAAGCAGATGAAAATGCAGTGAAAATCGCACGGGGATATACAAAAAGACCCAATATCATTGTTTTCTCCGGAGCATTTCATGGAAGGACAGAGTTAACGATGACTATGACATCAAAGAAGGCATATGCAAAGGGAATGGGACCGTTGGCTCATGGAGTGTTCCGCGCGCGGTTTCCGTACGTATACCGGAATCCGGAAGGAATGCCGGAGGAAAAAGAAATAGATTATTATGTTGATTCTATTTACAAAGTATTTGAAGAATGCGGAGCGCCGGAAACAATTGCGGCCATTGTTGTTGAACCGGTGCAGGGAGAAGGCGGATTCATACCGGCTCCAATCGAATGGGTCAAGGCAGTCCGCAGATTATGCGATGAGACAGGAATTCTTTTGATTGCGGATGAGGTACAGACAGGATTCTGCCGTACAGGGAAAATGTTTGCCTCTGACTACTGGAAAGATGCGGGATGTGCTCCGGATATTTTAACGATGGCAAAATCGATTGCGGCAGGAATGCCGTTAAGCGCTGTTACCGCAAGAGAAGAAATCATGGAGGCGGTTCCGGTAGGAACCATTGGAGGAACCTACTGCGGAAATGCCGTTTCCTGTGCGGCGGCTTTAAAGGCTATTGAATTTATGGAACAGCATCATTTGGATCAGAGAGCTGTGGAGATAGGGAATAAAGTTATGTCCCGGTATAAAAAAATGAAAGAAAAATATGAAGCCGTTGGCGATGTGAGAGGTCTGGGATCTATGATAGGAATCGAATTTGTAAAAGATAAAGATTCAAAAGAACCGGATCCGGATCTGGTAAAAAGTCTGATTCAGGAATGTGTGCAAAACGGGCTTCTGGTGGAAAGTGCCGGAATTTATGGAAATGTCATTCGATTTCTGGCGCCTCTGGTCATAACGGATGAACAGCTGGAAGCAGGACTGGATATCCTGGAAAAGGCAGTGGCAAAATTTTCAAAGGAAAAGAGATGGTGAAATATGCAGGAATTAATAATAAAACCGGATATTTTCAGATATGACAGAACAGAGGATTTTGTCAGAGAATTCAAGATTGGAAAAGGAGATCTTATTCTTACAAATCAATATATTTATGAGCCATATTTCAAAAAACTGAATTTAGAATGTGATGCAGTATTTCAGGAAAACTATGGATCAGGGGAACCGTCTGATGTCATGGTGGAAACCATGAGAAAGGATATAAACAAAGATTACAGACGGGTGATCGGAGTCAGAGGAGGGACAGTGCTTGATATTGCAAAATTATTTGCTCTGGAAACAGGTGTATCTTTGACAGATTTGTATAATGGAAAAATTCAGCCGGTAAAAAAGAGAAAACTGATTTTGGTTCCAATGACATGCGGAACCGGAAGTGAGGTGACCAATATATCAATTCTGGCATTTCACCGTCTGGAAACAAAGAAGGGTCTGGCGTCAGATGCATTGTATGCAGATACGGCAGTTCTCCTTCCGCAGCTGCTGGGAAGTCTGACAAAGAAAGTGTTTGCGGCAAGTTCCATTGATGCTCTGATTCATGCGATTGAATCCAGTTTGTCACCGAAAGCCAATACCACGACCAGAATGTTTGGATACAAGGCAATCGAAATGATTCTAAAAGGATATGAAAAAATTGCAGAAAAAGGAGATGGAGTCAGGCCTCTTCTTTCAGAACAGTTTCTTCTGGCAATCAATTATGCAGGGATTGTTTTTGGAAATGCCGGATGTGCCGCAGTGCATGCGCTGAGTTATCCGCTGGGGGCGGCTTATCATGTAGCCCATGGAGAATCAAGTTATGCTCTATTTTCAGGTGTTATGAAGAATTATCTGGAGATAAAAACAGATGGTGAAATGCAAAAACTGAAGCAGTGGATTTCCTGGATTTTAGAGTGCAGGGAGACCGAAGCGTTTCAAAAATTAGATGAACTGCTGGGGCATATTATGAAAAGAAAACCGCTTCATGAATATGGCATGAAAGAAAAGGAAATAGAATTATTTACGGATTCTGTACTGCAAAATCAGCAGAGGCTGTTAGCGAATAACTTTGTGGAGCTTCGCAGAGACCGTATTATGAAAATTTATAAAGAATTATTTTAAGACATCGGAACAGGTTATACAAAGAGGTATATGAGCGGCCGCTCAATATGCCTCTTTTTTGATAAAGCATAACTAGAGAAAGGAGATTCTTATGAGTGAGGATATTTTAACAATAGCAGTTGTAAATTTCAAACCAGATGCAGGGCAGAAAATAGAAAATCTGCGCCGCATGAAAGGATTTGCTGCAGCTGCATCTAAAAGAGGCTCCGATCTGATTCTTTTCCCTGAAATGTGTCTGATGGGATATGACTATTATATCAGTCAGCAGATTACCATGGAAGAAAAAAAGGAGTCAGCGGAAACACTGGATGGAAACAGCGCAAAAACAATGGCTGAGATTTCAAAAAAATATGGAAATTACATTGTATTTGGAGCCGCTGAGTATGCAGAAGAAAAAGACTGTCTTTATAATTCTGCATTTGTAACAGGACCGGAAGGGGTTATTGGAACTTACCGGAAAATTCATCCGTATGACGCGGAAAACATGTGGTGTGAAAAAGGCAGTGAGCCTTTTATGTTTGAGACTCCGTGGGGACCAGTCGGAATTGGAATCTGCTATGATTCTTACCAGTTCCCTGAACTGATGCGTTATTACGTAAGTAAAGGAATGAGATTGTATTTAAATCCGACAGCGGAATTTGAACAGGTGGAATTAGCGGGAAGCCGGGAGTCTTTTCTCCATTATTACAGCACGCTGGATTATGGTGTTATTTGCAATTCCATTTTTATTGCCAGTGCAAATCTGGTGGGCTATGATATGGAAACCTATTTTGCAGGGGGCAGCTGTATTCTCGGTCCCAAAGTAACACCATTTGTAGAAAATGATGTGTACTGCTATGGAGGAAGCCGTGATAACCGGCAGGAGACACTGGAGCTTGCCACGATTGATCTTTCTCTTGCGGACAGAAGTTTATGCAAAGAAAACAAATGGGCAGGTGAAATAGATTATCGGCCGCATATATATAAAAAGTTTGAGTAAAAGGAGGAAATGATATGATTACAGGTTATATTGTAATGGCAGTTTTAGCGATTGTGTTTCTTAGCATCTCATCAATCATTGCCAACAAATTTTCAGGGGAAGGCGTAGATGATTTTGTCGCGGGCGGCAGGAAGGTACCTTTTGGTCTGGTAGCATCAAGTGTCATGGTTGTGGGCGATTACGGTCATCGGATCTTCTGAACAGGGAATGGTATTAGGAATTTCAGGAGGATTGAATTATGCGGTAGGTTCCATGCTTCCGTTTTTTATCTTTATTCCGCTTGTACTGACACTTCGAAAGAAAATGCCCAAATGTACTACATTCGTAGAATTTATAAAAGTACGTTACAGCGCCGGGCTTTCAAGGATTTTCATTATATTTGCATTGCTGCTGACTTTGTATATTCTGCTTTCTCAGGGAATGGGAGTAGGTGTTGTATTCCATACAATTTTTGGAGTTCCCTATAAAGTGGCGGCAGCAGTGCCAATTCTGATCGTGGCTTTTTATATTTCAAAAGCAGGGTTAAAAGGTTCTATTGTAAATGATTTTATCATGTTCATTATTATTTCCATTATTATGCTGATCACCATACCGATTATTTTAAAACATTTTGGAATGGACGCTATTTATAACGGCATGCTGGATGCTGCGACAAATCAGTCAAATCCGAATTATAATCCGGATGTTTTAAATCTGTTTTCAAAATCAGGACGTAATTATGGCCTGGTCTGCATCATTGTATGTATGGGACAGATTCTTCTGGATCAGGGATATTACTCCAAGGCAATTTCCACAGCAAGTTCCAAAAAACTTCTTCTGGCATATGTAATCGGTACAATTTTTGCATGGATGCCGGTACCTCTTCTGTGCGGCAATGTTATAGGAAGTGTTGGAGTTAGCCTTGGACTGGGAAGCGATGTGCTTTCTTCTACATCAGATATAGCGCCATATGTGTATCATGTCGTATTTGGCAGCGGACTGGGCAGTATCCTGTTCATTCTGATGATTTTTATGGCAGGTTTGTCTACCGGCGGAGATGTTCTTTCCGGAGCTCAGTCAATTTGTACGGTTGATATTTATAAAAAATATATCAAGAAAGAAGCAACAGAAGCAGATCAGGTGAAATTCGGAAAGAGGATGACGATCGTGATTGGAGTGGTTATGGCAGTCGTTGCAATGTTTTTTGAAGGAAGATCCCTGGTGTCTATTGATGTAATGACAGGAATCCTGTTTGCGGCGCCATGTGCGGCTTTTGTCATTGGAGTCTTTTGGAAAAGAGTTTCAACCAGGGTTGCAGCTGCTTCTATCTTTATCGGCATTATTAGCGGAGTGATTGCTTATGTGATGATTCCGGATCCGGATATTAATTATGTGGTTGGAAATTTATGTTCTTTGATCGTACCGATTATAGTTATTGTTGTTGGATCACTGATAGAAAATTATGAGTTTGATTTTCAGAAATTAATGGATTATGAACCAGATCACAAAGTAAATGTATAGAAGAAAGGGGGAGACAGAAGATGATTATGAGCAGAGCAGCGTTTGAGTTTTTTCAGTATTTTTCTTATGGATGGTTTTGTGTAGGAGCTTTTACGGTTGGATTTCTGGCAATCCGGGATTTGATCAAAATGCTGCGAAAGAAAAAGTAAAGAAAGACAGGCTGATATAAAAACAGACATGGCACCGAAAGGATTTTCGATGCCATGTCTATTCTTTTAGATATGGTACAATGACGGATATGATGTGAGCAACCTGATTCCTCTGCGGTGCTGAAAGCATGGAGACAAGATGTTCCAGCTGATCATGCCTGGAAGGAGAGTCTGCTTCCAGGTCATAAGAAGCGCTGCCAAATAAAAGATAGTCAGCGGAGGTATGCAGAGAACAGGCAACTGCCGCAAGGATCGGACAGGACATGGTTTTTAATCCGGCCTCAATTTCATATACGTAGTGAGTGCTGATATCAGCCAGTTCTGCCAGCTGTTCCTGCGTCAGATTCTGCTGTTTTCTAAGTTCTTTGATTCTTTTTCCGATTGCTTTTCTGTCCAGTTTCATTTCGGTACCTCCATGAAAAAATACTATAACTGTCAGCCACATGGAACCACGATCTGCAGATACAATGAAATGTTGCTGACAGTAACAGTCAATGGTATGATAGATAGGAGAACAGAGGCCAGAGAGTATGTATGTTTGGAACAGAATGTGGAAAACTAATGAAAAACTGAAAGAGGAAAAAGAATGACAAAGGAAATTTGGAACGAATCGGTAAAAAACAGGATCATGATGTATCTTATAAATTACCGGAAGAGCAAAGAACAGCTTATCCGGCGGCCGTATTTTATTTTTGAAGATCTGGCGGCGGTTTTTCGCCTGGCAGATCCGGAAGAACCGCTGAAAGAAAATCCGGTGGATCATGAAGATCTGAACCGGTGGGAAATCGGAAAAGAAGAATTGTACCGCTGTGCCATGAAAAGCATGCCGGCAGAATTTCCGGTTCATGTGAAAACAGCAGCGGGAAATCGAAAGAGACTGGATCAGGAGCCTGTTTTTATTGTGTCCAACTGTCAGGGAATTTATGGCGCCGGCGTCATATTATATCCTGGATTTCTGCAGGAGTTTTCAGAACGGTATGGATGGAACCTTTTCCTCATGCCATGGAGTATTCATGAAGTCTTTGTTTTGCTGGACCGGGGACAGCACAGACCGGATCAGCTGAGGGAAATTATGGAGAAAAATGTTTCCGGACTGATTTTGGAAAAAGACCGTCTTTCAGATAATCTTTACTATTATGATTTCTCAGAAAAGCAGATTTTAACTTTATATTAGAGAAGCAGAGCGATCCTTGTCCGCAGGCCGGGCAGGGATTCTTTGTTATAAAAACCTTAGGTTGCAGATACAGACTGGTATCAGATATAATGAAAGGGAAATGTGACAGGAAGAAGGAGGTGTCGTATCATGGGACAGGTAAGACTTCATACCGGCTGTATCAACTGCATGGCGGAACGGCATTTGAATCATTATGATCCGGGTACACCGGAAGCAGAGAAGCTTGCTTATATGCAGGGAGTGCTTGGAATTTTAAGTGAGGCAGAGACGTTTGAGAGCGCGCCTGTTGTTACAGAACGTATTTATGAACTTCAGCGAAAGATGTTCGGAGAAACAGTGGATTTTTCGGAAATCAAGCATACATATAATCAGATGATGAAACAGGAAGAAGAGAAGATTGTCCGGGAAATCGAGGAAGCAGAAGATCCTTTAAAAAGAGCCATTCAGTATGCTATGACGGGGAATTATATTGACTTTGGGGCTATGAGCAGTGTTGACAATGCAAAGCTGGAAGAACTGCTGGCGGAATCAGAGAAAAACCGGGTGGATGAGGAAGAGTATGCCAGGCTGAAAGAAGATCTGAAAGGAGCCTTAAGAATGGTATATCTGACAGACAACTGTGGAGAGATTGTACTGGATAAAATTCTCATACGTCAGATTATGAAAGAGTATCCAAAGGTCAGGGTTACGGTGATCGTCCGGGGAAAACCTGCTTTAAATGACGCAACCATGGAGGATGCCCGGGAGACAGGACTTTCTGACATCACTGCGGTCATAGGAAATGGCAGCGGCATTACGGGAACCTGGCTGCCGGAAATATCAGAGGAAGCCAGGGAAATGATCGATGCAGCAGATCTGATCCTGTCAAAAGGGCAGGGGAATTTTGAGACGCTTCAAGGCTGCGGGAAAAATATATACTATATGTTTTTGTGCAAATGCAGACTGTTTGTAGAGAGATTTCAGATGAAGCAGTTTGAAGGCGTTCTGGCAAATGAACTGCGGTGCCGGGAGATTATGTAATGGGAACTGAAAGAAAAAAGCAGGAAGAAAGCCGTCTGTATTTTCATGGGAAAATATTCACTTCGGATAAGGAAAATCTGTATGCAGACGCCATGATCGTGGAGGACGGTATCATCCGCTGGATTGGAAGAGAAAGTCAGATGCCGGAGGGAAACTGCAAAAGATATGATCTGGAGGGAGCCTGTGTGATTCCCGGACTGATTGATGCTCATATGCATCCGATGATGCTGGCAGATTACAGCCGCCAGATTTCTGCGCTGCCGCCGGAAGTAGGTTCCATTGAGGAACTGGTGGAGAAGATAAGGGAACGCAGGATGCGGCAGAAACCGGGAGAATGGATTCTGGGCTGGGGATATGATGAAGGAAAATTTGCGGAAAAACGATCGATCACACGTTATGATCTGGACCGGGGATGCAGCGATGCCCCGGTGTCCGTGGTGAGAACCTGCGGGCATATAAGATGCGTTAACAGCAAAGCATTGGAACTGGCAGGTATTGACCGCAGCACCCCGGATCCCGAAGGCGGAGAAATCGAGAGGGATGCGTCTGGTGAGCCGACCGGTGTATTAAAAGAAAGTGCCAGGAATCTGGTGACAAAATGGATGCCAAAGGACAGCAGGGAAGATCAGACAGTCCGTCTTGTGGATCTGGGGAAATTATTACTGTCCCAGGGAATCACAGCGGCAGCGGATATGGGGAATCTGGAACCGGGAGATAATCTGCCGTTGTTTCAGGAAGCGGCCCGGAAGGGATGGAAACAGAGAACCGCGGTTTACCGCATGTGGGAATTTTTTAAAGATGATCTATCCTTTGATATAACTGAGGAAGAGATGGACCGGGATAACCAGATTTTTGCCGCAGGGCTGAAACTGATCGGTGACGGCAGTGTTTCCGGCTGTACGGCGTGGATGAATCGGCCATATTGTGGAAAAAATCAGGAATATGGCATGCCGGTGTTGACAGAAGAACAGCTGGAATCCGCCATTGCTTTCTGCAAAGAACATCACTGTCAGCTTTCCGTTCATGCAATGGGGACAAAAACCATTGCCATGGCAGTGGATCGTCTCTGCAGGGAAGCTTCCTGGATGAGAGAGGAGATTCCTTCTGTCAGAATCGAGCATGTGACAGATCCTGATGCAGAAAGCATAAAAAAAGCAGCCGGACACAATATTGCAGTTGTGACTCAGCCGATTTTTATGTATGCGGAAGTAGAAAGCTATCAGAAGAATCTGGGAGACGAATGGATGAAGCAGTGTTACCCTGTGAAATCTATGCTGAAACAGGGAGTGAAGCTCTGTTTTTCCACCGATGCTCCAGCAACTGCATGGGCAGTGCCTTCGGATCCCTTTTCGAATCTGAAGGCAGCGGTTACAAGAAAGGCTTATGATGGAACAGACTGCGGCCGGAATGAGGCAGTGGATATAGAAACGGCCGTGAAACTGTATACTGCTGAAGCGGCAGATATCATAGGATTTCATGGAATCGGAAGGCTGAAAAAGGGATATCAGGCAGATTTTGTGATTCTGGATCGGAATATTTTCCAGATCGATCCGGAAGAACTGGATCAGACCAATGTTATGGCGGTTTATATCGGGGGAAACTGTGTTTATCAAAAGTAAGCAGCGTTTTTTGAAACTGCCGATGGGTTCATATTCGGATAAGAAAAAAGAATGGAGGGATAGAATGTTTCAGATGCCAGAATACCGGGCGCCGGATTTTAAAGAGAAAAAATTCATGGACGCTCCGGATGCTGTATGGGAAGAAGTAAAAACAGCAGGCGTTGCGCCGGAAGGCTATCATAGTACATCCATGTATCCGGAATATTACAAGATTCATGGAGAGTGGAAACTGGCAAAAGAGAGCCGGATGGATTCCAGCGTTGTCTTGACAGAGGATGGAAGTCTGAAGGTAGTAGAGAATCGTAATCTCCAGGAAGGGGATAAAGTGATTCTTGGAAGAAGCGAGGACGCACAGGAAGGGATTTACCTGCATACATCAGGATTCGGACAGGAAGAGGAAGGGAAAGATCAGTTTGTGTTCCGTCAGGGAAGAAGCAGGGAGACCTCTTATGCCAGAGATTATGACCGGCTGTTTGAACTGCTTCGTTATGAGCGGGAACACGGAAATATTTTGTGGGTGATGGGACCCGCCTTTTCCTTTGACGCAGATGCCAGGGCCGCCATGCAGAAAATGGTGGAACATGGTTATGTGGGCGGCCTTATGGCTGGGAATGCCCTGGCGACCCATGATCTGGAAGGAGCATTGTTCCACACAGCTCTGGGACAGGATATTTATACGCAAAAATCACATCCCAACGGACATTACAACCATCTGGATGTGATTAATAAAGTTCGCAGAAGCGGTTCTATCCCCCAGTTTATCGAAGATTACAAGATTGATAATGGCATTATTTACAGCTGTGTAAAGCATGATATTCCCATGGTCCTGACCGGCTCCATAAGAGATGACGGACCGCTTCCGGAAGTTATCGGAGATGCTTATGAAGGACAGACTGCCATGAGAAGTCTGGTAAAAAAAGCAACTACTGTCATATGTCTGGCGACAATGCTTCATACAATCGCCGCCGGAAATATGACGCCGTCCTACCGGGTAACGGAAGATGGAACCATACGTCCGGTTTTTCTGTATACGGTGGATGCGGATGAATTTGTAGTCAATAAACTTTTGGACAGAGGCAGCCTCTGTGCAACAACGATTGTAACCAATGTACAGGATTTTATCATGCTGGTCGGGAGAGGGCTGGATGTGATATAAAACAATAGGAAAGGAGACAGCATATGATACCATTGATTATAGCCGGAGTGATTGTCCTGATTATCGTAATCTGGGCAGCAGCTTCATATAACGGATTTATTCAGTTAAGGAACAAGACGGAGGAGGCATATTCTGCGATTGATGTATCCTTAAAGAAACGATACGATCTGATACCAAATTATGTGGAAACTGTAAAAGGATACGCAAAGCATGAAAAAGAAACGCTTCAGAATGTTATTTCCGCCAGAAATTCTGCCATGGAATCTTCCGGACCGGAGGAGCGCATGGCCAATGAAAACGCATTGACAGGAGCCTTGAGATCTCTGTTTGCAGTAGCGGAAAATTATCCGGATCTGAAGGCAAATCAGAATTTTATCAAGCTGCAGGATCAGCTGGACCGTCTGGAAGAAGAAATTGCCGGATCCAGACGATATTATAACGGTGTGGTAAACCAGTATAATACAAAGGCAGAGATGTTCCCGGGAAATATCATCGCAGGCATTTTCAAATTCAGGAGAAAACCATTATTCGAAGTGGATTCAGAAGCAGAGAGAAAAAATGTGAAGATAGACTTTTCATAATGAGAGAAAGGAGGGGCAGGACAATGATCAAACGTTGTTTGACCTGTCTGGCAGTTTCGCTGATGCTGCTGGCGGGAACTATGGGATGGAGCGGCTGTTTTGTAAAAGCAGAAGAAAAAGTGTCCAATGACGCTGCCATGCAGACCCGGCAGTATAATGTGGACATTACGGTCAATGAGGATCGAAGTTATACGATAACGGAACAGATCAAAGTAAAGTTTTTAGAAGACCGTCATGGTATCTATCGCTATATTCCAAACAAAGGCAGAATGCTGTATGAAGATGAAAAGGGACAGAATCAGTGGATGCCCTATTATGCGGATGTGGATATGAAAGACAGCAGCGAGGTCTGTGATGAAGACTCAGAGGACGGGAATGTGGTTTTCCGGTTTGGTGATGAAGATGTTACCGTAAGGGAAGGAAATTATAAATTTACCTATGATTTCATACCGAAATATCAGGAAGAATCATTTGACAAAGCCTATTATAATATTTTTCCGATTCAGTGGCAGAATAAAATACCGAAGGGCAGCAGATTCACGATTCATTTTACGAAAGATACGGATTTGGAGAAAATCCGCCTGTTTACCGGGGCGTATGGATCAGAAGAGGATGCGTCCGGGCTGGTTGATTTAAGGACAGATGAAAATCATCATGTCATAGAGGGTACACTTCGGCAGGATCTGGCGCTGGGAAGCGGCCTGACCTTTTACAAACCAATGGAGTCCGGATATTTTACATCCGTACATCAGCCGGGAGGAGCCAGGATCATAGCAGGAATCGCCGCTGCTGTTTTGATCGTAACCGCTGTATTCTATGTTTTGTTCGGAAGGGATGAAAAGATCATACCTTCTATTCAGTATCAGCCGCCGGAAGGCCTGGACAGTGCGGCAGTCGGCTATGTGATCGATGGGGCTCTGGAAGACAAGGATGTTGTGTCTCTGATTCTTTACTGGGCCGATAAGGGGTATCTTCAGATCGAGGAGAAGAAAAACAAGGATCTTCGGCTGGTGAAGATCAGAGATCTGGATGAGAGTGCCCCGGATTACCAGAAAGAGATGTTTGGGAAATTGTTCAGAAAGAAGGATTCGGTAAAAACGTCTTCTTTAAAGTATAAGTTTGCAGATACGATTGCAGTGGTAAAGGATCAGATTAAGATTGCCTACAAAGACCGGATTTATACGAGTCAGTCCAGAGTGGTCCGGATCATTGCGGCATTGATCACTCCGGTCCCGCTGATTGCTTTTATCATTATGATATCAGTTTATTCTTACCAGGGCGGCCTGATCATTTTCTTGTCCATTGTGTCCTGCATCCTGCTGATCGCAGGAGAAATATGGGCCATATGCGCAGTGGATACCTGGTATATAACAAAAAAGGGGTTGAGAAAAATAAACATTGCCGCATCCGTGCTGCTTCCGGCAGCGGCTGTAGTTTTATATGGAATCGGGTACCGGAGAGAAGTCAGCCAGGGAATTGCGTTTGATTATCTGTGGCTGTATGCTTTTACAGGAGCGGTTTCTCTTCTGGCAGTGCTTTTTACGGCATTTATGAAACAGAGAACAAAGCAGTGTGTTGAATGGATGGGACGGCTGGCAGGTCTTCGGGATTTCATTGAAACGGCAGAGTTAGACCGGATGAAGGTTATGGCAGAAGAACATCCGGAGATGTTTTATCATATTCTGCCCTATGCGTCTGTGCTGGGAGTGTCGGACATTTTTTCAAAGAAACTGGATGCCATTGCCCTGCCGGCGCCGGAATGGTATGTTCCATATTCCGGATATACGGTGTTCCATTATTATATGATACATGACTGTATCAACCATGCGGCGTCAGCGTCTCTTACAGCGGTCAAAGCGTCAGAAAGCCTTGGAAGCGGCGGAGGCGGTAGTTTCTCCGGCGGTGGATTTTCAGGAGGCGGTTTCGGCGGCGGAGGCGGCGGAAGCTGGTAGCAGGAACGGTCAGGAAGGTATTTCATCATGGAATACCTTCTTTTTTTATGCCTGAATCCGGTACGGGGATAAAAAAATTACCGGATTATAAGTTCCGGATAAAAAAGAAAACCGGAAAAAGATACCACATTAAAAAGCCCACAATTGATAATCTGAATCCTGTTTCACATGATATACTCTTATCATCTTAAATGCAGGGAAAACTTGTGGATGCTGAGAGGAGCTTAGAAGATGAGACGTTCAAAAGATAAATTTTATATGAAACAGATTTTTGACTGCATTATGGACGGAAAAGTATATGCAACAGGGAAAATCGCGCAGGAAATCGGACTGTCGGAAAAATCGGTAAGAAATAAACTGAATGAGATAGACGAATTTCTGAAGAAAAACAATCTGGGAGAGATTCAGAGGAAACCCAGGGTGGGGATATGGCTGGAAGCATCGGCTCAGCAGAAAGAGCAGATTCAGGCAGCATTAAATACCCGGGAAGATTTTCAGATCAGCAGCTATGATCCACGAGAGCGTATGACAGAAACATTAAAAATCTTTTTTAATCTGCGGCCCTGGCAGACGATCACAACACAGAAATTGTCAGAACGCCTGTATCTGAGTGCTCCTACCATGTTAAAAGTCTTGAAGGAATGTGAAGAATGGCTGGCAGTTTATCACATTGCGCTGGTCAATGAGCGGGGGAAAGGATACCGGTTAAAGAGTAAGGAAAATGAATACAGGGTAGCTCTGAAAAATCTGATCATGGAAAAAGGATCAGCAGAAGAAATGAAGGAAAATATACAGTATTTTTTTTCCAACATGGATGTATCGGCAGTGACCAAATGTATCATACAGACAGAGGATGAATGGAATTACCGGTTTACGGATGAATCATTTTACGAAATCCTGATTTACTGCTGTCTTGCATATAAGCGGAAAGAACTGGCGATACCAATGGTAAGCGACTATAATCCGGAAGAACTGAAGATCCTGAAGAAATACAGTGAGTACGCATTTACTGTGGCAATCTTTGAGAAGCTGGAGGAAGTCTTTCATGTTCATTTTCTGTCAGAGGATATTTTGTTTTTATCCATACAGATTCTGTGTTCTAAATTTATCGGAATCTCAAATGTAGAAGTGACTTTGGGACAGGTAAAAAAATATGATAATAAACTGGTGGAGTTTGTAGACCGGATGCTGAAGGTTATCTCCGATATTCTGGAGGTTGACCTGTCAGATGATCAGAAACTAAAAGAAAGTCTGATCGTTCATCTGAGACCGACCATTTTCCGGCTTCGATATGGGACCCCGCAGAACAATGCTCTGATTGATTTTATCAAAGAAGAATACAAAAATGTATTCCGGGCAAGCTGGGCCATCAGCATTTTGTTTGAGGAAAGCTACAATCTTCAGATTACAGAGGATGAGATCGGTTACATTGTTCTATACATTCAGGCGGCAATCGAGCGGAAAAAGCACCAGTATAAAGCAGTTTTGATCACCAATTCCAATATGGGCCATGTTCAGCTGATGAAGGAAAGAATCAAGCGGGCCGTTCCGGAAATCGGATGGCTGAATTTTGTCAGTACCCATGAATTTCGTCTGATGGATTATGATGACTGCGATATTATCATTTCGGCGACACCGCTGAAGGAAAAGGACAAGCGGTCTGTAGTAATTCCGAACATTCTAAGTGAAAATGGGCTTATGGTGCTTCGAAACCATCTGGATATGATCAATTCCCAGAGGGAAGAAAATCAGACGCCGTTTTCACCGGAATGCTGCCTTCTGTTTTCACCGGAATTGATTTTTACCGATCTGGAAGTCAAAACAAAGAAAGAATGTCTGAAGATCATGTGCAAAGCCATGGAAGACAAAGGTGTAGTCACAAAAGATTTCTTTGATACGGTGATGGAACGGGAGAGCAAAACAACGACGACGATAGGAAACGGAATCAGCATTCCCCACGGTTCTCCGACGGAGGTCAATGAGCCAAAAGTCGCCATTGCCCTTTTGAAAGAACCGGTTATGTGGGATGACGAGCCGGTCCGCATGGTATTTCTGCTGGGATTTCGTATGAGCACCAGAGATGAGATCAGCCGGATCCAGCTCTTTTATAACGAATATGTGTCTCTGATTGATACAGAGGAAAAGATTCATACGCTGCAGAATATGAAGTCAAATATAGAAGTCTATAAATATTTAATTCAATAAACTTTAATCAAACAGGAGGAGAGAAACATGGATATCAAAAGCGTTTTGGACGACAGGGTCATTGATCTTGAAATGAAGGCAGAAAACAAAGAAGAGGCAATCACTTATCTTGCGGAGAAACTGAAAAGCGCCGGGTATATTGCGGATGTGGAAGAATACGTGGCGGATATTTATCTGAGGGAATCCCAGGGTCAGACAGGGATTGGGAACTATGTGGCAATCCCGCATGGAAAGAGTGATTCTGTAACTCAGGTAGGAATTGCCATTGGGAAACTTGACCATGAAATTGAATGGGAAACTCTGGATGGCAAGGGAGTTAAACTTATTTTCCTGTTTGCTGTGGGAAAAGACAATGAAAATGCCAGGACTCATCTGAAACTGCTGGCAGAGGTTGCGAGGACGCTCGGAAATGATGAAGCGGTCCAGGCTCTTCTGGAAGCTAAGACAGTGGAAGATCTGAAAGCAGTCTTCTGATGAATATTACATATTGAAAGCATACAAAAAAACGTCTGCCGGTTCCGGCGGGCGTTTTTCACTGCCCCAAAATATTTTTTAAAATTTACCAGATTAAAATGCCCGGAAAAAAGAAAATTATAAAAAAATGTGCCGGATTAAAATGTCAAAAAAACACTTTTCTGCCGGAAATGCGGAAAAAACTTCCGCATTAAAAAGCCCTGACTTAATGACCACAGGACAAGGTTTCATAGTATGATTTGAACATAGCAAAAGAGCTTAAGCGCAAATGACTCGCAGGCGGGGAAAAGATTCATTTGAAAACGAAAGGAGATTTATTATGAAAATTGTAGCAGTTGCAGCATGTACCTCAGGAATCGCGCACACTTACATCGCAAAGGAAAAACTGATTCGGGCAGCAGAGAGTATGGGGCACACGATCAAGGTGGAAACACAGGGAACCATCGGTACGGAAGATGAACTGACACCGGAAGAAATCAAAGAAGCAGATATCGTAATTCTTGCGGTAGATATTGCCATAACCGGAACCGAGAGATTCGAAGGAAAACCAACTGTAAAAGTTCCGACAAATGTATGTGTAAAGGCGCCAAAACAGCTGATTCAAAAGATTGAAAATGAATTAAAAAAATAAATACAAAGGAGAAGAGAGAATATGAAAAAAGTCGTAGAAGAATTAAAAAGACATGCCTTGACGGCCATTTCCTATATGCTGCCGCTGGTTGTTGCTTCCGGACTTCTGATTGCTATCGGTAATCTGACGGGAGGAGAAAATGTAACTGAGTTATCCAAGATGACAGTGCCTAGTGCTCTTACCACATTAGGTACACTGGGAATGGGACTGCTGCCGTCCTTCATCGCAGGATATATTTCCTACTCCATTGCAGACAGACCTGGTATTGCTCCTGGTTTCTTAATGGGACAGATTGCTTCTTTCCTTGGAGCAGGATTCCTTGGCGGTATGATCGGCGGTTACCTGGCAGGTTATATTGCTTTATTCATCCGTAATCATCTGAAAGTGCCAAAATGGGCAGAAGCTTTGATGCCGATGATGATCATTCCAACATTATCTGCTTTGATCTCAGGATTGATTATGTTCTTTGTGATTGGAAATCCAATCGTATGGGCAACCAACGCTTTGACAAACTTTATTACAGGACTTGACCAGTCTTCCAAAGGTGTTTACGGATTTATCATCGGAGCCCTTGGATGTATTGACTTTGGAGGCCCGATCAGTAAAGTTCCAAACCTGATTTGTGACGGACTTCTGCTGGAAGGAATTACAGAACCGGAAGCGATCAAGGTACTTGCGGCTATGGTTCCTCCGCTGGGAATCACATTCTCATTGGTATTATCTAAAGTATTAAAGAAACCGATCTATGCAGCTCAGGAAGTGGAAAATATTAAGGTTGCGTTCCCAATGGGACTGTGCATGATTTCTGAGGGAGTTATCCCGATTGCCATGAATGACCTGATTCGTACCTGTATCTGTACAGCAACCGGATGCGGAGTTACCGGAGCCATCAGTTTCACACTGGGAGTTGGAAGCAAAGTTCCGTCTGGCGGAGTCTTTGTAATCCCGGCGATGTCCAATCCTCTGGCAGCGCTGATCGCGCTTCTTGCAGGAACTGCCGTAACAGGTGTTCTTCTTGTGCTGATCAAGAAGAGAAGAACCGGAGATGAGAATCCGATCATAGAAGACAAAGAAGAAGAAATGGATTTATCAGGATTCACGATTTCTTAACAGATAAAAAGGAGACAACGCTATGTATGTATCAATGAAAGGGATGCTCAAAAGAGCAAATGAAGGCAATTATGCAGTAATGGCAATCAACTGCTTCAATATCGAAACGACAAGAGCAGTCATTGCCGCAGCCCAGTCAATGCGGGCGCCGGTCATTATCAATATTGTTCAGGAACACATGGTAAATCATTGTGACAGCAATTTAATCGCGCCAGTTGTAAAGAAACTGGCAGAACGTGCCAGCGTGGAAGTAGCGCTGAACTTTGACCATGGAGAAGAGACAGGGCTTTTGAAAAAGGCACTGACAGACGGATATACAAGTGTAATGGTAGACGCGTCCCGGTATGACCTGGAAGGGAATATAAAGATGACCAGGGAAATCGTGAAGTTCGCAGAAGCCTTTGACGCCAGCGTAGAAGGTGAAATAGGCTGTATGGGCGCAAGTGAAGGGGATCAATATACAGACGATGATATGAAAACAGATCCGGAAGAAGCGCTGAAATTTGCACGGGAAACCGGAGTTGATGCATTAGCGATTTCTTTTGGAAGTTCTCACGGAAATTATCCGGAAGGATATGTGCCGGAGTTTGACTTTGAAATTCTGAAAAAGATTAAGGAAAAAACAAAGATGCCTCTGGTACTCCACGGAGGAAGCGGTTCCGGAGATGAAAATATTAAAAAATGCGTGAAATATGGAATCAATAAAATCAATGTCGGATGTGATTTTATGAACGCTAATACAGAAAGTATAAAAAGACAGTTACAGGAAAATCCGGATATCAATTACTGGGTCATGATGCACCAGGCAGAAATTGACAGTCAGGAACTTGTAAAAAAATATATCCGATTATCAGGATCAGAAGGAAAATCATTATAAAAGGAGATACATATTATGTTAATGAACATGAAAGAATTATTAAAAGTAGCAGATGAGAAAGGATTCGCAGTTCCTGCATTTAATATCGGAAGCGATCAGCTTTTGAAAGCAGTAATGCAGAAAGTAAAGGAAATGAAGAGTCCGGTTATCCTGGAACTCTCACCGGATGAGTTCAATTTCGTAGAGACAAGCCTGGTTAAAAGTATGATCTATGAAGCATCCAGGACAGATGTTCCGGTTGTTATCCACCTGGATCATGGCGATAAATATGAGACAGTAGTACGTGCCATCCAGGCAGGATTTACCTCTGTTATGATCGATGCATCCAAACTGCCTTATGAGGAAAATATTGAAATTACAAAAAAAGTATGTGAGGTAGCTCATCTTGCAAATGTATCAGTAGAAAGCGAACTTGGAACGATCGGAACAACAGGAAACTCTATTGAAGGAGGAACTGTTGGCGTTATCTACACAGATCCGGATCAGGCAAAAGATTTTGTGGAGAAGACTGGAATTGACACTCTGGCAGTTGCGATCGGAACCGCTCACGGAATTTATCCAAGTGACATGAAACCGGAACTGCGCCTGGATATTTTACAGACATTAAAAGACACACTGGATATTCCTCTGGTTCTTCACGGCGGATCCAGCAACAAAGATGAAGAAATTGCAAAAGCAGTTAAGATTGGAATTTCCAAGATCAATATTTCCAGTGATATTAAAGTTGCTTTCTATGAGAAATGCAGAGAGGTATTAAATGCGCATCCGGAATACCGTGAGCCGCTGGAAATCTATCCAGAGCCAATTGAAGCATGCAAAAAAGTAATCGGAGAAAAAATTACATTATTTGACTCTGCAGACAAAGTAAAATATTATTATGAATAAGATGACTGAATAACGGGGCGGCATTGCCGCCCTCTTTTTGAATGGAGGGCTGATAAATGAAATATGCAGCAGGAATCGATGTAGGCGGCACCAATACGAGAGTCGCGCTGATCAGTGAAACATATGAGGTTATAGACAGAAAACAGTTTTCTACCAATGGCGAGAATCCGGAAGAAACCCTGAAAAAGATTCGGGACATCATCCATGAATTTGAGTGTCCGATTGAGGGAATTGGGATTTCATGTCCGGGACCTCTGGATCTGATTCATGGTGAGGTGCTGACGCCGCCTAATCTTCCGGGATGGCATCATTTTAAGCTGACTCAGCATTTGGAAGAACTGACAGGTGTGAAAGTGTATCTTGAGAATGACGCGAATCTTGCCTGTCTGGCAGAGGCAGTGACAGGAGCCGGAAAAGGAAAGGAATATGTGCAGTTTTTAACGATTTCAACCGGTGTAGGAGCCGGATTCTGTACAGGAGGGAAAATTTACCGGGGCGCAAGAGGATTTGCTCAGGAAGTAGCTAATTCTATTTTATGGAAAGACGGACCATCTCAGGGAGATTTGAAAAAAGGATCCATTGAATCCATTGCCAGCGGGACTGCAATTGTGACCCGGGCCAGAGCAGAGGGAATCGAAGCGGAGCATGCAGGAGAAGTGTATGAGAAAGCAGCGGCAGGAAATTTGAAAGCACAGGAAATCATGGAGGATGCTTATGAATATCTGTCCAGTTTTCTGGGGATTCTTTACGGAGTGCTGGATCCGGATCTTTTTGTACTGGGAGGAAGCGTTGCCCTTAAAATACCGGGATTTATACAGGAAATAGAAATGAGAGTAAGGGCAAAAGTATATGACGCGCTGCAGGACAATGTTCATATTGTACCGGCGGTTCTGGGAGAAGACTGCGGCCTGATCGGAGCGGCTTGTCTGGTATTTTCATCACAGGAATTATGATTTTTGCAACAATTCAATGAAAAATAAATCCAATAATGTTATAATGAATACATCACATTTATTTGACAGAAAGATTGGAGATAAGAAATATGTACAAGATTGTTTCAGAATTATTACTGTATGGAGATATGGACAAAGATTCCATTTTAATGCAGATCAGTGATATTTTTCGTTGTATGGAAGAAGGATCCCAGACTGCGGACGTTTTAAGAACCCGTGTTTTCGGACAGATCAAACGGCTGCTGCAGACAGCGACAGATTATGCCTTTGACCGGAATCTCTGGCATAATTATCTGACATTTCTTCTGATCACCAATGAAAATCCGTTCAGCATTACCTGTGAGAAGACCGGAGCCAAGGACGGAAGCGTAAATTATTTTGCAAAAAATGATTTCAGGGCATTTCAGGAACTGTTTCACTTTGATTTTTCCGGCATCGAGGAGAAACTTGGAATTGACTGCTTCAGCAGGATTTCAGATTACAAAGCAATTGGGAAGCCGGAGCTGATGTACAATAAAAATGTCAGTGAAAAAGTAAGAGATTTAAGTGCGAAGCTGGAAACAGCAAAAGATGAAAATGAATTTTTTGATATGGTAACGGATTTCTACCGGGCTTATGGTGTAGGAATGTTTGGACTGAACAAAGCATTTCGTATCGAAGAATGCGGGAACAATGATATCCGGTTCCGTGCGATCAACAATATGGATAAAGTTGTATTGTCTGATCTGGTAGGATACGAGATCCAGAAGAAGAAGCTGGTGGACAATACAGAAGCCTTTGTACAGGGAAGAAAAGCCAACAATGTTCTGCTGTTTGGGGACAGCGGTACTGGAAAATCTACCAGCATCAAGGCAATCGTCAACGAGTATTATGATCAGGGACTGCGCATGATTGAGATTTATAAGCATCAGTTTAAGGATCTCTCCAACGTCATCGCGAAGATCAAAAACCGCAATTATCGTTTTATCATTTATATGGATGATCTGTCCTTTGAGGAGTTTGAGATTGAGTATAAATTCTTAAAGGCTGTGATCGAAGGCGGCGTGGAGACGAAACCGGAAAATATTCTGATTTACGCAACCTCCAACCGCCGTCACCTGATCAAGGAGACCTGGAATGACAGAGATGATGTGGAGAACCATAACGGAATCCACAGATCCGATACAATGGAAGAAAAACTTTCTCTGGTCAACCGTTTCGGTGTAACCATCAGTTTTTCAAAACCAAGTCAGAAAGAGTATTTTCATATTGTTACGGAACTGGCTCATAAAGCAGGCATTACAATGGATGATGAGGCTTTATGCAAAGAAGCGAATAAATGGGAACTGAGCCACGGCGGAATTTCAGGGCGGACTGCACAGCAATTCGTCAATTATCTGCTGGGCATGAAGGCATAGAAAAAGAAAGGACGCATGTCCTTTCTTTTGCTTATTTTTTCGGAAAAGAGCGAGTCTTGAAGGAGGCAGAAGTATGAGCGTGATGAAGGAAAGCAGTCAGCTGATACCGGTGGACGAATATGACGGATTTCGTATCCGCCCGGGGTTTTTCCTGGAAAATGGAGCAGTGGCGATTCCGGGAGGGGTAAGCTTTACCGTACAGACCCAGGGAGGAACAGGATGTGAACTGGTGCTGTTTGAAAGAGAAGCCAGAGAACCTTATGCGGTTATTCCATTTCCCGAAGAATACAGAATCGGACATGTGTATTCCATGATTGTTTTTGATCTGGACATCAGTGAGTTTGAATATGCTTACCGTATCAACGGACCATACGATCCCAAAAAGGGTCAGCTGTTTGATAAAAACCGGCTGCTTTTGGATCCTTATGCAAAAGCAGTGACCGGGCAGAGTGACTGGGGCGTACATCCGGATTATGGATTTGCCTACCGGGCCCGGGTGGTGGCGCCGGATTTTGACTGGGGCGAAGGGAAGAAGAAACCAATTCCTATGGAAGATTTGATCATTTATGAACTTCATACAAGGGGATTTACAAAGGATGCATCTTCCGGAGTCTGTTATCCGGGAACATTTGAAGGAATCAAGGAAAAAATTCCGTATCTGAAAGAATTAGGGATCAATGCGGTAGAACTGATGCCGATTTTTGAATTCGATGAGACCAGGGAAAACAGGGTTGTAAATGGTGAGCGGCTTCTGGATTACTGGGGATATAATCCAATCGGATTTTTTGCGCCCAATACCAGTTATGCTTCAGAAAAAGAATTTAACAGGGAAGGGGATGAACTGAAATCGCTGGTGAAGCTGCTTCATGATGAAGGAATGGAGATTATCCTGGACGTGGTCTTTAATCATACGGCGGAAGGAAATCAGGATGGACCGGTGATTTCTCTGAAAGGATTTGATAATAATGTTTATTATATGCTGACGGCAGACGGGCAGTATTACAATTTCAGCGGATGCGGCAATACGCTGAACTGCAATCATCCGGTGGTGCAGAATATGATCCTGGACTGCCTGCGGTACTGGGTGATAGAATACCGGATTGATGGGTTCCGGTTTGATCTTGCGTCGATCCTGGGACGAAGTGAAGATGGAACGCCTCTGAGCAAACCGCCGCTTCTGGAACGTCTGGCTTTTGATCCGATTCTCGGGAAGGTAAAACTGATTGCGGAAGCATGGGATGCGGGAGGACTGTATCAGGTAGGAAGTTTTCCATCCTGGAACCGCTGGTCAGAGTGGAACGGAAGGTACAGGGATGATATGAGGCGTTTTTTAAAGGGCGACGCAGGAATGGTTCCGGCAGTGATGGAACGAATGACCGGATCGAAAGATCTTTATGATCCGTCTGTACGGGGATATGAGGCGTCTGTAAACTTTATTACCTGTCATGATGGATTTACATTGTGGGATTTGTATTCTTATAATGTAAAACATAACGAAGCCAACGGCTGGAACAATACAGACGGAGAAAACAACAATAACAGCTGGAACTGCGGAGAAGAAGGAGAGACGCAGAGGGAAGAGGTACTCCGGCTTCGAAAAAAACTGGTAAAAAATGCGGTTTCAGTTCTGATGCTGAGCCGGGGTGTGCCAATGCTTTTGTCCGGAGATGAATTTTGCAATACTCAGTTTGGAAATAATAACTCATATTGTCAGGATAATAAGATTTCATGGCTGAACTGGGATCAGCTTCAGGAAAATGAGGATGTTTTCCGTCATTTCCAGAAAATGATTCATTATCGGAGACGGAAAAATGTGTTAAAGCGGAATACAAAAGCTCCGCAGAACGGACTGCCTGGAGTAAGTTTTCATGGAATTCATCCATGGGAAGCTGATCAGGAACCGGAGTCCAGAGTCCTGGGCATTATGTTCGCAGGAAAGAACCGGGAGGAAACAGAGGATGAAGTAATCTATGTGGGCATGAATATGCACTGGGAACCGTGTACCATAGAACTTCCGGAGCCAGGAGAATGCCGGTGGGAAATCATTTCCAATACTGCTTGGAATCAGGATGTCCAGGTATATGACCGGAAAAAAATCTGGCTGGAAGAACGCAGTGTCGTTGTACTGGAAATGATACGAGATTAAAAGATTCTTATCAGAAAAATTAGAAAAAACAGCTTGAAATTTCATGATTTGACATTATAATAATTGAGAAGCAAGAAATCAGATCAGAAATGTTATAGATAGAAAGTGAGCGTGTATGTGGACTGCAGATCAATGGAAAGATTATGAGGTACTGGATACTTCCGGAGGGGAAAAGCTGGAACGATGGGGGGACTATATTCTGGTAAGGCCGGATCCCCAGGTATTATGGAATACCCCGAAGAAATTGAGAGAGTGGAAGCATCCTAATGGACATTATCACAGAAGCAGAAAAGGCGGAGGCCAGTGGGAGTTTTTCCATCTTCCGAAAAAATGGGATATTCGATACAAGGATTTGAAATTTCATCTTCAGCCTTTCAGTTTCAAACATACAGGACTGTTCCCGGAGCAGGCCGTCAACTGGGACTGGTTTTCTGAAAAAATCCGGTCAGCCGGACGTCCGGTGAAAGTATTGAATCTGTTTGCGTATACAGGAGGGGCAACCCTGGCGGCAGCCGCTGCCGGAGCGTCTGTGACGCATGTGGACGCATCCAAGGGTATGGTTAACTGGGCAAAAGAAAACGCCCAGCTGTCCGGATTAAGAGAGAAACCGATTCGATGGCTGGTGGATGACTGTGTAAAATTTGTAGAGAGAGAAATCCGCCGTGGAAATCATTATGATGGCATAATCATGGATCCACCGTCCTATGGAAGAGGTCCAAAAGGCGAGATCTGGAAAATAGAGGAAAAGATCTATCCTTTTATCCAGCTTTGTACCAGGATTTTATCTGATGATCCATTATTCTTTTTGATAAATTCTTATACGACAGGGTTGCAGCCGGCCGTGCTGACCTACATGCTGGAAACCGAGGTGGGAAGGAAATTCGGAGGCTGTGTAATATCTGATGAAATCGGGCTTCCGGTCAGTTCCAACGGACTCGTTCTGCCATGCGGAGCTTCAGGCAGATGGGAGAAATCTTAATTTTTGCTGAATTTTTGGTGAATCTGTAAAAAACAATTGAATTTTTTGAAGAAATGTTTATAATTAAGAGAGTATGTATACGAATAATCAAACATTAACATAATAAAAACAGAAGAGAAGAGCAGTAGTTAAGAGAAGAAAATCGAAAGGGGAAAATAGTTACCATGGCAGTAGGAACAGATATTGGAATTGATTTAGGAACAGCCAGCGTCTTAGTATACGTAAGAGGAAAAGGCGTTGTTTTAAAAGAGCCTTCCGTTGTGGCTTTTGATAGAGATACAAATAAGATTAAAGCGATTGGAGAGGAAGCGCGTCTGATGCTTGGAAGAACTCCGGGCAATATCGTAGCAGTCCGTCCGCTTCGCCAGGGTGTTATTTCTGATTATACGGTAACTGAGAAGATGCTCAGCTATTTTATCAACCGCACAGTAGGCAAATCTTTATTTGGAAGAAAGCCGCGCATCAGTGTATGTGTGCCGAGCGGAGCTACAGAAGTAGAGAAGAAAGCAGTAGAAGACGCAACATATCAGGCAGGCGCAAGAGAAGTATCCATTATTGAAGAGCCGGTCGCTGCGGCAATCGGAGCAGGAATTGATATTTCCAAGCCTTGCGGAAACATGATCGTAGATATCGGAGGAGGTACAGCTGATATCGCAGTCATCTCTCTTGGAGGCGTTGTTGTAAGCAGCTCCATCAAAGTTGCCGGAGATGATTTCGATGAAGCAATCGTGCGTTTTATGCGCAAGAAGCATAACCTTCTGATTGGTGAGCGTACTGCGGAAGAGATTAAGATCAATGTGGGAACTGTATATAAACGTCCGGAAAATCTTACGATGGATGTAAGAGGAAGAAACCTTGTGACAGGTCTTCCAAAGACAGTTACCGTTACATCTGAGGAGACGGAAGAGGCCTTGAGAGAGCCTGCTTACCAGATTGTAGATGCAGTACACAATGTATTGGAGAGAACTCCACCTGAGCTGGCAGCCGACATTTCTGATCGCGGAATTGTTCTGACAGGCGGCGGATCACTGATTCAGGGCTTAGAGGAGTTAATTGAAGAAAAGACAGGCATCAATACGATGACAGCAGAAGACCCGTTAACTGCGGTAGCAATTGGAACTGGAAAATACATTGAATTTCTTGCAGGAGAAGACAAGAAAAAGAAATAATATGGTTTTCAGAAGGTCAGGATTTCATCCTGGCCTTTTTTAATCCGTGTTTGAGGTGAAGCTGATGGAACATTTGGAGGGATATGTAGATCATATCCGTTTTCGAAATGAGAATAATGGATACACAGTGCTGAGTCTGGATCTGGATGGAGATGAGGAAACTGTCGTTGGGCGGTTTCCATTTTTAAGTGAAGGGGAATATATTTCCATGGAGGGAGAATATACGGAGCATCCCATGCACGGGCCCCAGTTTCAGATGAGAACCTATGAGATTACAGCACCGGGAGATATCCAGAGCATGGAACGATATCTGGGCTCGGGGGCCATCAAAGGAGTGGGACCTGCGATCGCAAAAAGGATCACAAAGAAGTTTAAGATGGATACGTTTCGCATCATTGAGGAGGAACCGGAACGCCTGGCGGAGGTAAAAGGGATTACAGAGAAAAAAGCCCGGACGATTGCGGTAGAATTTAATGAAAAGCAGGAAATGCGCCATGCCATGATGTTTTTGTCGGAGTACGGAATCAATTATAATCTGGCAGTGAAGATTTTTAAAGAATACGGGGATGAGATGTATACGATCATCCGGGAGAATCCATACCGGATGACGGATGATATTGCCGGTGTGGGATTTAAGATTGCCGATGAAATTGCCCAGAGAGTCGGGATTGGAACAGACTCTGACTATCGGATCATTTCCGGAATCTTTTATACACTGATGCGGGCTCTGGGAGAAGGACACGTATATCTTCCCAAACATATTTTATGCCGAAACGCAGCGTATACGCTGGGAGTGTCTGAGGAGGCGATAGAGGAGCACCTTCTGGAAATGATGATCGAAAAGAAGATCGTGATCAAGGAAGAAGACGAAGTCAGGATTTACGGAGCGGCTCAGTATCATATGGAGGTAAATACTGCAAGAATGCTTTGTGATCTGAACCTGTCATATGATGTGTCAATTTCGGAGATTGAGGCTACGATCGGACGGATTGAAGAAGCAGAGCAGATTACCTTTGCTGAAAAACAGAAAGAGGCCATCGAAGCCATTGCAAGCCACAGCATTGTAGTTCTGACCGGAGGGCCGGGAACCGGAAAAACAACAACGATCAACGGAATGATTCAGTATTTTGAAACAGAGGGACTGGATATCCGGCTTGCGGCTCCAACGGGAAGAGCGGCCAAGAGGATGACAGAGGCCACCGGGTATGAAGCGATGACGATCCACCGGCTTTTGGAACTGAACGGGGAAGCGAAAGAAGAGATGGATCGAATGGGAATGGCTTTTGAGAGAAATGCGGCAAATCCTCTGGAGACAGATGTTATTATCATTGATGAAATGTCCATGGTGGATCTTTCCCTGATGAATGCGCTCCTGCAGGCTATGGTGCCGGGAACCAGACTGGTTATGGTGGGAGACGCCAATCAGCTGCCGTCCATCGGAGCCGGAAATGTACTGAAAGATATTATCGCGTCCGGAGAATTTAAGGTGGTAGCGCTGAATCAGATTTTCCGGCAGGAAGAGGGAAGCCATATCGTCCGCAACGCCCACCTGATTCATCAGGGCAGAAGCATTGAGCTTGATAATAAAAGCAAAGACTTTTTCTTCCTGCAGAGGACATCTGTCCAGGATATTCTGGGAGTTATGGTTTATCTGATCCGGGATAAGCTGCCGGCTTATGTTCATGCGGAACCTTATGAGATACAGGTTCTGACGCCAATGAGAAGGGGTGAGCTGGGAGTAGAGCGGCTGAATCAGATCCTGCAGCAGTATCTGAATCCTCCGTCACCGGATAAGAATGAGAAGGAAACAGCTTCCGGCATCTTCCGAGAGGGAGACAAGGTAATGCAGATCAAAAATAATTATCAGATGGAATGGGAAATCCGGAATCAGAAGGGCTTTACGGTGGACAAGGGAGTCGGAGTCTTTAATGGAGACATCGGACGGATTACGGAAATCAATGATTTTACAGAAAAAGTCACAGTGGTTTTTGATGATTCCAGAGAAATACAGTACAGCTATGCCATGCTGGATGAGCTGGAACTGGCGTATGCCATAACCATACATAAGTCTCAGGGAAGCGAATATCCGGCAGTGATCATGCCGCTTTTAAGCGGACCAAAGGTATTGTTTCATCGAAATCTGCTGTATACCGGCGTTACCAGAGCAAGAAACTGCCTTACGATCGTGGGAGACCGGCATACAGTGAATTCCATGATCCAGAATGTCAATGAGCAGAGAAGATATTCAACGCTTGCAAAAAGGATTCAGGAAATTGCTTCAGAAGGGGAAGAGAATCCTTTTGAAGATGAATGGTCATAAAACAAAACATTGTAATAAGAAAAATAGAAGGAACCGTCGTCTTTTAGAGGACGGTTTTTCTGTACCTGAAACTTTCTGCCTTTTATAATGAAAAGGAAGAAAGGAAGGGACTTATGAAAGAAAGAAAACGCATGATATCCGAAGCTGCCAGGGAACTGGGCTTGGAAACTTATCATTTGAGAACGTGGGAAGATGAATTTGGAATTCTCATTCCAAGAAATGAGAAAGGATACCGATGCTACGGGGAGAAGGAAATCCATATGTTTCAGGAAATCCGTGATATGAAAAATGAAGGACTGGATACAGAAGAAATAAAGAAAAAGATATCTGGAAACATCATTCCGTTTCCAGGGGAGAAACAGCCGGAAACATCGCAAAAAATGGAACAGTTTCAGAATGTGATGGTGAAGATTATGGGACAGGCGATCAGGGAGCAGAAAGAATTCCTGGGAACGGAACTCGGAACCCGGATTTCTGATAAAGTCTCAAAGGAAATCGATTATCAGTTTCGGCTGAGGGAAGACGAAGAGGAAAAAAGATTTCAGAAACTGGATGAAATGATCCGGTCTCAGCAAAGAAGCAGAGAAGAGATTGCGGCATCGCGTGAGAAAAGAAGATTTTTAAGACGCAGAAAAAAACAAAGATAATTATATTTCCAGACAAAGAATCTTAGGTTATAATAGATTATAATCAGTTAAAATACCAGAGCGGAGAATTTATTATGGAGAGAAAACCTAAGATTTTAATTGTAGGAAGTCTTGTTATGGACCAGATCGCGATTACAAAAGAGGTCCCGCAGGAAGGACACAGAGTCTTTGGGGAAGAATTCGTCAAGACTCCAGGCGGGAAAGGAGCGAATCAGGCGGTGCAGGCAGCAAGGCTGGGAGCGGATGTCACGATCATCGGAAAGGTCGGCCGGGATGCCAATGGAAAAGAGCTGCTGCAGGCGTGTCAGCAGGAAGGAGTAGACACGAGCAGGATGCTGTATGATGAGGATGGAGCATCCGGATGTGCAGTGATCATATTGGAAAAGATTCCCGGTGAGCGCACCAGAAACCGGATTCTTGTAATCTCAGGATCCAATATGAAAATCCGTCCGGAAGAGATTGAGTTTCTGAAAGATGAGATCGGTCAGTATGATATGGTCATGCTGCAGAATGAGATTCCGCTGGAAGTCAATGAGACGGCGGCAAGATACGCTTATGAGCAGGGAGTGCCGGTTATGCTGAAGCCGGCGCCGGTCATACGGCGTCTATCGAAAGATTTCATCAGTCATCTGACATACATAGCGCCCAATGAACAGGAAATCCGGGCCATGACCGGAGTCATCATCAACAGAAAAAGAGGCGTATTCAATTTTGAGGAGGCAAAGGTAGCTTCTGCCATTATGAGAGGCAAAGGGTATGCAAATATTCTGACAACCCTGGGTGAATCCGGCGCTCTGCTGGATGCTCCTGACAAAACGATATACAAGAGAGCGGCGCCGGGGATCGAAGTTGTGGATCCAACGGCCGGAGGAGATTCTTTTGTAGCGGCTTTCTGCACCAGAGTCTGCAAGGGGGACTCCAGGGGACAGGCCCTGATTTTTGCAAATTATACAGCGGCAATTACCATTTCGAGGATGGGGGTTATGGACTCGCTTCCAACGACGGAAGAGGTAATGGAACTGATGAAAGCCAACGGAAGATCCTGCATGTAATTGAGAAATTTTCTCATTAAAAAAATGGGATAATATGGAAAAAGATGGGAAATAAAGGAAGAATCCATGAAGATATTATGGATGCCCAGACAGGAAAAGAGAACGCAAAAAGGGTGTGCAGTCATATGACCGCACACCCTTTGATGTACCTGTGGAAAATTATTCCTGGCTGATAGCTCCAGCTGGACATCCGTCTGCGCAAGCTCCGCAGTCCATGCATGTATCAGCATCGATTACGTACTGTCCATCTCCTTCGCTGATTGCTCCTGCTGGGCAAGTTCCTTCACAAGCTCCACAAGAAATACAAGCGTCTGAAATTACATATGCCATAGTTAACATCCTCCTTATATAGTATAATAATCAATAAAAGCGGTCACCCGCCTGACTCAATCTTATTTTAATATACTTATGAAGGAATAGCAAGTAATTTTGTTGTATTTTTAGCGGTACTGTATTATACTATAAATGTTGATTTTTTTGAATGGAGGACAATAGAAATGACAATTTCAAAAGATATGGTAATTGGTGATCTGATCGCACTGGATCAGAATTTTGCAGCAATCTTAATGGCATCTGGAATGGGATGTGTGGGATGCCCTTCTGCGCAGGGAGAGACCCTCGAAGAAGCAGCATTCGTGCATGGAATGGATGTAGATGAGCTGGTTGGAAAGCTGAATGAGTACCAGGCATCTAAAGAAGCATAAGCTGCGGATCACTGATTATAAGCCTAAAGAAGTGAGAGCCGTGCATAAAGCGTCAGCTTTATGCACGGCTCTTTTTGTTTGTGCAACGTTGCGCAAAATAGATGTTCATCACAGGAATGAGCAATCGGTGGCGCATTATTCGAACCCAAATCAGATTGTACGGAAAAAAATACTGAAATATAATGAATACAGCAGGAAAAATGTTGAAAGATGTTCAACAAAGTTTGGAAAGCCTCAAACAAATGAAAGGAGAGTGGTAAAAGGTGGCAAACCGTGACACGATTTACAGGGAGCTGATTCAGCTGGACTGGGAAGTGGCAGATCAGACAGAGTTCTTTGACAAGATGGCTGCAAAGCTTGAGAAGCTTGGGTATGTAAAAGATACTTTTGCAGACGCGATCAAGACGAGAGAAGCGAATTTCCCAACGGCGCTCCCGGTAGAGCCTTATCCGGTTGCGATTCCTCATGCAGATCCTCAGCATATCATCAAGCCATTTATTGCATGTACCAGATTGAAGAATCCGGTGAAATGGTGTGAGATGGCAAACAATGATCAGGAGCATGATGTGAAATTTATTTTCATGCTTGGTTTCCTTGGCGGACACGATGATCCAAACGGAGCCAACGAACATGTGGAATTGCTTCAGATTTTGGTTACGAATTTCCAGAATCCAGAGATCATGGATAAACTGGTAAATGCAAAAACTGAAGACGAATACATGGAAGCAGTTTTATCCATGGAAGGTCTTTAGGATTATAGGAACTGACGACATTTTTAGAAAGGAAGATGAGAAATGAAACAAATCGTAGTAGCATGTGGAAGCGGAGTAGCAACTTCTCAGACTGTTGCAAGCAAGGTAAATCGTTTATTAAAAGAGAATAATATCCCGGCAGAAGTTCTGGCTGTTGATATTAAATCTGTAGACCGTTATATCCCAAGCAGCGTTGCCTACATCGCGATTACAAAAGTAGACAAAGAATATCCGATCCCGGTTATCAACGGAATCGCGTTCTTAACAGGCGTTGGCCAGGATGCTGAATTCAAGAAATTGGTAGATGCAGTAAACAACGGCTGATGCTGAAAGAAAGAGTTGGAGGGAAATTATATGAGTATTTTACAAGATGTTATTAACTGGTTACTGAGTTTAGGGGCGGCGATCTTTGTTCCGATCATCATCATTATCGCCGGTCTGATCGTAGGAATGAAAATAAAAGATGCGGTTTCCGCAGGTATCACTCTTGGTGTTGCATTTACCGGTATGAGCATGCTGATCAGTTTTATGTCAGAAGCAATCGGACCGGCAGCTGAAGCCATGCTGAAGAGTACAGGCATCAATCTGCCGATCGTAGACGGTGGATGGACCACATTATCTGCGATTGCATGGTCATGGCCATACGCATTCCTGATGTTCCCGCTGATGATTGGTATCAATATTATCATGCTGATCATTAACAAGACCAAGACATTCAATGCCGATTTATGGAATGTATGGGGCAAGATCTTTACAGGCGTAGCGGTGGCAGCTGTGTGTCAGCCGTATTTTGGAACTGCCGGATCTATTGCCGTAGCATTTGTTACAGCTGCGGTTCAGATCGTATTCGAGCTTAAAATGGCTGATATGTATCAGTACCGTATCGAGAAACTGTCTGGAATCCCTGGTGTAACATGTACCCATAAGATGGGATTCACAAGTATTTTTATGTTCCCGATCGACTGTCTGCTGAAGAAGATTCCGGCATTAAACAAACGTTTTGATGCTGCGGTATTAAAGGATAAGATCGGTATTTTTGCAGAATCCCATGTATTAGGATTTATCTTAGGTATTATCTTTGGTATTCTGGCAAGATATGGTGTGGCAGAGACACTGACATTAGGTATTCAGGCATCCTGCTCCCTGACATTGTTCCCGGTAATCTCCAAGTATTTCATGATGGCACTGGAGCCGATTTCAACAGCAATCAGCGCATTTATGAATAAGAAGTTTGATGACAGAACTCTGGTTGTAGGACTTGACTGGCCGTTCATGGGCGGTGCAAACGAAATCTGGCTGGCAGTATTCTTATGCATCCCGGTTACATTGATCTACTCCATGATTCTTCCAGGAAATGAGATCCTTCCATTTGCGGGTATCGTAAACAATGCCATTGCCGTTGCTGCATTCCTGGTAACAGGAGGAAACATCCTTCGTATGTGCATCCTGGTTATCATTTTTGCACCGGCGTACCTCTGGGTTGGAACGGTTATGGCACCGTTCATTTCAGATCTGGCACGCTCTACAGGCGCTGTCAGCTTAAAAGCCGGAGAACTGATCTCCTGCTCTTCCATCGATGGACCAATCCAGACCTATGCTTTTTCACATCTGTTTAAGTTCCTGGATGGAAACTTCTTCCCATTAGCTCTGTGCGTCATTTTTGTCGTATGCTTTATCGCTCTTTACAGATATCTTGGAAGAGAAGAAAAAGAAGGAAGAGAAATCAACTAATCATCATGTTTGTGTGATGACCCAATGAAGAAGAAACGAGGTTAAATTCATGCAGAGATTTGTAAATGATCCGGATTATGTTGTCGAAGATATGTTAAAAGGTTTCGTCAAAGCCCACGGTGATCTGATCGTGAGATCCGAGACCAATGACAGGGTAGTGCAGTACATAAACGCTCCGGTAGAAGGAAAAGTAGGTCTTGTGACCGGAGGAGGAAGCGGTCATGAACCAGCGTTTCTTGGCTATGTAGGAAAGAACATGATGGATGCAGTAGCAGTCGGTGAAGTATTTTCTTCACCTTCTGCACAGGCATTTTATGACGCTTTTATGGCGGTAGATTCCGGAAAAGGCGTGGCATGTTTATTTGGAAACTATGCCGGAGACAATATGAATGTCAAGATGGCGATCCGAAAAGCGAAGAAACAGGGAGTTACAGTAAAATACGTGACAGCGAATGATGATGTGGCATCTTCACCAAAAGAAACCAAGGAAAAACGCCACGGTATCGCCGGCGGGGTCTTCATGTGGAAGATCGGCGGCGCACGGGCTGCTCTTGGCGGAGATCTGGATGAAGTCATTGCGTCAGCGCAGAAAGCGGTAGATAACACAAGAAGCATCTGCGTCGGACTGGAACCATGCGCGATTCCGGCAGTGGGACATCCGAATTTTGAGATTGCCGACGGAGACATGGAGTTTGGAATCGGACACCATGGAGAGCCGGGCATCAATGTTCAGAAGCTGGAGCCGGCAAAAGATATTGCGCGGAAGATGGCAAAGACAGTGATTGATGATATGGAACCGGAGAAAGGTTCAGAAGTGGCGGTTCTTGTATCAGGTCTGGGAGCCACGCCAGTAATGGAATTATACATTTTATATGATGAAATAGAAGCCTACCTGAAAGAGCAGGGTCTGTCTGTTTATAAAGTGCTGATCGGAGACTATGTAACATCACTTGATATGAACGGGGCAGCCTTGACGGTAATGAAACTGGATGATGAGCTCAAAGAATTATTAGACTATGAGGCAGAATCACCAGGAATCGAAGTTTAAAAATTGCAGTTGAAAGAGGTGCACCATTGTATTTAGATGAAAGAGGTTATACTGTTCTTAAAACGATCGTCAACAACCCGTCTATAACGGGGAAAGAAGTAGAAGCTTCTTTACAGCTAACCAGAAAGCAGTTAAGTTATGCCATTGAAAAAATCAATGATTATCTGCAGGGCAATGGGATGCCGAAAATTGAACGGCTTAGGACCGGGAAGTTCATCGTTCCGGTAAGTGTACTGGAACAGTATCAGACGGAAGACATAGGAGGTTTTGATACTACATATGTATATTCGGATAAAGACAGGGGATTTTTGATATATCTTATGCTCCTGTGCATCCGGGAAGAACTGTCAATCTATCATTTTACGTCAGAACTGCAGATCAGCAAAAATACGTTTCTGACGGATTTGAAAAAACTGGAACACAAGCTGGAAGATTATCATCTGGAAGTATCCTATAACCGCCAGGAGGGATATCATCTGGTAGGAAGTGAATTCGCCAAGCGGGAAATGATGATCATGGCCGTAAGAGGGATCTTAAAGCTTCCAAATGGAAAAGATACGATCATGAGAATCTGCCGTATTTCGGAGGAACTGATGTCCCAGGTAGAATCACAGATCATGGTGATTGAAGAACGGTTAAAGATTCGGTTTACCGATGAGCGGATGAAGGAGCTGCCGCTGATCTTGTGTCTGACTGTGATACGGACGAAAAAGGGCAGGATCATCCGGGAACTTCCGGAAGCATTTCAGCATATTGCGGGAACAAAAGAATATTCCGCCATGCTGGAGTTCGCAAAAGCATATGATATTACCTGGCAGTCAGAAAAACTGTTTTTGGCCGCACAGATTCAGATTTCAAATTTTCATACGATGCAGGCAGGTGAATCGGAACAGGAAGAGGAGCTTATGAAAGCTTCAGAGAAGGTGATCGAGAACTTTGAAAATATGATCTGTGTAACGATCGATGAAAGAGAAACACTTCTGGAAGCATTGTTTCAGCATATTAAACCGGCGTTCTACCGGATAAAATATCACTATCATATTGAACAGAGCATAGCCGACATGGTACTGCCGCAGTACAGTTCTCTTCATGCAATCGTCAGAAAATCTATCCAGCCTCTGGAAGAGCTGGTAGGGGCAAAATTCCCTGACGAAGAACTGGTATATATAACCGCTCTGTTCGGGGCATGGCTTCGAAGGGAAGGCATCCTCGATCTTGTGGAAACAAAAAAAAGAGCAGTGGTCGTCTGTGCCAATGGAATTTCCGTTTCTAATTTTCTGTATTTTACGTTAAAAGAACTTTTTCCGGAAATAGATTTTATTACATGCTTATCCCTAAGGGATTTTAAAGAATATGATGATAAAAATTACGATATTGTTTTTACGATGGTCCGTCTGGAAACATCAAAAATGCAGTTTCTCGTGAAGCCTTTTATTGATGAAATATCCAAGAGAAAGTTTCGTGAGAAAGTCATGGGTGAGCTGACGGGAGTCATCCCTCATGAGGTTGATACGGCAGGCTTAATGGAAATTATAAAAAAGCATGCGATTGTGCAGGATGAAGAAGCACTGAAGCGTGAAATATCCAACGCTTTAAATTCCGAACCGGAGGAAGAACATCTTCATATGATGAATACACAGTTTTCCATTGGACTGAAGGATGTTCTGGTAAAAGATACGATACAGGTTCTTGATCATACCATTCCATGGGAAGAAGCGATTCATATGGTCGGAAAACCCCTCATCGCCAGAAATGATATAGAAGAGCGTTACGTAGAAAAATCAATTGAAAATATCCGGAAGGAAAAGCCATTTATCATGATCGCGGACGGTGTTGTGATTGCTCATGCAGGAGTGGATGACGGGGCAAATAGAGTATGTCTGTCTCTGCTGACAATGCCGGAGAAAATCGACGTTGCCGGATATATGGAGGCAGATGTGATTCTTATGATCGGAACGCCTGATCCTACGAAGCATCTGGGCGTCCTGGAACAGCTCAACAGCATGCTGGAAGATATAGAAGCTCTACATTTGCTGAAAACGGCAAAAGAGCCGAAAGAGATCTTAGAATTAGTTCAGAATGAAAAAAAGGAGAAATGACAATGTTAGAATCATTAAAAAAAGACGTAGTTGCTATGGCAAAACGTGCACAGTCAGAAGGATTATGCAAACATTTATCAGGTAACTTAAGTGCAAGAGACCCAGAGACAGGTTATGTTGTTATTACACCAACTCAGGTGGACAGAGATTTATTAACAGCAAGAGATATGGTTGTTCTTGATCTGGATGCCAATGTCATTGAAAATGAGTCAGGACTTCGTCCAACCAGTGAATCTCTGATGCACCTTCAGATTTATAAAACAAGACCGGATGTCAATGCTGTATGCCATACACATTCCATGTACGCAACGACTTTTGCTGTATTAAATAAACCGATTCCGGCTGTTGTATACGAAATTGCAAACCTTGGAGTTACAAAATCAAGAATCCCGGTAGCGCCATATGGACGTCCAGGAACAACAGACTTATCTGACAGTGTTATTGAGCCGGTTCAGGAAGCAGACGTATTCCTGCTTCAGGGACATGGAGCTGTTGCGGTATCTCAGGGAGATATCTATGACGCATACTTAAGAGCTGCATATATTGAAGAACTGGCACAGCTGTACTTCAATGCTCTTTGTGCAGGACAGGGTGAAGAGCCATACTTTTTCCCGCCGGAAGAATTGCAGAAATGGGAGTATCCATCTCAGATCAAGTTCCCAAACAAATAGAAGGAAGGAGTCGCACATAATGAAAAAGATTATCAATTCCCCGGATAATTATATCAAAGAGATGCTGGAAGGAATCTATATTGCCCATGCAGATGATCTTACATGCGTGGATGGAGATCTGCAGGTTCTCGTTACAAAACATAAAAAAGAAGGAAAAGTAGGAATTGTAACCGGCGGTGGATCCGGACATCTGCCACTGTTCCTGGGATATGTAGGAAAAGGAATGATCGACGGATGTGCAGTCGGAGATGTCTTTCAGTCTCCAAGTGTAGATCAGGCGGTTGCCCTGACAAGGGAAGCAGACAGCGGCGCAGGCGTTCTCTACATTTATGGAAATTACAACGGAGATATCTTTACCTTCCGTCCGGCAGCGGATGAAGTGGAAATGGAAGATGATATTGAGACCGCAGAGGTGCTGGGAGCCGATGATGTTGCATCAGCAGGTCCTTCCGCTCCAGGAGAAAAAAGCACCCGCCGCGGCGTCGCAGGAATTTTCTTTGTTTATAAATGCGCGGGAGCAGCGGCAGATAAGATGCTGTCTCTGGAAGAAGTAAAGCGTGTTGCGGAAAAAGCCAGCAATAATGTCCGCACCATGGGAGTCGCATTAACTCCATGTACGGTTCCAAGAGTTGGAAAGCCAAGTTTTGAAATTGACGATGATGAAATGGAAATCGGAATGGGAATCCATGGAGAACCGGGAATCCGCCGTGGAAAACTGGAGCCGGCAGATCAGATCGTGGATGAAATGCTGGAGAAGATCGTAGGAGATCTTCCATATGAAAACGGAGATGAAGTTGCGGTTCTTGTAAACGGACTGGGTGCTACACCGCTGGATGAACAGTATATTGTCACACGAAGGATCCATCAGGTGCTGGAAGAAAAAGGAATCAAGGTCTATAAATATTATGTCGGTGAATATGCCACAGCAATTGAAATGGCAGGATTCTCCATTTCTCTGCTGAAACTGGACGATGAATTGAAGGAATATATCGATCATCCGGTGGATACGCCGTTCTTTAAACAGGTTTAGGAGGAAATTGTCATGGAGACATCTTACTTAATTCAGTTACTGAAAGAAATCAGCGATATTATGGCTGAGAACAAAGACAAGCTGATTGCCATGGACGGAATTGTAGGCGACGGAGATTTAGGCCTGACGATGAGTGATGGATTTAAAGCTGCCTATGAGGCGGCTGCAGACGGCGCAGCCGCAGATGCCGGCAGACTTTTATTTGCGGCAGGAAAGGCAATGGCAAACAAAGTTCCTTCTACTATGGGGTCTTTGATGGCAACAGGGCTGAAACAGGCAGGAAAAGATCTGAAAGGAAAAGAAACTTTGGAGGATGCGGATCTGGTTCAGATTTTTGCGTCTTATGAAGCTGGGGTTGCAAAACTTGGAGGAGCCAAAGTCGGCGACAAGACATTCCTGGATGGAATTCATCCTGCGGTAGAAAGTCTGAAGGCATCTCTGGACGCAGGAGAGTCTTTATCAGAGATGGCAGGAAAAGCTGCCCAGGCTGCAGAAGAAGGATTTAAGGCCACCACAACAATGCTTGCGGTTCATGGAAGAGCCGCGACTCGAGGAGAAGCATCTAGAGAGCTGGAGGATCCAGGCGCATATGTTGCAGCGCTTATCATGAAAGCCTTTGAAAAAAGCGTAGCTGAATAGTTCAGAAACTCCCGCAGGAATCCCTGAGGAAATTGCTCCAGAGGATTTGGCGGGAGTTTTTTTGTGTGAATGATTGAACAAAATGTTGTATTATGTGTGAAAATGTTGTAATATGTGTACATAAAATAAAACAGGAGGTCGTGAGATGTTAAATTTTCAGTATTATGCGCCGACAAAAGCTGTATTTGGAAAAGATGCGGAATTGGAGACAGGTTCTCTGGTAAAACAAGAAAAATGCAGCAAGGTTCTTTTGCATTATGGGGGACAGAGCGCAAAAAAATCAGGGCTGTTAGACCGGATATGTAAAGCTCTGGAGGAATATGACGTTGATTATGTCATGCTGGGCGGAGTTGTGCCGAACCCAAGACTTTCAAAGGTATATGAAGGGATTGAACTCTGCAGAAAAGAAGGCGTTGATTTTATTCTGGCAGTAGGGGGAGGGAGCGTGATCGATTCTGCGAAAGCCATCGGATACGGGATGGCCAATCCGGATTGTGATGTGTGGGACCTGTATACAGGAAAAGCGCGTCCAAAAGGATGTATGCCCGTGGGAGCAGTATTAACAATCGCGGCAGCAGGAAGTGAGATGAGCGATTCCTCTGTCATTACCAATGAAGATGGATGGTATAAGAAAGCGCTGAATACGAATTATGCGAGATGCAGATTTGCTGTTATGAATCCGGAACTGACTTATACGCTTCCGGAATATCAGACAGAAAGCGGATGTACCGATATTATGATGCATACGATGGAGCGGTATTTTGTCCTGGAAGATACTATGAAGATTACAGACGGCATTGCGGAAGCACTGATGCGCAATGTTATGGAAAATGCAAAGATTTTATTGAAAGAGCCGGAAAATTACGATGCCCGTGCGGAGATCATGTGGTGCAGCACATTGTCCCACAATGATCTGACCGGATGTGGAACCAACGGCGGAGACTGGGCAACGCATCTGATCGAGCATGAACTGGGCGGTTTGTTTGATGTAGCCCATGGCGCCGGGCTTGCTGCTGTATGGGGAAGCTGGGCAAGATATGTTATGGATGAAAAGCCGGAGCGCTTTGCGAAGTTTGCGGAAAATGTCATGGGAATTGAAGATCAGGGAGACGTGAAAAAAACGGCTCTTGCAGGGATTGAAGCGGTAGAAGCGTTTTACCGGGAAATCCATATGCCGACAAATCTGAGAGAACTTGGAGTGGAACCAACAGAAGAACAGATCCGGGATATGGCAATGAAAGCAACGAATAATGACACTGTAGAACTGGGCGTATTTAAGAAATTGAAAGCGGAAGATTTGATCAGAATTTATACTGCAGCAAAATAGGATTACAGAAATTAAAAGGTTCTGCGTTTTACTTGGGGAATAAGTAAGAAGCAGAACCTTTGGTTTTCAAAAAAATCAGGCATAGTTTTTCTATTTCTTCCTATATGAGCTTTTGGGCCCACAGGAGGACATTGATTCAAAGTGGTTGCCACCTATGAGAGTTTTTGGACTCACAGGAGGACATTGATTCAAAGTGATTGCCGCCTGTAAGAGTTTTTGGGTCCACAGGAGGACATTGATCCAAAGTGATTGCCTCCTGTGTGAGTTTTTTGACCCACAGGAGGACGTTGATTCAAAGTGATTGCCTCCTGTAAGATTTTTTTGATCCATGGGAGGATCTTTTTCCTGGCCTGACTCCTCCTACTGATGATTTATTCTTCCTGGGAGACCCTTTCATCTAGTTGATTGCCTCCCATGAGAGTTTTTGGGCCCACAGGAGGTCATTGATCTAAAGTGATCTCCTCTCATGTGAGTTTTTTGACCCACAGGGGGCTTTTTCTTCAAAATTACCTCCTCCTGTACAGATTTTCCAATTTTCCGGCTGCTTCTTCTCAGAAAAACAGCTCTGTTCTTTACCTTCTCTGTATCGGAAAAAGAAACGAAAAAGAAAAGATCAGATGTGCAAAAACACATCTGATCTTGGTTATAATTAAAAGTTACCTTATATGTTATTGTTTTCTGCTCAATACTGGCTCATCTCTTCTACAGCTCTGGCCTGAATCAATGGCTTCAGATGCTCATTAAATAAAGATTTCGTCGCATAAGTATTTGGAAGACGCCGGCAGTATTCTGCCAGAATAGAATGAATTTCTTCCATCACAGAATCACTGGCATCATTGGAAACTGAACTCAGAGTCAGATAATAATAATGACTGTCAGGATCCTTGTAAAGGCTGCTTCTGGTCTCATAGTTTCGGATCAGCCTGGCAGCAGCAGCTACCTCCTCCAAAGTATTAAAATAATATATATTCATTGTGGAATCTGCCAGAGCAAACTTCATGGACTCCTCGAAATCTTTCAGAGGAGAATCTGTCTGGCCATTCAGGAAATCCAGCAGATCATCTTCTTCTGATATATGGATATGTTCCGGAGAAAGATTCTTGGCGAGTTTCTTATAGTGCTCGTTGAAATCTTCCGGGTTATCCACCCTTGTAATCACAAGAACCAGACATTCCTTGGAAACTGGAATTGCTTCCACCATCAGCGGAATGTCATTGGTCTCAAAACCGAGTTCGGCGGAGGCCTTCTTCATCAGTTCACGAAACAGTCCCTTGGCCTTATCAGAACCAAAAGCCAGTTCGTTCAGCAGGGTTTCCTTTCCTTTAAGATCTTCTTTATTTAAAGTGCATCGGATTTGATTATCGCTGATACGTTCAATTTTCATAATCATCACTCCTTACTTTGATGTTTATTATAGTATTACTTTTGAAAAGTGTAAAGTACTTCTCATGATTTTACAAAAATCTCCAAAATAAATATTGAAAAAATTTACAATTATGTATATAATTAGAGTATGTCGCGACAGTATCTTCTATCGTTTGATATAAGGATACAGAAATATACCGCGTAATTGCTGGAATATGTACGTACAAAAACAGCAGATGGGAGGGAGTTATGACGAATCATGATGAATTATCTTATTATCTGTCCCGGGGATTGGCAGTCCGTGTGGATGGAGTTACGATTAACAGCCGTAATCTGGAACATGTAGATCTTATATTGAAGGAAGATGATTCTTACATGAAAGAGTTCATTGAAAACAGGGAAGGGGAGATTTTTGCCGTGGATTATCAAAAAATAAGAGAATAATGATGCAAAGAGCTTGAAAGCCGGGAAGCGGGAATTCCCGGCTTTCTTTATATCACGGGAATTCCTGTGATACAAAAACTTTCTGAGCAGGATTTTTTCTTGTTTCAGGGTTTTCATCATTGCGTTTGTTTCAAATAAGCTTTCAGTCCCCTGCAGATACATTTTGCGGCTTTTGTCTGATAGGCCCCGGACTGAAGCTTTTTCTTTTCTTCCTCATTGGATAAAAAACCACATTCTACAATGACCGTAGGATAAGGATTATCACGGAGAAGATAATAGGAGGTATTGGCTTTTGCCTGCCGGTGGTTGGATGGATCAAGACCGGCGATCAGGGCTGACTGGATGGAATCGGCGAGAAGCTTGCTCCGGGAAGCTCCCTGGTAATAAAATACCTGAGCGCCGCTTACAGAACCGCTAGGATAGCTGTTTTGATGGATGCTGATAACGACGGACGGCTCCAGATCAAAAATCTGCTGTTTTCTGTTTTTTAAGTCGGATATCTGAACGTTAGCGGAAGAAGACGCAAGATTATAATCCCCATCCCGGGTAAGATATACTTTAAGATTTTCTTTTTCCAGAATCTTTTTCAATTTAAGAGAAAGGGATAAATTGATATCTTTTTCCAATACACTGCCGCTGCCTACCTTGCCGGGATCTGATCCCCCGTGTCCGGGGTCGATCAGCACCGCATGCTGCTTTTTCAGCGTCTGACTGACGAAAATCGGGAAAGTGATGGAAGAAAAGGAAATCAGCATCAATATGATCAGACAGCCCAGAAAGAACATTTTTTTTTCTTTTCCCATTCAGATGACCTCTTCTTTTTGTATTAATATATTCAAAAAGGACCGGATATAATACGTCCTTTCTTTTTGATCTGAATGATGTTATAATTATACTGTATGTTTAGGAGAGAATATGGAGACAAAATTAGTAAAAATTCATCAAATTGAAGAATCTCTGGAAGAGATTGAAGAAGCAGCCCGGCTGATCCAGCAGGGAGAAGTGGTCGCATTTCCAACGGAGACTGTTTATGGTCTTGGAGGGAATGGACTTATGGAAGAAGCGGTCAGGAAGATATATCAGGCAAAAGGCAGACCGTCAGATAATCCGCTGATCCTTCATATCAGCGACATAGATATGATAGAGGAACTGACAGAGGATGTTCCGGATACTGCCAGAAAAGCCATGGAATGTTTCTGGCCGGGTCCGATGACTGTAATTTTGAAGAAGTCAGACAAGGTTCCGCGGTGTGTTACAGGAGGGCTTGAGACAGTGGCGGTTCGTATGCCGTCAGATCCGACAGCCAGAGAACTGATTCGAAGAGCTGAAGTCCCGATTGCCGCTCCCAGTGCCAATACATCAGGAAGGCCGAGTCCGACAAAAGCAGAGCATGTGTGGGAGGATCTGAATGGAAAAATTCCGATGATTCTGGACGGAGGACCTGTGAAGGTCGGAGTGGAGTCTACAATCATTGATTTTACAGTTGATCCTCCGGTCATTCTGCGTCCGGGCAGGATTACCAGGGAAGAGCTTGAGAATGTTATCGGATGTGAGGTCCAGATGAATACTTCTCTGAAAGCATCGGATAAAGGTGTTCCGAAAGCTCCGGGGATGAAGTACAAACATTATGCTCCAAAGGCACGGATGATTTTGGTTCTGGGCAGTCCGGAGAAGACAGCGGCGAAGATTAATGAGATGGTGTGTGAATCACATAAACTCGGACACAAAGCCGGTGTTATCGCAACGGATGAATCACTGGGAGCGTATCAGGCGGATGAGGTTGTGTCTGTAGGAACCAGAAAGAACATGGAGACGGTAATGTCCGGTCTGTATGATGTTTTGCGGGGATTTGATAAAAAAGATGTTGATATCATTTACTCTGAGGGATTTGAAGGAGAGCCGCTTGAGGAAGCGGTGATGAATCGTTTGGTGAAAGCAGCAGGCCACGAAATCATTCGAGTTTAAAAAGGAGAATATCTTGAAGAAAATTATAATGGTAAGTACCAATAATACCTGCCGCAGTTTTATTGCGGAATCGGTACTCAGACAGTATCTGAAGGAGGCTCACCAGGAAGACATAGAAGTCATTTCCAGAGGGCTTGTCGTTCTTTTCCCTGAGCCGGTTCATCCAAAGGCAGCGGATATGGTACGAAACAGCGGGATTGAGATTTTGGATTTTCAATCGCACCAGCTTCTGCAGGAAGAAGTCGAAACAAGTGATCTGATCCTGACCATGACAGAAGAACAGAAAGAAAAGGTTCTGGAAGAATATCATGGATATAAAGAAGTGGCAACGATCAATGAATATGCCAGAATTGCAGGTGCAGTCATCGATCCATATGGCATGGGGGATGATGACTATGAGCGCTGCTTTATTCAGATTACCCGTTTGATACAAAAAATATGGCAAGAAAGATTAGGAGGAAATGAAATGATAGGAATTGGAAGCGATCATGGTGGATTCGCGCTGAAGAAGGCTGTTATCAAGCACCTGGAAGAGAAAGGGTACGCAGTAAAAGATTATGGATGCTATTCCGAAGAATCCTGCGATTATCCGATCTATGCAAAAGCAGTTGCCCAGGGAATCAAGAAAGGTGAGGTAAAACAGGGAATTCTGATCTGTGGAACCGGAATTGGAATTTCCATTACAGCCAATAAGATTCCGGGAATCCGCGCAGCTTTGTGCAGCGATACATTCAGCGCCAGAGCAACCAGAGAACATAATGATGCCAATATTCTTGCGATGGGAGCCAGAGTAATAGGAGAAGGCCTTGCGATGGATATTGTGGATACATTTTTAGAAACGAAATTTTCTAATGACGAGAGACATATTCGAAGAATCAATATGATAGAAGATTAAAAAAAGGGAGCCGGCGGCTCCCTTTTTTTGGAGAAATTTAGAGAATTTCTTTTCCTTTTTGTCTGGTTTTACTAAAAATTTACCTTATCTTTTGTGCATGTTCCATAAGGAATTATACAAAATCTTAACGAAAAAAAGATTGACAAATCAAAAAAGGAGGCATAGAATAACCAACAGACAAGGGTGTTTACAGACTTTAGGGTCGTTATGTAAATGCCCTCTTGTTTTAGGGAATGCTGTATCGTTGGCAGTATTCCAAATCTCGAGATAAAGAAGGTGAGGAAATGGGTTCATTGGCAAATGAGTTGATGGAAGCATTAGAGCTTAAGACCAGCTTTGTAATTCCCATTGCGGGAGGAATCCCGGTACCGGAATCCACGGTCATAACATGGGGAATCATGGCAATCGTCATATTGCTTTGCATCATATTTGTAAGGAACCTGAAAGTCGTTCCAGAAGGACCGCAGGTGTATGTGGAAGCACTGGTTGGATTTATTTATGGATTCATCGGTGATCTTCTGGGAGAAAAGGGAAAACGGTACATACCATTTCTGGGAACGGTTCTGATTTATCTTGGCTGTGCCAATATTTCAGGATTTTTCAGGGTTGCACCGCCGACAAAAGATCTAAATGTAACCGCAGGACTGGCGATCATAAGCTTGTTTCTGATCGTCTTTTCAGGTATCAGGGAAAAAGGCCTGAAGGGATATTTATTCAGCTATGCAGAGCCCATGCCTATGATGATTCCGGTAAATCTTCTGGAATTGATCACAAGGCCGTTATCACTCTGTATGCGACTGTTTGGAAATATCCTGGGTGGTTTCGTCCTGATGGAGCTGATTACATTTGCAGCCCCGGCAATCGTGCCGTTGCCGTTCAGCTGTTATTTTGATTTTTTTGATGGTTTACTTCAGGCATATGTTTTTGTACTTCTGACATCATTGTTTATCAATGAGTCAATTGAATAAGAAAAAAGGAGAAAGAATTATGGGATTATTAGGAGCAGGAATTGCAGTTTTAACAGGTTTAGGAGCAGGAATTGGTATTGGAATCGCGACAAACGGAGCGCTTAACGCCATTGCAAGACAGCCGGAAGAATCAGGAAATATCAACAAGACACTGCTGCTTGGATGTGCACTTGCAGAGTCAACAGCAATCTATGGTCTGGTCGTAGCAATCTTATTAATCGTACTGCAGTAAAACAGGAGGCGGTGAGATATGTTTCTGCAATTGAACTGGGGCATTCTCTGGCCGATCATTAACATCATCGTATTTTATCTGCTGCTTCGAAAATTTTTATTCGGACCGGTTTCAGAGATCATGGAAAAAAGAAAAGAAATGATTTCCAAAGATCTGATGGATGCAAAGGCAGCAAAAGATGAAGCGGCTGAAATGAAGTCTGAATATGAAGAATCTTTAAAGGCAGCAAAAGATGAAGCTGGAAAGATCGTATCAGACGCCAGAGAACGGGCCAAAAACGAATATCATGAAAAAGTAAGACGTGCGGATGAAGAAATCGTACAGATGAAAGAAAATGCCCAGAAAGACATCGAGGCAGAAAAACAGAAGGCTATGGCGGGACTGCAGTCAGAGATTGCGGGAATTGCTCTGATGGCAGCAGCAAAAGTCGTAGAGAAGGAAGCCGGAAGCAAAGAAAACGAAAAGATTGTGGACGATTTCCTGAAAGAGGCAGGTGTCTGATATGAAGATGATTTCAATGTCCTATGGACAGGCTCTGTTTGATCTGAAGGTGTCAAAAGAAGACAGACAGAATGCAGCGAAGATTCTCAGGGAAAGCGAAGAACTTCAAAAAGCGCTTGTGAATCCGACTATTTCCAAAGAAGAAAAGGAAAAGGTGATTGATAAACTTTTTCCGCCTGAGATCAGAAATTTTATAAAAGTTATCTGCCGAAATGATGACGCACAGTGTCTTCTGGAAGCATTTGACTATTGTGAAGTACTGATCCAGAAAGAAGAGCAGATTCTTACGGGAACCTTGTATTATGTAACAAAACCGGAAGAAGGACAGCTTGCCCGAATCAGAGAATACTTGAAAAAAGAATACCAGGCAGAGCAGGTGGAACTTGAATTAAAAGAAGACGCCTCTTTGATCGGCGGGTTTATTTTAAAAGTTCGAGATAAGGTTCTTGACCGGAGCCTGAGAGGAAAACTGGAGAAAATGAAGCAAAATCTTGCATGGAGGTGAAAATCAGGTGAGCAGTATTAACCCGGAAACAGTGGTGGCTGTTTTAAAGGATCAGATAGAAAATTATGATCAAAAAACAGAAATAAAAGAAGAAGGCCGGATCATCCAGATCGCAGACGGAATCGTAACTGTGTATGGAATGGATCAGGCAATGTATGGAGAACTGGTTGTATTTGAAACCGGGGTCCATGGTTTGGTAATGAATGTTGAAAGAAACTGCATCGGAGTCGTTTTGCTTGGTTCCGATCATGGTTTAAAAGAAGGTTCTAAGGTCACAAGAACCGGCGAACAGGCTGATATCCCGGTAGGAGATGGGATGATCGGACGTGTCGTAAATGCGATTGGAGAACCAATTGATGGAAAAGGCGAGATCGAAGCACAGGAGCGCCGCCCGATCGAACATGAGGCTGCAGGCGTTATCGCAAGGAAGTCCGTCGATCAGCCTCTTCAGACAGGTATCCTGGCGATTGACTCTATGTTCCCGATCGGACGAGGACAGAGAGAGCTGATCATCGGTGACCGTCAGACAGGAAAAACAGCGATTGCTGTAGATACGATCTTAAATCAGAAAGGACAGGATGTCATCTGTATCTATGTAGCAATCGGACAGAAAGCATCTACTGTATCTCAGATTGTCACAAATCTGACAAAGCATGGCGCGATGGATTATTCCATCATCGTATCTGCTTCTGCCAGTGATCTGGCGTCCCAGCAGTATATTGCTCCTTATGCAGGAACAGCGATTGCAGAATATTTCATGAGCAAAGGAAAAGATGTGCTGATCGTATATGACGATCTGAGCAAGCATGCCGTGGCATATCGTGCAATCTCCCTTCTTTTGGAGAGACCGCCTGGACGTGAAGCGTATCCTGGAGATGTATTCTATCTTCATTCCAGACTTCTGGAACGTTCCTGCCGTCTGGATGAGGCACATGGAGGAGGATCCATAACAGCTCTTCCTATCATCGAGACACAGGCTGGAGACGTATCCGCCTATATTCCGACGAACGTTATTTCCATCACAGATGGACAGATTTTCCTGGAAAGTGAATTATTCTTCTCAGGTGTGCGTCCGGCAGTCAATGTAGGACTTTCCGTATCACGTGTCGGCGGAGCAGCCCAGACGAAGATTATGAAGAAAGTCGCAGGAAATTTGCGAATTGATCTGGCCCAGTACAGAGAACTTGAGGTCTTTACTCAGTTTAGTTCTGATCTGGATGATAATACAAAGGCAACACTGAATCACGGAGCTCACCTGATTGAGCTTTTGAAACAGCCATTATATCATCCAATGTCTCTTTCCAAGCAGATTATTTTGCTGTATGCGGCGTCTCACAGGATGCTCAATGAGATTCCGTTGAAGGAACTTCGCCATGAGACAGAAGAAATGGTTGCTTATTTTGAACAGAAGCATCCGGAAATCGTAAAAGAGATTGAAGATAAGAAAGTGCTGACAGATGAACTGGCACAGGCAATCGAACAGGGAATTCTTGAATATATGAAGTAGGTGATTTCCATGGCAAATATGAGAGAAATAAAAAACAGAATGAAGAGTATTGAGGATACATTAAAGATCACCAATGCGATGTATCTGATCTCTTCCTCAAAATTGAAAAAAGCCAGGAAACAGCTGGAAGCGACAGAACCTTACTTTGAACTGATCCAGGCAACGCTGATTGATATCATCGCTCATTCTCCGGATCTGAAAAATCCGTATCTGCGGAAGAAAAAGGAAGGAGAAAAGCCAAAAAGAGGATATTTGATCATGACTGCGGATCGTGGACTGGCCGGAGCTTATAATCATAATATTTTAAAGATGGCAGAGCAGGAGATTAAAGGAGATCCGGACGCGAGACTTTTTGTGATCGGATACATGGGAAGAAATTATTTTGGAAGACGCAATGAAGCTTCCATGGATGATGATTTCTTATATACAACACAGAATCCGACTATTTACCGCGCAAGAAGAATCGCGGAAAAACTTCTGGATTTGTATCTGAAAGAAGAACTGGACGAAGTTTATGTCATTTATACAAAAATGATCTCTCAGATGGAATCCGAACCGAAGATTCTTCAGGTGCTGCCGCTGAATCCAAAAAAATATATTATGGCCGGCCGTACCAGACCAAAAAGATATACAGATTTTCAGCCTTCCGTTGACGCGGTGCTGAACCGTCTGGTTCCGAATTACATCAAAGGTCTGGTTTACGGAGCAATGGTAGAATCATTTTCCAGCGAGTTGAATGACAGAATGATGGCGATGGAAGGGGCAAGCAAAAGCGCCCGGGAAATGATACAGTCACTGGGTCTTTTATATAATCGTGCCCGTCAGGCAGCCATTACACAGGAGATTACGGAAGTAGTCGGCGGTGCAAGAGCATTAAGGAAGAAATAATTACAGCGAAAGAAGGGAAAGAACATGGAAAAAGGAAAAATCGTACAGATTATAGGTCCCGTTATCGATGTAGAGTTCGAGACCGACAACCTCCCTTTTATCAATGACGCTTTAACTGTAGATAATCATGGAAAGCAGGTTGTGATGGAAGTTGCGCAGCATACCGGAAACAGAACGGTGCGATGCATTCTCCTGGCAGCCAGTGAAGGATTACATAAAGGCATGGAAGTTACAGCAACCGGCGGACCGATCAAGGTTCCGGTTGGAAAGCAGACTCTGGGAAGAATGTTTAATGTTCTCGGAGAGACGATTGATAATGGAGAAGCAATAGAGGAAGACGCAGAAAGATGGGCGATCCACAGAGAACCGCCTAAATTTGAAGATCAGAGTCCTGTAGTAGAAATGCTGGAAACAGGAATCAAGGTCATCGACCTTCTGGCGCCATATGCCAAAGGTGGAAAGATCGGATTGTTTGGAGGAGCAGGAGTAGGAAAAACTGTCCTGATCCAGGAACTGATTCATAATATCGCAACAGAACATGGCGGATATTCTATTTTTACCGGTGTTGGAGAACGATCCCGTGAGGGAAATGATCTGTGGGGAGAGATGACGGAATCAGGAGTTATCAAAAACACAGCATTGGTGTTCGGACAGATGAACGAGCCGCCGGGATCCCGTATGAGGGTAGCGCAGACAGGTCTTACTATGGCAGAGTATTTCAGGGATGTAGAGAAACAGAATGTGCTGCTGTTTATTGATAATATTTTCCGTTATGTGCAGGCTGGTTCTGAGGTATCTGCCCTTCTCGGACGTATGCCGTCTGCGGTAGGTTATCAGCCGACTCTGGCAAATGAAGTTGGAGCGCTTCAGGAACGTATCACATCTACAAAAAGCGGTTCTATCACATCTGTACAGGCAGTTTATGTGCCTGCTGATGACTTGACAGACCCGGCTCCTGCAACGACATTTGCACATTTGGATGCGACGATCGTATTGTCAAGATCTATTTCCGAGCAGGGAATTTATCCGGCCGTGGATCCTCTGGAATCTAATTCCAGAATCCTGGAACCAGATATCGTAGGAGAAGAACATTATAACGTTGCCCGAAGAGTAGAAGAAGCTCTGCAGAGATATAAGGAACTTCAGGATATTATCGCAATCCTCGGAATGGAAGAACTGGATGAGGAAGATAAAGTTACGGTATACCGTGCAAGAAAAATTCAGAAATTCTTATCTCAGCCGTTCCACGTAGCAGAAAACTTTACAGGAATTTCAGGTAAATATGTACCAATCAAAGAAACGATCCGAGGATTTAAGGCTATTTTGGATGGTGAGATGGATGAGTATCCGGAATCAGCATTTCTGATGGCAGGAACCATTGAAGATGTAAAGGAAAAAGCGAAAGAGGTGTCATAATATGGCAGAAACCTTTTATTTTGAGATTATTGCCAGTGATAAGAAGTTTTACAGCGGAGCGTGTGAGCAGGTGATCTTTCCTGCCATGGATGGTCTGTATGGAGTTCTGGCAAACCATGAGGACACAGTAACCGCTGTAGTTGCAGGTGAACTCAGATTTAAAGTCAATGGAGAATGGCGCACGGCTGTAGTAGGAGAAGGTTTTGCCGACATTACGAGAGATTTCGTTTTGATCGCGGTTGATACGGTGGAACGTCCGGAAGACATTGATGTGATCCGTGCAAGAGAAGCTAAGGAAAGAGCGGAAGAACGCCTGCGTCAGAAACAGAGTCGTCTGCAGTATTATCATACACAGGCTGCTTTATCACGAGCAATGGCAAGACTGAAAGTTACATCAAAATATACAAAAAAATAGATTCGGTGAAAGCTGAAATAGGAACAGAAGCTGCCGTATCCATGATTTGATATCATCATGGATACGGCAGCTTTTTTATTTCTGCCAGGCATGAAAGTTCTGCTTCTTACTTATCCCCCTCCCATCCAAGTAAAGTGCAGGACTGTTTTTTGCACAAAATCAGGATCGCGGCATAGTCTGATAGGAGAATCTTTGTGCAAAGGAGTCCATATGTGTATAAAGATCCGATTATCTGAAATGGAACCGGACAGTCAGGGAAGGATATCAGAAATCATAATGGAAGAAAAGAAGGAACGGCGTCTGCTGGATCTGGGGTTTACGGAAGGAACGAAAATTACCTGCATAGGAGAAAGTTTCTTTGGAAGTCCGAAAGCATATAGAATCCGCGGCGCGGTGATTGCTCTTAGAACCTCTGATGCAGGAAAAATTTATGTAGAAATGGAGGAGAAAGAGTGAAGGAGAAGAAGACCATTGTGCTGGCAGGAAATCCAAATGTTGGGAAGAGTACGATTTTTAATCAGCTGACTGGACGGAATCAGCATACAGGAAACTGGACCGGAAAAACCGTGGAAATATCAGAAGGAATCTGCGAGACGGAACATGGAATTTTTCGCATCATAGATCTTCCAGGGACATATTCTCTTTACTCCCGTTCGCCGGAAGAAGAAATAGCCAGAAATTACCTGATGGGAGAGGACTTTGATTCTGTTATGGTTATCTGTGACGGAACCTGCCTGGAACGAAATTTAAATCTTGTATTTCAGGTTATGGAAATTTGTCCTTCTGTCATGGTATGCATTAATCTGATGGATGAAGCGGAGAAAAAAGGAATTCGAATCCAACTGGAAAAACTGGAAGAACTCCTGGATGTACCGGTCATTGGAATTTCAGCACACAGCCGGTCATCGGTTGAGAAATGCAGGCAGTTTCTGGAAACGGCAGGAAAACAGAAAAAATGTCTGATTCCGGCGAAAGATATCAGAACAAGGATGAAAGAAGCAGAAGCTGTCTGCAGACAGGTTGTTTCAGCTCAGCCATATCCAGATCAAAGGGACCGGAAGCTGGATCGTATCTTTACAAGCAGAAAAACAGGATTTCCGGTTATGTTCTTACTTGTTGTTTTCATTTTATGGATGACTATCTTTGGGGCAAATGGTTTTTCTGATTTTCTTCTGACTGTGAATTTTTGGGCCGGAGAAAAGCTTAAGATAATTCTGGAGCAGATGGATCTGCCGCGGTGGTTTTACGGACTGACTGCAGACGGGATTTTTCGTGTGACTGGCTGGGTTGTTTCGGTAATGCTGCCGCCGATGCTGATTTTTTTCCCGCTTTTTTCTCTTTTAGAAGATTTTGGGTATCTGCCACGTGCCGCATATAACATGGATCGTCCTCTGGAATGCTGCAAGGCATGCGGGAAACAGGCCCTGACCATGTGTATGGGACTGGGATGCAATGCGGCAGGAATCACAGGATGCCGTATCATTGACTCGCCCCGGGAGCGGATCATCGCGGTGCTGACTAATGTTTTTATGCCCTGCAATGGGAGATTTCCGACGATTCTTATGGTGATTTCCATATTTTTTACTTCAGGAGCAGTGTGGAAATCTTCTCTGATCTCAGCCGTATGTCTGACAGCCCTGATTATCTTTGCAGCTGCATTAACCCTGCTTGTCTCCAGGATTTTGTCAGAGACTCTGCTTAAAGGCGTACCTTCTTTTTTTGTACTGGAACTTCCGCCTTATCGAAAGCCGCAGATTGGAAAAGTGATTCTGCATTCTGTACGGGACCGGGTACTGTTTGTGCTTATGAGAGCAGTCATGGCGGCAGCTCCGGCTGGTGCTTTGATCTGGATCCTGGCAAATGTAAAAGAAAACGGCAGTTCGCTTCTGGCTGTCTGTACCGAGTTTTTTGAGCCTCTCGGGCAGGTGATGGGCCTGGATGGAGTGATTTTTACTGCATTTCTTCTGGGATTTCCGGCGAATGAGATTGTAATGCCGATTATCATTATGGCATATCTGGCTCAGGGAGCCATTGGAAATGTGACAGGACTGGAAGAGATCCGGGAAATCCTGCTGTCTAATGGGTGGAATCTTCAGACAGCAGTTTCCTTTTTGATCTTTTCGATTGCTCACTGGCCCTGTGCTGCATCGGCAGCAGCGGTGCGCAGAGAGACAGGAAAGATAAGCTGGATGATTCTTTCCTGTCTGCTGCCGGCAGTGACGGGATTTGTTTTGTGCAGTTTGATCAATATTTTGTTGGAAATTATATGATTTTATGATAAACTATACAAAAAGATAGAAGCGTATTTGGGAAACGATGAGAAAAAAGCGGATGCAATCAGATGGAAAGGAGGAATCGTTATGAAGAAATACGGTCCCATATTCCGTATGCTGAGTCTGATCACCCAGATCGGGATCACAATGCTGACGTCCATCTTTTTCTGTATGTTTCTGGGATTGTGGATTGACCGGAAATTTTCTACACATTTTTTTCTCTTTTTTTTAATTTTAGGTATCCTCGGAGGAATGAAAGCGGTATACTCTCTGATAGAACGTACAGATCATGACGACAAGGAGGACAGAGATGAGAGATAAATTGCGGCAGATGGATGAGATGTTTTTAGATTTGATCATAGGAGTTCTGTTATGTGGAGTGATATCCGGAATTTTGGGCATGATAATAACCAGAGGGAATTTATGGTATCTTCTGGGAGCGGCTGTGGGAACCGCGGCATCTGTTGGGATCCTGATTCATATGACAGTCTGCATTCAGAATTCTTTGTATATGGAAGTTCATCAGGCAAGCAGATATATGGTGAAGTGTTCTATGATACGGTATTTTATCATGCTTCTGATTCTGGTGCTGAGCATCAAAGCAGGGAATCTCATATGCTTTATCGGAGTTGTCGCTGGATTTTTATCCAGTAAGATATCCGCTTTTTTAAATAAACCGATTCATAAGTATATTACGGCAAAAATTACAAAAAATTAAAACAGAAAGGAGGTTATGCCATGGAAATGACAGGGCTTCCGATGATTGCCGCAGTATCCGGCAGTGATGTGGATTTTATGGTGCATGGACTGATTCCGCTTCGGTTCATGGGAGGGCAGGTATGGATCACAACGACACATGTTACGACGCTGATCGTGATGATCTTTATTCTGATCCTGGCCGCTGCTGCCAGAAAGGCAATCTTAAAAGGAAGCGAAAAGCCGGCAGGGGTACAGAATTTTGTGGAAATGCTGGTTGAGACACTGGATGGACTGGTACAGGGCAGCATGGGCAGACACTGGAGACCATTTGTTAATTACATTGGAGCGATCATGGTCTTTATTTTTATCAGCAATACATCCGGGCTGTTTGGACTTCGTCCTCCAACAGCTGACTATGGAACAACGCTTGCCCTGGCTCTGATCACATTTGTGCTGATCCAGTTCAGTGCTTTTAAGACTAAGAAACTTGGAGTGATCAAAGAGCTGTTTGAGCCGATACCGATTTTATTTCCGATCAACCTGATTGGAGAGTTTGCGACTCCGCTGTCCATGTCACTGCGTTTGTTTGGAAATATCATGGCAGGGACAATCATGATGGCGCTGTGGTATGGTCTGCTCCCGGTATTTGCGAAGCTGGGAATACCGGCATTTCTCCACGTATATTTTGATTTGTTTTCAGGTGCGATCCAGACATTTGTGTTCGCAATGCTGACAATGACATTTATAGCGGATAAAAGAGGTGTTTAGAAGACACTTAAAACAAAACCAGAAGAAAGTTGCAGGAGGGAAAATTATGAATATTTCAAGTGAGGCATTTGTATTGGGATGCTCTGCCATTGGAGCAGGGCTGGCACTGATTGCAGGAATCGGCCCAGGTGTCGGACAGGGATATGCGGCAGGACAGGGAGCCGCTGCGGTTGGAAGAAATCCGGGGGCGAAAGGAGATATTACGTCCACCATGCTTTTGGGACAGGCAGTTGCGGAGACAACAGGTCTCTATGGACTGGTCATCGGACTGATCCTGCTGTATGCAAATCCATTGATTGGAAGACTTTAAGCCAAATAGCCGAAGGGAGGCCGGGACGTGGACGGAAGAATATTTGGACTGGATCTTCAGCTTGGCTTTGATGTGATTTTTCAGGCGATAGCAGTATTCCTCATGTTTATGCTGCTTTCTTATCTCTTGTTTGAGCCGGTGCGCAGGATACTGGAGGAGCGAAAAAATAAGATTGCAGGAGAACTGGACCAGGCAGCTGCAGACCAGGAAGAGGCTGCCAGGCTGAAAAAAGAATATGAGGACAAATTGAAAAATATAGAAAAAGAAGCAGACGCCATTCTGACAGAAGCCAGGAGGAAGGCACTGCGGCGGAAGGAGGAAATCGTGGCGGAAGCGAAAGAAGAAGCTTCGGGAATCCTCGCCAATGCGGAGCATGAGATTGAACTTCAAAAGGCCAGAGCCCAAGATCAGATGAAACAGGAAATCATCCAGACAGCAGTGATGATGGCAGGAAAGATTATTTCTGAGAAAATCAGCGCCCAGGAACAGGCTGCTTTGGTGGATGAGACTTTACAGGAAATGAGTGATAAGACATGGCTTCAAGAGTAAGCAGAATCTACGGAGACGCCTATGTTTCACTGCAGATGGAAGAAGAAAGACTTAATGAGGCGGCAAGAGAGACAGCAGCAATGCAGGATATCCTGAAACAGGATGAGGAACTCTCTCAATTTCTCTGCCATCCTCAGATCACAAAGGAACAGAAAATGCGGACCGTAGAGAATATATTCAGGAATACCGTATCGGATGATATGATGGGATTTCTGATTATTATGATTCAAAAAGGACGCTGGAAAGAAATAGAAGAAACATTGGATTATATTGTGCAGAAGATAAAGAAACTTCAGGGCACAGGTGTTTTAAAAGTGATTTCAGCATGTTCATTATCTGAGACTCAGAAGAAAAAGATAGAAAAGAAGGTGTTAGAGGCATCTTCCTATGACAGGCTTGATGTTTCCTATACGACAGATGAAACAGTTCTTGGAGGACTGATCCTTCAGATGGATAACCGGGTGGTTGACAGTTCCATCCGGACCAAACTGGATTCCATGGCCAAATATCTGTCAAAAATACAATTATAGAACAGGAGGGAGATCAGCCATATGAATTTAAGACCAGAAGAAATCAGCTCTGTGATCAAAGAGCAGATTAAGCAGTATTCGACAAAGCTTGAGACCTCTGATGTGGGGACTGTAATACAGGTGGCAGATGGAATTGCCAGAATCTACGGTCTGGAGAAAGCGATGCAGGGAGAGCTGCTGGAATTTCCGGGAGAGGTGTACGGCATGGTGCTGAATCTGGAAGAAGACAATGTAGGGGCGGTCCTGCTGGGAAGTCAAAGAAATATAAACGAAGGCGATCTGGTGAAAACAACCGGAAGAGTCGTTGAAGTGCCGGCAGGTGATGCCATGACCGGCCGGGTTGTCAATGCTCTCGGACAGCCGATTGATAAAAAAGGGCCGATCGAGACAAAAACATATCGGCCGATTGAAAGAGTGGCTTCCGGCGTCATTGCCAGAAAGTCGGTTGACACGCCGATCCAGACAGGGATTAAGGCAATTGATACAATGGTGCCGATCGGCCGGGGACAGAGAGAACTGATCATCGGAGACCGGCAGACAGGAAAGACGGCAATCGCGGTTGATACAATCATCAATCAGAAAAATCAGGGAGTTCACTGCATTTATGTTGCCATTGGGCAGAAGGCCTCAACCGTTGCCGGTATTGTGAAAACGCTGGAGGAATTTGGCGCTATGGCCTATACAACCGTTGTAGCGTCAACAGCCAGTGAACTGGCACCGCTTCAGTACATTGCGCCGTATGCAGGGTGTGCCATTGGAGAGGAATGGATGGAAAGAGGAGAAGACGTGCTGATCGTATATGACGATCTGAGCAAGCATGCGGCGGCATATCGGACGCTTTCTCTGCTGCTTCGAAGACCACCGGGAAGAGAAGCGTATCCGGGGGATGTGTTTTATCTCCATTCCAGACTCCTGGAACGGGCAGCCCGCCTGTCGGATGAATTTGGCGGAGGTTCCTTAACGGCACTGCCAATCATTGAAACCCAGGCAGGAGATGTATCTGCGTATATTCCAACCAATGTAATTTCTATTACGGACGGGCAGATTTATCTGGAAACAGAAATGTTTCATTCAGGATTCCGGCCGGCAGTCAACGCAGGGCTTTCAGTGTCACGCGTAGGAGGTTCGGCTCAGATCAAAGCGATGAAAAAGATTGCGGGACCGATCCGTACGGATCTGGCTCAGTACAGGGAACTGGCAGCATTTGCCCAGTTTGGATCTGAACTGGACCAGGATACAAAAGAGCGGCTGGATCAGGGAGAGCGGATTCGTGAAGTATTAAAGCAGCCGCAGTATCAGCCGCTTCCGATTGAGAAGCAGGTAGTGATCATTTATACGGCAGTAAAAAAATATCTTCTTGATCTGCCGACCAGTCAGGTGCTGGAATTTCAGGATGTGCTGTTTGATCTGATCGATACAAAGTATCCTGAAATATGGAAGGAAATCAGGGAAACCAAAGAGATCGGAGAGAAGACAGAACAAAAGATCATACAGGCGGTCAGTGAGTGCAAAGCCTCTTTTAGAAAGTAAGGTGGAACATCATGGCATCAATGATTGATATAAAAAGACGTAAAAACAGCATTGAAAATACGGAACAGATTACCAAGGCAATGAAGCTGGTTTCTACAGTGAAATTTCAGAGAGCCCGCCAGAGGGCGGAAGAATCGAAACCGTATTTTCAGAAAATGTATCAGACGATGGAGTCTATCCTCGGGACAACAGAGGGAATCGATCATCCATATCTTAAGAGAAATGAAGTTTCAAAAAAAGGAATTATAACGATTTCCTCCAACCGGGGACTGGCCGGAGGATATAACAATAATATTGCCAGGCTGATCCGGGATACCGGATGGAGCAGAGACGAGACATTGATTTATGGAATCGGTCACAAGGCAATGGAAATCCTGGCACATCAGGGATATCAGATTGTATCAGATGATTCAGATATGATCAATGAACCGGAATATGAGGATGCGAGAAAGCTTGGAGACAGAGTGCTTCGGGACTATGAGAACGGCAGGATTGGGGAAATATATCTTGCGTATACAGAATTTAAGAGCACGGTTGTTCATCAGCCAAGATTGATTCGGCTGCTGCCGATCGAGCCCGGGCACAAAAAAGAAGAAGGCGCAGGAGGGAAGCTTTTGATGAATTTTGAACCACAGCCGGAAGAACTTTTATCCATGCTGATTCCAAAGTATGTGTGCAGCATGATTTATGGAGCGCTGGCAGCATCGGCGGCCAGTGAGAATGGTGCCAGGATGCAGGCGATGGATTCTGCGTCCAGCAATGCCGAAGAGATGATTTCAGAGCTGGAACTTGCCTATAACAGAGCAAGACAGGGAGCAATTACCCAGGAACTGACAGAAATCATTTCAGGAGCAGAGGCGTTAAAATAAGAATTGGTAGGAGGACATATAATGGCAGAGAATCATACAGGGAAAATTACCCAGGTGATCGGTGCGGTTCTGGATATTAAATTTAGCAGCGGAGAGCTTCCGGAAATCAATGACGCAGTGGAGATTCCTCTGAAAAATGGAGAAAGACTGGTCGTGGAGGTGGCACAGCATCTGGGAGATGATACCGTACGGTGCATTGCGATGGGCACGACAGACGGACTGGTACGGGGAATGGAAGCAAAAGCGCTTGGCGGTCCGATCTCGGTTCCGGTGGGAGAAGAAACACTGGGGCGTATGTTTAATGTCCTGGGAGAACCGATTGACCGTAAACCGGCACCGAAGGGAGCCAAAAGGCTGCCGATTCACAGACCGGCACCGGAATTTAGTGAGCAGTCTACAGATACGGAGGTGCTGGAAACAGGAATTAAAGTTGTTGATCTCCTTTGTCCGTATCAAAGAGGCGGAAAAATCGGATTATTTGGAGGCGCAGGTGTAGGAAAGACAGTTCTGATCCAGGAACTGATCCGGAATGTGGCAACAGAACACGGCGGATATTCTGTATTTACCGGTGTTGGAGAACGTACCAGAGAGGGAAATGATCTCTACTATGAGATGCAGGAATCCGGAGTCATCGATAAAACAGCCATGGTATTCGGACAGATGAATGAACCTCCGGGAGCCCGCATGCGTGTGGGGCTTACAGGACTTACAATCGCGGAAAATTTCCGGGATGAAGGAGGGAAAGACGTTCTTTTGTTCATTGATAACATTTTTCGTTTTACTCAGGCAGGATCCGAGGTATCTGCCCTTCTCGGACGAATGCCGAGCGCGGTTGGATATCAGCCAACGCTGCAGACAGAAATGGGAGCTTTACAGGAAAGGATCACCTCAACAAAAAAAGGTTCGATCACATCGGTGCAGGCAGTATATGTTCCTGCAGATGACCTGACGGATCCGGCTCCTGCGACGACCTTTGCCCATCTGGATGCGACCACGGTGCTGTCCCGGTCTATTTCAGAGATGGGAATTTATCCTGCGGTGGATCCTCTGGAATCAACTTCCAGGATTCTGGATCCTAAGATTGTAGGCGAAGAGCATTATCAGGTTGCCAGAGGAGTTCAGGAGATCCTTCAGAAATATAAGGAACTTCAGGATATTATAGCGATCCTTGGAATGGACGAGTTATCAGAAGATGAGAAGCTGATCGTAGACCGGGCAAGAAAGATTCAGAGATTTTTGTCACAGCCATTTTTTGTAGCGGAGCAGTTTACCGGAAAACAGGGGCAGTATGTACCTTTGAGTGATACGATCCAGGGATTTAAAGAGATACTGGAAGGCAGACACGATGATATTCCGGAAGGAATGTTTTTAAATGCAGGCCGGATTGAAGAAGTCGTAGAACGAGCGGAAGCGAAGAAGTAGGTGGTCAGATGGCAGAGGAAAAAATGCGTTTGGAAATTATTATGCCGGAGCGGATTTTCTATGAGGGAAATGCGTCAATGGTGGAACTTGCGACGACGGAAGGGGAAATCGGAGTTTATCCAAGACATATTCCTACAACGATGATCGTGGCTCCGGGAGTTCTTACGATTACACAGGAAGACGGAACCAAACGGCAGGCAGCGTTGATGAGCGGCTTTCTTGAAATTACACCGGATTCTGTCAGTATTCTGGCAGAAGTTGCGGAGTGGCCGGAAGAGATCGATCAGGAAAGAGTAAAACGCGCGAAACAGCGCGCGCAGGAGCGCCTGAAAGCAAAAGCAGCTGATATAGATCTGGCAAGAGCTGAGCTGGCTTTGAAAAGAGCTTTGATCCGGGAAAAAATGATCCAGAAATAGCATAGAGATGAAACTGCCGCACGGAATGAAACGTGCGGCAGTATTTTTGTCAGATTAATTTGTCAAAAAGCTTTTTGAGAGAGATGAAAGGAATCGATGGAGGATCCATGCGGTGATCCCAATCAGAAGACACCAGCCGGCAAATAAAAGGATGCCCATACCCTGAGTCAGAATGCGGTTTGCGAAGAAAATCCGCAGAAGATGAATCAGGACAAAATGGTGGAGCAGAAAGATTTCATAAGAAATACCGGCGGTTTTTGTGATGGCGGTTTTTATGCGTGGAAGTGGGAAACGGCTGATTCGGCATGCCAGTGCCCGAAGGATCATAAAGGCGCCGGTTCCGGTTCCTGCCAGGCACAGAACCTGAAAGTTTTCAGGCAGAGGCGACAGAAAAAGGAAACAGAAAAATATCAAAACACCAATCAGCCCCTGAAAATAGATTTTCCGGTTCCAGTATTTCATAAAATACATACCGATCAAAAATTCCGGGATCCGAAGATAAAAAGTATGATCCGGACGGAGAGCCGTTGGGACAAACCGCATGAGCAGAATCCAGATCAAAAGGACAATCGGAAGAAAAATTTTCGGATGTTTTTCCATGGCGGTCCGAAGCAGCGGATAAAACAGATAGATCAGCAGCAGGCATCCGAAAAACCATTCTCCTACTTTATAAAAGTTGGGACATATGCTGTAAACGTAGCCGTCCAGCCCCAGAATTGTCAGAAGGATGGTCCAGGGTGGTGTTCCATCGAGGCTCTTTGGGGACAAAAGCAGGGTGCCGAGAAACGCGCCGCCCCATACCAGATAATACGCAGGAAAAAGAGTGAAAAAACGTTTTTTGTAAAAAGAAACTGCGTCAAACGGTTTTTTTGATATCATAAGGGAAGCGCCGGATAAAATGAAAAATAAGGAGACGCCCAATTGTCCCAGGTCAATCTCGCAAATTCCGGAACTGATAGCAGGAATCCCGCGGAAGACCGCAAAATGGCTGGTCTCCACCTGAAAATGAAAAAGTAAAATACATAAAAATGCAATTACCCGGATAAAATCCGGGTAAAATAATCTGCTGTTTTTTTCTGAATGTGACATGAAAAAATATCCTCGCTTTATTTGAATCCGGCTATCGATTGGCCAGATTGTTATTCTGATACCGGGCATCGAAAGTTACTTCATCTCCCAGCCATTCAGGACCCTCATATTCCAGAGCGGCGTCTTCACTCGGGAATTCGACTTCCGCCATAATAAGGCCTTCATGGACATCATGGAAGACATCCAGTTCGATCATATACCCATGTTTTGTAGGAATCATATAACGGGTTTTCTGGATCAGAATTCCATCGATTTTGGGAAGAAGGTGCTCATATGCCTTTTTATCCAGAGGGAATTCGGACTCTGTCCGGGAAAGCAGCCCCCTGCTTTTAAAGGTCAGGAAATATTGTTTGTCCATCCGGCGGATGCGGATGACGGGATCCATACAGAGATAGCCTTGTTCGATCTCATGGTGTGGGTAATCCTGTAAATTCTCAGGAAGCTCTGAAACAATAAATTTGCGTTCAATTTCCATTGGAAATCCCTCCGTTTCTTTTTTCTTTATTATAACCAGTGACTATGTTATAATCAACAAAGATTGTCAAAAAAACAGGAAAGAAAGATAAGGAGCAGATAAAATTATGCGTTTGAGAAATGTGCCGGGAGCCAGAGAGACGATCATTGAAAGTTATTTTTCCATCCAGGAGCCAAAAACCTATCGAGGAAAGTGGGAAGAAGAATTTGGAAACAAGAATCCCATCCATATTGAGGTAGGAATGGGAAAAGGCAGGTTTATCCTGGAAATGGCAGAACGAAATCCGGAAATCAATTATATTGGCATTGAAAAATATTCCAGTGTTTTGGTACGCGCAGTGGAAAAAACAGAAGAGTTTGAAGGAAAGAACCTGCGTCTCATCCGAATGGATGCCGAGGAAATTGAAGAAGTATTTGCACCGGGGGAAGTGGGGCGTATTTATCTTAATTTCTCCGATCCATGGCCAAAGGACAGACATGCAAAGAGAAGGCTTACCTCTACAAGATTTCTGGAACGGTATCATCATATTCTGGTGCCGGAGGGAAGAGTGATATTCAAGACAGACAACCGGGATCTGTTTGACTTCTCTTTGGAACAGATCAAAGAAGCAGGATGGATTCTGGAGAACTGTACCTATGATCTTCATAACAGTGAATTCAACGAAGGAAATGTTATGACAGAGTATGAAGAAAAATTTTCTGCAAAAGGAAATCCAATCTGCCGTCTGACGGCATTTCGTCATGATTTATAAAGCAGTTGCATATTATAAAGCAAAAGTGATAGAATAAATGATGAAACTAAGCAAATATCAAAGAAGTATTCAGTTGTTTCTCTATCAGCATCCCTGTGTGAACCGGTGGATCTGCAGATTCTGCGCTTCCATGGAAGAAGCCAGGCGGTGTCTGTGCAGAGAAGAATAGGAGTATTATATGGAATATAAGTTTACAAAGGAAAATTTCCAGGAGGAAGTTTTAAACTCAAAACAGCCGGTGCTGGTTGATATGTTTGCCACATGGTGCGGACCATGCAAAATGATGGGACCAGTTGTGGAAGAACTGGCAGAAGAATATGACGGTCAGGTCAAAGTTGGCAAAGTTGATATTGATGCGGACAGTGAACTGGCAGCCCAGTATGGAGTTATGTCAGTGCCGACATTTTTAGTTTTCAAAGACGGCCAGGTGGCAGATAAGATCATTGGCGCCGTACCAAAAGAGATTTTAAAGGAAGCAATGGACAAAGCAAAATAGAAGCGTATGAACATATTAAATGCAGAACACATATCCAAGGATTACGGGGATAAAGTGATTTTTGATGATATTTCCCTGGGAATCCATGAAGGAGATAAAATCGGGATCATTGGAGTCAATGGAACCGGAAAGAGTACATTATTAAAGATCATAGCGGGGCTTGAGGAAGCAGATCAGGGTGAAGTAATCTGTGCGAACGGGATCAGGATATCATATCTTCCGCAGAATCCGGAATTTTCCGGGAATCCGACGATTCTGTCTTATGTGATGGAGGGAAAGATACATCAGGACTGGCAGACTGAGAGCGAAGCCAAGACGATCCTCACAAAACTTGGAATTTATGATTTTGAGGAAAGGACGGAACATTTATCTGGAGGACAGAGGAAAAGGGTGGCGCTGGCAAGGACGCTGGTGGATCCGACAGAAATTCTGGTGCTGGATGAGCCGACCAACCATCTGGATCATGATATGGTTTCGTGGCTGGAAGAATATCTGGGACAGTTTAAGGGCGTTTTGATCATGGTAACCCACGACCGGTATTTTCTGGACCGGGTAACAAATAAGATTGTAGAGATCGACAGGGGAAAACTGTATGAATATGACGCCAATTATTCCAGATTCCTGGAACTGAAGGTTCAGAGAGAAGAGATGGAGATGGCTTCTGAAAGGAAGCGGAAAAGTCTTTTAAGAGTTGAGATGGAATGGATGAAGCAGGGCATCAAGGCAAGAGGCACCCGGCAGCGGGCGAGGACCGAACGGTTTGAAGCTTTAAAGAATGCTAAGGGGCCGGAAGTCAGGCAGAATGTGGAGATGGACTCTGTAAGCAGCAGACTTGGGAAGAAAACCATCGAATTTTCTCATGTGACAAAAGGATATGGCGGGAAAAATCTGATCTCTGATTTTTCCTATATTGTTTTGAGAGATGACCGGCTGGGATTTATCGGTCCGAATGGATGCGGAAAATCCACTCTGATGAAGATGCTGACGGGTTCTGTGCAGCCGGATGAAGGTGAGATCATCAAGGGAGAGACGGTCAGGATCGGATATTTCGCTCAGGAAAACCGTGAAATGGAAAGTGATATAAGAGTCATTGATTATATTCGGGATACTGCGGAATATATTCAGACGGCAAAGGGACAGGCAAGTGCGTCCCAGATGCTGGAACGATTTCTGTTTCCGCCGGAACTGCAGTATACACCATTGTGTAAACTGTCCGGAGGAGAAAAGAGACGGCTGTATCTTCTGAAGGTGCTGATGGAAGCTCCCAATGTTCTGATTCTGGATGAGCCGACCAACGATCTGGATATTGCGACTTTGACGATTCTGGAAGACTACCTGGACTCTTTCCAGGGAATTGTGATCACAGTTTCCCATGACCGATATTTTCTGGACCGGATCGTAAATCGTATTTTCGCTTTTGAAAAGGGCGGAAAACTCCGCCAGTACGAAGGCGGTTATACGGATTATCTGGAAAAGAGCCGGGAAAAAGAAGAACCGGTGGAGAAAAAAGAAAAGAAGCCGGCGAAGAAGTTTCAGAAAGAGCATCAGAAGAAGCTGAAATTCACATTTAAAGAGCAGAAGGAATATGAAACCATTGATGATGAGATTGCGTCACTGGAAGAAAAATTAGAGAAGCTGGATCAGGAGATCATGGAAAACGCGACCAATTCCGGAAAACTGTCAGAATTGACGGTTGAGAAAGAGGAGACGGAGCGGACGCTGGAAGAGAAGATGGACCGCTGGGTATACTTAAATGATCTGGCGGAAAAGATTGCTCAGCAGAAAGAAAAGGCATAAAAAGTAAGACGAAGCAGAAGAAAGCTGCCTCGTCTTATTTTTATAAATCTTTTTCTGTTAAGGTTATTTCTTTTTTATAAAGACGGTAGTCGATCCAGTTTTCAATGAGATACTGAACACATGCAAAAAACGGAACTCCAAGAAACATGCCCAGCGGGCCAAAGTAAGCCCCGCCGACTGTAATGGAAAAAAGAATCAGCAGCGGCCGTACGCCGGTGGAATCTCCAAGAATCTTCGGTCCAAGAACAAAACCGTCAAACTGCTGAAGCAGGAAGACCATGATAACAAAAATCAGAGATTTCATCGGACTGACAATAAAAAGAATGAAAGTTCCCGGCACGGCGCCGATGAATGGGCCGAAATAAGGAATCATATTGGTGATTCCGACAATGACGCTGATCAGCACGGCATATGGAAGCCGCAGAAGAGTCATTAAAAGAAAACAAAGAATTCCAATGATCAGAGAATCAATGGATTTTCCAATGATAAAACTGGAAAATATCTTATGGCAGTCCTTGCATTTCCTCAGGATAGAGTAGGAAATTTTCTCTGAAAAGACAGCAAGGATTATTTTCTTAAGGAACATTACGATAATCTTTTTATCCATGGTCATGTAAATAGAAGTAACGAGAGCGATTACAAGGTTATACATCCATTTTGCCAGAGATAATGTCAGATTATAGAACCATGGAATCAGTCCGGATAAGAAATCGTTGGACATAGACATGATCTTCGGCAGGACATTGGTTTCGATGGAAGTGACGGCTTCTTTTGGAAGAAGACCTGTGCCTGACCTCATATATTTATCAGACAGCTGCCGGAGCGCCTCAACGATGCCCGGTATCTGAAGAGAGAGTTCCTGAAGACTCTCGATCAGCTGCGGAATGACAAAAACAAGACAGACGGCAGCTCCACCGAGGAACAAAACATAACTGAATAAAATAGAAAGTCCCCGCTGCAGTTTTTTATGTGTATCAGGAATCAATTTCGCAAATAGATTTCTCTGGAAAAAACCAATGACAGGATTGATGATATAAGCAATCAGGAATCCAAGAAAAAATGGGAATAAAATATCCCAGAGTTCTGAAATCAGTTCTTTTGTACCAGACCACTGAGTGACAAAACGATAGATGATGCAGCCGATCAAAATGACGCCAATGGCATAAATGCTGATTGTAAAATATTTTTTATTTGATTCAAATTTATGATTTCCAGCCATAGCAGACTCCTTTACAGGTGATGCTTTTCTTTTCTTTCATTATAGAATGTACTGCGGCAATTCACAAGGCAAAACAAAAAAATAAAAAAAATGAAATTTATGCTTGCATTCTTAGATACAATCGTATATAATAAATCTTGCGTCAGAGATAAGACCTCTGAAAATGAATAAAATATGCGTGATTAGCTCAGCTGGTAGAGCACCTGACTCTTAATCAGGGTGTCGAGGGTTCGAACCCCTCATCGCGTACTGAAGATGCTGTTTTTGGCGGAAGCCGGGGATGGCATTTTTTCTTGTACATATTTATTATGAATTCAGAAAGGCAGTATATGATCATCAATACAGGAAACCGGACAGATATCCCGGCTTTTTTCAGCGAATGGTTTTATAATCGAATCAAAGAAGGGTTTGTCCTTGTAAGAAATCCTTATCACCCGGAACAGATTACCAGGTATCGTCTGGATCCTTCTGTGGTGGACTGCCTTTGTTTCTGTACGAAAAATCCGGAGCCGATGCTGGAACGAATTTCAGAACTGGATGATTTCCGGCAGCTGTGGTATGTAACGATCACACCTTACGGAAGAGATATAGAACCCTTTGTCCCGGAGTATTCCAAGGTGATCCGTTCATTTCAGAAATTATCTCAAAAGAAAGGAAAAGAGAGGGTCATATGGCGGTATGATCCGATTTTTATGACAGAGAAGTATGATCTTCAATTTCACCTGGAAGTATTTCATGAAATGGCGGAGAAGTTAAAAGGATATACCAAACGGTGCGTGATCAGTTTTATTGACCTGTATGAAAAGACCAGACGCAATTTTCCTCAGGCAGAGAGAGTTATGGAAAAGGACCGTCTGGAGATCGGGAAAGCCTTTGTCAGGATTGGAGAAGAGAACGGAATCAGGATTATGACCTGCTGTGAAGGAAATGAGCTGGAACCTTATGGAGCAGACTGCGGGGGATGCATGACCCAGGAAGTGATTGAAGAAGCCATCGGGGAATATCTGAAAGTGCCGGCTCAAAAGAAAAACATTCGGGAAGGGTGCAGATGTCTTCTTGGTGCGGATATCGGAGTGTACAATACCTGCGGGCATGGATGCCTTTATTGTTACGCAAACTATGACAGGGAATCTGTGGAATTTAACCGAAAATACCATGACCGCCGGTCCCCGCTTCTGATCGGACATTTGAACCGGGGAGAAATCGTGAAGGAAGCCCGTCAGGAATCATATGTGGATTATCAGCTAAGATTGTTTTGAACGTTTTGCAGGGAGGTAAGAAGATGGCGGTAAAAATTGCGCTGGCTCAGACAACATCAGGGGAAAAATGGGAAGTAAACCTGCGTAAAGCCTGGGAATATGCAGAAGAGGCATCTAGACAAAAAGCGGAGATGATTGTTTTTCCGGAATATTTTATGACTTATTATCCTATGGAAGAAGGAGATTATCAGAAGCAGGGGCAGAGCCTGGAAGGAGAGTTTGTACGGGAAATGGGCAGAGCTGCCAGAGAGACCGGGCTGTGGATGGTATTTGGAGTCAATGAAACGGGAAAAGACCGGAATTATAATACGATCGTTATTCTGGATGCGGAGGGGCAGCTCAGGGGAGATTACCGGAAAACACATTTGTTTGACGCCTACCGCTGGAAAGAGTCAGACGATACCATGGCAGGAGATGAGATTTTTTGTCCGGTGGACTCTCCTGCCGGGAAAATAGGAATCGGAACCTGTTATGATCTGAGATTTCCGGAACTGGCACGAATGGAGGCGCTGCAGGGAGCGCAGGTCATGCTGTATCCGTCTGCATGGGTCAAGGGAGAGAATAAGTTTATGCAGTGGGAGACTCTGCTTCGTGCAAGAGCCATTGAAAATGAGATGTATGTTTTTGGGTGCTGTCATTACAGCGAAAAACACTATATGGGAAGAAGTCTTGGATTTGATCCTTCAGGAAGAGAAATCCTGCGGGGAGGAGAAAAAGAAGAACTTCTGACCGGAGGGATCGAGTTAGAAGAGATTAAAAAGGTACGCCATGCCAATCCGGTGTTTTCGAATCGAAGGGGAGATTTATATCATATCTGATCTTCCGGCACGGCGAAATAAAGCAATTCAGAGAAAGAGGAAGAAAAGGATGGGAATCAGAAGAGACGGAAGCATGTTCAGTGTCTTCATATCCTTTACATTCAGGATGGACAATCCGGAGGCTGCGATCAGAAAGCCTCCGATGATGGTGATTTCTGTCATCAGCGGTCCGGTCAGGAAGGTCTGGAGGAAGGAAGCTCCCAGATAAATGCTGCCCTGCCAGCAAAAAAGCACAGGAGCGGCAAAGGCCATCCCGATTCCATAGGTGGACGCAAGCACGGTGGAAGTTACGAAATCCAGAGTCGCATTGGTAAAGAGATAGGTGTTATCGCCGTACAGAGCGCTCTGCATCGGTCCGAGAATGGACAGGCTTCCAATGCAGAACAAAAGGATTCCCGTGGACAGTCCTTTGGCAAGTTCTGATTTTCCAAAATGTCCCACCAGGGCCTGAAATCTGTCATCAAGATTCAGAATGGTTCCGGCAAGACTTCCGATGGCAAGGCTTACAATAAATAAAACCGGATATTTGCTGTCGGACATATTAGAAGTGACAGAATTGATTCCAAGGCCGAGAGCGGCCAGCCCCATGGCATTATAGAGACAATTCTGATATTTTTCTTTGATTCCCTGCCGCAGAACGCTGCCCAGAATGCTGCCGGCAAGGATCGTTCCTGTATTCACAAAAGTTCCAATCATCATAATTAAAAATATCTCCTGATCTTTTATGTTTTTTTCAGTATATCATAAAAAGCAGCTTCATACGGTCAAATTCTTGAAAGGAATGAAAAAGTGCGGTGCATTCTGTGAAAAATCCTGATACAATAGGAAGCAGGAGGAATGGAAGAATGAAAACAGTGGAAGAAAGCAAATATGCCAAAGAAGCGGGCGAATTGTTTATGGAAGGATATAATTGTGCCCAGTCTGTTTTTTTGGCTTTTCGGGAATTTTATGATCTGGATTTTGAAACGGCGGCCAGGATCAGCTCCTCATTTGGAGGAGGTATGGGACGGCTGCGGGAAGTGTGCGGCTCTGTCAGCGGAATGTTTCTGGCAGCAGGATATATCTATGGATACGATGATCCAAAAGATTACGAAGCTAAGAAAGAACATTACGCCAGGATTCAGGAACTGGCGGAAGCCTTCAGAAAAGAAAATGGATCCATTGTGTGCAGGGAACTTCTGGGTCTTAAGCAGAAGAAGGATGATCCGGAGCCGTCTCACAGGACGAAGGAGTATTATAAGAAACGACCTTGCAGGAAATTAATAGAAATGTCTGCCGGTATTTTTCATGAATATCTGGAGAAAAATCCGGTCAGGACGGAAAAGAACGCTTGACTTTAAATCTTACATATGTAATATTATAAAGAAAAGGGGATCAAGAAGATAAGGAAGGGAAAGAGAGGGAAAGTATGGACAGGTTAAAAAAAATATGGATTGGAATCGCGGTTCTTCTGGCAGCGGCAGGGGCATTTTTGTTTTATAAGAATCATATTGCCAGCAATCCTGGAAGCCGTCTGGTTACGTATATGGAACTGCTGGATGAAGGCAGATATGACGAGATGTATGATATGCTGGACAAAGCCAGTCAGAAGAGCATATCAAAAAAAGATTTTATCAGGAGAAACCGGAATATTTATGAGGGAATTTCCATGAAGAATCTGGAAGTAGAGGTTACTACGAAAAAAAGAGAAGAAAATGTCGGTTATCAGGTACACATGGATACCAGTGCCGGTGAAATCAGTTATCAGACAGAAACAAAATTTGTGAAAGAGAAAGGTTCCTATCGTATGTGCTGGGATGATTCGGTTATTTTTCCTGATCTTACAGCGGAAGATAAAGTCAGAGTCGAAGTGCTTCATGCCCAGAGAGGAACGATTACAGATAAAAATGGCAATCTGCTTGCAGGAGAGGGAAAGATCGATTCTGTGGGAATTGTCCCGGGGAAAATGGATAACAATACCATAAGCAGAATGGCAGCGATTCTGGATATGGATAAAAAGGAAATACAGAAAGATCTGGATCAGACCTGGGTAACCGATGAATCTTTTGTACCAATCTGTAAGATGGATGGATATCCGAAAGAACTTTTGTCAGTTGCAGGAGTTATGGTATCCAAGACAACGGAGCGGATCTATCCTATGGGGGAGGCAGCGGCGCATCTGATCGGCTACGTCCAGGATGGGGAAGGAAAAGCCGGACTGGAAAAACTGTATGACGGAACTTTAAAAGGCAGGGATGGAAGAAGAATCACTATCCAGGATAAAAATGGAAGGGTTAAGAAAAAGCTGGCTGTAAAGGCAGAAGAAGACGGAGAAAACATTCAGACTACCATCGACAGCAGCCTGCAAAAAGCATTATATGATCAGTTTAAGGATGACAAGAGCGCCCACGCAGCGATGAATCCGAAAACCGGGGAGATTCTGGCTCTTGTCAGCACACCATCTTATGACAGCGAGGCGCTTTCATGGGGAATGAGCCAGGAACAATGGAATGAGTTGTCAAAAGATCCCGATCACCCGATGCAGAATCGATGGAAAGGAACCTGGTGTCCGGGATCATCCATAAAACCAATCATTGGAGCCATTGGAGTGACAGAAGGAAAGTTTACCGCGGATGAGGATTTTGGAGATTCAGGAACCCGGTGGCAGAAAGATAAAAGCTGGGGCGGCTATTTTGTGACGACGCTGCACAATTATAAGAAGCATAATCTTTCCAATGCTCTGATTTATTCTGATAACATTTATTTTGCAAAAGCCGCGTTAAAGATCGGAAAGGAAGTTTTAACACAGAAGCTCAACGACATCGGATTTGGAGAGAAGGTACCCTTTGAATTTGGGCTGACAGAGTCTTCTTACGGCGGAAGCGGCGGTTTTGAGACCGAAGTACAGCTGGCAGACAGCGGATATGGACAGGGAAAGATGATGGTGAATCCAATCCATATGCTTTCTATTTATTCTGCTTTTTCCAATGATGGGAATATGCTTCGTCCAAGACTGGTGAAAGCAAAAAATTCCGGGAAAAAGGTGTGGAAATCCAAAGTATTTTCTCAGAAAGCGGTAAAAGAGATCAAAAGCGCCATGAAACTGGTGGTGGAAGATCCCAACGGAACCGCACATGCAGTGAAGATTGCAAAACTGGATATTGCGGGAAAGACGGGAACCGCGGAAATTAAGGAATCTAAAGAAGATACAAAAGGAACGGAACTGGGATGGTTTGTTACTTTTACGGGAAAAAACGGCGGAGATGATACAGTGGAAATGGTTTCTATGACGGAAGATGTAAAAGGCAGAGGAGGAAGCGGATATGTGGTCGATAAGACAAAGAAAGTCCTGGAAGCATATATGCAGAATTAGAGGATGGTGTCTTGCGGTGATCCTGGCAGGGGCTGTGCTGGTGCTGGCAGGATGTGGAAAAAATACGGTGAAGAAGCCGGCAGGAAGTGAAAACCGGGAGAAAAGCAGCGGGACATGGAAGCCGATGAAGCTTTCGGAAGACGAAAAAAAGCAGGCGGAAAAGTCCGTACAGGAGGCTGCCGGGGCATATGGAAAAATTTATCCGTATCAGGAGCAGAAAGCCATCAGTGAAAAAGACAGAAAAAAAGTCGTAGAAGCGATGGGAAAAAAGGGACTGGCGGCAGTGGACTGTGCAGATGGTTCGGTGATGGAAAACAGCCGCAGGGCGGAAAAATTCTATGAAAAAGTCCAGGCCGGGAAAACAGCGGATATGACGATCATAAGAGTCAGTCCGTCCGGCGGCTTCAGCTGTATCTGGCTGAAAGCAGAAAATGGAAATGTGACCGGCATTCTGGCAACTGCGGTCTGGGACCAGAATGGATCGGTTTCCATCAGTGAATTGGTAAAATATAAAGTAAAACAGCTGGAAATCACAGAAGATCATAAGATGATCTGTGAGTTTTATCTGTCAGACCAGGCGGAAATGCAAAGTGACGGTACCATGGAATTTGGTCTGCAGGATCTGTGAAAAAGCCGTTGTCTGCGGGAGATGAATCCTGCAGACAACGGTTTTTTTCAATTCTAAAAATAAATTTATAAATTATTCATTTGTGTTTTATTGACTTTTTTAAGGGCAGGGGGTATGCTCATGATTACAGAATTGATAACAGTGTTAACTATTTAGAGATCAGATAGGAAGTAAGGCCGATGGAGCAAAAAGCTATGGAAGATGATCTGATCCGCCTGTTCCGCAAGATGATAAAAGTCGATTTTTCCGCGTATCTTCAAGGAATTTCCAGAGAAGAATTTTACATGATGGGAGTGATTGAGGAATATTTTAAACAGGAAGAAGAAGCGGAAGGAATAAAAGTATCAGCCATTGCGAAAGCACTGGATGTATCCTCACCGGCGGTGTCAAGAATGCTGCGGGGGATGGAACAGAAGGGATATATCATGAAGCGGATCAGCAGTCAGAATCGGAGAAATACTCTGGTGAGACTGACTGAGAAAGGGACCCAGGCGTATACACGCTCAAGAAGTGAGCTGGACCGTCTGTTGTCAAAAGTAATGGATTATATGGGACAGAGAGATATGGAGGAATTCTTAAGACTCTGGAATAAACTGGCCGGAGGATTTATCGAAGAGTACCGGCTCTGTCAAAATGCTGTATATGCCAAAGGAGATGATCAAGATGAGAGAAAAATTTAATCAATTTATGCAGGGAAGATATGGATACGATGATCTGAACCGGTTTTTATCGAAAGTGTTCTTTGTGGCTCTGATTCTGTCACTGATTGGAACATTTGCCGGAGGATGGATTCCGGGAATCGCAGTTGTGTCAAGGGTTTTGTACTGGATTGCGCTGGTGTGCCTGGCATACTGTTATTTTCGTATGTTTTCCAGAAATATTTATAAGAGATCAGAGGAAAATAATCGTTTTCTGCAGAGGACGGAAGGCGTCCGGAGCTTTTTCAGGAACAAAAAAAATATCATGGAACAGAGAAAATATTACCATATTTATACTTGCCCCGGATGCAGACAGAAAATAAGAATTCCCAAAGGAAAAGGAAAGATCGAAGTACGCTGTCCGAAATGTGGAAAAACATTTATAAAAAGGAGTTAAGATGTTCGGGTATATTATTGTCAATAAACCAGAAATGAAATTTAAAGAGTTTGATGTTTACCACGGATATTATTGTGGATTATGCAGGAAACTAAAAGAGCATTATGGAAAGATCGGACAGATGACTTTATCTTACGACATGACCTTTGTTGTGATGCTGCTTTCCAGTCTTTACGAGCCGGAAACAGAAAGAGGAGTGACAAAGTGCGCGGCACATCCGCTTCAGAAACATCCGACCAGGATCAATGAGATTACGGACTATGCGGCTCATATGAATGTGCTTCTGACATATTATAAATGCCAGGATGACTGGAAGGATGAGCGCAGACACAAGCAGCTGCTCATGGGAAAATTACTGTACAAAAGGTGTGGATTTTCAAAAAACTTTTACAGGGAAAAGTGGAGAAAGATTGAGAAACTGCTTCGAAAACTGTCAGAAGAGGAGAAGAAGAATAATCTGGATCTGGATTACATGTCAGGAATGTTTGGACAGATTATGGCAGAGATCATGCTCTATCAGAGAGATGAGTGGGAGGAACTGCTGACAAGATGCGGTTTTTATCTGGGCAAATTTGTTTATCTGATGGATGCTTATGAAGATATTGAAGAAGACCTGAAAAAAGGAAATTATAATCCGTTTCGGGAAATGTACAAAGAGCCTGATTTTGATGATCAGTGCCATAATATTTTGATGATGATGATGGCGGAATGTTCAAAGGCGTTTGAACAGCTTCCGCTGATCGATCATATCGAGATTCTGAGGAATATTCTGTATTCTGGAGTCTGGTACCGGTATGATCAGGTAAGAAGCAAACGAGAAGAAAAAAAGGGAGAAAAAAATGGCTGATCCATATGAGATTCTGGGAGTATCGAGGGATGCTTCAGAAGAAGAAATAAAAAAAGCATATAAAAGACTGAGCCGGAAGTATCATCCGGATGCGAATCTGGACAATCCGAAAGCGGCTGAAGAAAAATTCAAACAGATACAGCAGGCATATCAGCAGGTAATGAAGGAGAAGACAGAAGGCTACAGCCAGAACAGCTATGGCGGCGGCGCTCAGAGCGGACCGTATGGAAATCAGGGAAATCCGTATGGAAACCAGGGGAATCCATATGGCGGACAGGGAAATCCGTTTGATGATATATTTGGCGGTTTCGGCGGTTTTGGCGGCTTTGGAGGATACGGATACGGCGGGCAGCAGCAGAATACCAGTACCGGATATGAAAAAGACAATCATCTGCGTGCCGCGGGCAACTATGTAAGAAATGGATATTATCAGGAAGCAAGGACGGTCCTGGATGGAATGGAAGCAGGAAAGAGAAACGCCAGGTGGTATTATTACAGCGCCTGCGCCAATGCCGGTCTTGGCAACAATGTTACCGCAATGGAACATGCCCGGAGGGCGGCGTCCATGGAACCAAATAACTTGGAGTACAGGGCTTTGGTCAATCAGCTGGAAGGGAATGGAAACTGGTATCAGCAGAGACAGAGAAATTATGAAAGCCCTTATGCGGCAGGCGGAGACTGGTGCATGAAGATGTGCATGCTAAGCGTTGCCTGCAATATATGCTGCGGCGGCAGTGGATTCTGCTGTGGAAGTCCGTACGGCATTTAACGGGAAGACTGGCTTGAATGGAGGAAGAAGAAAATGAGCAAGATTATAGGCATTGATTTAGGAACAACAAATTCCTGTGTGGCGGTTCTGGAAGGCGGAAAACCTGTAGTAATCCCTAATGCGGAAGGACAGAGGACGACGCCGTCCATTGTTGCTTTTACCAAAAACGGAGAGAGACTGGTTGGGGATCCGGCGAAACGTCAGGCGGTAACCAATGTAGACAGGACAGTGGCATCTGTAAAACGTCAGATGGGAACTGACCGGAGAGTGAAGATTGACGGCAGAAAGTACAGTCCGCAGGAGATTTCCGCTATGATTCTTCAGAAGCTAAAAAAGGATGCGGAAGAATATCTGGGAGAACCGGTGGACCGGGCAGTCATAACAGTTCCAGCCTACTTCAGCGATTCTCAGCGCCAGGCAACCAAGGATGCGGGAAAGATTGCCGGTCTGAAAGTAGAGCGTATCATCAACGAGCCTACGGCGGCAGCTCTGGCTTACGGACTGGATAAATCCCAGTCACAGAAGATCATGGTATACGATCTGGGAGGAGGAACCTTCGATGTATCAGTGATCGAGATTGGGGATGGAGTTGTGGAAGTTCTTGCGACCGCCGGGGATAATCATCTGGGCGGAGATGATTTCGATGCAAGGATCGTGGATTATCTGCTGAAAGAATTCCGGCAGCAGGAAGGAATCGATCTGTCTAAAGACCGCACAGCGGTACAGAGAATTATGGAAGAAGCGGAGAAAGCCAAAAAAGAACTTTCCTCTGCCATGACAGTACAGATCAATCTGCCGTTTATCGCAACAGACAGCAGCGGTCCAAAACATATGGATCTTACACTGACCAGAGCGAAATTCCAGGAACTGACCTATGATCTGATCGACCGCACATCGGGACCGGTCAGTCAGGCTCTGTCAGACGCAGACATCAGCGCGTCACAGCTGAACATGGTGCTTCTGGTGGGAGGATCTACCAGAATGCCGGCAGTCAGTGAAAAAGTAAAACAGCTGACGGGAAAAGAGCCAAGCAAAAATATGAACCCAGATGAATGCGTTGCGCTGGGAGCGGCGATCCAGGGCGGAAAGATGGCTGGAGAAGCAGGATTAAATGAAATCCTTCTGATGGACGTCACACCGCTGTCTCTTTCTATTGAAACGGCAGGAGGCGTGGCAACCAGGCTGATCGAGAGAAATACAACGATACCGACCAGATACAGTCAGGTATTTACAACGGCGGCCAATTTCCAGACAGCGGTTGATATTAAAGTCCTTCAGGGAGAGCGGGCCATGGCGAAAGACAATAAGCTGATCGGCAATTTCCGTCTGAAAGGAATCAAACGGGCGATGCGGGGAGTACCGCAGATCGAGGTAACATTTGATATCGATGTAAACGGTATTTTGAATGTTTCTGCCAAAGATCTTGGAACCGGAAAAGAGCAGTCGATTACGATCACGGCAAGTTCCAATCTGTCAGATGAAGAGATTGACCGGGCAATGGAAGAAGCCAGAGCGTATGAGAGCCAGGATCAGGAAAAGAAAGAAGCCATTGATATTTACAATGAGGCAGAGCGCAGCATTTACAAGGGACAGCAGTATCTTACGGAGAAGAAAAAAGAACTGTCCAGAGAAGAAAAGGCAGAGATTAAGTCTGCGATCCGGGAACTGCAGAAGATCATGAAAAAAGTAAAACCGAAAAATATTACGGAAGAAGACGGGCGCAGGATCAAGGAAGCGAAGGACGCACTGGATCAGATCATCTGGTAAAAAGAACCGGAAAATTTTCGGATATAAAGTGAAAAAACTGAAGATAATAAAGACAAGGCGGGAAGATAAGTGAAAAAACTTCTCGTCTTTTTGTATGGACATTTTCCGAAAGACAGCGTATGATACATATTAGTTAGTTAAGACTAACCAAAAGGAGGAACCAGATGAGGTATCAGGAAGAATTAAGCCAGGTAAAATGGAAAAAGAACATGCAGATGCAGATCGCAATGCACTGCGGTCCTGTATTTGCAGGAATCAAACCATCCAACACAGTGACTTTAGATTTTCACGATTCCCGAAAACTGATGGAAACATTTCGGGGGAGCGGCATCAAATGTGCTTTGATCTACGCAGGATCCCAAAAGTGCCTTTGGCTTCTGTACAGAGAGCAGGAAGTACAGGAGTATCTGATGAAGCCCGGACATAGAAAATTTTTAAAGGACTGCGGATATTCATCCTTTCAATTAAAAGACATTCTTCATGCGCTTAGGGAACGTTATCACTTGTATAAAACAAAACAACAGGAATTTCCACATGAGCTTGGCCTGATTCTTGGATACCCTCTGTGCGATGTGACAGGATTCATAGAATACCAGGGAAGGAATTATCTTTATTCCGGCTACTGGAAGATTTATGAAAACCTGGAAGAGACCAGAAAGCTGTTTGATCTTTATGATCATATCCGTTACTACATGGTAAAGCAGGTAGAATACGGAAAATCCCTGGAACAGCTGATGGAGGCATATGGCAGGCGTCAGGTTCCGAATTATGCATAAGGAAATAGTTCATAAGGAGGATATGAAATGAACGAAATTATAGTAGCTTACTGGACAGGAACAGGAAACACACAGACAATGGCGGAATATGTAGCGGAAGGAATCCGGGAAGGCGGAAAGACTCCGAAAGTTGTTTCGGTAGAAGAAATCAGCGCCGATGAACTGAAAGACGCGCCGGTATTTGCACTGGGCTGCCCTTCCATGGGAGTTGAGACTCTGGAAGAATCTGTTATGGAGCCTTTTGTGGAAGAAGTAACGGGATTTGCGGCAGGAAAGAAAATCGGACTGTTCGGATCTTACGGATGGGGCGACGGTGAATGGATGCGCAACTGGACAGACCAGATGCAGGAAGCAGGAGCCGAAGTATACGGCGGAGAAGATGCGATCTGCCAGGAAGCTCCGGATGAAGATGCCCAGGATGATCTGAAAGAACTTGGAAAAGAATTAGCATCTTTATAAAATGATCAAAGGCTTCCTGCCCTGAAATTTTCCGGCAGGAAGCTTTCTCTCTTTAGCGGAACCATATCCGGCTGTATCATTGGACTTGCAAGGGAAAGGAAGGTTGTTATGAGCGTTGTTATCATAGGAGGGCATGACCGGATGGTGTGCCAGTATAAACAGATCTGCAGACAGCACAAATGCAAGGTAAAGGTATTTACGCAGATGCCGTCAGCATTCAATAAAAAGATCGGGACGCCGGATCTTGTGGTGCTGTTTACCAATACGGTTTCTCACAAAATGGTAAAATGTGCTGTTGCGGAGGCAAAAAATAAAAAGATAGAGATTGTACGCAGCCATACAAGCAGCCAGGCTGCTTTAAAGGAAATTTTGGAAGAAAAAAGAAGATAATGGTTGACAACAGAAAATAAATCTGATAATCTACAGTTGCGGTTAGAAGACGCTAACTTAGATTGGACTAACTAAAGATAAGTATGAATTTATCAAAAATAGAATAAAAAAGACTAAAAAAGTTCTTGACGACTAACTTGAGTTAGCGTATACTAACGGATTGGAAAGAAGAATAATATCTATAAAGCGAAAAGAGGAATAATATGATGCCTTTGATTATGGTAAATACAGGTGAAAAAAATATCATCCGCAAAGTCGGCGGGAGCGGGGAGACCAGGAGGTTTCTGGAGAACCTGGGATTTGTCGCGGGAACTGAGATAGAAGTATTATCGGCAATCGGAGGAAATGTCATTGTAAATATTAAAGATTCCAGGGTTGCGATTAATAAGGATATGGCACGGCACATCATGGTTTAGTGCTGGTTGTATTATAGATCATTGTGAAAAGAAAGGAGACATGGACATGACTCTAGGAGAAGCAGAGGTTGGAAGTACTGTCGTTGTAGCGAAGATCGAGGGCGACAGCGCGTACAAACGTCGGATTATGGATATGGGAATTACAAAAGGCAGTGAGCTTTACATAAGAAAAGTAGCTCCGCTGGGAGACCCGGTTGAAATCACGGTACGCGGGTATGAACTTTCTGTCAGAAAAAATGATGCCCAGTGCGTACAGGTAAAAGAGGTAAATTAATCTTATTCGTGCAGAGCCAAAGATGCAGATCAAAAGGGAGGGAAAAGAAATGGCGATTAATATTGCACTCGCAGGAAATCCAAACTGCGGTAAGACAACGATGTTCAATGCTCTGACCGGAGCAAACCAATATGTTGGAAACTGGCCGGGCGTAACAGTAGAGAAAAAAGAAGGAAAACTGAAAGGGAAAAGAAAAGGGGAAGACATTACGATTACAGACCTTCCGGGAATTTATTCTCTTTCACCATATACACTGGAAGAGGTTGTCAGCCGTGATTTTCTTCTGAATGAAAATCCGGATGTGATCATTGACCTGGTGGATGCGACAAATATTGAGAGAAACTTATATCTGACGACTCAGCTGATCGAGACAGGGATCCCGGTTGTAATCGCGCTGAACATGGCAGATCTGATCGAGAAGAGAGGAATGAAGATTGATACGCAGCGTTTATCTATGCTGCTGAATTGTCCGATCATCGAGACATCTGCATTGAAACAGACCGGACTGGATGAACTGATCGATGAGGCTGTTCGTGTAGCCAATAAAAAGACAGTGGATCTTCCGAAAGAAATTTTCTCAAAAGAACTGGAGACAGCAGTTGAGGAAGTAAAGAAAGTCCTTCCGGGATCTGTCACAGAAGACAAGAGAAGATGGTATGCAGTGAAATTCCTTGAAAACGACAGCAAAGTAGCAGAAGAGATGCAGCTTTCTGCTTCAGGAAGATCACTGGTGGAAACGAATAGAAAGAAAATAGAAGAAGCGCATGATGATGATATGGAAAGTATCGTAACAGATCAGCGTTATCAGTTTATACAGAAAATCGTAAAAACAGCGGTAAAGAAAGGAAAAGATAAACTTACGGTATCTGACAAGATTGACCGGATCGTAACAAACCGTATTCTCGGAATTCCGATTTTCATTGCGGTCATGTTCGTGGTATACTACATATCAGTAACGACCATCGGAACGATCGTAACCGACTGGACCAATGATGTCTTTGTTGTGGCAATCCAGGATGCAGTCAGCGGATTTCTTGGAAGCATCGGCGCAGGAGATCTGGTTGTCAGTCTTGTGGTAGACGGCATTATCGGCGGTGTGGGAGCAGTTCTTGGCTTCGTTCCTCAGATGGCGATTCTGTTCTTGTTCCTGTCTCTGCTGGAAGACTGTGGTTATATGGTTCGTATCGCATTCGTTATGGACCGTGTATTCCGCCATTTCGGATTATCAGGAAAGAGTTTTATTCCTCTTCTGATTTCTTCCGGATGCGGAATTCCTGGAATCATGGCTTCTAAGACCATTGAGCAGGATAATGACAGACGATTAACGATCATGACAGCAACATTCATTCCTTGCGGAGCGAAACTTCCGGTAATCGCGCTGATGGGCGGAGTTATGGCAAGTTACACAACAGGAAGCTATGAAGCGGGAGGAATTATCGCTCCTGCCATGTATTTCATGGGAATTGCAGCGGTATTAGTGTCAGCCATCATCCTGAAGAAGACAAAACCGTTCTCAGGGAAACCGGCTCCGTTCGTTATGGAACTTCCGCAGTACCATATTCCGTCTGCTAAAACAGTTCTGCTTCATGTATGGGAGAGACTGAAAGGATTTATCATTAAAGCCGGAACAATCCTGTTCCTTGCCTGTGTTGTTATGTGGTTCCTGGGCGGATTCGGATTTGACGGAGGAAGCTTTGGAATGGTAGAAGACAGCGCCGACAGCCTCCTGGCTATGATCGGCGGAGTGATCGCTCCATTATTTGCGCCGCTTGGATTCGGCGAATGGCAGCCGGTGGCAGCTTCTCTTTCCGGATTTACGGCAAAAGAGGCAATCGTTTCTACAATGGGTGTTCTTGCCAATGTAGGAGCAGACGATGTGGAAAACGCGATCACAGTAGGTCAGGCAGTTCAGGGATGGTTCCCAAGTGCTCTGGCAGCGTTTACCTTCCTGGTATTTAACCTGCTTGATTCACCTTGCCTTGCGGCGATCGCGACAATGGCTCAGCAGATGCAGTCCAGAAAATGGTTCTGGTTCGCAATCCTGTTCCAGAATATCTTTGCATATGTTGTATGCCTGTGCATTTATCAGATTGGATCATTTGCGATGGGAGGAGAATTTGGAATTGGAACCGCAGCTGGAATTATCTTAGCGGTTGTGCTGCTCTTCCTGTTGTTCAGACCGGATCCTTACAAAAATCAGAAAGTTTATTCTAAGAGGTCTGTACAGTCAGTATAGAAAGAAAATAGTAAAAGCTGGATGCACACCTGCATCCGGCTTTTTGGCCATAAAACAGATACAGTAAAATCAGCTGACGAAGCAGACAGAAGTTATAGAAAGGGGAAGTGAAAAATGGCAGATATTATCATATTAATTCTTGTTTTAGGATACTGTGGATATGTTATCTGGAACCGGCGTAAAAAAGCCAAAAACGGACAGACGTCCTGCGCCGGCTGCTCAGGAGGCTGTGCGGGCTGCTCAGGATGCAGCAGTTTTACTGTACAGGAAAAGAAGAAGAACGGATAAGGAGGCGGAAGAATGGGAGATTCCACAGGCTCCATGTTTTATATGTTTGCGATTTTCATCGGTATCTATATTGTGGGAATGCTGCTTTATCAGGGATATCAGATGATCAGGAAGTGGTGTAAAAACCGCCGCTCGAAGGATAAAGAATAAGGAAGGAGTGCTGAAAATGGCAGATACGATTATTGTTATCCTAATTGTTTTACTTATGATATTGGCCGCAAAACAGGCGGCAAAACATTTTCGGGGTGAAGGCTCATGCTGCGGCGGAGGTTCCGGAGCATCCAAGGTAACGATAAGAGAAAAGAAACTCGATGGACCGATCATCGGGAAAAAAACAATTGCCATTGAAGGAATGCATTGTGAACATTGTGCGCAGAATGTAACGGAGGCGATCAATAAAATTCAGGGAGTTTCCGCAAAGGTTTTCTTAAAAGAAAAGAAAGCCGTTGTATCCTATGAAAATGAAGTAAAAGATGAGACTTTGAAACGGGCTGTAGAAGGAGCCGGATACAAAGTCCGTTCCATTATATAACATACAAAAGAATGCTGCAGGATCCATCCTCTGGATGATTTCTGCAGCATTGTTGTTTACGTGAAAATATCAGACGTCCTGTCCGTTACCGCTCTTTTTCTGGCGGATATGATCTTTAATGGCATTAAAACTTTCAGGACTGATCACATGTTCCATACGGCAGGCATCCTGCGTTGCAATCTCCGGATCGACGCCCAGGTCGATCAGCATCTGAGATAATACCGTGTGCCGTTCATAGATGGTCTCTGCGATCTTACGCCCGGATTCCGTAAGGGCAATATGTCCGTCCGTGTCCATAACGATCAACCCTTTTTGCCTTAAATTCTTCATTGCAACACTGACGCTGGGTTTTGAAAAATTCAGTTTATGGACGATATCAATAGAACGGACGGTATTTTGCGCCTGCCCCAGAATCAGAATGGTTTCCAGATAATTTTCAGCAGACTCTTGTACCTTCAAAAAAACTTCCTCCTTACATCAGTGTCTAAAAATAATTAAGTTTGTTCATGATTATAGCATAGAAGAAAAAAACTGTAAAGCGGATGGCTCCGGGGAAAAAGAAATGAAAAAAAGGGGGTTGACAAATTGGTTAGACAATGCTAACCTATAAATGAATTAGGAGTGACTAACCAATTCTCTTTGTATAGTAAATAATCAATTATGACAAAGCTGTGGATGAAGCACGGGAGTGCTTTATCCATATGGCTGTGCAACAGGAGTCAAAGGGTGAGATGAGTATGTGTCAACAAGATGTAGAAAAGGTATTACAGCAAAACGGCAAACGGATTACCAGGCAGAGAAAGATTCTGCTGGATGTCATATTAAACGGCAAATGGGAATGCTGCAAAGAAATCTATTATGAAGCGGTGAAACGGGATCCTTCTATCGGTATGGCTACAGTATACCGTATGATGGCAACTTTGGAAGAAATCGGCGTCCTGGAGCGCAGAAGCGTATTCCGTATGAAGGATGATGTACAGCACTGTTAGAAAATCCGCCGGAATAACAGAATATAAAAAAATTAAGAAAGTATTTGGTTTCTTTCAATGAAATCAGATACTTTTTCTGTTATGATAAGAAACAAAAGGAAGGGAGGAAATGGTTTGAAGAAAACTCTGTTTGGCATTCTTCTGGCGTTATGTGCTGTGATATTTCTTTTCTGCGGATGGAAATTATACCAGTATTATCATGCATATCACCAGGCGGAAACGGAATATAACGAGATTCAAAAAGATGCCTTATCTTCGGAAGAAGAGGGAAAGATTGATTTTCAGGAGCTTCGGAAGATAAATAAGGATGTTGTCGGCTGGGTCCGGGCAGATGGAACGAAGATTGATTATCCGATCGTAAAAAGTCATGACAATGAAGAATATTTAAGTCATACGTTTCAGGGAACCGAAAACCGTTCCGGAGCGATTTTTATGGACAAGAACTGCAGCAGTACTTTTGATTCAGACAATAATGTCATTTACGGACATCATATGAGGGATGGATCCATGTTTGCGGATCTTCTGAAGTTCAGGGAAGAATCATTTCTGAAGGAAAATCAGGAGATCATAGTTTATACACCGGAAAAGACACTGCATCTGAAAGTGATTTCCGCATATGCGGCAGGCGGAGACACACTGATTCCAGTGACTTTTGCCAGTCAGGAGAAAAAAGAAGAGTATATATCAAAGATACTCAGGCAGAGTGATATATCTGCGGATATTTCAGAAGAGGACCAGAAAAAAATAGGAAAGCTGTATACTTTTGTTACATGCAGTTACGAAGAGGAGAATAATCGTACCTTTGTTCATGCGGTAGAAAGCGATGATATTACATGAGATTAAATAAAAGGAACAAAAGAGAGCTGAAGAAAATCTGTCTGCTCCTTGCGGTGATCGGCGTTGTCTTTTTATGGGCAGTGGAGACCATAGGGTTTCCGATTACAACGAATATCCAGAGAGGGAGGATACAGGTTATAGACGTCTCGGTCTACAATGGAAGGATTAACTGGAAGAAGGTCAAAGATCAGAAGATCAATCACGCAATGCTTCGGATCGGATCCGGAATCAACAGCAGGCGGAAGGGGAGTGAGGACAGCCGGTTTGCGTCTAACTACCGGAGTGCCTCTTATGCCTCCATCCATACGGGAGTGTATTATTATTCTTATGCGTCAACGAAAAGACAGGCAAAGCAGGAAGCGGCGCACTGTCTTTCCCTGCTTCAGAAGTACGGTATTGAGCCGGGAGATCTGGATCTTCCGGTAGCTTTTGACATTGAAGAAGAGCCGGTTTTAAAAACAGGAAGAGAAAATGTAACCGGCATTACGGAAACGTTCTGTGAAGAGATAAAAAAGGCAGGATTTACGCCAATGATATATTCCGGAGCTTCTGCCCTGAAAAGCTATTTTATTTATGATAAAATAAAGGATTATGAGATATGGGTGGCTCATTATACAGAAGCAGATGCTCCATCGATTCCATTTCCATATCGTATGTGGCAGTACACGAGTTCCGCATCTGTGGAAGGAGCTAATACGAAACAGGGACGATGTGATGTGAATTATTATCAGGTATAGAGAAAGGATGAAAAAATGAGAGAGATTAAGACAGCAGCGCTGATCGGTCTGGGAGCCATTGGAGGGTATGTGGCTCCAAGGCTGGAAACTGCGCTGGGACAGGAAGGATTTACTGTAATTGCAGGAGGGGAAAGAAAACGGCGTCTGGAGCAGGAAGGATGCTGCATTAATGATACTGTATGGAAATTTCATATTGGGGATCCGGAAGAAGCAGAAGAACCGGCGGATCTGGTGATTTTTGCAGTAAAATATCATGGACTCAGACAGGCGGCCAGAGACGCGGCAGGCTATATCGGGAAAAATACGATCCTTATGTCCCTGCTGAATGGAGTTGACAGTGAAGATATTTTAAGAGAATATTTTCTCGATCAGCATATTTTGTATTCAGTGATCCGCATTCCTTCCATTCATGAAAATGGGAAGATTTCCTATCCGGACGGATGGGGAGAGATTTCTTTTGGAGAAGCGGTAAATGCTCAGCTGTCACAGGAAGTGCAGGCAGTAAAAGATCTGTTTGAAAAAAGCGGGATCGGATATCAGATACCGAGAGATATGAAAAAGAATATGTGGCATAAGTTTATGACCAATGTCAGTGAAAATCAGATTTCCGCAGTGCTTCGGATGCCTTATGGAATTTTCCAGGTCAGTGACACGATCAATCAGTTCAGAGAAAAAACAGCGAAAGAAGTGATTTCGATCGCCCAGGCAAAAGGCATCGACCTGACGGACAAAGATTTGGAAGAACAGAAGAAGAAAGTCGCATCATATCCGTTCTGGGGCAAAACATCCACAACGCAGGATATCCAAAATGGAAGAAAAACTGAAGTGGAGATGTTTGCCGGAACGGTGATACGGATGGGAAAAGAACTGGGGATACCGACTCCGTGTAATGAAATGCTTTACCAGTGTATCCGGGCGCTGGAAGCATGGAACGATACCCCAAAAGAAGATAAGAAATAAAATCAGGCAATCCGCATCAGAAGCTCTGTGGCTGCCGCAAAGAAAATGCAGATTCCGACAGCCGCAAAATAGGACAGGCTGGCTGCTTTCTCTTTGGGCCATGTGCTCCGGATCCGGGAAGAAAACCAGGTCTTTATATAGCCCAGACGTCCGTTCAGATGCGCAATGGCCATGATCAGAAGAACAGACAGGATCAGGCTGATCAAAGCTGCCGGAAGGAGAGCGGTCATGGATGCCAGGTTATTCTGAAAAGCGGAGCCAGACGTCTGTTCAGACGCAATGCGTGAGAAAGACGGCATAAGAGTCATCAGGTAAGTCAGGATCAGGGACGTACCGTTGAATACCGCATGCAGGAGCATGGAGGCGAACAGACTGTCTGTAGCTTCCACCAGGACTCCGAGAATGATTCCAAGAACAAAAGCATAGCAGAACTGCTGAAAATTCATGTGGGCAAGGCCGAAAAACAGGGAGGATAAAAGAATTCCCTTGATCGGGTTTGCCTTTCTCATGCCGGAATAAATGACACCGCGGAAAATCAGTTCTTCCACGATTCCCGGAAGAAGAGCCGTGGAAAAGAGCATAATTCCAAGTCCGTGGGACAGTTCCTCGGTAATGGAGGAGGAGACAATGTCCTGAAACAGCAGATTTCCGGCCAGACTGACAAATCCGGTCAGAGGCCGGATCACGGCAGACAGAACCAGGATCAGCAGCAGGGAGAGGACATTCATCTTATGAAGCCTTAATGTCTGCACAATGTTCCTGCCGCATAAAAGCAGATAGACCAAAGAGACAGCGGCAAGACAAAAATAAATAAGGATCGTGGTAATCTGACTGTTGCTGATAAATATGGAAAATGTAATATTTAAAAACCAGAAAATAAAGACAAAAAACAGGCAGAAAAAGCCCGATGATTTAAAATACGACATATGCAGAAGTCTCCTTTACTTTTTCAAAATACCGGTTGGTGTGATCGTAATCTTTCCTTCTTTTAAAAGACGTCCTACGGCTCGTTTAAATGCGTTTTTGCTAAGTCCCAGTTCCCGTTCGATCACGGCAGGTTTTGCTTTGTCATTAAAAGGAAGGGCGCCGTCATAGCTTTCAATGGTGTCCATCACAAGTTTTGCGTCACGGTCCATCTGCAGATAGGCTTTTTCGTGAAGGCTTAAGTTCAGTTTTCCATCGGAAGCGACGGAAGTGATCCTCATGCGGAGATGGTCTCCCACGGAAAGTTTTTCGTGGATTTCCTGTTTGGGGATCCTGCCCAGGTACTGATCTTCTACCGCCACAAAAGCGCCGTGATCCGGATGGATGTTATAGATTGTTCCCAGAACCCAGTCGCCGGCGTGATAGGAATGGTCGGTGGACAAAAGTTTTCCAATCTTCATGGTAGCGCATAAGCGGGAACTTTTATCAATATACAGAGATACGAGATATTCCCTGCCGGGACGGATGTGGCCGATCTGTTCTTTAAAAGGAAGGAAGAGATCTTTTTCCAGCCCCCAGTCCAGAAAAGCGCCGATGGAACTTACATCTTTGACCCGGAGAGGACGGATTGCCCCAAGGGTGATCTTTGGAACATGAACCGTAGCGATCGGTCGGTCTTCGGAATCCTTGTAGACAAAGCAGGAGATCCGGTCTCCGATGCGGGCGTCTTTTGGAACCTGTTTTGCAGGGAGCAGGATGCTTCCGTCATCTGCATCTTTTTTATCATTGACATAGACGCCGAAATCCTTTCTTTTTACAATATATAAATCCTGAAATTTTCCTAATTCAATCATATGTATCCTCTTTCTATCATAATTATTTTGTTCTAGTATAACATAGTTTGTTCGGATTGTGGTAGAATATGAAAAGGAGGATAAAACAGGATGGAAGAAAAAGAAACATACACATTGAAAGATCTGACGGAGATCGTGTCAGACCTCCGGGGTGAGAGAGGATGTCCGTGGGATCAGAAGCAGACTCATGAGTCTTTGATTTCCTGTATGGAAGAAGAATGTCAGGAAGCGGTGGATGCCATCCGGAATCAGGATATGGAGAATCTTCAGGAGGAACTGGGGGATGTTCTGCTTCAGGTTGTAATGCATGCTCAGATCGCGGCAGAAGAAGGAGTTTTTTCTATCCATGAGGTGATCGATGGAATCTGCCGGAAAATGATACGGCGTCATCCTCATGTATTTGGAAACGCGGTATTTTCCAGTGAGGAAGAACTGAAGAAAAACTGGCGTGAAATCAAAGAGATGGAAAAACAGGAAAGAAATCATGAAGAGTAGCATAAAAACGTGGGTTTCGAATATTTTTACTTGACTAACATTACGAAAGACTATAGAATTATCTTATGCGAATTCAAGAGCATAACATTCATTATGTTTGATGTGAGATTAGGAGGAAGAATGAATGAACAAGACAGAATTAGTTGCAGCAATTGCAAAGAGAACAGAATTGTCTAAAAAAGATGCAGAAAAGGCTTTAAAAGCATTTACAGATGTTGTAGCAGAAGAATTAAAGAAAGGTGAGAAGATCCAGCTCGTTGGATTTGGAACTTTTGAGGTTTCCCACAGAGCCGCAAGAGAAGGAAGAAATCCTCGCAGCGGCGAGATCATGAAAATTGCTGCTTCTAAGGCTCCAAAATTTAAAGCAGGAAAAGCTTTAAAAGATATCGTAAACGAATAGTCAGTTCATTTGACGTGAAAACTGCTGGTTGCTTTTGAACCGGCAGTTTTGTTGTTTTATGGGAGATTTTTGTAAATCCTGAAGATAGAACAACAGGTCAGAAGAGCAGAAGAATCAGGAGGAGAGACATGAGATTAGATAAATATTTAAAAGTGTCCAGGCTGATCAAGAGAAGAACTGTTGCCAATGAGGCCTGCAGCGGCGGAAGAGTGACAGTGAACGGAAAGACAGCGAAGGCAGGAACCAATGTAAAGCCGGGGGATGAGATCCGCATTCAGTTCGGAAACCGGGAGGTAGCAGTGGAAGTGCTTGCTGTAATGGATACAGTGAAAAAGGATCAGGCGGCCGAACTATATCGGTATTTATAGGCATGTTTTTATTTCCCCTTTCATATGATATACAAAATTGAAAGGAGAAGATGCTATGATCGAAGATAGACAACCTGTAAAGGCACATAAGGTAAGTCTTTTAAACCGGTCTCTGGGGGTGATCACAGGAGTCAGGGATGTGGTATCCTTTGATTTAAATGAGATCATCCTGGATACAGAACAGGGTCTTTTGATGATTAAGGGGATAAACCTGCACGTGAAGCGGCTGCTGGTAGAAAAAGGAGAAGTCGAGATTGACGGAAAGGTCGAGAGTTTTCTGTACTCTAATGTGGACGAGTCATCCAGCCGCAGGGAAGGGTTCCTGGGAAGGCTGTTTAAGTAATGAGAGAAGCAGTGATCGGGCAGATCAGCTTTTTTGGAGCGTCTGTTTTATTTGGAGGAATTCTGCTGGCGGTATATGATGTCATCCGGGGGATCCGCAGGACATGGGTACATAAAAGCAGCTGGGTGGCAGCAGAGGATCTGATCTTCTGGCTGTTTGTCGGAATTGCCAGTTTTGTTTTTCTCTGCCGCTACAATCAGGGACAGCTGAGAGGCTTCTTTTTTCTGGGACTTTTGCTGGGGATGGCAGTGTATTACTGGAAAGGAAGCCGTTTTGTCCTTGGGTGGATGGTCAGGATATTTGGCTGGATCCGAAGGATTACGGACCGGGGAGCCGCCCTGGTCCAGAAACCTGTGGTACGTGTCAGGAGAAATATAAAATGGAAATTGAAAAAAGAGAAGCAATCCATTAAAATGATATTTAAGAAAGGGAGCAAAAGAGGTGATTTCCATGAAGAGAAGAAGAAAAAGAACCGCTAAGAAGATAGATCAGAGGACGAAGATCGTTCTGTTTTTTGTGCTGGTCTTCGTAATTGCCATGTCTGTATCTTATGCCGGTCTTTATCAGAAATCACGTGCCGTTGCCAGGGAAGAACAGCAGGTGGAGGCTGACATTGAAGATGCCAAAGATGAAAAGGAAAAACTCGAGGAGAAGAAAGAGTATGTAAAAACAAAAGAGTTCGTTGAGAAGATTGCAACGGAAAAATTCGGCCTCTTATATCCGGGGGAATATCTCTTAAAAGGAGATGAAGAGAAATAACAATTGAATCAATTTTATAAACTGATGGCAGGAAAACTCCAGACAGATGTAGGAATGCATCTGTCTGGAGTTTTTTTTGTGCAATAAGCCCGGCAAATGCCGGCAGTATCGCAGGGACAGGTCAGGGATCCTGCTCTGGCTGATCATTAAAAATAAGACTATTTGTTTCCGCTTAAGGCGGAAAAAGGTGAACTATATTCCAGGAATGAAAATACATATAATTTAGGACAGAAGGAGAAAAGGAATGGAATTATCAAACAAACGTTGTATCCGGATTTTGCATTTGCTGTTAAAAAGCAGGGATACGGTAACGGGGGAGAACCTGGGTGTTTCCATCGGCGTTTCATCAAGAACGATACGCAATGACATCAAAGAACTAAATCAGATTCTGAAAGATTATGGAGCGTGTGTCGTTTCAGAGATCAGTCAGGGATATCATCTGAGAATTGAAGATCAGGAAAAATTTTCAGGCTTTCTCAAAGGTCTGGAACGCCAGAAAAAGGGGAGAGATTTTCAAAATATCATACCTTCAGAGCCGGAAGACCGGGTGCGGTATATCATCTCAAAACTTTTGCTCGCTTCACTTAATGGAAGTCAGGAAATCATAGATTTTTTTGACCTGGAAGAAGAACTGTTTATCAGCACTTCGACTTTGAAAAAGGATTTCCGGACGATAGATCATATTTTAAATGATTATGGACTGAGAGTCAGCATTACGAAGAAAAAGGGGGTCCATATTGTTGGAGACGAACAGAAGATCCGGTATTGTATTTCAGAATATATTTTCAACAGTGGAGGATACTTTGGGGCAGAAGAAAATGAATTTTATGCCAGTGTCTTTACACAGAAAGAAATGGAAGATCTGAGGAAAATCCTGCTGGATGCAATGTCACGGCACGATCTCAGACTTACGGATATTGCTTTTAAGAATGTGCTGGTCCACAGCCTGATCATGCTGAAACGGTTCGCCGGGCAGCAGAGTGTAACTTATAAAAAAAGTGATATAGAAGAATTTGAGTCAAAAAAGGAGTTTGGATGTGCCAAAGATATCGTAGAACAGATTGAGGAAATGTTTGGAATGGATCTGGGAAATGAAGTTTACTATCTTACGCAGCATCTGCTTTCCAGCCAGAGATTTCTGATCGATGATCCGGAAGATGATTATAAATACAAACCGGAAATTGAGAAGATTTTAAAGACGATCCGGGATGAGACGAATATCGATCTGTCAGATGACAAACAGCTGATCAACGGACTGGCCATGCATCTGGAAGCCGCGCTGCAGAGACTTCGATTTGATATGAACATTCGGAATGAGTTTTTAGACTCCATCAAAAATATGTACCCGTTAGCCTTTGAGCTTGCGGTGCTTGCCAGCCAGGTGATTGAGGATACCTACAATTTTAAAACGAAAGAAAATGAGATCGGATTTCTGGCCATGCATTTCGGAGCGGCTCTGGAGAGAAAGGGATTGAACCGGAAACCGAAAAAGCCTAAAAAGGCAGTGATTGTCTGCATTGCAGGCGTGGCAACGGCGATGCTCCTGAAAGAAAAAATACAGAAACATTTTGGACAGAAGATTAAGATTGAGAGAACCTGTCCCCAGCAGGAGGTGACACAGGAGCTGATCGATTCGGTAGATCTTGTGCTGACAACGGTGGAACTGACCGGTTTTTCTTCCCCTAAAATCAAGAAGATCAATTTGTTTTTAGAAGAGGAGGATATGAGAGCGATCCAAAATGCCATAGAAGAGAAACCCAATGGCGAAATCGTGGACTACCGGGCAATTTTCCCAAAGGACTTGTTTTTTCCGGAAGGAAGTTTCCGGGACAAAACAGAGGCAATGGAATATATGACAGAAATCATGAAAAAGAAGGACTACATAACCGAGAGTGTAAAACAGTCCATTTTCAAGAGAGAGGAAATGGCAACAACGGAGCTGGGAAGTCTGGTGGCAATTCCGCATGCGCTGCTTAATAACACCCAGGAAGCGGTTGTGTCGGTAATGATTCTGAATAAACCGATTCTTTGGGAGAACGAAAAGGTGCAGGTGGTTCTGCTGTTAAATATTCCAAAGGATAAATATGCCATATGGGAAGTGGTCTTTAAACGGCTGTATCAGTATCTGATCGGCGAGCAGGGGGTAACCCGGCTGATTCGAAATAGAAACTACGAAGAATTTATCGGCTATCTGGAACAGGGATAGAGAAAAGGAGGAAAAGTTTTGGAAGGATTGGTATTGACAGAAAAAAATGTAAAGCTGCAGGTTTCGGCAGACAGCTGGGAAGAGGCGGTCCGGATCGGAGGGCAGCTTCTGGTGGAACAGGGATGCGCAAAACCTTCTTATGTGGAGGGAATTATCAGGGCGGTAAAAGAACTGGGACCGTATATTATCATATCTGACGGGCTTGCGATGCCTCATACGAGACCGGAAGAAGGGGCAGCAGCCATCGGGTGCAGCCTGATTACTTTGAAAGAACCGGTTTTGTTTGAAGGAGATGACTGTCCGGTAAAAGTAATGATCTGCTTTTCTGCTGTGGACAGCGAAAGTCATATGGATATTCTCAAGATGATCGTTGAGTTTGTAGAACGCGGACTCATTGATGATATAGCGAAGGCAGAGACTTATGAGGAACTGCTGGAGATTATTAAAACAAAGTAACCATTTATCAACAAGAAAGGAGGAAAAATTATGCTGCAGATTTTAACTGTATGCGGAGCAGGACTGGGAAGCAGTTTTGCATGTCAGATGAGCATTGATGCCGTATTGAAAGAACTTGGGGTGGAGGCCAAACTGGACCATACGGATATTTCCAGTGTAGGAGGCGCTAAAGCTGACATTATTCTTTCCGGAAAGAATTTTGAGAAACAGTTTGAACGCTATAATCTGGACTGCCCAACGATTTTCCTGGATCGTCTGGTAGATAAAAATGAAATTCGGGAAAAGCTGACGCCGGTATTAAAAGAACTGGGAGCGCTGTAAAACGAAAGAAAAAAGAGAGTGAGGAGAAAAAATGCAAATATTAAACTTTATTATTCAGAACATCCTGACCCAGGCGGCGGTCGTTATTGGTCTGATCGCATGCCTTGGACTGGCACTGCAGAAAAAATCCATCGGAGCAATTGTATCCGGAACCATGAAAACAATTCTCGGATTCCTTGTATTATCTGCAGGTTCCAGTGTGATCCAGGCGTCTCTGGCAATCTTTGGAGACTTATTTAACAAAGCATTCGGATTGAAAGGTCTGGTTGCTTCTATTGAAGGAATCAACGGCCAGGCAATGACAGATCTTGGACTGGGATCAGAAATTGCGATCACTCTGGCAGGTATTTTCATTGTAAACATTGTTCTGGCCAGAGTCACGAAGTTTAAATACATTTTCCTGACAGGACAGGCCTTATTATGGGAATCTACACTGTGCGTTGTGTTTGCTTATTTCTGCGGACTGCGAGGAGTGCCGCTGATCCTGGTAGGATCTATCGTCGGAGGTGCATTTGCAACCTTAATGCCGGCATTTGCCCAGCCGATCATGCGTCAGATTACAGGAAGCGATGATATCGCGCTTGGACATTTCTGTACATTTGGATATATGTTCACTGCCCTGATTTCCAAGATCACAGGAAACAAGAGCAAATCAACGGAAGACATTAATCTTCCAAAGAGCCTTGAATTCTTACAGGATACATACCTTTCCGTTATGGTTGTCATGGTTCCATTCTATCTGATCGTGGCAATCGCGGCAGGACCGGAAACATGTGCCCAGTACTGCGGAGATACAAACTATATTGTATATATGTTCCTTCAGGCGCTGCGGTTTGTAACCGGACTTTATGTACTGATGTCAGGTGTCCGTCTGCTGCTGGCAGAACTGGTACCTGCATTCCAGGGAATTTCCATGAAACTGGTACCGGATTCCAAACCGGCTTTAGACTGCCCGGTATTGTTCCCATATGCGCCAAACGCAGTTATCCTTGGATTCATCTTTACAACCATCGGATCTATTATCGGTATGTTTTTAACACCAATGCTTGGACTTCCTATGATTCTTCCGGGAGTTATGAGCAACTTCTTTGCCGGAGGTACCGCAGGAATCTTTGCAAATCAGGTAGGAGGCCGCCGGGGCGTTGTGATCGGATGTATCGCACATGGAATTTTTATCATGATTCTGCCGGCGCTGTTGTCACCAATGCTTGGACAGATTGGATTCCAGAACATGACATGTACAGATGTGGATACCGTAGTAACAGGTTTCTTCTTCATGATCATCAAATCAATTACAGGAATTTTCTAATCTGACAGGGGAAACAGTCATCGGATAGGAGGGATAACCCATGTTTTTCTTTAAGAAAAAGGAGAAGAAAAAAGAATCAGAAGCCCCGTCTGTCAATAAAGAAGAGTTGATTGCTCAGGCAGAAGGCAGGATAAAAGAACTGGAAGGAAAGGAAGGCAATGACCGTGTTTCACTTCTGAATGAAATTGGTTCTCTGTTTACACAGGCAGAAGAAACAGATCAGGCGATCCGTTATTATGAAGAAAGCCTGGAAATCTGCAAACAGCACGGAAAAGCTTCTACGGACCTTATGAAACTTTACAACAAAAAACGTCAGCAGGCTGCAGAAGCAAAAGATGACGAAAAAGTGAAAGAGTATATGGATAAAGTACAGAGCCTCATGCAAATGTCAAAAGACATGATTCGGGGAAATGTGTAGAAAAAGGAGACAGACAAAATGTATAAAAATTTGATTGACTTATTTAAAGAAAATGAAGGAAAAGGAGCAGTCGGAGCATTTAACCTCCATTGTTTTGAAATGCTTCCATCTATGATCCATGCGGCAGAAGAACTGGATGTGCCGATCATCATCCAGACTTCTCTTGGAACCGCCGAATATATTGGGTTTGAACCACTGATCGCGGCAGTAAAAGCTCTGGCGGAAAAATCATCTGTCAGCGTAGCGCTTCATATGGATCACTGCAAGGATGTAGAAGCTTTGAAAAAAGCCATTGATCTCGGGTATTCTTCAGTAATGTATGACGGATCTGCTCTTCCAATCGAAGAGAATATCAAAAATACCAAAGAAGTAGTTGCCTATGCACATGAACATGGAGTATCTGTAGAAGGTGAAATCGGATCCATTGGAGGAGCAGAAGAAGGTGTAGTTGTGGAAAAAGACGCTGCAATGTACACAAAACCGGAAGATGCGCTTCATTATGTGGACGAAACTCATGTAGACGCTCTTGCGGTATCCATTGGAACAACCCATGGACAGTTTAAATCAAAGGCAAAGATCAATTATGAACTTCTGACAGAACTCAAGTCAAAATTAGGAGATGTAGGACTTGTACTTCATGGAGGAACCGGGGTATCAGATGAGGATATGAAACGCTGTGTCCGTGAAGGAATGAAGAAAATCAATGTAGGAACGGAATTAAATAAAAACTACATTGAAGTAGTCAGCAGGACATTCACAGCAGATGATGTAACACCTTTGACTTCTTTAAGAAATCTTCTTGGACCGGCAAATGACCGAATCAAAGAAATTGTAAAGGAAAAGGCTTCTTTATTCAGATTATAAATAAGGAAATGAAGGTAAGAGCAGCGGCGGGGAGGAATCCCCGCCGCCGCTGGGTTATGGAGGAAAATGATGAAGAAAACAATCGTACTTTTGGCAGGTTATCCGGCAACCGGAAAAAGCTATCTGTGCCATAAGATTCTTGAGAAACTGCCGGATTTTGTCGTTGTATCTCAGGATGAGATGAAAGAAAAACTGTTCGACCAGTATGGATTTGACAATATGGAAGAAAAAGTTCAAATTGAAAACAAAAGCTGGACGATGTATTATGAAACCATGGAAAAATGTCTGAAAGCAGGAGAGTCCATTATTTCGGATTATCCATTCAGCGATAAGCAAAAGGGAAGGATTGCCGCCCTTGCAGAGACTTATGATTATCAGGTGGTAACATTCCGTCTGATTGGTGATCTGGATGTTTTGTATGAAAGATCCAGAAAAAGAGATCTGGATCCGGGCAGACATTTAAGCCATCTGGTGTCCAGGTACCACAAAGGAGATGTGCTGGAAGACCGGACAAAAGCAGATTGTCTGGTGACCTATGATATTTTTATGGACCGGTGTAAGAACAGGGGCTACGGTACATTCGAGCTGGGACATCTGATTGAGATCGATGTGACAGATTATGAAGCAATTGATTATCCGAAGATCATACAGGAACTTTGCGGCCTGGTAGAAGAATAAGAAGGAGTGTGCGTATGGGAAAGATTTTTTGTATTGGCCAGTCTGCCTATGATATTACGATCCCGCTGTCAGGGCCGATTGTGGAGAATCAGAAATACAGGGTGGAAGAAAAAATAGAATGTGGGGGAGGCCCTGCATTTAACGCTGCCTGTCTGTGCGGCATCTGGGGAGCGGATGTGTGCCTGATCAGCCGCCTGGGTCAGGATGAGTACGGGAAGAAGCTTCATCAGACTGCAGAGGAGTGCGGTATAAACGTGAAATATCTGATTCCGGATCCGGATCTGGAAACCCCTCACAGTTATATTTTTTCCAATAAAATCAATGGCTCCAGGACCCTGTTTAATTTTCCGGGAAATCCGGGGAAGGTGGATTACAGATTCCCGGAGGAAGATGTTTCTGTTATCTTAAGTGATGGGCATGAACCGGAAATCACTCTGGGGGCGGTACAAAAATATCCTCACGCCTTTTCTCTGGTGGATGCAGGAACCTGCCGGGAAAGTACACTTCTTGTGGCAGAAAAAGTAGATTATCTGGTGTGCTCTGAGGATTTCGCGTGTCAGTATACCGGGAAAAAGATAGATCTGGATGACTGGGAGACGTGCAGAGAAATTTTCCATGAAATCGAACAGATCAACGGAAAATACGCAGTGATTACTCTGGGAGAAAAAGGTCTGTTATACCGCACCTGTGGAGAAATGCGCCGGCTGCCTGCATACCCGGCAAAAGCAGTGGATACAACGGGAGCAGGTGATATCTTTCACGGGGCATTTGCCTACGGACTTTGGAAAGGAATGCAGCTGATCGATATCCTGAAGCTTAGTTCCATGGCGTCATCTCTTTCTGTCAGAAGAGCGGGAAGCCAGACATCTATTCCGAAACTCCCGGAAGTTGAAACGGAACTAAAAAAATATAAAATCAATACTAAATGACGAAAGAAAGCAGGATAAAGGAAAATCTTTTTGAAATTTTATAAAAAATATATTGAACATTTGACAAAATCAGTTTATTATGAACATGTAAATACACTCATATAATTTTCAAAGGTTAGGGGCGGAGAATTTTTTCTCCGCCCCTAACCTTTGTTGTTTGTTTTTCAGGAAACCGTCTTTCTGTGAAATAAAAACGCTCCGTTTATGTATGGGAGGTCTCTTCCGGAAAAAGAAAAATATCCTGATCATCCGGAACATACAGGTTTCCGTGGTAATACTGCTGTCCTTCCAGGAGATAGGACTGCTGCCGGTGAGAGAGATCCTTATCTTCAGTATGCCAGAGAATCAGATTCTTTACAGAAAGAGACTCTGCCAGGGAACAGGCATCTTTGACGGTGCTGTGACTTTTTTCATAGGGATGGAAGATATCCCTCTGACGGTAAAGGCAGAAAGCTTCGTGAAGCAGCCAGTCTGTTTCCCGGACATAAGGAATCAGATGATCCCGGCACGGTTCGTCTCCAAGAAAGGCCAGGGTGGTGCCGTGTTCCATGTTCATGGAAAAGGCGAACTGCTTTTCTTTGACTGACCGGATATCAAAGAAGGTAACCTGGTCTCCAAGGATATCTTTGGAATCTCCGTCCGCTGCAATATGAAACAGCATTCTTTCGTCAAAATGCTGATAGAATTTTTCCCCTACAGTGAGGGTGGTCAGAGTGCGGATCACAGGCTCCAGTTCTTTGTGGCAGTAAATATGAAGACTGCCCTCATAGCGCCCCTGATTCATGGAAGCGCCGATCATACGGATCATCCATACCATACCGAGGATATGATCATTGTGGGCGTGTGTGATAAAAATGTGGTGGATATGTTCCAGAGGAATCCCAGCCTGCTCCAGAGCAGACAAAATCCCGTTTCCGCCGCCGGCATCCACGAGAAAATACTCCCTGCCCTTTTGCATGGCAAAACAGGTGTTGTAGCAGTGGATGGCCTGCGCATTTCCGGTTCCTAAAACAATTAATTTTTCCATAAAAACTCCTTTCCGGCAGATGAATGCTGATAGCAAAACATTTTCAAGAAGTATATCATTTCTTTCACGCATCGACAAATATTTTTGAAGAGAAACTTTATGATAGGTGAGAGGAGGAATGCAGTATGGAAATCGCAAGAAAAAGGGAAGCGGAGGAAAGCCGCCTGCTTCAGGAATTTCATGAAATGATCGACTATAACATGAAAGAGATGCAGCAGTGTCTGGTTGCGGCAGGAAAACTGTTTTGCAATTATGAAAAAGATTCAGAGAACAGGCAGTGCGCCCGGGAAATAGTAGAAAGTGTGATCCTGAAAGAATGTGTTGGATGCCAGGAGAGAAATTCCTGTCGTTTTACTGTGGAAGATAAAGACAAACTGGGACAGATGATGGAAGAACAGGGAGGGCTCAGTGTTGCTGATTTTCGCAGATGTCATACCTGTCAGAAAGCCCAGGATTTTGTAGAAGAAGCCAATCGTATTTATGAGAGGGAACTGTTTTCTAAATCGATGGAGCGGGGGATTCTGCAGATGAGGCAGATGGTGGGAAAGCAGTATATAGAAGCGGGACAGATGCTGGGAGAATTTTCAGGAGGCCAGTTTCGCTCCTCAGAGGAAAACCGGAAATACTATGGAAAGATTCTGAAAGGATTTGCCAGGAGCAGCATGAAAGTAAAAGAGGTGTATTTTTATGAGAATCAGGAGAGAGGGAAACAGATCTATCTGTATGTAAAAAAAAGAAAGGGGAAAGAAATTCCGGCCAGACAGGCGGCGGCCCTGCTGTCAGAGATCGTTGAGATGAAAATGGAACTTCTGCCAGGACAAAAAAAGATCATTGGACACAGATATGAGATGCTGGGATTTGCTCCGGCAGCCAAATTTCATGTTTTGGGCGGTGTTTTGTCCAGACCGTACAGAGAAGGAAGTCCGAATGGAGATAGTTTTTCCATGGATAACATGGGAAAGAAGCGGTTTGTATCCATGATTTCTGATGGAATGGGAACGGGGGCGGCAGCCAGCGCAGAGAGCAAACGTGCAATTGAAATTCTGGAAGAACTTCTGGGAGCAGGAATTCATGAAGACCAGGCTATCCGGATGTGGCAGTCCATGTTTTCTTTTTGGACAGAAAAAGAAAGATATGCTACTCTGGATTATTTTCAGCTGGATTTGTTCGCAGGAGTCGGAACATTTTTAAAGATTGGTGCGTGTCCGTGCTTTCTGAAACGAAAGGGAAAAGCAGAGATGATAGAGACGGAAAGCCTTCCGGTAGGATTTAGCGGAAGTCAGCTTCCATTTTACCGTAAAAAACTGGAAAGTGAGGATCTGATCCTTCAGATCAGCGACGGGGTGCTGGATGCTCTGGGAGAAGGAGCTCAGGAAAAAATCAGAAACTATATGGAAGAAATCCGGGCAATCCGGCCTCAGGCATTTGTGGAACAGCTGTTTCATAAAATAGAAATGGAGGAAGGGTATGAAAAAAGTGATGATATGACAATGCTGGCGCTGGGAATTTGGGATAAGTATTGAATGAAAAGTCCGGGAATGATAAAGTTATCCTATGGAAAAAGTAATAAAATTTATAAAAAAGAAATCATTGATACAGAAGGGCGATTTTGTCGTAGCCGGTGTTTCCGGAGGAGCGGATTCTGTTTATCTGCTTCTGGTACTGTGCCGTCTTAGAAAGGAAATGAAGATAGATATTTTGGCGGTACACGTAAATCATCAGATCCGGCAGGAAGCGTATGAGGATCAGCATTTTGTAGAGACGCTTTGCAGAAATCTGAATGTACCGTGCAGAGTTGTATCCGAGGATGTAGCGGCCAGAGCAGGCAGAAGAAAGATGACGCTGGAAGAAGCAGGCCGGGAGGCCAGATACGAGGCATTTTATAAAGAGCTGAAAGGAAAGAAAAATGGTAAGATCGCGGTTGCTCATCATCAGAATGATCAGGCAGAGACATTTTTGTTCCGAATTGCAAGAGGAACCGGACTGGAAGGCGCCAAAGCCATGAGACCGGATGATTTTCCTGTGGTTCGTCCACTGCTGTGCATGGAAAAACAGGAGATCAAGGATGAACTGGAAAAAACAGGACAGACATGGGTGGAAGATGCCAGCAATGAAGATACCGCCTATGCGAGAAATCAGATTCGTCATTACGTAGTGCCGCCTCTTGAGAAGGTAAATGAAAAGGCGGTAAAGCATATTGCATCCTTAACCGAGGATCTGCAGGAAGCAGGCGCTTTTCTGGAAGAAGAAATCAAAAAAGCTTTTCAGGAAGCAGTGACCAGGCAGGATGGAAGAAGGATCATTGATATCGGCATTTTGAAGGAAAAGCATCTGTGGATTCAGAAACAGGTCATAAAAAGGACGCTGGAAGAGACTGCGGGAAGAAAAAAAGACATTGAAAAACGTCATATCCTGCAGGTGCTTGATCTGGCGCAGGGAGAGACCGGAAGACAGATTTCTCTTCCATATAAAATCACAGCTGAGAAAAGTTATCAGTTTCTTTTTTTGTATCAAAAAGGGAAAGAAGAAGAAAAAGGCGTAAAGGGACGCCTGATTCAGGAGAAAATGAAGGATTTTTTAAATATCAGTGAAAAAGATTGTATCAAAATCATTGATTATGATAGAATAGAGAAAGGTATTCAATTACGCTGCCGGCAGCCGGGAGATTATTTTACATTTGGCCCCCGGGAGAAGAAGAAGTCACTGAATCGATATTTTATTGATGAGAAAGTTCCAAGACATCTTCGGGACCGGATACCGCTGGCTGCGGATGGAAGCCATATTGTATGGATCATTGGCAGAAGAGTCAGCAGCCATTATGAGGTTTCAGATGCGACCAGGCATTATCTGAAACTGGAGTTCAAAGGAGAAGGAGATGAAGTACATGCCGAAAATCAGGGAGTTGATCTCAGAGGAGAAAGTAAATCAGAGGATTGCTGAGATGGGAGAACAGATCAGCAGAGATTATGAAGGAAAAGAGATTCATCTGATCGCGATCTTAAAGGGAAGCGTGTTTTTTGCCTGTGAACTGGCAAAAAGAATCACGATCCCGGTAACGATGGATTTTATGTCTGTTTCCAGTTATGGAGATTCCAGAGAATCTTCAGGAATTGTCAAGATTGCAAAAGATCTGGATGAACCGATTCAGGATAAAGAAGTGCTCGTAGTCGAAGATATCATTGATTCCGGAAAGACATTAAACCACTTAAAGCCGATGCTTTTGAGCAGAGGGCCAGCGTCACTGAAGCTGTGTACACTTCTGAACAAGCCGGAACGCAGAGAAGTAGAAGTGGAAGTAGAATATATCGGATTTGATGTGCCGGATGAATTTGTCGTGGGATACGGACTTGACGTAGCACAAAAATACCGCAACCTGCCGTACATCGGAGTTGCGGAATAGTAGAGAGGAGACATAATTTTGAACCCGAAGAGAAGCAGTAATGGATTTTTGATCATTATACTTCTGCTTGCAATTGGAATATATTATTTTTCAAGTACATTGCATACAGGAAGCAGTGATTATTCTTATCAGACTTTTTTAAATGATGTGAAAAATGAAAAAGTCCAGAGCATAACCATTGAGCAGAATAAGGAAGTGCCTACGGGAAGCCTGACTGCCGAGTATAAAGGAGATGAGTATAAGACCTGTCAGCTGACGGATGTAAATCAGGCGCTGGATGATATTGAAGAAGCATCGCCGGATCTGGCGGCAAAGGTTAACTTAAAAGGAATCGACCGCAGCGGAGAGATGATCTCGAATCTTCTGAGCGTTGTCCTGCCGGTGGGAATCGTGATTTTCTTTATGGTGATGATGATGCGTCAGAATGGCGGCGGGAACGGCAAGATGATGGATTTCGGAAAGAGCCGGGCTAAACTTGCGAATCCTAATGGCAGGAAAGTAACCTTCCAGGACGTAGCCGGACTGGATGAAGAAAAAGAAGAACTGGCAGAGGTTGTGGAATTTTTGAAAAATCCAGCCAAGTTTATTAAGATCGGAGCAAGGATTCCGAAGGGCGTCCTTCTCGTGGGACCTCCGGGAACCGGTAAGACCCTGCTTGCCAAAGCAGTGGCAGGAGAGGCCAATGTGCCGTTCTTCAGCATTTCCGGATCCGATTTCGTGGAAATGTTCGTTGGTGTCGGAGCGGCCCGTGTCCGTGACCTGTTTGCCGAGGCAAAGAAGAACGCTCCGTGTATTGTATTTATTGACGAGATTGACGCGGTGGCAAGACGGAGAGGTTCCGGTCTTGGAGGCGGACATGATGAGAGAGAACAGACTCTCAACCAGATGCTGGTAGAGATGGATGGTTTCGGAGTGAATGAAGGAATCATCATGATCGCGGCAACCAACCGTGTGGACATCCTGGATCCTGCGATTCTGCGTCCGGGACGTTTTGACCGAAAAGTCGGTGTCGGACGTCCGGATATCAAGGGAAGAGAAGAGATTCTGAAAGTACACTGCCGGGAGAAGCCTCTGGGAGATGATGTGGATCTTCATGAGATCGCAAGGACGACAGCGGGATTTGTCGGAGCGGATCTTGAGAATCTTATGAATGAAGCGGCAATTCAGGCTGCCAGGGAAAACAGGGCCTATATTGTAAAAGAAGATATCGATAAAGCATTTATCAAAGTGGGAATCGGAACAGAGAAGAAGAGCCGTATTGTGCCGGACAGCGAAAAGAAGATCACAGCTTATCACGAGTCAGGTCATGCGCTGCTGTTTCATCTGCTGCCGGATGTGGGACCGGTCTATACGGTTTCTATCATTCCGACCGGCACCGGCGCAGCCGGCTATACCATGCCGCTGCCGGAGAACGATAATGTGTTTATGACCAAGGGCAAGATGCTTCAGAATATCATGGTAAGTCTGGGTGGACGTATTGCCGAGGAACTGATCTTTGATGATGTAACTACAGGAGCATCTCAGGATATCAAACAGGTAACCCAGTATGCCAGAGCCATGGTGACGAAATATGGAATGTCCGATGAACTGGGACTGATCAGCTATGACAGCGGGGAAAGCGATGAAGTCTTCTTAGGTAAGGAAATCGGACAGCAGAGACCTTACGGCGAGGATACGCAGGCAGTGATCGATAAAGAAGTCAAGAGGATTGTAAACCAGTGTTATAAAGATGCAAAAGCTATGATTGAGGAACACATGGATATCCTTCACAAATGTGCACAGAGACTTCTGGAAAAAGAAAGAATCGACAGAACAGAATTCGAATCACTTTTTGAGTAAAATTTTATAAAAAGACTTGCAATTTACCTGACAATGACGTATAATTCGTAGTTGTCAGGTAAATATTCCGGTGGGATTCCCGAGTGGCCAAAGGGGGCAGACTGTAAATCTGTTGGCAACGCCTTCGAAGGTTCGAATCCTTCTCCCACCATTCGCTGGCCGCAGTGGCGGAACTGGCAGACGCGCGGGACTTAAAATCCCGTTCGAGTTAAATCGAGTACCGGTTCGATTCCGGTCTGCGGCATTAAATAGAGATGAGAGAAACGTTTGTGATATCAGCGTTTCTTTTTTCATTTCACAGGAAACTTCGTTCCTATGAAATAAAAACGCTCCGCGAGAATCACACTGCGGCGGAACGGAAGATGCTGTATATTTATTTACTCGTGTCAGGGTGATTGCTATAATAAGGGAAAGAGGAAAAACTTAGAAAGGAAGAATCGTATGAGAAAAAGGTTTATTTTAGCATTGTGTCTGAGTCTGTCTGTTTTTGCGGCCGGATGCAGCCGTTCCGGCAGCACAGCAGCCCATAAAAGCGGTGGAAGCCAGACGGCCCGGACAACGACAGAGGCGGAGGGAACGGAATATGAGGCTTCGTCAGAGACAACAACAGCATCCGCCAGCTCTGCCAGCACATCATCTGCCGGCTCCCTTTATGGAAGCCAGTCGTCTTCCAGTGATGTGACAGATACTTATCCGGTCAGCCGTCTGGAAGGAGCAAATGGGTTTTATCGTCTGGAATCTGATGGTGACACGGCAGCCAGCCTGTGGCAGAATACGGCAGAGAGGACAAAGGTGAAAAGCTTCAATGGAAAAGACTATGGGTACCGCTCATGGGAAGGCGCTTATCTTTGCGCAGGTGAGAGAGATCCGCTGAGAATCAATGTAAGCGGCGGTCAGAACCTGTTGTTTGTCTATTCGAAGTATAATTATCAGCCGGAAGCACTGAAACTGTATCCTCTCTCTCAGATTGGCTATGGAAATGAAGCGATATTCCACAAATACAGAATCCACAATCTTGACACATTTGAAGGAATAGATGTTTCCGAAGTAAATAAAAGTACAGAAAGTTTTAATAAAGCGGTCAGAAGCACAGGTGTGCAGGCCTATCCATATGAGACGTCAGCCAATTATGAATATGAAGCCTTGCTGACAAAGACAAAAAATAAAATGATACGATATGGACAGTACAGCGGAACGAATTATCAGGAAGAAGAGGCTGAGATGTATTACACGTATTATATTGCAGAGGTAAAAAACGAAGTGGAGGCGCCGCTTCAGAAGACAACCAAAGGATACTTTACGACAGATTTTTCCAACGTGCCGAAAGGCCAGTATCTGTTATATGACCGGGTGCTTGGAAGTTATCTGATCAATGTACAGTAGATATAAGACTTCAGATTTGTGATTGCAGGTCTGAAGTCTTTTTTTGAGAAATAAAATAGCCGGGAGTCTTTTGCATTTCAGCGATTCTGTTATATAATGAACGATATGTAAGAATTTCAGAAAAGATAAGGAAGAAGATATGTTGGAAATTCAATATAGAGAAATGAAAAACAAAGGGATTGAGATCCTGCGGTGTTTCGGAAAAGATGTTTCCGTGCGTCTTCCGGAGGAAATCAACGGAAAACCTGTGCTGAAAATCGGGGATTATGCATTCTCCGGGCATAAACGAAAAGAAGATGAGGCGGAGACGATCCGGATCGGAGAGGATCTTTTTGAGGAAGAGAATCCGGAGATGATCTGCGGCCCAAGAGTAGAGGAAGTATATCTGCCGGTGCATGTGGAAGAGATTGGACGATATGCTTTTTACGGATGTGTCAATCTGCGGTGTCTGGGATTTTCAGATTCTCTGCTGAGAACCGGAACCGGTATTTTTACAGGATGCAAGCTTCGGGAAATCCGGCTGGATCTGTATCATGGAGAAAAGACGGCGCTGAAAGATGTAGTGGGAGATACCAGATTTCCGGTAACGGTCAGAATCCGGGATCATCAGGACGGCCACGAGGCCTCTCTGTTTTTCCCAGAATATTATGAGGAGTCGGTGGAAAATACACCAGCCAGGATCGTGGAACTTCATTTTCACGGAACCGGGTACCAGTACCGCCAGTGCTTTTTCCAGGGAAAACTGGATTATGAAAAATACGATGCGCTGTTTCCGGTGGCTTCTGTACAGGAAGATCCGGAGATTGCATGGGAAATTGCCCTGGGAAGGATGCTGCAGCCGTATCGGATGACGGAGGAACATAAGAAGCGATATCTGGATTACATGAGAGAAAATCTGGATCAGATCCTGGAGCATCTGCTGACGGAGGAAAATCTTCCGGCATTTCACATGTTTGCGAAAGAGAATGTCTGGACCAGAGAAACGATAGAGGCAGCGATTGAAAAAGCGTCAGCAGGGAAGAAAACCGGAATTTTAAGTGTTCTAATGGATGAGCAGAACCGCCGGTTTCCAAGGAAGAAGAAAACATTTGATTTATAGCAGAGGGAAAAACAGTGGAAGAAAATATTAATGAGAGTCTCAGCCGGCTGGGACGGAGGATCCTTGAGATGGCAAGGAATGAATTGTATATCCATATGCGGTTTCTGGATGTAGCTCTGAGCAGTTTTCTGTATGAGCCTGATCCGTCCATCCGGTGCGTTGCCACCGATGGGATCCATATGTTTTATCATCCGGTCATGCTGGGAAATGTATTTCAGAAAAACCGAATCTGGGTTAACCGAAGCTATCTTCATATGGTGCTGCATTGCATTCTGCATCATGTGACGCGGCGAGGAAAGAGAGAAAAAACCTTATGGAATCTGTCCTGCGATATTGCAGTGGAATCCATCATTGATCACTGGTATTTAAAATGCGTGCATTTTCCTCAGACGAGACTTCGGAAAGATACGTATGGGCAATTGTCAAAAGCCATGAAAGTGCTGACGGCGGAAGGCATTTACCGCCAGCTGGCAGGCTGGAATCTGCCTGAGGATAAGGTCAGGGAACTGGCTGCGGAATTTCAGAAAGATGAGCATGGTTACTGGCCGGACGATCCAAAGCAGGAAATGCATCAGGAAGTAGAAAACCGCTGGAAAAACATCAGTGAAAAGACAGAGACTGATATGGAGACATTTTCCAGTGAGCAGTCCAGCCAGGCAGGGGATCTGATGGGACAGATCCGGGTAGAAAACAGAGACCGTTATGACTACCGGGAATTTTTGCGGAAGTTTGCGGTAATGCGGGAAGAAGTGACGGTGGATCCGGATTCTTTCGACTATGTATTTTACAGCTATGGTTTGTCCATGTATGGAAATATGCCCCTGATCGAGCCTCAGGAATGGAAAGAAGTCAAGAAGGTGCAGGAATTTGCCATTGTGATCGATACTTCCATGTCCTGTTCCGGAGATCTGGTAAAAAAATTTCTGGAGGAAACCTACGATATCTTAAGTGAAGAAAACAGCTTTTTCCATAAAGTCAATATTCATATCATTCAGTGTGATGAGCAGGTGCAGAATGATCAGAAGATTACAGATGAGAAAGAGCTGAAAGAATATATGGAACATCTGGAGCTTCGGGGTGAGGGAGGCACGGATTTTCGTCCGGCCTTTGCCTATGTAAATAAGCTGATGGAAACAGGACAATTTCAGGATTTAAAGGGGCTTATTTATTTTACCGATGGGAAAGGCGTGTATCCAAAGAAAATGCCGCCTTATGAAACTGCCTTTATTTTTATGGAAGAAGAATATGAGGATGTGGATGTTCCGCCCTGGGCAATGAAACTGATCGTCACAGGGGAAGAGGATTTGAGTGAAGGAGAACAGGAAAATGAACATTAAACGAGCAAAACAGGAAATCAAAGATTCCATTGAAGCATATCTGAAGAAAAATGAATACGGAGAGTATGAGATTCCGTCCATCCGTCAGAGACCGATTCTTTTGATGGGGCCTCCGGGAATCGGAAAAACACAGATCATGGAGCAGATTGCCAGGGAATGCGGCATTGGGCTGGTTGCCTATACGATCACTCATCATACGAGACAGAGCGCCATCGGACTTCCGTTTATCAGAGAAAAAGAATATGGCGGGACTACATTTTCTGTTACGGAATATACCATGAGTGAGATCATTGCGTCTGTATATGAGAAGATGGAGAAAACAGGGAACAAGGAAGGAATTTTATTCATTGATGAGATTAACTGTGTGTCCGAAACTCTGGCGCCGACCATGCTGCAGTTTCTGCAGTGTAAAATGTTTGGAAACCAGAAGATACCGGATGGATGGATGATTGTTGCCGCAGGAAATCCGCCGGAGTACAATAAATCTGTCCGGGATTTTGATGTGGTAACACTGGATCGTATTAAAAAGATTGATGTGGAAGCGGATTACGGAGTGTGGAAGGAATATGCTTATCAGGCAGGAATCCATCCGGCTATTCTGGCCTATCTGGAAATCCGCAAGGAATATTTTTACCGGATGAAGACGACGGTGGATGGAAAGGCATTTGTGACAGCCAGGGGATGGGAAGATTTGTCCCGGCTGATCCAGGTATATGAAGAGCTGGGAAAGGAAATCGACCGGGAAGTAGTCCATCAGTATCTGCAGCATGGGAAAATTGCCAAGGATTTTGCCAATTATTACGCTCTGTATAAGAAATACAAAGAAGATTATGGGATTGAGCGGATTCTGCAGGGACAGTTCCAGCCGGAAACGATCCAGAGACTGAAATTTGCGGCCTTTGATGAAAAGTTAAGTGTAGTAGAGCTGTTAAATGGAAAATTAAGTGAGTTGTTTAAAAACTGCTGGAAGACGGATACGTATGTAACCCAGCTGTTCTCCTGGCTGAAACAGATGAAGGCCAGGGAATCTGTGGAAGAGATTGTAAAAGAAGCAAAAGAAGGGCTGGAACAGAGAAAACAGGCGGAACAGATCGGCAAAGAGGAGGAATATATCTTCAAGGATGTGATTGCGGATCTGGAAGGCTACAGCCGGATGCAGCAGAGAGAACATCTGGATTTCCCGGCAGCTTTTGAAAAAATAAGAGAAGATTTCCAGGAAAAGACACGAAAGAGAGAACGGGAAATCGAAGAAACCCAGGAAGCTCTTTATCATGCCTTCGAGTTTATGGAAGAGGCCTTTGGAGAGAGTCAGGAAATGGTAGTCTTTGTAACAGAGTTAAATGTAAATTATTACAGCATTCAGTTTATCAAAGAAAATGGATGCGACAAATATTATCAGTACAACAAAGGACTTCTGTTCGATGAACAGCAGGAAGCGATTTCAACGGAGTTAGAAAATCTGAAACAGAAAATGAGGCTGAGTGAATGACGAAAACTGTCAGACAAAGAGAAAAAGAAGATTATCTTGGAACAATGTATGCCATGAAACGGAAGGATCATCAGATCATAAAGGCAGAGATTGCCAGAGAACTGGGAGTATCTGCCGCAAAAGTAGACCGGCTGTCCCGGGAACTGACAGAAGAAGGCTATCTGCAGAGGGATGGAAGCAGAGGGCTGTTTCTGACTCCGTTTGGCCTGAGCAAAGGACAGGAATGGATGGAGAGAAAACGATGCCTGACAGAATTTTTGTGCCTGGTATCCGGAGTGGACCGGAGTCTGGCGCAGGAAAATGCCTGTGCCATAGAACATATCCTGGATGAGAGAGTTCTTATGGGAATCCGTATGTTTATGCAAAGCAGGCATACGTATTCTTACACCATGCGCGAAAGTGATCTGAATCTGATGTTCCCCGAAGGAAAGAGGGAATTTCCGGCGGCTTTCTTTGAAAAAGGGACAAGTCATCCAAGAATCCTGTCAGAGGAATACTGGGACTTTGAGAAGAAAGCAAAGGCAGTAATCTGCAGGGAGAGTTTTCTGTATCTTTGTCCTGCGGCTGAAAAAACGGAAATCAGAGCGCTGGAGTATTCAGAGAAAGATCGTTGGGAGAGAGCTGTCAGAGAAAAAAACGGATTTGCAGTTCCTGCAAGAACGCTGCATTGCATTTTAAGACAGAGCGGAAGGATATCAGAAGGAACTGTACCAATCAGGACGTTAAAAGAGAACGGACAATGGCATGAATGTATTCTGGCGGTTTCACTGATATGACCGGGAGGATGAAATGGAAAAAAGCAATCACCCTAATGTGTTCTGGCTGAGATGTCTGCAGGATGTGAAATATCAGACAGAGGAAAAAGGGAAATATAATGAAGCAGAAACAGCCCGGAAGCTGGGAGTTAACCGTTCCACCATATCCCGCTGGATGAAAAAAAGCCAGGAGCAGGGGTTTGTTTCAGGAAGTGAAAAGAAACTGACGAAAAAGGGAGAAGAATACCTTCGGTTTTATGATGAAATTGAGAAGGATCTGATGGAATATTTTGAGAATCTGGGAGTGGAAGAAGGAAATCGGAGTCAGGCGGCTGCCGGTATGATCGATTCGGTGGATCCGGCAGTCATTAGAAAAATGTGCCAGAAAGAGAAAAAGCACCTTCGGTATGATAAGATTGGTGAAAATGAAGGAAAAGAAATAAGACAGGTTCCGTATGAACAGCTGAAAGATTTCCTGAAAGCCGGCACGTATCCGGTGGATTTTGCACTTTACCGGCAGGGAAAAGACAGGCAGACTCTTTCTATGGCGGATATGGGATTTCAGAAGCCGGGATATCTTGTGTACGAAGAAGACCGGCAGTATCTGGAACTGGCCATACAGGAAATCAGGGCGTATACGAAAGGCGGAGTCCTGCTGTCCGGTCATGTTCAGAGTATAAAATACAGAAATCGACAGGATGTGATTGAGGAACTGCCTTTTATGGAATCGAAAGTAAGGATTCCTCTGCAGGCGTTCTGGTTTGAAACTTTGTCTGAATGGGAAATGAGCGGGCAGGTCCAGCTGTTTATGACCAGCAGTGTAGGAGAACGAAGAATGCCGGAGAGTTCAGCTGTGCTGATCCTGAGGTTTTAATTGAAAACAATTTTCAATAAGAAGAAAAATGTTGCAGGGGTGCAGCAAAAATAAGGAAGACAGGAAAAGAAAGAAAATATTGAGAAAAATCCATCTTTCAGATGAAAGGTGGATTTTTTTATGATCATTTTTTTAGAAAATCGAGGAAAATCCTGCTGTTGACAGGGGAAACTTTTCTATGGTACATGTTAGATGCCTTTTGAGTTACACAAAACTAACCAAAGCGGATAAGGAGATATCTATGAAAAAACAGCCATCACGAATTTTTTGGATTTTGATCGGATTTATAAGCCTGGGACTGGGAACCGTGGGGATCCTGCTTCCGATTCTGCCGACTGTGCCGTTTTACATGGCGGCGGCCTTTTGCTTTGCAAAAAGTTCCCCAAGACTGCATCAGTGGTTTCTTGGAACCGGACTTTATAAAAAACATCTGGAAAGTTTTGCAGAAGAAAAATCAATGACCATGAAAACCAAGTGTTCCATCGTTGGAACCGTTACTGTTGTTATGCTGGCCGGATTTCTGGCAATGCACCGCGTGCCGGCAGGCCGGATTTGCATTTTGATCGTCTGGATCTGTCATATCCTGTATTTCTTTTTCAAGGTGGAAACAAAGAAAACAGGACATAAGGAGGCAGCTTATGATTAAGACAAGGCTTCTGGCTTTACTATCCGAAGGGAAAAAATACATCATATATCAGGTGCTGTGGCAGTGGGCCGTGCTCCTTGGACAAATCATATCGGTGTTTGCGATTGGAAATCTGGTACAGAAAATCCTGGAAGGCAGAGGAAATAAGGAAATCGTATTTCTTACATTGTGGATCCTGATTTTAATGACGGCTCTGAGATTTCTGGCAGACCAGATGGCGGCACGAATGTCTTACGCAGCCAGCGCCGGTGTAAAAAGGATTCTGAGAGACAAGATTTATGAAAAGCTTCTGAAACTGGGCGCATCCTACCGGGAACGAATTTCATCAGCAGAGGCGGTGCAGATGAGCGTGGAAGGCGTAGAACAGCTGGAGACTTATTTTGGACGGTATCTGCCTCAGTTATTTTACAGTATACTGGCGCCTGTCACACTTTTTTTCTGCCTGAAGCCCATCAGTTTAAAAGCAAGTGCGGTTTTGCTGATCTGTGTCCCTTTGATTCCTATATCCATCGTGGCGGTACAGAAAATCGCAAAAAGACTTCTCCAGCGTTACTGGGGAATGTATACACAGCTGGGAGACAGCTTCCTGGAAAATCTCCAGGGGATGACGACACTGAAAATTTATCAGGCGGATGAACAGAAAGCGGCTGAAATGGATGAAGAAGCCAGCCGGTTCCGAAAGATTACGATGAAAGTTCTGACCATGCAGTTAAATTCCACCAGTGTGATGGATATCATCGCCTATGGCGGCGCGGCAGCAGGAATGATTCTGGCGGTCAGAGAGTTTATGGCAGGAAATGTATCTTTCGGCGGAGCCCTGGTCATAATCCTGCTGGCGGCAGAATTTTTCATTCCCCTGCGTCTGCTGGGATCCTTTTTTCACATCGCGATGAATGGAATGGCGGCCAGTGATAAGATTTTTGCCCTTCTGGATCAGGAAGAACCCAGACAGGGGACCGAAGATTTCCCGGAAGATGATTTTGGCATTCATATAAAAAATGTGAGCTTTTCTTATGATGGGAAGCGGCAAATCCTGAAAGATATTTCCATGGAATTTCCGTCTGGAAGCTTCATTTCCCTGGTGGGAGAATCCGGATGCGGGAAAAGCACCATTGCAGGAATTCTGGCCGGAAAAAATAAGAATGATCAAGGGGAGGTCTGCATTGGACAGACTCCGCTTGAGAACATCAGGGAAGAGGAAAGGATGAAGCACATCACCCTGGTAACACATAACAGTTATCTGTTCCAGGGAACTGTGGAGGAAAATCTCAGAATGGCAAAGCCGGACGCGGAATTGTCTGAAATGCGGGAAGCGCTGCAGGCAGTGAATCTGCTGGACTTTTTAAATGATCAGGACGGCCTGCAGACAAAACTGACGGAAAAAGCAGAAAATTTCTCCGGAGGGCAGCGTCAGAGGCTGGCGCTGGCACGAGCTTTGCTTCACGATACCCCGATTTATATTTTTGATGAAGCGGCGTCGAATATTGATGCCGAAAGCGAAGAAATGATCATGGATGTGATCCGGAAACTGGCAGAAACAAAAACAGTGCTGCTGATTTCCCACAGACTGTCCAATGTAACAGAATGTGACCGGATTTATATGATGGAAGGCGGTCAGATAAAAGAACAGGGAACCCATGATCAGCTGATTTCCAGGGAAGGAAAATACAAAATGTTATATCAGGAACAGAGAGAACTGGAACAATACGTCCGGATACCGGATGCAGGAGAGGAGGCACAGGATGCATCACAATAGAAGAAGTGCCATAAAAATCATGAGCCGTCTGATTGTGCTGGTCAGACCGCTGATTCATCTGATGGTTCTGGCGGTGCTGCTGGGAAGCGCAGGATATCTGTGCGCCATTTTCCTTACGATCGCAGCTGCGTACGGCTTGTTAAGAGAACTGGCAGGGATAACGGCCGGAAGTATTTTTATCGGTATGGGAGTTATGGCGGTTATGAGGGGAATCCTTCATTATGCAGAACAATACTGCAATCATTATATTGCGTTTCGTCTGCTTGCCATCATCCGGCATAAGGTATTTGCAGCACTGCGCAGATTATGTCCGGCGAAACTGGAAGGCAGGGAAAAAGGAAATCTGATTTCCATTATTACTTCGGATATTGAACTGCTGGAAGTATTTTATGCTCATACAATTTCACCGGTTTGTATCGCGGTTCTTACATCTCTGATCATGATCATCTTTATCGGACGATACCACTGGGCGGCGGGAGCATTTGCAGCCGCAGCCTATATCATAGTGGGAGCAGTGATTCCTTTATGGAATGGGAAAAAGGGAGCTGCCACAGGCATGGAGTTTCGTGACGGACTGGGACATCTCAACAGTTTTGTTCTGGATTCCCTTCACGGAATCGATGAAACCATCCAATACGGCCAGGGAAGGAAACGGAAACAGGAGATGATGGAGCGGTCCAGAAATCTCGGAAACCTGCAGAAACATTTAAATCGTATGGAAGCAGGACAGAAAGCGGTTACAAACCTGGTGATTCTGGCGGCCTCGTTTCTTATGCTGTTTATGACATGGAACCTGTATCAGACGGGACAGCTTCGTTTTGAAGGTATGGTGCTTGTTGCGACTGCCATGATGGGGTCATTTGGACCGGCTGTAGCTTTATCGAATCTGTCCAATAACCTTCATCAGACGCTGGCATGCGGAGAACGGGTTCTTTCTCTGCTGGAAGAAGAGCCGGCGGTGGAAGAAATTCCGGACAGAGAAGAAGCGAAGATGGATTTTAGTGGAGCCAGTGCGGAGAATGTTACATTTTCTTATGGGGAAGGGGAGACTCTAAAGGACTGTACGCTTGAAATACCGAAGGGAAAGGTTGTAGGGATTTATGGAAAAAGCGGTTCCGGAAAATCAACGCTATTAAAACTTCTGATGCGGTTTTGGGAGACAGATCAGGGAGAAATCCGGATATCCGGACAAAAGATCAGGGAAATACCGACGCGGAGGCTTCGGAATACTCAGTCTTATGTAACACAGGAAACACAGATATTCCATGACACGATTGCAGGAAATATCTCGGTCGGAAAACCAGGGGCATCCAGAGAAGAAATTATAGAAGCAGCTAAAAAGGCGTCTCTCCATAAATTTATTGAGTCACTTCCCAATGGCTATGATACGAATGCAGGAGAGCTGGGGGATTGTTTATCCGGCGGAGAAAAACAAAGGATCGGAATTGCCAGGGCGTTCCTTCATGACGCCCCGATGATGCTTCTGGACGAGCCTACCAGCAATCTGGATTCGTTAAATGAAGGAATGATTTTAAAGTCACTGGAGAAGGAACGGAATCAGAGAACTGTGGTTCTTGTATCTCACAGACAGTCTACGATTAGTTTTGCGGATACTATTTATCAGATGAAGAGCGGGAGGATGTCTTAGAAAAACTTGACAGAAGGAGAAAAAACATGACATTTTTAAATATGATACTGCCATGGTTTGTTACACTTTGCATCGTTTTATTATCACTGAATTATCCTGTACGAAAATATTGCCAGAGACGCTGCCTGGCATCCCGGGATATATCTTACAAGGGATACCGGTTTTTAAGAAAAAGCCACAGAGTATTAGGAATCCTGACGATCATCCTTACCTTTCTTCACTGCCGGCTGTCCTCTGCGGGTCCCGGCATGAATATAGGAAAAATCAGCTTTTTGATTTTACTGCTGATGTTTATCATACATTTATTTCGTAATACAATGAAAAAGAAGTGGATTATTCTTCATCGGATGCTGGCAGTACTGCTATGGGTAACGATCATCGTACATATCGTACAGGAAGTATGGATGTAAAAAAGTGCAGGGCGGAGAATTCCTTTTGGAGTTCTCTGCTTTGTGAAATTTCAGGCGAAAAAAGGAATAGAATAAGAAAATAAAAAAATATGAAAAAAAGGTTGACAAAGAAGAAATTATACGGTAGAATCATCATTGTTCTGAAAAACACAGAACATATGCGATAGTGGCGTAGCTGGTAACGCGCAACCTTGCCAAGGTTGAGACCGCGGGTTCGAACCCCGTCTATCGCTCTATTACAAATCGCCGTAAACCATAGGTATACTTAAGGTTTACGGCTTTTTTCTTTTCTTAAAATGATATTACACTTGTTACACTTTCAGGCAGCAGGAAAAGCTGAACCTGTTTTCCGATCCTGATTTTTATAAAATGAAAAATGACAAAAGCCCCAATTCAGATGTTCTGGATCGGGGCTTTTGCGGAACATGGAATCCCGGAACACACCGGGAATGGAAACGTTATAAAATAAACAGTAAAAGATAAAAGAGCTTGTCATTAAAATCGGCCTTTAAAACTACTTGGTTCGTTTAAAGAGACTGAAAAGCCATGCCAGCCATGCAAACATATTACCACCTCGTATTCTTTCGAAAAACGTTTCTCTATACTTATAATATACTACGTTATGAGATCGTTATACAGTTAAAAATCTGTGAAAAAACAACTTATATAAAATCGCGGATTTTTTGATTCAGATGTGCAAGGTCTTCTTTATCAGGATGAGTCAGAGCCTGATCAAAGTTGGCAATCAGCTGTCTGGCTTTTTCCGGTTCCTGAGACATCATGGCCTCGTAGCGTTTCCGTACAGAATCCGGCATTTTTCCCTGACACATAAATGTACCGGTTACCTGACAGGATTTTGGAATCTGTTCCCTGACTCTGGATAAAATCTGTTCAAAGTAAGCATCGCTTTGTCCAAATCCGGCAGTGCCAAATAAAAAGATTTTTTTGCTGCTCAGCAGAGTAAGAAAATCGGTTACTGTTTCATCGCAGCAGCCCTTATCAGTCCAGAAACCAAGGAAGATCAGATCGGCTTCTGCAGCCTCGGCAGATGGTTTTCCAAAGTAGATGACGGAATCATCCGGAAGGCTGGATTTTAAATGTTCTGCAAGAAGTTTTGTATTGCCGGTACGGCTGCTGTAAACAATAGAATACTTCATATTATATCTCCTGTTATGTAAAAATAATAGTTATCAGGTTTTTGAATAGAAATAGTATAGGATGGCGGATAGGAACTGTCAAAGGGCGGCAGCGGAAAATGGCCGTACCCGGAGATTCGCAGCGGATACGGCCTGATTTTTGATGCTGCCTAAGGATTTTTTCTGCCGCAGTAGCGGTAAAAGCTCAGCAGATACAATCCGCAGATACCAACGAGATCATAGATGATCCGGGAAACTACACTCATGTTTCCGAAAAGAAAGGCGACAAGATCGAACTGAAAAAAGCCGATCAATCCCCAGTTAATGGCACCGATGATCACGATGGTTAACGCTGTACAATCTAAAAATTTGTTTCCCATAAAGAACCTCCTTTTCACTTTGATCAGGAATCAGTGAATAGTATGGCGGGAAATGAAAAAAATTATTCAGGAAGTAATTCGCGGAACGAACGAATGATTTTTAAAACTCCGGGTTTTCCTTCAAATTCAGAAAAATCTTTTTCGGCGGCCATCACAATAATGTTAGGACATCCGGATTCGTAAGCATTTCGAATACCGGAGCCGGAATCTTCAAAAATCAAAGAATGTTCTGGATTGGATCCGAGGATTCGGCATGCGTCACGAAACATATCGATCTTGTTTTCATAAGAGCCATCATCATAGACAAAGTTCTCACGCGGAATCCAGCGGTCCAGATGGAAACTGTCAATAAAAAAATCAACGTTTGGCTTTATGGAGGCAGTCGCGATCGTAAAAGGAATATTTTGTGATTTCAGGTAATCAAAATATTCTTCCGCCCCGTCAACCAGATGAAAATGTTCCGTGTCTTCCAGACATTTTTCACGGTAAACCGCTTCCTTTTTCTGAGAATAAAATTCAATCTGTTCCGGACTGTAAGTGCCGTTGGACAGGAAAGAAATTGTCTTCTGGTTGGGAACGCCGTTAATATTCTCATGAAGTTCTTCCGGCGTAATGCCTATGCCCCGGATTTCTTTTGAAATCTGATTCCAGGCTGCAACATGTTTGTCATCATCAAAAAACAAGGTTCCGTTAAAATCAAAAATAACACAGTTAAAATTCATTGCATACTCCTTATATATAGGGTGGGTATTTGATATCATTGTAGCATGAAAGAGGGAAATCGTAAATGAAAGAAAAGGATCTGCATTTACAATCTAAAGGAGAAATAGTATAATAAGAACGATTTAGAACGGGTCTGCTGAAGGAGTATAGTATAGTGAAAAGAGGATTTCTTAAAAGTATGGAAAATGTGTGGTCGAAAGTGCAATGCAGTTGCCATGAAGGAGGAAGGCAGAATGAAAGTTATTTTTCTGGATGTGGATGGCGTGTTGAATTCTCAGGACTTGTTTGAAAGATGCGGTGATGAACTGGTTCCGATCGATGAAGAGAATATTCGCTGCCTGAAGGAAATTGTTGATGCAACTGGAGCTGAGATTGTTTTATCATCATCCTGGAGATACGGATGGACAGAACATCGGGATGAAGTCCAGGACTGGTGCCAGCTTTTAGTAGAAACTCTGGAAAAATATCAGATGAAGATCATTGACAAGACGGAGTATTTCAGCAGCGGACGACGGGAAGACGAGATCAAGGACTGGCTGGAAAAATGTCCGGAGAAGGTAGAGAGTTTTGTAATTCTCGATGACGGTGATTATGACTGGTACCGCCATGGATATGATAAGCATTTGGTAAAGACAGATTTTTGTACAGGAGGGCTGCGCAAAGAACATGTGGAGCGCGCGATCAGGATTCTGAACAAAAAGCATTTTTGGAGATTCTTTAAGAACAGGAAGAGAGGAGCGGAAAGATGACAGCGGGAGACTTGGTAAAAGAGATGATCTCCTATTATGAAGGGGATCCGAAGCGGATCCAGCATTTTTTAAAAGTATATGCTTATGCCAAGATTATTGGTGAAGGAGAAGGTCTGGATGAAGAGACACAGGATATTTTAGAGACTGCGGCAATTACCCATGATATTGGGATTAAATTAAGTGAGAAAAAATATCAAAGCAGCAGCGGAAAATATCAGGAGATCGAGGGACCGGCAGAAGCAGAAAAAATGCTGACCAGGCTGGGATACGACAAAGCGCGGATGGAGAGAGTCTGTTATCTGATTGGACATCATCATACCTATGATCATATAGATGGTATGGATTATCAGATTCTTGTAGAAGCAGATTTTCTGGTGAATCTTGCGGAGGAACATGCAAAAGAGGAAACAATATGCAGCGTTAGAGACAAAATCTTTCGTACAGGAACCGGAAAATTTATGCTGGAAAAAATTTTTTCAAAAAAATCTTGATATCTTCCGGATGATGTGGTAAAGTATAGGAGTCGCAGAAATACGACAAAAGACAGGAGCCCAGATAGCTCAGTCGGTAGAGCAGAGGACTGAAAATCCTCGTGTCGCTGGTTCGATTCCGGCTCTGGGCATTGTGCGGGTGTAGTTCAATGGTAGAACTCCAGCCTTCCAAGCTGATCACGTGGGTTCGATTCCCATCACCCGCTTAGAAGACAGAGGCATGTAGAAGTAAGATACTTTTACATGCTTTTCTTTTTTTCAGGAACAGGAGAGAAAATAAAATGAAGATCAGAGAATTTGTACCAGAAGATCTGGAGGAAATGAGAAGCATATGGAATCAGGTTGTAGAGGCGGCAGATGCGTTTCCTCAGGAAAAAGATCTGGAGGCAGAAGAAGCATATGATTTTTTTAAAAATCAGTCGTTTACCGGAGTGGCAGAAGAAGATGGAAAGATTGCCGGATTATATATTCTGCATCCAAATAATGTAGGACGGTGTGGACATATTTCCAATGCGTCTTATGCGGTGAGACAGGATATGAGAGGACAGCAGATCGGAGAAAAGCTGGTACGTCATTCTATTCAGAAGGCAGAGGAACTGGGATTTGGGATTCTTCAGTTTAATGCCGTGGTGGCATCCAATCATGCCGCAGTCCATCTCTATGAAAAAATAGGATTTGCAAAACTGGGCACTATTCCGAAAGGATTTCGGACACGGGACGGGTATCAGGATATTATTTTGTATTATATACCGCTGACAGAAGAATAGAAGAGGCAGATGAGAAGTTTTATATCTCATCTGCCTCTTTGTTATTGTTCCAGATAGAAGCAAGTATATCAATACACTGATCAATACCCAGAGAACCGCTGTTTAGCATAATATCATAATTTTTCGGGTCACCCCATTTTTGCTCCGTGTAAAATTCATAATATGCTTTGCGGCGGAAATCTTTATCCAAAAGCCGTTTCTTTGGAGACTCAGCAGATTCGCCGTATACTTTCAGAATCCGTTCCATACGGTCATCAAAGTCTCCGTGAATAAAGACTCTGAGACAATGGTGCAGATGAAAGAGAAGATAATCAGCACAGCGTCCGATGATAATGCAGTCAGAACGATTGGCGAGATCAAAAATGACCTTTCGCTGGATCTGCCAAAGATGGTCCTGGAGAGTCATGCCGTACTGGTCTCGTGCCTGAAAGGAATTGACCAGCGGGTTCGCATGAGGCGTCATCTCATCCTGCAGACGAATGTATTCCTGGGTCATACCGCTTTCAGCGGCAGTCATCTGGATGATTTCCGCATCATAATATGGAATATCAAGCCGTTTGGAAAGTTCTTTTCCAACGGTCCTGCCGCCGCTTCCAAATTCGCGGCTGATCGTGATAATTCTGTTTTTCATAAATATTTCTCCTTTGTTGATTTTATATTTGGCCGGTCTGCAGAAGCAGCTGCAGCTCTGAGTAAAAGTATTCTTTATAACAATAATACCATAAACAGACGAAAGAAGGTAATATTATGAAAGGATGAAATAATCCGGGAGGAAGGAAAGAGTGACTTTTTTGTGTCAGACATTGAAAACCGGTCTCTGTACGTGCTATGATAATCGAAGGATAAAAAACAGCAAAGGAGAGAAAGATGGATTACAATAAGCTTGCACTGGAAATGCATGAAAAACATAAAGGGAAAATAGCAATCAGCCCGAAAGTAGAAGTAAAAACAAGAGATGATCTGAGTACGGCATATACTCCGGGAGTAGCGGAACCGTGCCGGAAGATCAGAGATAATAAAGAAGACGTATACCGATATACAGCCAAAGGAAATCTGGTAGCCGTCGTATCTGACGGAACCGCGGTGCTGGGACTGGGAGATATCGGACCGGAAGCAGCCATGCCGGTTATGGAAGGAAAAGCCCTCCTGTTCAAGGAATTTGCGGATATTGACGCATTTCCAATCTGTCTGGATACGAAAGACACAGAAGAAATCATTGAGACGGTAAAACGGATTGCACCGGTTTTTGGAGGAATCAATCTGGAAGACATTTCTGCGCCGAGATGTTTTGAGATTGAAAGACGTCTGAAAGAGGAACTGGACATTCCGGTATTCCATGATGACCAGCATGGAACAGCGATCGTTGTTGCAGCCGGCCTGATCAATGCCCTGAAATGTGTTGGAAAGACCATGGAAGAAGCGGATATCGTGATCAATGGAGCAGGATCCGCGGGAATTTCCATCTGCAGACTGCTGCTTCAGTTTGGTGTGGGCAATATTGTACTGGTGGATCAGAAAGGCGCTTTGTGTCCTGGAGAAGAGTGGATGAACGATGCGCAGAAGGAAATGGCAGAGAAGACCAATAAGAACAGACAGACAGGGCCTTTATCTGAGATCATAAAAGGAAAAGACGTATTCATCGGAGTTTCTGCTCCAAATATTGTAACTGCGGAGATGGTATCCGAGATGGCAGACAACGCGGTTATTTTTGCCATGGCAAATCCAACTCCGGAAATCATGCCGGATGAGGCGAAAAAAGGCGGCGCGAAGGTAGTCGCAACCGGACGTTCTGATTTTCCGAATCAGATTAATAATGTTCTGGTGTTCCCGGGAATTTTCAGAGGGGCGCTGGATGCCAGAGCCGGTCAGATTACAGAGAATATGAAGATTGCCGCTGCAAAAGCTATTGCAGGAATTATCAGCGATGAGGAACTGAATGAAGAGTATATTATTCCTGGGGCTTTTGACGAGAGAGTTTGTGATGCAGTTGCAAGAGCGGTAGCGGAAGAAAGCAGAAAATAAGGAAAATTGTATATGATTTTAAAACGCAGGATGGAGTAAAATGTGTTATACTAAACATATTGGTTAGAATAAATAGAGTTTAAGGAGAATTTGATGAAAGCAAGTGGAATTTTGTTACCGGTTTTTAGTTTACCGTCCGATTATGGGATCGGCTGTTTTTCAAAAGAAGCATATCAATTTGTTGATTTTTTGGAAGATACAGGGCAGAAGTATTGGCAGATACTGCCGCTGGGAACTATAGGAGCGGGGAATTCTCCTTATCTTTCTTTTTCAAGTTTTGCGGGAAGTACGTATTATATCGATCTGGAACAGCTGGTGGAAGAAGGGCTCTTAAAGCAGGAAGAGATCGATCCGTACAAAGAAGAGAATACATCAAAAGTAGACTATGATCAGGTAAGAGAAAGCCGTCTTGAGCTGCTTCAGACGGCATACAAACGATTCAAGCCGGACAAAGCATTTCTGGAATTTAAGAAAGAGCAGGGGTACTGGCTGGATGAATATGCAGAGTTTATGCATGACAGGGAAAAAGAATTAAGTGAAGAATATTTCCGCTTTTGTCAGTATCTGTTCTTTACGCAGTGGCTCAGGTTAAAGAAATATGCCAATGAAAAGGGAATCCAGATCATTGGAGACCTGCCTTTTTATGTGGCGCTGGAAGGAACTGCTTTTAAATATCACAAAGAGTTGTTTAAGACAGATGAGGAAGGAAACCCGACAGTCGTTGGAGGATGCCCGCCGGATGCTTTTGCGGAAGACGGACAGGTGTGGTCCAATCCTGTTTATGACTGGGAAGTTCATAAAAAGACCGGTTATAAGTGGTGGATGGAGCGGCTGAATTATAATTTCCTGATTTATGATGTGCTGCGTCTGGATCATTTCCGCGGATTTGACGAGTATTTCGAAATCCCTGCGGAAGATGAAACAGCGGTGAATGGACAGTGGGTGAAAGGACCAGGATATGACTTTTTCAAAGTGATGAAAGAAAAACTGGGAGATAAGAAAGTCATCGCGGAAGATCTTGGATTTTTAACGGATGCGGTACATAAACTTCTGGCAGACACGAAGTATCCTGGAATGAAAGTGCTGGAGTTTGCGTTTGGAGCGTGGGATGACAGTATTTATCTCCCTCACAAATATCCGGAAAACTGTATTGTCTACACAGGAACTCATGACAATGATACAGTAGTCGGCTGGTACGAGACTATGTCAGAGGATGACAGGAACTTTCTGGAGCATTATCTGGAATACAGTACCATCGACAGAACCGGAAAGATTTATCTGGATCTGATTTCTCTGGCACTGGAAAGCCGGGGAGATACGGTAATCATTCCGCTTCAGGATTATATGGGTCTTGGAAGTGAGGCAAGAATCAATACACCTTCCACAGTAGGAGATAACTGGGAATGGCGTGTGAAAGAGGAACAGCTGGATGAGGATCTGAAAGAGACGATTCGTACGCTGACAGAGAAATACCGTACAAGAGCTCAGGAGCGGTCTGAGGAAGAACGAAAGAAAAAAGAAGCAGAAGAGGCTGCGGAAAAAGAAGAACAACATACAGAAGAATAAGATATTTGATGGGCATGATTTCGGTCATGCCCGTTTTTTGTGCCGTGAAGCATACAGGGGAAAGAAGTATATGGGAAGAGGAAAGTTTTCTAAGGTTATAGAAGCTTTTTCCCGGGACGATATGACAGGCTGTCGGCTTTTGTATAAAAACAAAAACTTTCTTGCTTTTTCACAGGGGAGGTGTTATAGTACGTCATGGATGGTATTCTTGAGAGAAATCATACCGCTAATTAGAACATCACCTGACGAAAGTAGGTGATAACATTCAGAAAGTAGGATTTATCGGAGCAGGAAAGGTAGGATGCTCCCTTGGAGATTACTTTAAGCGCAGCGGAATTGAAGTTGCGGGATATTACAGCCGTACACAAGCGAAGGAAGCAGGTGGAGCGGCGGCACAAGACGGCACACATATCGATTCGATTGATAAATTATTAACAATATGTGATGTTCTATTTTTAACGGTACCAGATGATGCGATTGCAGATGTCTGGGAACAGATCAGAACTTTTCCAATTCAGGGGAAGTACATTTGTCATTGCAGCGGATCTTTAAGTTCTGCTGTTCTTTCTGGAATTCGGGAGACCGGCGCGTACGGTTATTCCATTCATCCAATGTTTCCATTTAAAAGTAAAAAAACTGCATATGAGGATTTAAGGCATGCTTTGTTTACCGTAGAAGGTGATTCCTGCCATATACAAGAAGTAAAGGCTCTGATCCGGCACTGCGGCAATCCGGTTGTGGAAATCCACAGGGAAGATAAACCATCGTATCATGCGGCGGCTGTTTTTGCTTCCAACCTGATGGTAGGGCTGATGGAAGAAGCCGTCCAGCTGCTGATGCAGTGCGGCTTTGAAAGAAAAGAAGCCATGGCAGCTCTGAAACCGCTGGCAGTGTCCAATCTGGAAAATATTTTTGAAGCCGGAACAAGAGACGCTCTGACCGGACCGGTAGAACGCCATGACCTTCAGACAGTGAAAAAACATCTGAAAGTGCTGGGAGAAGATAAAAAAGATACTTATATTTCTCTTACAAGGGAGATCATAAAAATTGCGGAAGACAGACATCCGGAAATATCATATGCAGACATGAAACAAGTATTGGAGGAAGAAAGATGAAAAAGACAGTAAGCACGTTACAGAAGATGAAAGATAACGGTGAAAAGATTTCTATGCTGACGGCGTATGATTATTCAACAGCAAAACTGTTTGATGAGGCGGGAATTGATACGATGCTGGTAGGAGATTCTCTGGGAATGGTGATGCTGGGATATGATTCCACAATTCCTGTGACTGTGGATGATATGATTCATCATGGAGCCGCTGTGTGCAGAGGTGCAAAAGAAGCATTGATCGTTGTGGATATGCCGTTCTTATCTTATCACACATCTGTTTATGATGCCGTTGTAAATGCAGGAAGGATTATGAAAGAAACAGGATGTACTGCTGTAAAACTGGAAGGCGGGAAAAATGTATGTCCGCAGATTAAGGCAATCGTGGAAGCCCAGATTCCGGTATGCGCCCATATTGGTCTGACTCCTCAGTCGGTAAATGCTTTTGGAGGATTCAGAGTACAGGGAAAGAGTGAAGAAGCCGCAAAAGAACTGATCGAGGCCGCACTGGCTGTAGAAGAGGCAGGAGCTTTTATGGTAGTCCTGGAAGGAATTCCGGCAAAACTCGCGGCAATCATTACATCAAAGCTTCATATTCCGACGATCGGTATCGGCGCGGGAGCTCAGTGTGACGGACAGGTGCTGGTATATCAGGATATGCTGGCTATGTACGGAAATTTTGTTCCAAAATTCGTAAAACAGTTTGCTCAGGTAGGAGAAATCATGAAAGGCGCGGTTGCAGATTATATGAAAGAAGTGCAGGAGGGAACTTTCCCGGGAAAAGAGCACACATATGCAATCAGTGATGATATTATAGAGAAACTGTATTAAAGGAGAAGAAAAAGATGAAAATCGTTGAAACAATAGAAGAAGTAAGAAAACAGGTAAAAGAGTGGAAAAAACAGGGACTGTCTGTAGGGCTCGTCCCAACTATGGGCTATCTTCATGAAGGACACCAGAGCCTGATGGAAGCTGCCGGAAAAGAAAATGACAAAGTAGTTGTCAGCATTTTTGTCAATCCAATGCAGTTTGGGCCGGCAGAAGATCTGGCAGAGTATCCAAGAGATCTGGATCATGACGCAAAAGTTTGTGAGAAAGCAGGAGTTGATCTGATTTTCCATCCGGAACCGGAAGAAATGTATGCACCGGATTTCTGTTCTTTTGTGGATATGACCGGATTAACAGAAGGTCTTTGTGGAAAAACAAGACCGATTCATTTCCGCGGCGTCTGCACCGTAGTGAATAAGCTGTTTAATATCGTGCAGCCGGATCGTGCTTACTTTGGTCAGAAAGACGGGCAGCAGCTTGCAGTGGTACGCCGTATGGTAAGAGATCTCAATATGGACATTGAGATCATCGGCTGTCCGATTGTCAGAGAAGAAGATGGTCTTGCGAAGAGTTCAAGAAATACATATTTATCTCAGGAAGAGAGAAAAGCAGCGCTGATTCTTTCCAAAACCATTCGCCTGGGAGAAGAAATGGCGAAAACGGAAAAAGATGCGCAGAAAGTGATTGAGGCAATGAAGAAAAACATAGAGACAGAGCCTCTTGCAAAGATTGATTATGTAGAAGCGGTAGACGCTGTATCCATGGAGCCTGTAAAAACTCTGGACGGTGAATGCATGCTTGCCATGGCGGTTTATATCGGAAAGACAAGACTGATTGACAATACGCTGTTAAACGCTTAGGATAGAAGGAGAAATTGAAAGATGAACATTAGCATGTTAAAAGGTAAAATTCACAGAGCAACGGTGAAACAGGCAGAACTTGATTATGTAGGGAGCATTACGGTGGATCCGGTGCTGCTGGAAGCGGCAGGCATTCTGGAGTATGAACATGTACACATTGTTGATGTAAACAATGGAAGCCGTTTTGAGACATATACGATTCCGGGTGAGCCGGGAAGTGGCATGATCTGCCTGAACGGTCCGGCGGCGAGATGTGTGGCAACGGGTGATAAGATCATTATCATCGCCTATGCAGATATGACGCCGGAAGAAGCGAAAACCTTTGAACCGAAAGTAGTATTTGTAGATGATGAAAACCAGATTTCACGATGCACCAATTATGAAAGGCATGGACGTCTGGAAGATATGTAGGAGAAGAGTATGTTAAGAGGAAAGACTGTAGTATTAGGTGTAACAGGAAGTATTGCCGCTTATAAAATGGCAAATGTAGCCAGCATGCTGGTAAAGCAGGGATGCGAAGTTCATGTGGTCATGACGAAGAATGCCACGAATTTCATCAATCCGATCGCCTTTGAATCGCTTACCAATACAAAATGTCTGGTGGAAACATTTGACCGGAATTTTCAGTTCCATGTGGCTCATGTTTCCCTGACGGATAAAGCGGATGTGATGCTGATCGCTCCGGCATCTGCCAATGTGATCGGCAAGATTGCAGGAGGCATTGCGGATGATATGCTGACGACCACAGTGATGGCATGTCAGAAACCTGTGATCATTGCTCCGGCAATGAATACCAAAATGTATGAAAATCCGATACTGCAGGATAATCTTAATAAACTTCGCAGATTTGGATATGAAATCATTGAACCTGCATCCGGACATCTGGCCTGCGGAACAAGCGGAGCAGGAAAGATGCCGTCAGAGGAAGTACTGGTGTCCTACATTGAACGCTGTATTTCTAAGGAGAAGGATCTGGAAGGAAAGCATGTGATGGTAACTGCGGGGCCTACGGTAGAGGCCATTGATCCGGTAAGGTATATTTCCAATCATTCTTCCGGACGTATGGGGTATGCCATCGCAAAAGCAGCTATGCTTAGGGGAGCCAAAGTTACTCTTATTTCCGGTCCGTCCAGTCTGGAGCCGCCGATGTTTGTGGATGTCATAAAAATTCAGAGTGCCGCGGATATGTATGAAGCGGTCATGGCACATAAAGATGAACAGGATATTATCATCAAGGCAGCTGCGGTAGCCGACTATACACCGGCGGAAGTCAGTGATGAAAAGGTAAAGAAAAAAGATGATGATATGGCAATCCGGCTGACAAGGACCAGAGATATTTTAAAAGCGCTGGGAGAGAACAGAAAAGAAGGACAGTTCTTGTGTGGATTCTCCATGGAAACCCAGAATATGCTGGAAAATTCCAGAGCGAAGCTTAAGAAAAAAAATATTGACATGATCGTAGCAAATAATCTGAAAGAAAAAGGCGCCGGATTTGGAACAGAAACCAATGTGGTAACTTTTATCACAGAGAAGGAAGAAGCAGAACTTCCGATCATGTCAAAAGATGAAGTGGCAGATCAGCTTCTGGATTTTATTTTAAAACAGAGCAGGGATAAAAAAGATTGTAAAAATTAAATAAAAATTCGTACAAAAACTGGTTTCCTTCCATGCCTATGTTATAATATATGTACAAGAACAAAAGCAGATGAAAGGAAAACAGAATGAAAGCAGTGAACAAAGTCCGTCTGATTTATCTGCCGGCCATTATCCTGCCTATTTTTGTCATGATCGTGTCGATTCTGGCATTGGGGTTCGGGTATGTAAGGATCAATAATACTGATATTTCGGCAGATGGATTCGAGAGATTCGTGAATCCGCTGAAGACGATGAATAATTCAACAAAAGAGATTTATCGGGAACTGGAAGAAAAGATCCTGACGGAGCCGTCGGCTCTGGAAGATAAAGGATATCTTGAAGATGTCAATCGGCGTCTGTCTGAAAAAGATTCCTATCTTCTGCTGCGGAAAAATCAGAAGATTGTATATCGGGGAAGCAAAGACAGCAGTCAGGCTTTGGAAGAGAAACTGCCAGCGTACGGAAATGATGAAAGTGATCAGGACAGAGGCTTTTTCGTCAGCAAACCAGGCAATTATCTTGTAAAACAGCAGGATTTTGAATATCAGGACGGCGGAAAAGGCTCTGTTTTTATTATGACGGATTTAGGAGCCGTGCTGCCGCACTACCGGAATATCATCATCCAGGTATGTTTTGCAGTGGTGGGAGTACTGATTCTTACAAGCACCTTTTTGTCATGGTTTATGTACCGGGAATTTGTCGGACCGATCCGTGAACTGAAAGCCGGAGCAGAGCGCATTAAAGATGGAAATCTGGATAATGACGTTGTGATCCGCAGCGGCGGGGAAGAGATTCGGGAACTGTGCGATTCTTTTAATGAGATGAGGGCGGAATTAAAAGATTCCATTGATGCCCGTATGGTATATGAGAAACAGAACCGGGATCTGATCAGCAATATTTCTCATGATCTGAAGACGCCGATTACGGCGATCAAAGGATATGTAGAGGGCATTATGGATGGCGTGGCAGATACACCGGAGAAGATGGACCGGTATATCAAAACGATTTATAATAAGGCAAATGACATGGATGTGCTGATCAATGAGCTGTCCCTGTATTCTAAGATTGATTCCAATATCATTCCATATAATTTTGAAAGGATCAATATCAATGCGTATTTTAAAGACTGTGTGGATGAGATTGGAGCGGATCTGGAACAGAAAGGCATGATGTTTTCTTACCGGAATTACTGTTCAGAAAACGCCATGGTGACAGCGGATCCGGAACAGCTGAAGCGGGTGATCAACAATATCATTAACAATGCCTGTAAATATAATAATAAGGCAAAGGGAAAAGTCAGTATAACCCTGACAGAATTTGACCGAAAGATTCAGGTGGAGATCAAGGATAACGGAATGGGAATTTCCAAGGAAGATCTGCCGCATATCTTCCGGAGGACTTACCGGGCAGATATGTCCAGAAACTCCGCCGGAGGAAGCGGACTGGGCCTGTCCATCTGCAAGAAGATCATAGAAGAGCATGGCGGTGAAATCTGGGCGGAAAGCAAACTGCGCGCAGGTACGACCATATTTTTTACACTAAATAAAGTACTGGAAAAGCCAAAGGAGAATAAGAATGAGTAAAGTATTAATCGTGGAGGACGAACTGTCCATCGCAGAACTGGAAAAAGATTATCTGGAATTAAGTTCGTTTGAAGTGGAGATAGAGACGGACGGGAAAAAAGGCATGGAAATGGCGCTTAAGAATGATTATGATATGATCATTCTGGATATTATGCTGCCGGGAGCGGATGGTTTTGAAATCTGTAAACAGATCCGCGCAGCAAAGGAGATACCGATTCTTATGGTGTCTGCCCGGAAGGAAGACATTGATAAGATCAGAGGTCTGGGACTGGGAGCAGATGATTATATTACCAAGCCATTCAGTCCAAGTGAGCTGGTAGCGCGTGTAAAAGCACATCTGAACCGTTATCAGCGTCTGATCAACAATCAGGCGGAAGTCAATGACGTGATTGAGATCCGGGGACTCAAGATAGATAAGACAGCCAGAAGAGTCTACTTAAATGATGAGGAAAAGATTTTTACAACGAAAGAATTTGATCTGCTGACATTTCTGGCAAGCCATCCAAACCGGGTATTTACAAAAGAAGAATTATTTAACAAGATCTGGGATATGGAATCTCTGGGTGACATTGCAACAGTAACAGTCCATATTAAGAAAATTCGTGAAAAGATTGAGACGGATACGGCAAAACCGCAGTATATTGAGACCATATGGGGTGTTGGATACCGGTTCAAGATGTAGGAGAAGCTGATGAGAAAGAGGAAAAAAGTAAATATCGTATACAAAGATAAAGATATCGTAGTATGTGAGAAACCGGCAGGAATGCCGGTTTCCAGTGATAAAACAGGAGATATGGATCTCTGGCATCAGCTGAAGAATCAGCTGTTTTTTGAAGAAGGACTGGATGCGGAGCCGGAACTTTATGTGGTTCACAGGCTGGACCGCCCGGTGGGAGGGATTATGGTATTCGCCCGAAGCAAAAATGCCGCCGGAGAACTGAGCCGTCAGATCCGGGATAGGGAATTTGAGAAGGATTATCAGGCTGTTCTGACCGGATGGCTGCCTCAGGATGAAGGAACATGGAGAGATTTCCTGAAGAAAGATCCGGAGACGAACTGCTCCTGTGTCGTGCCGGAAGGCACTGATGGAGCAAAAGAAGCAGTTCTGGATTATGAAGTGATCGACATGATGGAATCTTCAAAGATGAAGTTTACTTACTGTCTGATTCATCTTCGAACAGGCCGTCATCATCAGATCCGGGTGCAGACGTCGTCCAGAGGATTTGGAATCTGGGGAGACACGAAATACAATCCTCTGTTTCAGAAGACCAAAAAGACATATCGGGAGATTGGGCTGTATGCCGCAAGAATCGCGTTTGTCCATCCGGTATCCGGAAAAAAGATGGAATTCAAATCGGAACCTTCTGGACAGGCATTTGAACTTTTGGAGATGGAAGATTTTTAAACAGGAGCAAAAGACATGAAATTCAGACCATGTATAGACATACACAACGGAAAAGTAAAACAGATTATAGGAGGGAGTCTTCTGGATCAGGGAGATCAGGCAGAAGAAAATTTTGTTTCTGCGCATGACGCGGGCTTTTATGGTAAACTATATAAAAAGAATCAATTATCCGGAGGCCATGTGATTCTGCTGAATGCCAAAGACTCTCCATATTATGAAGCTGACCGTATGGAAGCGGTAAAGGCGCTGGAAGCTTTTCCGGGAGGACTGCAGGCAGGCGGAGGAATAACCGATGAAAATGCTGCATATTTTATCCATAAAGGGGCGTCCCATGTTATCGTAACTTCTTTTGTATTTTCAGATGGAGAGATACGCTATGACCGGCTGGAACGTCTCAGGGATGCAGTAGGAAAGGAACATCTGGTACTGGATCTGAGCTGCCGTAAGAAGGAGGGGGACTATTATGTCGTTACAGACAGATGGCAGAAATTTACCAAAGAAAAGATGAGCGGCAGTCTTTTAAAGGAACTGGAAGTTTACTGTGATGAATTCCTGATTCATGGAGTTGATGTAGAGGGAAAATCCCAGGGAATCGATCATGAACTCGTAAAGATCCTGGCGCAGTATCAGGGAAATCCTCTGACATATGCCGGAGGCGTCCGGAGTTTCGAAGATCTGGAACTGCTTAAAAAGTATGGGAAAAGCAGAATTGATGTAACGATAGGAAGCGCTCTGGATTTATTTGGAGGCCCTATGAAGTTTTCAAAAGTGTTATCTTACTGCGGCCAGTAATGAAAAGGAGGGAGAAGATATGAAACTATTATATGAAGCAAGTAATTTTACAATACAGGTACACTGGGTAGTGCCGTTTGCGATTCTTGGATTCATTGGACTGATGTTATTGATTTTTGCGAAAAAGCCGTTTTTTAAGCTGTTATCGGCGGTTTGTCTGATCATATGCGCTGTGGCGGCTCTGCGGTTTATTTTCGGATATATGCAGATTATCCACACTTATAAACAGGGAGATTATCAGACCGTGGAGGGATATGTAGAGAATTTCGTTCCGGCGTCTGACGGCGGAGAAGATGAGGAAGATATGGAGGAAGAAAGTTTCGACATCAAGGGGGTTCATTTCTCTTATGGAGACCGGTTCATCAAGAAATTCGGATATCACCTTCCGTCCACTCAGGGAGGTTATATTAAACAGGATGGACAGTATTTAAAGATCGGATACATTAAGACAGATAAAGGACTGGTCATTGTCCGGATTGAAGAAAGACAAAAATAATAAGAACATAAAGACATAAAAAAATCCTGCGTGCCGGACAGCACGCAGGATTTTGACTTCATACAGAAATCCCTTGTTACTTGCGCAGATACTGTGCGCTTTTCTTTGCGAGTTTCGCACGGATGCCTTTTTTCTCAGGTTCCGGCGGAGCTACATTTCGTAAATTCTTGATCTTTGTAATATAGATGCCGCTGATCACTGCTTTGACTTCAGTCTTTACAGGAACGTCATCGAAGATTGCTTCATCACATAACAACGGGGTGATCTTTGGTCCGATCTTAACTTTTACGATAGGAACTTTTGCCATCTTTGCCCGTTTTGGAATATTGTCAATGATCATTTTAGGAAAACCTGCATCTGTCATCTTCATCCGCTTCTTGTCGATTACCAGCATGGAAACAGTCTGCGCCATCTCATCCAGCTGAGCGCGCTGTTCTTCCTGCTTCTTCTGCATCTTATTGCCGACAAAATACAGAACGGCGAAAACAATTGCAATAACTACAGCAATGATTAGTAGGACTATCCATATGTTCATGATATTTCTCCTCCTGTTACTTTTTGACTATCTGTTGTATTATAGCACTTTTTTACTCACTTGTCTTATGTTTTTTACGCATTTCTATAATTTCTTCACGGATGGATGCGCCCAGATGTTTTTTCTGGAGGCGGTCCAGCTGATCCGGATAGATCGGATCTCCAAAGGAAATGTAAACAGTGCTTGGCTTTACGGTATATTTCCGGTTATTTTCGAAGATATCCGGTGTTCCGGTAATCGCGATCGGAATGATCGGCACATTGGCTTTCAGGGCAGGACGGAGACTTCCTTCTTTGAAGGTATGAGGTTCCGGATCCTGGCTCCTGGTTCCTTCCGGAAAGATTACCATGGAAAAGCCCTGTTTTAAATATTCGGTTCCCTGGTTCATGGTTTTTAAGCCTTCCTTAATGTTGGTCCGGTCCAGAAACAGACAGTTGATAAATTCCATCCAGTGTCTCAGACATGGAACTTTTGACATCTCTTTCTTGGCAAAAAAACCAACGCCAGTAGGGGTCGCAACGTAACTGCATAAAATATCATAGTAGCTGCTGTGGTTTCCAACATATAAGACAGCAGTATCCGGAGGAATCTTCTCTTTCCCGTCAACAATGACCTTGACTCCGGCAAAATGCAGACAGATGTGAAATGCATTCATGACCATCCGCTGCGCCATCGCTGAACGGCGGTGGGACTGTCCGGTCTTGTTCCAGTGGTTAAACAGAGGATACAGAGGGGCAGTCAAAGTAAGGAAAAAGAATAGATAGATGATATCGGCTAAAAAACGTATCATTTGTTTTCTCCCTTCTTAGTTTCATGTTTTTGATCAAGCAGATGATGTTTCAGCTGGTAAAGCGGAAGTGACAGATCTACATAGACCTCCTGAGGATTCAGACGCCGCCGGCTTTCATCCCATAAAGTATTCAGTTCTTGCTGACAGTAGCTGCGGATTTCCATAACAGAAGGACTCTCATAAACACATTTTCCTTTCAGAAAAACAGGAACGAGAAGCTCACGCATCTTATAAGTTCCGCCCTGTAATGTTGATTTCTTCCAGGTGGCAAGCGGGTCAAAAATGGTCAGATCTTCTGACGGATCATAGGACTCATCAGAAAGACAGATCAGATCCCCTCGTATTTTTCCGGTTTCAGAATCATAGAGCCGGAAAATGATCTTATCGCCGGGATTGGTGATTTTGGCCGGGTTTTCGGAAATCTTGATCTTAGCCGTAAATGTATTTTCCCCTTTGTGGCGGGAAGCAGCCAGCTTATATACACCGCCAAATGCCGGGCAGTCAGCAGACGTGATCAGTTTGGTGCCGACGCCCCATGAGGTAATCGGAGCGCCCTGGTGAATCAGACTGGCAATTAAATGTTCATCCAGATCGCCGGAAGCGGAGATGACCGCATCCTCAAAACCGGCATCGTCCAGCATCTTTCGAGCCTGTTTGGAAAGATAGGCCAGATCCCCGCTGTCCAGCCGGATTCCATATTTGGCCGGAGTACGTCCGGCATCTTTCAGTTCCTGGAAGACACGGATGGCGTTTGGCACGCCGGAACGAAGAGTATCATAGGTGTCTACCAGAAGTGTACAGGCGTCCGGATAAAGATCCGCATAAGTGCGAAATGCTGTATATTCGTCATCAAAACTCATGATCCAGCTGTGAGCATGGGTGCCTAAAACAGGAATATCAAACAATTTTCCAGCCAGTACATTGGAAGTACCGTCACAGCCGCCGATTACGGCAGCTCTTGCGCCGTAGGTTCCCGCGTCAGGCCCCTGAGCCCGTCGAAGACCGAATTCCATCACACCGCTTCCTCCTGCGGCATATACGACTCGGGAAGCCTTTGTCGCGATCAGACTCTGATGATTGATGATATTTAAAAGAGCAGTCTCTATCAGCTGAGCTTCCATCATTGGGGCGCATACTTTCACAAGAGGTTCCATTGGAAAGACAACGGTGCCTTCCGGGATTGCGTAAATATCACCGGTAAAATGATAACCGGCCAGATATTCCAGAAAATCTTCATCAAATATGTGAAGCCCTCTTAGATAATCAATGTCTTCATAAGAAAAAGAGAGGTTCTTGATATAGTCAATCATTTGTTCCAGACCGCATGTGATCGCATAGCCGCCTCCGGAAGGATTTTCCCGGTAAAATACGTCAAAAATTACGGTTTCATCATTTTTAGATTTAAAATATCCCTGCATCATGGTCAGTTCATAAAGATCCGTCAGCAGGGTCAGTTGGTTGATGTCCATGAAAAACTCCTTTCATGTGATTTTGTGATTTTTCTGAAAAATGAATAAAATCACACATATTCATAGTATATCATAATTCGGCGGGAATCAGCAATCTTCTACAATTCATTTTCAACAACATTTTGAATCGCGTCTGCAGCCTCACATTCATCATTGCCTGAAATCTTAAAAATTATCTCATCATTGCAGGAAACTCCGGCACTCATAAGCGCAATCGGATTTGAAGCATCATAATCTGTTCCACGAAATGACATAATAATAGTGGATTCAAATTTTCTTACAGTGGCCGCAAGATTCGCACAAGGTCTGGCATGGAGACCCTGAGCCGCTTTGATAACAAAAGTGCGTGTCTGCATAGGAAAATTCTCCTTTCATATTTTTTTCCATTGTAACATAAAATAGTAAGACGGACAAAAGGAGGATGAAAATGAGATACAAAATGACATACATATTTTTAGGATTGTTTTTATTTTTTTCTATTCCATATTTAATTACAGTATTTATGGCGCCGAAGGATGAAAAGAGAGAAATCAATTTTGAAACATATGACAGCGGATATAAAATTGAGACAGATGATGGGAAATCGATTGATCTGGAATCCTATCTCTGGATGATTCTGCCGGAACAGATTTCTCTGGATTATGAGGAAGAAGCGCTGAAAGCCCAGACAGTTATTTTAAGGACCGATATCGTAAGACGGATGGGAGATTCAAAGAAAATAGAGGAAGAAAAACTTCCCTATAAAAGGATATCTGATAAAAAGCTGAAAGAAGCCCTTGGAAGCAAAAAATATTCACTGAAAGATCAGGCAAGAAAGCGTGCAGTCAGCGATACTCTTGGGAAGGTGATCGTATATAAAAACACATACATAGAGCCGTTTTTCCATGGACTCAGTGTTGGAACCACATTAAGCGGAAAAGAATGGTTTGGAGAAGGATATCCGTATCTGCAGGCAAAGGACAGCCTGGAAGATGTAGAGTCCCGGGATTATATGTCAGTCACTGTATTAACTTACGGAGAAATTTTAGAGAAAATAAAAGAATCATATAAGACAGATCTGACGACAGATCAGCTGAAATCAGATCTTGCCATCAGTCAGGCCACAAAAAACGGATATGTAAAACAGGTCAGGGCAGGAAATCTTAAGATATCAGGGACTGTGTGGGCACAGTGGTTTTCTCTGGCTTCCAATAATTTTTATCTGGAACCGTATGATGGGAAAATGAGGATAATCTGCCTGGGACAGGGAAACGGACTGGGAATGAGCCAGTACGGGGCTCATAAAATGGCTGAGGAAGGGAAAGATGATCAGCAGATTCTCAAATACTATTATACAGGCGTGAAAATCAGAGACATAAATGAATAAACAAGAAAGAATCGGCAAAACTAAGTCTGAGGTGATGATTATGAGAAAAAACAGCAGGCAGACCCCTTTTACTCTTAGAAAATATTATGGGGTTATGATCATTGGTTTTGCCTTGTTTCTTGGAATTATGGCATATTACAGTGTGAAATTCAAAGAAAAACGGGAGCTGGCCAAACAGGAAGTGGAACTGGAAAAATCTGTAGACGCAGCAAACAGCGCCACACAGGAGACCACGGAGGCGACAGAAAGTACGGAAGATACGACAGCGGCATCGACCGAGGAAGCAGCCCAGACTATGGAGCAGACAGTCACATATGATGGAAAGACAAAACTTTCCTGGCCGGTTACAGGAAATGTGGTGCTTCCATACAGTACCGAAGCAACGGTTTATTTTGAGACACTGGATCAGTATCGTACAAATCCGGGTATCCTGATCGAAGCTAAGGAAAATGATTCCGTGAAAGCGGTAAAACAGGCTAAAGTGACAGAAATTAAAAATACCGCAGAATACGGCAAGATGGTCTGTATGGATCTGGGAAGCGGGTACACGGCAGTGTACGGCCAGATGAAGGATCTGACGGTAAAGGCCGGAGATACGGTAGAAAAAGGACAAGTAATCGGAAAAGTCGCAGCACCTACAAGTTACTATACATTAGAAGGAACGAATCTCTATTTTCAGATGGAGAAAGATAAAAAGAGTGTTGACCCGGGAAAATATTTAGAATAAGATTGGAACCAGAAAGGGCAATCTGCCGTATAATAAGAAAGAAGCAAAAGACAATAACAGCAGGGGAAACCCGGCTGATGTAGAAGAAAGGCCGCCGAACTTCAGGCGGTTTTTTCTTCGAAGAAACGGGGGAAACCATGAAAAATTATACATATATGCTGGAATGCGGAGATGGTACACTGTATACGGGATGGACCAATGATCTTGAGAAAAGAGTAAAAAGACATAACGAAGGGAAAGGGGCAAAGTATACAAGAAGCAGGCTGCCGGTAAAACTGGTGTATCAGGAGCATTTTGATACAAAGCGGGAAGCAATGAAACGAGAAGCGCAGATCAAGAAAATGACAAGAAAAAAGAAGCTTCTGCTGATCAGAAGTTATCAGCAGAAGCTAAAATGTATGAAAATGAAAGATGAATAAAAGGTAAGATACAATTTAAATCTGGAACATCAGGATCATATGGCATGCGCTGCCGCCCATGACGAACAAATGGAAAATTTCATGAAGTCCAAACTCTTTCCAGTGGTGTTCAAACCACGGAATTTTCAGAGCATAGATGATGCCGCCGGCGGTATAGATCAATCCTCCTGCAAGGAGCCATGCAAAAGAAGTCCGGGACAGACTGTGGATGATCGGAGCGATTGCCACAATGCAGAGCCATCCCATGGCGATATACATAACGGAGGAAACCCATTTCGGGCATCCGATCCAGAACATTTTAAATAGAATGCCAAGAATGGCAATGATCCAGATGACAGTCAGAAGTCCATAGCCGACTTTCCCGCCAAGGACGATCGTACAGATCGGCGTGTAAGATCCGGCAATCAATACAAAAATCATGGCATGATCCAGCTTTTTTAAGACTTTGTTGATTCGCGGCGAGATATTGAAAGAATGATATGCGGTACTCGCTCCATACAGACCGATCATACTGAGAGTAAAAATCGTCAGGGAAATGATCCTGATATAATCTCCGGTCATAAAACTCTTGATGATCAGCGGAACAGAGACAAGAGCTGCAAGAATCATTCCGATAAAATGTGTAATTGCGCTTCCAGGTTCTTTTAATTTATGATTTGACATAGGATGACCTCCAATCCAAAAAGTTCTTAAGAAAATGTTAAGAAGTTTTTAACAAAATGATAAGTAGTTTTAAAAACTACATCTAACTTTTCTATATACTACACCTGTTTGCATAAGAATGCAAGGGTTTTCATAAAAAATTTTCTTTGTTATAATAAGGAACGGGAGGAAAGAGATGAAAAAACAAAAGAAAGCCTATAAGATTGTGATCGATTATATTAAGCAGCAGATTCGCAATCGTGAACTGATGATCGGCGAGCTGCTGCCTCCGGAGCGTGAACTGTCAGAAAAACTGGGAGTCAGCAGGAATTCCGTCCGGGAGGCGCTTAAGATCCTGAGCGTTATCGGGGTGATCTCAAGCCGTCAGGGGGCGGGAAATTATGTATCCTGTGATTTCGATCATTATCTGGTTGATACCTTTTCTATGATGTTTATTCTTGGAGAACTGGATTACGATCAGATCAATCAGATCAGGATTGGCCTGGAAATGCAGGCTTATGCGCTGGCAGTAAAGTACGCAGACAATTCTGAAATTCTTCAGATGCAGGAATACGTGGAAAAACTGGATCGGAGTCAAAATGAGGAAGAGAATACTTTATGGGATAAGAAGATTCATTATGCGATCGCCAAGGCTTCCAGAAATGTTCTGATTCAAAATATTTTAAATGCTCTTTCTGAAGTGATGGATGTGTTTATTGAAGATATGCGGCGGGAAATCCTGCGGACAGAAGAAAGGAAAGAGATGCTGCAGGAGTTCCATAAACAGATGGTGGAATACCTGATAAAGAGGGATGCAAAAAATGGACAGAAAGCTCTGATGCAGCATTTTGAGATGATCGATCAGATTATTCATGAAGAAATGAAAATTTAAGCTAAAAGCAGGGAAACCGATAAACCCCATGAAATCATGGGATTTATCGGTTTTTCTAAAAAATGAAAAGAGTTTAAGAAAACTATAGACAAAAATGAACAAAAAATATATAATAGGAACATAGATTGGTAGTACCAATAAGGAACTTCAGATAAAGCCTTATTTTTTTACCAGACAAATTGGTAGTACCAATAGAACGAACACGAAAATAAAAAGAAACAGGAGGAGCGGATATGGATATTTTGGTATGCATCAAACAGGTGCCGGCGTCAAATAAAGTAGAAGTCGATCCGGTGACCGGCGTACTGTTAAGAGATGGAGCTGATTCTAAGATGAATCCTTATGATCTTTATGCGTTGGAAACAGCATTGAGGATTCGGGAAAAGGAGGGCGGAACGATCAGCATAATCAGTATGGGGCCGCCTCAGGCAGAAGCAGTGATCCGGGAAGCCTTTGCCATGGGAGCAGACCGGGGAGCGCTGTTGTCAGACCGTAGATTTGGCGGAGCGGATGTACTTGCGACCAGTTACACAATCGCCCAGGGAATTCGGAAAATGGGAAAATTTGATCTGATCCTGTGCGGCAAGCAGACGACAGACGGAGATACGGCGCAGGTTGGTTCTGAAGTCTCTGAATGGCTTGGAATTCCAAGTGTATCCAATGTCAAGAAAATTGAAAAAGTAGAAGCGGATGGCATTACGGTAGAGATGGATCTTCCAAATGAGCTGGAAATTGCCAAAGTTGCCTATCCATGCCTGCTGTCTGCAGATAAGGATATTTTCCAGCCAAGACTTCCTTCCTATGTAAAGAAGATGGAAACAAAAGACAGGGAAATCGAAATTTATTCACTGGATGATATGGAAGACAAAGATGAAACTCATTATGGACTGAATGGTTCTCCGACTCAGGTAAAAAGAATTTTTCCTCCGGAGAAAAATGATCACAGAGAAGTGTGGACAGATGAGGGCGATGTAATGGCAGACAAGTTGTTCCATATGATGAAGGAAATGAAGTTTATTTAAGGAGGAAAAGATTATGCCGAAATTAGTGATTCATCAGGAAAAGATAGAAGATCCCAATGCGCTGGCAGCTATCTGTCCTTTTGGTGCCATGGAAGTAAAAGACGGAGAAGTTTCCATTAACGCCGCATGTAAGATGTGCCGGCTGTGCGTAAAGAAAGGGCCGGAAGGCGCGGTAGAATATGTAGAAGACGAGAAAAAAGAAACAATCGATAAGAGTCAGTGGAAAGGCATCGCAGTTTATGTCGATCATGTGGATGGCGAGATCCATCCGGTTACCTATGAGCTGATTGGAAAAGCGAGGGAACTGGCAGGCAAGATCGGACATCCGGTGTATGCACTCTTTATGGGAAGCAATATTCAGGAAAAGGCAGAAGAAATCCTCCATTATGGAGTCGATAAAGTGTTTGTTTACGATGATCCTCAGCTGGATCGTTTCAAGATTGAACCATATACGGCCGTTTTTGAAGATTTTATTAAGAAGAATCAGCCGACGGCAATCCTGACCGGAGCAACGACGGTTGGACGGCAGCTTGCTCCAAGAGTGGCAGCCAGAATGAAGACAGGACTTACAGCAGACTGTACGATTCTTGATATGGATGAAAATACAGATCTGTCACAGATCCGTCCGGCATTTGGGGGAAATATCATGGCTCACATTCTTACGCCAAATCACAGACCGCAGATGGCAACAGTACGTTATAAAGTGATGAATGCGCCGGAGCGGCAGGAAGATATTTCAGGAGAAATCATTTCCTGTTCTGTGGATAAAGATTTATTAAAATCTAATGTGGACGTTCTGGATATTGTAATGAAGGAACAGGAACAGTTCATTGAATCCGCAGATGTTCTGGTGGCAGCAGGCCGAGGTGTGAAAAAGGAAGAAGATCTGCAGATGATAGAAGAACTGGCAGATCTTCTGGGAGGCCAGGTTGCATGTACCAGACCTCTGGCAGAAGCGGGATGGCTGGATGCCAAACGGCAGGTAGGATTGAGCGGAAGAACTGTCCGTCCAAAACTGATCATTACCTGCGGAGTATCCGGAGCCGTTCAGTTCTCTGCGGGAATGAACAATTCTGAATGCATCGTAGCGATTAATTCAGATGAAAAAGCACCGATCTTTGAGACCGCTCATTATTGTCTGGTGGGAGACCTCTATGATATTGTACCGAAGCTGATCGAAAAAATTAAGGCTGTGAAAGGGGCGTAGGAATATGAGTTATAAAAAATTTGATGAAGCCGATCTGGCTGTCATAAAAGATATCATCAATGATCCGGAAAGGGTTTTATATAAGGATCAGATCAATGAAGAATACAGTCACGATGAGTTAAGCGGAACAAGCAGTTATCCGGATGTCGTCGTGAAGGCCGTATCTGCGGAAGAAATTTCCCAGATCATGAAATACGCTTATAACAATAACATTCCAGTAACACCGAGAGGGGCTGGCACTGGACTGGTAGGTTCTTCGGTTGCTATGGAACACGGAATTATGATCGATTCCAGTCTTATGAATCACATTCTCGAGCTGGATGAAGAAAATCTTACAGTGACTGTGGAACCAGGAGTTCTTTTAATGGAACTGGCATCCTATGTAGAAGATCATGATTTCTTCTATCCGCCGGATCCAGGAGAGAAATCAGCGACCATCGGAGGAAATATCAGTACCAATGCCGGAGGAATGCGTGCAGTAAAATATGGAGTCACCAGAGATTATGTAAGAGGTCTGGAAGTTGTTCTTCCAAATGGAAAGATTGTGGAATTTGGAGGAAAGGTTGTAAAGAACAGTTCCGGATATTCTCTCAAGGATCTTATGATCGGATCTGAGGGAACCCTTGGCTTTATCACAAAAGCCATTTTGAAACTGCTTCCGCTTCCAAAGAAAGCCATCAGTCTGCTGATTCCGTTCCCGACACTGAAACAGGCGATCGATACAGTGCCGCTGATCATTCAGTCAAAAGTAATTCCGACGGCCATTGAATTTATGCAGAGGGAAGTCATCATTGATGCGGAGGAATATCTGGGTAAGAAATTCCCGGATTCTCAGTCTGACGCTTATCTTCTCCTGAAGTTTGATGGAAATTCAACGGAAGAGATAGAAGCAGCCTATGATAAAGTAGCAAAATTATGTCTGGAGCAGGGAGCCATTGATGTCCTGATTTCTGATACAGAAGAAAGAGAAGAGTCCATCTGGAAAGCAAGAGGCGCTTTTCTGGAGGCGATCAAGGGGTCCACAACCTATATGGATGAAGTGGACATGGTTGTACCAAGAAACCGGGTTAATGAAATGGTGGAATATCTTCATAACCTTCATACAGAAGTGGATATCCGGATTAAAACATTTGGACATGCCGGAGACGGCAATCTCCATTCCTATATTTTGCGGGATGACTTAAGTCAGGAAGAATTTGAGCGCCGCATGGAACTGGCCATGGAAAAAATCTACCAGAAAGCAAAAGAACTGGGCGGTCAGGTATCCGGAGAACATGGAATCGGTTTTGCCAAGAAGCCATATCTGAAAGAATCTCTGGATGAAGATAATCTTGCATTGATGGCAGGAATCAAAAAAGCATTCGATCCAAAGAATATTTTAAATCCTCATAAAGTATTCCAGCCATAAACAAAATGGATGGAAAAAAGAAACAGATCCCGGCTCGCACGGGGTCTGTTTCTGCTGGAAAAAATTTCTAAACATCAGAAAATGTCCGGACACTTGACAAAAGAAAGGTCATCTTTTAAAATGAAAACAGTAATAATTATTGTTATGAAAGGAGTGTCCTATGCAGCCAGCAACAAAGAGAAGTAAACAAAGAGATGCAATCATAGCTTTTCTCATGACACGCAAGGATCATCCGACAGCGGACACAATATATATGAATATAAAGAAAGAATTTCCGAATATCAGTCTGGGAACTGTGTATAGAAATCTTGCTCTTTTGTCAGAAAGAGGGGATATCTTAAAACTCAGTTATGATAACGGAGCAGATCGGTATGATGCGTCTGTTGAGCCACATTATCATTTTATCTGCCAGGAATGCGGAGAGGTTGAAGATATCGAGATGGAATCCTTCGACCAGGAAATTATAGAAAAAGCAAGTCAGCATTTTCCGGGAAAGATTACAGAAAGTGTGACTTATTTCAGAGGAACCTGCGAAAAATGTTTGAGAAAAATTCTTGACAAGGATATAGACTAGTGTTAAGATAAATCTAGAAAACAGGAATAATTCCTATTTTTAAAAGAGAAATACTCTCTTTTGATTCTAGTCGTAACACAAACAAAGAAAAGGAGAACACGATTATGAAGAAATGGGTTTGTACAGTATGCGGATATGTATATGAAGGAGAACAGCCGCCGGAGAAATGTCCACAGTGTGGAGTGCCAGCAGAGAAATTTAAAGAAATGGCTGGAGAAAGAGAATGGGCAGCAGAACATGTAGTAGGAGTAGCACAGGGAGTCAGCGAAGATATCTTAGCAGACTTAAGAGCAAACTTCGAAGGAGAATGTTCAGAAGTAGGAATGTATCTTGCAATGGCAAGAGTAGCACATAGAGAAGGATATCCAGAGATCGGATTATATTGGGAAAAAGCAGCGTATGAAGAAGCAGAACACGCAGCGAAATTCGCAGAGCTGTTAGGAGAAGTCGTAACAGACAGCACAAAGAAGAATCTGGAGATGAGAGTGGAAGCAGAAAACGGAGCAACAGCCGGAAAATTCGACTTAGCGAAGAGAGCAAAAGCAGCGAACTTAGACGCAATCCACGACACAGTACACGAAATGGCAAGAGACGAAGCTCGTCACGGAAAAGCCTTCGAAGGATTATTAAAGAGATACTTTGGCTAGACTACAAGCCATGCAAAATGGAAAGAACGAGAACAGGGAGCAAGCTAGCTTGCAGACCTGCTCTCGTTCTTTTTATTTTATACGGCGCCAGCCGTGCCAGCGAGCGAGAGCGAGACTGGCAGCATGGCTTGCAGTCTG
>ERZ1643249.49-NODE-49-length-188850-cov-67.673254_pt1 | contig 188850 bp, 159 predicted proteins | sample MGYA00579263_ERZ1643249 | MGnify/ENA primary metagenome ERZ1643249 (study PRJEB29033, sample SAMEA4952264) | chicken gut metagenome | biome: Broiler Chicken; feature: Gastrointestinal Tract; material: Caecum | place: Ireland | collected 2018 | study: Broiler...
CCGCCGCATTTCCCGCCGCATTTCCCGCCGCATTTCCCGCCGCATTTCCCGCCGCATTTCCCGCCGCCTGACGCCGAAAGGCGGCCGGCGAGCTGCCCCTCCCCTTCTCCGACTGCCGGGCGGTCGGACCGTTCGGGGCGGCCGGACATTTTATTTTCGCTGCGGCGGTTCCGCGTCCGGATTTTTTCGTATATTTGCACCGCAAAGGTTCTCCGGCCGCACTCCGCATAGCAGGAGCCGCGAATGGGGATGAAAAGGGAATGCAGTGAGAATCTGCGACAATGCCCGTTGCTGTGTGTTCCGGCCCTGCGGGGCGAAAAAGTTTTACCATCTGTTGCCACTGGCCCCACGGGCCGGGAAGGCGTAAAACGGGAACGAGTCAGAAGACCTGCCGATGCGTACCATAAGATTTGCAGCCTGCGGGATGACGGGCGGAAATCGAAACGACGTTCGTATCACCGCTGTTTTCCGAGAAGCGAAAGAGTTTTTCCCGTTTGCTGCGATCCGTTTTGAATTTCCGGTGCTGCCGTTTCCCGCCGCGGGAGGCGGCCTGTTTTTTTTGAGGGCTCCGGATTTTGAAACGAATGGATAACGATACGGAAATGAAGAGATTGTTGTTTTGCGTTTTCGCGGCGTGCGCCGTACTCGCCTCGTGCAACAAGGATGAGGAGATCGGTGTGCCGGCGGCTCGGAAGCCTGTGATTACGCTCGACAGCGAAACGGCTGTCTACAAGGTGAAGGCGGGCCGCGATCTGACGATCAGCCCCTCCTACGAAAATGCGGACGACGCGCAGTACGCATGGACGATCGACGGCAGGGTCGTGGGGCGCGGTCCCTCCTATACGTTCCGCAGCGAGACGACGGGCCGGGTGTTCGTCGGGCTGAGCGTTACGACCGCCGCGGGCTCCGCTTCGGAGGAGCTGCGCATCGACGTGGTAGAGTTGGAGATTCCGGCCGTCAGCCTCGCCGGTGCGGACGAAGGGTTCATGGTGCTGGCAGGAAAGCCGCTCGAACTGAAACCTCTCGTGGCCGAGACGTCGCTTCCGACGACCTATTCGTGGCGCGTGGACGGCACGGAGGTCTCCGCCGAGAAGGACTATGTCTTCATGCAGGAGCAGTCCGGCGAATACACGCTCCGCTTCGAAGCCCGCAACGAGGACGGCGAGGATGCCGTGGAGTTCGGCGTGCGGGTCAGCACGGCCGACGAGATGCCTTTCTCGTGGACGTTCGACCGCACGGAGTACAACCTCTCCTCGGGCCGTGCGATCCGCCTCTCGCCGCTCGACATCGAGAGTACGCTCGATGCCCTCTATACGTGGACGATCGACGGCGAGCAGGTGCAGCAGAGCGGCGATCCGGCCTTCGTGTTCGACCGCACGGAGCAGGGGACCTATGCCGTGGCGGTCGTGATGACCAATGCGCTCATGAGCGTCGAGCAGACGCTGACGGTGCATGTCTGCCCGCCCGAGGGACGCTACTACCGCGCGAAGACGGCCGCCAGCTCCGCGGACTGCGATCGGGTCTGCGAATTCCTGCCGGCGCCCGGACAGTTCGTCAACGAAGTTTATACGGCCGCGACGATGGAGGAGGCTTGCGCCGTCGCCGAGAAATTGCTGGCGGCGGGCTCCTATGTCTCGCTGGGCGGCTTCGGAGGGTCGATCGTCGTCGGGTTCGACCACAGCATCGACAACTCGGGGGGCGACTACGACTTCGCCGTCGAGGGCAATTCGTTCGAGAGCTCCTCGGAGCCGGGGATCGTGTGGGTGATGCAGGACGAAAACGGAGACGGTCTGCCGAACGATACGTGGTACGAGCTGAAAGGCTCGGAGTGGGGCAAGCCCGAGACCGTGCAGGACTATGCCGTAACCTACTATAAACCGGCCTCCGAGGGCATGGACGTGCAGTGGACCGACAATCGCGGCGGTACGGGGACGATCGACCATCTGGCATTCCACGAGCAGGCCTACTATCCCGCATGGGTCGAAGCCGAGAGCTATACGCTGCGCGGCACGCGGCTCGAAGCGCGCAACTACGACCAGTCGGGCGACGGCACCTACTGGATTCTGCCGCCCTACGATTGGGGATATGCCGACAATTACAGCTCCGTAGACCGCTTGACGAACCGTCCGAACAGCACGGCGGCGGCCAATGCCAACCGCTTCCGGATTTCGGATGCCGTGCGTTTCGACGGACAGCCGGCGAATCTCAGGTATGTCGACTTCGTAAAGATCCAGACCGGCATCAACGCCAAGTGCGGCTGGCTGGGTGAAGCCTCGACCGAGGTGCTCGGCGTGTACGACTGCCGCGTCTCGAAACGGTAGAGGACCGCGCCGCAGTGTGCCGGCCGCTGTTGCGGAGCCGAAGAAGAGAGGCGTGCGGCGTGCACGGTCCGGGAGTTTTCCCGCAGATCCCGATCCGCCGCCTGCGCCGGAATCCGGAGAATGCCATGAGAGATTAGTTCGTTGTTATCTGCCATATAACAATACAATCCGGGTTCTTGCGGGGCGGTTTTCCGGGAGGCTGTCTGAAACATGTCAGGCAGCCTCTTTTTTTGGCACATCGGCTCTTCGGGCTCTTTTTCCGATTGTGCGGTTTTCCAAGGAGGGGCGGAGTTCGGTCGGACGACCCGTTCTCTCTTGTGCGGCCTTCGCACGGGATCGGCCTCTCTCCGTGCGTCGGACAACGCGATGCGGACGCCCCCTACGCAGGCAGCCGGGAAAGGGAGGCGGGCGTGTACGGCCGGGGTTTGTCCGGAATGGACGGGCGCAGGTCGTGGACCGTGCGGAGATGCCGGCAGGCGTCGGCGGATGAGACAAACGGATATAAATATGTCGAATATGGTTCCGTTCCCGGAAACCTGCTGGATGTAACGGAATCTTTTTTTATATTTACACTGAAAATATCGTAATAGCATTTGCTGTTGTTTTGACCGAAAAAAACGCCAATTTTTTATACGATGTCGAGAACAATAGAGCGAATGCCCGCGTTTGTGCGGGCATTTTCTTATTGGCATCGGTGGTTTGGCGTAAACCTTTCGGTTGATAAAGGCGTCTGCACATTCTGAAGGCTTCCGGATTCCCGGGAGCCTTTCTTCATCCGGGCGCGTCGCACCGGCAAAGATCGGGGTACGTCCGGTCGGAGCGAGCTGCGGTGAAACCGATAAAGTACGACTTTTTTCTGGAATTCGAAAACAGACGGATATTCGGCCGTCGGACCGAATTGCTGCGAACGTTCCCCTCTCCTCTATTTCCGCACGAAATAGGGCGGTGGAGCCGGTCAGAGCCGTGGTTCGTATCCAAATTGTCCCTATGCACCGAACCGGTTGCGTCTCCGGAGAAGCAGCCGTGAAACCTCCGATGAATCGACCGCCCCGGGATTTGTGCTCGGGCGGGAATGTTAGTCTGGGAAAAATCGTAAATCTCATTGTGCTGGATTCGGCTTTCTGTCCCATCGGTTAGGGAGGTGTCGCCAAACATGCGATCCGAAAATAATCTCCAGCGGGAAGTACGAGTTGTCCGTGATATATATCCATGATTGAAACAGAGCGCTTCGCCTTCTGAATATAGACTTACGCATCGTTGGCGATACGGTTCAACAACAGCCGCGAATCTGCCGAAAGGGCTCGGCGACGGGTAGAGGCTCGTTCGGAGTAATGCAATGCGCCGATTCTTGTCGGTTGCGGACGATGTGCAGTTCGCCATAGGGAATATCGCCCCGTTGCCGTGCCCGCTCAGCGTATGGTTTTGCACAAGATGAGAAACGGTTGTTCCTCGGATGCGGAATCGTCGCATCCTGCGGCAAAGAGCGGCGCGAATGCGAAAAACGAACGTGGGAAAGTTTTCATGGGCAGGTTGTAATCGAGGCCCGGTTTTTCCGCGGGGTTCCGGCTCTTAGGCAAATATAAATAGAATCGGTTATGCCGAATTTTTGTCATCGCTGTTTGATTCTTGGTCCGGATATATTTTTTGGGCAGGCGCATCCGTTTTGCAGTGAGGCGGAAGCCCCTCGCAAAGAGGGGCGACTGAGAGTGTCTATACTAAAAGATGTTTCGGCAGCCGTCTCGGACAGAAAATAAATAGAGACTCGGCAATCGACCGCCTTCGGGAGCCGAAGCCGAGATCGGACTTCGCTGCGCCCGTTTTGTCTCTTCTGCTTGCAGCGGGGAAGGGAGCTGTCGAAGGTGCGGAAGTCGCTGCGCGACATAGGGCCCGAAACGAAAAAACCGCTTTCAAGCATACTTGAAGCGGTTTTTCCATTCGTTCCTGCACCTGCGGCGCTGACGCATTTCCGAGCCGAAACCGAGATTTGAACTCGGGACCCCTTCATTACGAGTGAAGTGCTCTACCGCTGAGCTATTTCGGCAACCGGAGGAATCGGGTTCCTCTTTCGGAGTGCAAATATCCGAAAAAAAATCGTTCCCCGCAAGATTTCTTCGAAATTTCTCGCATTTCTTGTTATATTCGCGCAAAATCTAACCCGAATGAAGTCATTTTCGGTCTGTATGGTGCCGCCTCATGCGACGGCGTGCCGCGCCTGTGAGGGCTGTCGCCGGCACCCTTGCGGTCCCGCTTCGGCGGTGCCGGCCGTTCGCAGGTGCGTGCCATTCTCCCGATACTGATTTCTAAAATGCGTAAAGATGCAGAAAGCGACGCTCAACCCCACGCCCGACCAGACCTTCGAAGTGGTCGGCGGCGGAGACTATGATTTCGTGAAAGTGTTGTCCCGTTCGCGGGAAATGCAGGAGGCGGGCGACGTCCGAGAAGCCTGCGATATGCGTTTTCAGGCGGTCCGGCGATTGCAGGACCTGCTGCCCGAAGAGGAGGAGACGAACCTCGAATGGAACCACCGCAACACCCGGGCGGCGCTCGAAACGATCTTCGCTTCGGCCATCGACCACTTTCTGATCGACGACTTCGAGATGTCGGCGGCACTGCTGGAGTTGCTGCTGGAACTCGATCCCGAGGATCATCAGGAGGCGGTCGTGCTGCTTGCGTACGACTATGTGGCGCTCGGCGAGCAGGAACTCTTCGACGAAGTGCTGAACGACGTAACGGACAAATACCCCAGCCGGACGCTGTTGCTGCTCTGGTCGTCTTTCCGGCGCGAGGGCCGTCTGCCCGAAGGTGAGTTGAGGCGGTTCCGCACGCGCTATGCTCCGTGGTTCGCGGAGTTTACGGCGGCGGAACACCCTGCGGACGAGGCCTATCTGCGCGATATAGAGAGCGCCCGTCCTTCGACCGGAGCGCAGGCGCGCGAGTTGTGGCTTCAGACGGAGAATCTTTGGCGTCGCTGGCCCGAATTCATCGAAGCGCTGCGCGCAGCCGCGAAATAGCCCTCCTCCGCTCTCTCGGCCCGACGAGGATCCGGCGGGTTCCTGTCCGGACGATCCGCCTCTTCCGTCCGTGAGCCGTTCCGGCAGGTCCGGCGCCGGCGACTGTCCGCCGGCTGACGTGGCGTTTGCGGGGCGGCTTCTCCCGACGTCGCGGCTGCGTAGGGCGGCGCCGGCGCGGTCGCCGTCGGGTGCGGGCATCCGGCGATGGACGAACCCTATCTTTGTTTCGTCAGTTCCGCGAAACAGTGGCGGCAGATCGGCTCGTAGGTGTCCTGAGCGCCGAGCATCACCTGTTTGTCGCCGGCCGTGAGGCGGTGGGAGTGGTGGGCGAGGTTGCCGCAGCGGACGCAGATCGCGTGCACTTTGGTTACGTATTCGGCCGTGGCCATCAGCGCCGGCATGGGTCCGAAAGGTTTGCCCGTATAGTCCATGTCGAGCCCGGCGACGATCACGCGCACGCCGTTGTCGGCGAGCCTGCGGCAGACGTCGACGATGCCGGCGTCGAAGAACTGCGCTTCGTCGATGCCCACGACATCCACGTCCGCGGACATGAGCAGAATGTTCTGCGCCGTATCCACCGGTGTCGAACGGATGGCGTGCGCATCGTGCGAGACGACCTCCTCTTCGGAGTAGCGCACGTCGATGCGGGGTTTGAAGATCTCGACTTTCTGATTGGCGAACTTGGCCCTTTTCAGGCGGCGGATCAGCTCCTCCGTCTTGCCCGAAAACATCGAGCCGCACACCACTTCGATCCAGCCTTTGCGGCTGGCGTTTTCCAAAAACATAAAGTCCCTTAATTTCTATAATTAGCAAGTCGTCGATACGGGTCTCCGCACATTCGTGCGGCTCCGTCCGTTTTTATCGGTCGCTTTCGGAGGCGTTTCGGCTCGGCGTCGCATCGGGTCCGCGCTTTCGGCAGTCGTTCTCCCGCCTCGGCGGAGCCGGCGCACGATTCGGCTTTTCGTCCGGTTCGGCGAAAACAAGCCGCAGGCGTTTCCGCTGTTTTTCGGGTTGGGGCGCTTGCGGCGGGCGTACGGACCGCAGCCCGGCCTCTTTGCGGACGTGCTCCGCAGCCCGCACCCGCTTTTGCCGCCCCCCCCCTCTTTCTTGTCGGTTATCGGCAGTCGTCCATGCGGACGATGCGGGCGCCGAGGGCGTTGAGCCGGCCGTCGATGTCCTTGTATCCGCGGTCGATCTGCTCGATGTTCTGGATCGTGCTGCGCCCTTCGGCGCTCATGGCGGCGATCAGCAGCGCGACGCCCGCACGGATGTCGGGCGAGGTCATGCGCGTGGCCCGCAGCCGGATGCGATGGTCGTGGCCGATGACCGTGGCGCGGTGGGGGTCGCAGAGGATGATCTGGGCTCCCATGTCGATGAGTTTGTCGACGAAGAACAGACGGCTTTCGAACATCTTCTGGTGGATCAGTACGGCGCCTTTGGCCTGCGTGGCCACCACGAGGAAGATCGACAGCAGGTCGGGTGTGAGGCCCGGCCACGGGGCGTCGGCGATCGTCATGATCGATCCGTCGATGAAGGTCTCGATGCTGTAATGGTCCTGTTGCGGGATGTAGATGTCGTCGCCCCGCTGTTCGAAGCGGATGCCCATGCGGGCGAACTGTGCGGGGATGATGCCCAGATCGTCGTAGGAGACGTTCTTGAGGGTCAGTTCCGACTGCGTCATGGCGGCCATGCCTATGAAACTGCCCACTTCGATCATGTCGGGGAGCAGCGTATGTTCCGTCCCGCCGAGCGATTCGACGCCTTCGATCGTGAGCAGGTTCGAGGCGCAGCCCGAAATGCGGGCGCCCATGCGGTTGAGCATGCGGCATAACTGCTGGATGTAGGGTTCGCAGGCCGCGTTGTAGAGGGTCGTCGTCCCCGGGGTCAGCACGGCGGCCATGATGAGGTTGGCCGTGCCGGTTACGGAGGCTTCGTCGAGGAGCATGTAGGTGCCCCGGAGCGTTTTGCCTTCGACGGTGAAGAACTCTTCGCCGGCGTCGAAGTTGAATTCCGCGCCGAGTTTCCGGAACCCGAGGAAATGGGTGTCGAGCCGGCGGCGGCCGATCTTGTCGCCGCCCGGTTTGGAGATGAAGCCCACGCCGTAGCGGGCCAGCATCGGTCCGATGAGCATCACCGAACCGCGCAGACGGGCGCAGCGGCGGCGGTAGTCCTCGCTGCGGATGTAGTCGAAGTCGAGGTCGCGGGCGCGGAACGTGTAGGTGTCTTCCGACGGATGTTCCACTTCGACGCCCATTTTGCCGAGCAGTTCGATGAGTTGCAGTACGTCGAGAATCTGAGGTACGTTGCGCACCGTGATCCGCTCGGGGGTCAGCAGCGTGGCGCAAAGGATCTGCAGCGCCTCGTTCTTGGCGCCCTGCGGGGTGATTTCCCCGTGGAGGCGGCGGCCCCCTTCGACCTGAAAAATTGCCATTGTACGAAATTTTCACCAAAGTTAGGAAAAACTGGGAAAAAGGACAAAGGTCGGGGCGGTTTTACGAACGCCTTCGGAAATTGGAAAGTGCGGAGAGCCTATCCCACCTCCCGGCCCGGCCCGTCTCGGTCGGCCCGCCGCTTCGGTCCGAACCTGCCTCAAGTCTCCCGCGCTTCGGTCCGAATTCGTCTCTGTTCCTTCTTCGGGTCTCACCGTCGGATCGCCTCGTCGGTCCGGCCCGTTCGCCGCCTGCTGATCCGCCCCCCGGTTCGGGCCGTGCCGGACACCTTTCCGCGTGCGCGCGTCGCGCACGGCGGGGCTTCCTGTCCACGGCCTTACCGGCGGTTTTATATCATACCCCTCGAAGTTTTCCACCCCGCAGCCCGCACGAACTTGCAGAGCCGGGAAAAATCGCGTACATTGCAGGTGAAGATCGAGTGTGCACACTTAATATTTCTCGCCTGTGAATAAAAAATTGTTACTCCCGATCCTATGTGCTGCCGCGTGGTGGCTGCCGCCGTCCTGTTCGGTCGACACCGCACCCTCGGAGCCGCCCGTCCGGGACGGGGCGGGCCTCACCGCGGCCGCGGCCCGCGAATTTTACGAAACCGCCCGTCCGGTCCGCACCCGCTCGGGAGAAGCGACCGCCGGGGCGCTCACGCTCGGCATGTTCGAGCCGCTGTGGGATGCCGCCCTCCCTTCCGAGAGTCTGAATCTCGAAGCGGTGGACGTTCCCGTCTGGGGCGACTGTCTCTACCGTCTGCCGGTGGGGCGCGACAGCCTCGGGCGCGAACTCGGACTGCGCATCGCGCACCGCCTCGTCGTCCTGCGGCAGAAGAGCTCGGGGAATATGTGTTCCTATCTGATCTTTTACCTGCCCGACAGCTGCTATGCCGCGGCCCGTCCGCTCCAGACCGCCGAGCTGTGCGAAACGCTTCTGAGCTGTGCCGAGAAAGCCTCGTTCACGGGGCTGGCCCTCTACACGCGCACGGACGGCACGCCCGTCGCGGCCCAGCGCTACGACGAAGGCATGCCCGGAGCCGGAGCGTTTCTGTTCGACGGGCGCTGTCCGGCGAGGGAGAACCTCGAACGGCTCCGAGAGGTGATCGGGACGGTGGAATTGTGGAAGTGCGGTGCGGCAAAGACACGGGGTGTCGGGGGCATCAACTCCATCGCTCCCGTAATCGTCTACGGACAACAGCCGATACGGACGATCGTCATCGAAGTGCCGCCCGTGCCGGCCGTCGATGAAGGTGTAACGGAGTTCACGCCTTTGTTCCCGGGCTTCGCAGGAGGACCCGGAGGCGGTGCGGACGCCGACGGAAACACCAAGTTCCGAGGCAACGAAAACATACGGACCAAGGACCCCGACGTACTCGAACTGCTCGACGAGTTCATGCTGGACTGCATGGGACGAACTCTGATCCAAAACCTGAACTATACGATCGAAATCGAGAACGGGGAAGCCAATTTTTTCAACGCCGAGGCGGTTTTTCCGAAAATCACGCTGACGCAAAACCCTCGCAAACACGACATACACGATGTGATTCTGATGGAAGAACTCCTGCATGCCTATCAATATCAGGTGATGGGGCGGGATATATATGCCCGACAGATGAATTGCGAAATCGAAGCCAAATTGGGGTGGTATATGTACAGACTGAGGATCGGACAGACGGATAAATTAAGCCGACAACTTGGCTACAACATGGATAATTCGTTTTACATCATGGCGACCGCCGTACGCTCCGGAATAATTGATTCTGAAATAGGTTCGGAACTATTTATGAGCGGTTACATTACGGCCTATTCCGATCTAAATTACATAAAGAGTTATAGAGGAAACACATTTTCGGATGATATAAATATCGAATATTTGTTGCATTTAATGAGAGACTGTTAAAATTCAAAATCATGAAAAAGATAATTATTTTCACTATATTGTCCATGATAGGTGTCGGCGGGATCGCTCAGAACTATTATAAGGACGGAACTCAAGTCTGTTCAAACGGAATCACGTACGATGTAAAATTAAACCCCATAACCATGCACTTGAACAACAAAGCCAACGCCTTAATTTACGGTACATGGACTTTTCTGAATGGTACGAAAATCGAATCGGACGAAGACGAGGATTATTTGAATACGAATATCGAATTTGATGAAAACTCTTTCAAGGAAGCACTCAGAAAGACTTTTACGAAGGCGGAATTCGACAAACTACACGCAGTCGACGAAATAAAGTTCACCATTTATTGTGTAATCGACAATAATCTGAAAATTAGTGAATTAGTATTCAACATGTCCATCTATGAAGATCCGATTTTCCTGCAGATTCCTCCGGCCAAATATGCGCTGCTGGAAAAGAACATCAAGAAGTACGTGAAGATCGAAGCTAACGAATATGCCAAAAAATTCAAATACATGCACGCCACCAAATTCGTCGATTTCTCGAAAATTCAGATCGACTACGGCACCACCTCTCCGGGCGTGTACGTCAAGCCCGTATCGTAGCGGAAGCGAAAATAGAAAATCAGCAAACACCGAAGGGCGGGACGACGCGCACGGCATCTTTTGCTTCGGGAGATTGCCGGTACGATTGAAACGAATTCAGTGCGAATAATGAAAAAAACAGCAATTTTCCTGAGCGTTTCGTTGCTTGCGGTTCAAGCGAGCGCACAAGAATATTACCATGACGGAGTGGAGGTCTGTTCGAACGGCATCACTTATGATGTTAAATTGAATTTCTTAGCATTAATTTTGACGAACAAGGCCAATTCCTTAATATATGGCACTTGGACTTATCCGGATGGTTCGATCATCAAATCGGACCATGACGAAAATTTACTTAATACCGAATTGGAATTCGAAGAGAATTCTTTTAAGGAAGCGCTCAAAAAGACCTTCACAAAAGCGGAATTCGATAAATTGCACGCTGTCAATGGAATCAAATTCAACATTTACTGTGTAATCGACAATGATCTGATTATTCGTGAATTGGATTTTTATATGTCCATCTATGAAGATCCGATTTTTCTGCAGATTCCGCCGGCGAAATATGCGTTGTTGGAAAAAAATATCAAGAAGTACGTGAAGATCGAAGCTAACGAATATGCCGAGAAATTCAAATACATGCACGCCACCAAATTCGTCGATTTCTCGAAAATTCAGATCGACTACGACTCCGAAACTCCCGGACTATACACGAAGCCCGCATCGCAAAAGGGCCCATAACGGAAAAGGGCTCTCCAACAAATCTTAGACACCCCTTTTTTTATTCGTATGCTATTCGGGAACTTTTCCGAATACGCAATTCTCAGAGCGTTAAAGAAACTTGTCAGACAGCCCTCCGGATTCCGCAACACGGTCCGCTGCCGTCAGGCGTACTTGAAGGTCGACTCGTCCGAGACGGTCAGCTTTTTGCGGCCTTTCGCACGGCGCGAAGCCAGCACTTTGCGTCCGTTGGCGGTAGCCATTCTCTGACGGAATCCGTGCTTGTTGATTCTCTTCCGGCGCGAAGGCTGGAAAGTTCTTTTCATTGCCATAGCTATCTCGTTTTTGTTGTTTTTGCGCGCTTTGCGGATTGCAAAGGTATAGCAATTTTCGGTATTTACAAAAAAAACGGTGAATTTTGTTCGACCGGTTCTCGCCCCGGCATAGCCTGCACGTGCGTCCGCCTATGTATTTCGGCTTAATGAAAAAGCGCCTTTTTGCCGCAGACCGCCCCCCCCCTCCGATCCTCTGGCGGGGCTCCCGCGTCAGGCGCCGCCTGACGGAAACGCGCCGCCGTCCATCGTCGTCTGCGCCCCTTCAGGACTGTCCGGCTCTTGCGAGCCCTGTTCCTCGCTCTATTCCGGTTTGAAAAGATCCACTTCGCCCCGCTCCACTTTGCGGTGCATGTCGGCGAGTTCGGCCACTACGGGCGAGATCAGTTCGAGCGTATCCGCAACGGCCTGTTTGTCGCCCTGTCCCTTGATGCGGTAGAGCATCGCGGCATAGAGCGCGCGGAACAGGAGTTCCGTGTCGCTCATACCCGGATTGCCCAGAATCTCGCGCAGTCGCGGCAGCTGCGGTTCGAGCCGCGCCCACGTGAGGCGGTAGTGCTCGCCTGCGGGCAGTTTGAGCAGTTGCAGATGCAGGTCGTGCAGGTCGGCGATCAGGTGGAGCGTGTGTTCGAGATGTCCTTTTTCCTCCTTGCCCTCCTCGCGGAGCAGGTTGACGAGGTCCATGTACCACAGCAGATGGACGTGTTTCTGCTCCTCGGGAATATCCTTGCGGGGTGCGACGAGCTGCGAGAAAACGGCTTCGGGGCTGAACTGAAGAGCCCGCAGGAGGTCTTCGAGCTGCCACAGGTAGAGGATGTATTCGGCGATGTTTTCGCGCCGTTTGGCTTTTGCGATGTCCATGTCTTTTATTTGATCCAGTTGATCGCTCCGTTGTGCCGCAGGAAGTATTGCTGCGATTTGAGCAGGTTGCGCGACTGGAGCACCATGCTCTTCGTTTCGTTGAGAATCGTCAGATACAACATGCTTGCCTTCGTGTTCGAGCGGGCGTTGTTGATGCGGGTCAGCTCCGATTTGATGGCATCGGCGATCGACTCGAAGAGCTGGTCGCGCAACGAGAGCACCATCTCGATGTCCGAGAAATCGCCCGTGCGCAGCATGTTGTTGATGTGGCGGTAGATGGCCTCCACCTCGTCGTTGATGTGCATGAGGTCCTCGGTCTGCTCCTTCGAGAGGCCCTCGTGATTGTTGTCGATGTGCTCGAAGGCCGGTCGCGTGATGTGCATCAGCGCCTTGGTCATTTCGTTGAGGTAGTCGACCACCTGCACGTAGTAATGCGCCGCATCGACGTCGCCGCTTTGTAGCTTCTTGAGCGTCGGCATGAGCGAATATTTACGCTCGCGCGATTGGTAGAAGAGTTCGTTCGACTCGCGGACCATGTCGCGCAGCACCTTGCGGTTCTCCTTGAAGACGGCGATCAACGTGCGGTCGTAGATGCGGGTGGTGCACTCCATCGTGCGGCACACTTCGTCGGTCAGTTCCGAAATGATGGCTTCGGTGGTCTGGGGCTTGCGGGCGGCCGCATCGGTCTTGCTTTCCTTTTTCTTGGACAGATTGCTGTGGACGAGCATATAGCCGCACAGAAGCGTGATGACGACGAATGCGACCGTGCCGCCGTAGATCAGCGCGAGACCTACGACGAAGGCGATCAGGAATCCGCCGAGTGCCGTTACGAACCAGCCGGCCACGACGGTCATCACGCCCGAAATGCGGTAGACGGCGCTTTCGCGGCCCCATGCACGGTCGGCGAGCGACGTGCCCATCGCCACCATGAAACAGACGTAGGTGGTCGAAAGAGGCAGTTTGAGCGAGGTGGCCATCGAGATCAACAGTGCCGAAGTCGTCAGGTTGACCGTGGCGCGGATCATGTCGTAGGGGGCTCCGCTGTGCTCCACGTCCTCGAATTCGAAACGGCGGGCGACGGCTTCGCGGAACTTTTCGGGGAAGAGGCGTTCGATCCCCGCATTGATGCCGAGGGCCGCACGGACGATCGTCCGCGAGAAGACCGACGAGCCGTACTGCTGCGTCCCCTCGTCGTCCTGTGCCGAGAGCGAGATCTCGGTCTCCGTAACGTGCATGGCCTTTTTCGAGGTCCAGAGCGTGAGGATCATCACGCCGCCCGCAAGCAGCAGAATGCCGAAGTTCGCAGGTACGTTTTCGTTGAGCGCTTCCATGAGCATCGAAGGATCGGCCGCATGACGGGCGATGGAATAGGCGTCGAAACCCGCCACGGGAACGCCGATGAAGTTCACCAGATCGTTGCCGGCAAAAGCGAGCGCGAGGGCGAACGTGCCCGAGAGGATCGTGATGCGCAGGATGTTCGCCTTCAACCGCTGGAGGATGAAAAGAACGAGGCTGCATGCCGCCCAGCAGAGAAAAATCGAGAGCAGCAGGTGACGGTCGACGAATTCGGTGAAAGGGTCGCCCTCCAAAAGATTCTTCAGGCCCTTGAATACGGCGAAATAGACGATCGCCGTGAGCGAGGCGCCGCACCACAGGGAGCCGAAACGCCGGAAGAGCGCCATGTAGCGGAACGTGAAGATGACCCGCGAGAGGTACATCACGATGGTGCCGCAGGTGAAGGCGATGACCACCGAGAGCAGAATGGCCGAGACGATGCCCATCGCGCGCGATGTATTGATGAATTGGCCTAGATCGCCTGCGCCGATCGCGGGATCGTTCGAAATCTTATAGATCGAAACGGCGATGGCCGACCCGAGCAGACAGAAAATGAGCGAAACGGTGGTCGAGGTCGGGAGACCCCACGAGTTGTAGAGGTCCAGCAGGATGATGTTGGCGAACATGACGCCGAGGTAGAGCATCATGACTTCGTGGAACGTGAAGAGCCCGGGGTTGAACATGCCGCTGCGGGCCACCTCCATCATGCCGCTCGACGTAACCACGCCGACGATGATACCCGCCGAAGCGACCAGCAGAATCGTGCGCATGGTTGCGGCCTTGGAACCGATTGCGGAGTTGAGGAAGTTGACGGCGTCGTTGGTAACGCCCACGAAAAGACCTGAGACTGCGAGGATACCGAGAATAACAACGATAACGGTGTATATTTCGCTCATAGGGTGTCGGATTTGGGAACAAAATTACACCATTTTTTCGGTCGTCGCCGGATTTTCACGGATTGTTAACAATAATTTAATACTGTGCGGGGGGGCGGAACATAAAAGCGGCGGCAGGGTGGGAGCATGCCGGGTGACGCCTCGGATAAACGGGATGCGCTCCCTTTCATGTAAAACAAATCTGCCGCCGCAAATCGCAACGATTGCAGCGGCAGACAGCGGCGTCACTTCTGAATATTTCGGGGCCGGCGGTTATTCGAAAAGGGCGACACTGCGATATAATCTCAAGGTTCTGGAATAACCCGTATCGAAAGCAACACAGTGCGCCCTTAGGGCACAGAGTGCATCTCTTTCGATTTTTCAAATTTTCCAGATTTAGAGATTAAAGATGCAATCGCAACTCACATTGCGTATATATAAAGAACTTTTGCGGTATTCAAACCGCAGACAAAGGTATGAATAAGTCCCGAATTAGCAACCGACGCCGCGTATATGCGCTTCAAATAAGCTCGAACGTGTTATGATTCCGCCTTTGAGGAATGTTCTCGCCCGCGGTGCGGCCGGAGCCGGACTTGACGTCGGCCGCCCGGACGGGTTTGCGCCGGCGCATGCGTCTGCGGCACTGCCTGCGGAAGCGCCCGACCGTTGTTCCTGCAAGCGTTCGCGCTCAGCCCCCCCCCGCCGGGAGGCGGCGGTCTGCATGAAAGGAGAGGAGGCTGTCCCGACAAGTCTTAGACAGCCCCCTCCCTCCCATCATTCGTGCTGCCATTCGGGAGTTTTCCCGAACAGGCAATGCTCTCAAAGGGTTAAAAATACTTGTCGGACAGCCCCTCTCCGAACGTGTCGCAGCGCGCTCACTCTTCGTCGGTGTCGGTATAGGCTTTGAGCAGTTTCTCCTGCACGTCGGCGGGCACCTGTTCGTAGGAGGCGAACTTCATCGAGTAGGTGCCCGACCCCGAGGTGAGCGAAGAGAGCGTGGTCGAGTAGCGGTAGAGCTCGGCCAGCGGCACGCGGGCGTTCAGCCGGTCGAATCCCTTGTCCGATTCCATGCCTTCGATCATGGCGCGGCGGTTTTGCAGGTCGCTCATCACGGCGCCCATGCAGTCGCTCGGCACGAGCACCTCGACCGAATAGATCGGCTCCATGATCTTGGGCCCCGCATTGCGGAAAGCCTCCTTGAAGGCGTTGCGGGCGGCCAGCTTGAACGAAATTTCGTTCGAGTCCACGGGGTGCATCTTGCCGTCGTAGACCACCACGCGGATGTCGCGGGCATAGGAGCCCGTGAGGGGGCCTTCGTCCATCTTCTCCATGATTCCCTTGAGGATGGCGGGCATGAAGCGTGCGTCGATGGCGCCGCCGACGATGGCGCTGTAGAATTGCAGCTTGCCGCCCCACGGAAGATCGTACTCCTCTTTGGTCTTGACGTTCACGACCAGTTCTCCCCTGCCCGGCACCTTGTAGTTCTTGGGTTCGGGCATCCCTTCCGCATAGGGTTCGACGATCATGTGCACCTCGCCGAACTGTCCGGCGCCGCCCGACTGTTTCTTGTGGCGGTAGTCGGCCTGAGCGACGCGGGTGATGGTCTCGCGGTAGGGAATGCGCGGCGCCGTGTAGTCGAAGGCGATCTTGTTTTCGCTGAGGATGCGCGAGCGCAGGATGTTCAGGTGGTGTTCGCCCTGTCCTTGGACGATGGTCTGTTTGAGCTCTTTCGAATAGTCCACCAGAATCGTGGGGTCTTCGTATTTGGCGTCGTTGAGGAGCTTGCCGAGCTTCTCCTCGTCGTTCTGCTCCTTGGCCTTTACGGCGGCGCGGTAGCGGGGTTCGGGGAAGACGATCGGGTCGATCCGCACGGGGGAGGAAGGGGCGCAGAGCGTGTCGTTCGTGCGCGTACCCTTGAGTTTCACCGTGCAGCCGATGTCGCCGGCCGAGAGTTCCGTTACCTTGATGCGGTTCTTGCCCGCCACGGCGAAGAGCTGCGAGATCTTCTCCTTGTTGCCCGTGCGGGGATTCAGAAGCTCGGCGCCTTCGGCGAGCCTGCCGCGGATCACGCGGAAGTAGCTGATCTCGCCGATATGCTGTTCGAGCTGGCTCTTGAAGACGAACGCCACGGCCGGCTGCTCGGCGTCGGCATCGATCTGCTCGCCCTCGACCGAGAGGAATTTGGGCGCTTTGAGCGGCCCGGGTGCGACGTTGATGACGAACTCCATCAGACGCTTGGTGCCGATGTCGCGCTTGGCGCTCGTGCAGAAGATCGGCATCAGCTCGCGTTTCGAGAGTCCGATCTTGAGCCCTGCACGGATGTCGTCCTGCGTGAGGGTCCCCTTGTCGAAATAGAGTTCCATGAGGGCCTCGTCGTGCTCGGCGGCCATCTCGACCAGCTCCTTGTTGAGCGCCTGTGCGCGTTCGAGCTCCTCGGCCGGGATGTCGAGCTCCTCGCGGTGGCCGTCGTGGTCCTTGAAGCGGTACATCTTCATCAGCAGCACGTCGATGAAAGCGTCGAATCCCGCCCCCTGATCGACCGGATACTGCACGAGGACGGGCTTCACGCGCGAAGCGGCCTTGATCGACTCGTAGGCCGCCTCGAACGAAGCCTTGTCGGCGTCGAGCTGGTTGATGACGCCGATGACGGGTTTATTCAGTGCGCGGGCGTAGCGGGCCTGAATCTCGCTGCCGACTTCCCAGCCGTTCTGGGCGTTGAAGAGGAAGATCCCGACGTCGCCCACCTTGAAGGCCGAGAAGAGGCTGCCGCAGAAGTCGTCCGATCCCGGGCAGTCGATGATATTGAGCTTGCGGTCCATGAACTCCGTGAAGAGGATGGTCGAGTAGATCGAACGTTTGTATTCGTGTTCGATGTCCGTATTGTCCGAAAGCGTGTTGCCGGTTTCGACACTGCCTCTGCGGTCGATGACTTTGCCCTCGAAGGCCATCGCTTCGGCAAGGGTTGTTTTTCCCGTGCCCGGAGCGCCGATCAGTACGATGTTCTTGATCTCTTTGGCTGAATAGTTTTTCATATAGCTCGAAGTTTTAGGTTTTGCGGCGGCGTTCATTCGGTAAAAGAAATTTGCCGACTGATAAATATACGAAAAAATCGGGAAAACAAACGCCGGACGCGAAAAAACCGTTCATCCGCAAAAAAATCCGGCTCGGGTTCCCGCACGCGCCCCGGCCGCCGCGCACCTTCCCCGGCCGCCGCCGGAGCGGCAGCGAAGAGCGCTCCGCGAAGCGGAAACGACGGACTGCCGCCATCGGCGGCGACGCCGGACCGCTCCGGACGCGGAGTGCGCGGGGATATAAAAAATCACCTCATATTATAATGAGGCGATCGTTCCGCTTCGCAAACGGGTCTCCGGCCGTCATTGCGCCGCGTATTCCGCCAGTACGGGTGCGATCGTCCGCTCCAGCAGGGCGTAGCCCTCCGCATTGAGATGTACGCCGTCCGTCGTATACTCCGCCCGCATCGACCCGTCGGAAGCCGCCAGCGGCGTGTGGCAGTCCACCCATTCGATGCCGCGGGTCCCGGCATATTCGCGCAGGCGGGCGTTCACCGCTGCGATTCGCGCCGGCACGTCCTCGATCTCCGGCCGCCACGGATAGCTTCCCGCGGGCAGGATCGTGCAGAGGATGGGCTCGATGCCGTTCGCGCGAGCCAGTTCGGCCATCGAAACGATATGATCGGCGATGCGTTCGAGGGGTGCGTAGCCGTCGTTGCGGGCGATGTCGTTCGTCCCGCCGAGAATCACTACGGCCCGGGGATGCAGGTCGATCGCATCGGCGCGGAACCGGCAGAGCATCTGTCCCGTTACCTGTCCGCCGATGCCGCGGCAGGCATAGCCGTTGGCGGCGAAAAACTCCGGGTCGGCGTCATCCCACTGGTCGGTGATCGAGTCGCCCATGAAGACGACGGAGGGTGCCTTCTGCAAGGCGGCATTGGCGGCGGCATAGCGGCCGAATCCGGCCCAGTCGGGCCCGTCCTGCGAGGCGAGTGCGAGCGGTGCGAACAACGCTGCGGCGAGGATGAGGAGTCGTTTCATAGCGATTTATACAAAATGCTGATTCGTTGCCGATTGCGGGCCGGCGATCCCGGTATCGTGTATCTCTCCGGCATCCCGCCCGCTGCGGTTCGCCGGGGCGGGCGAATATTCGGCGCACTGCATTCGGCAGCCCCGATGCACCGATCCGTCCTGCCGATCCGCTACTCCGTCTCGCGGGTCCGCTCCGCCTGCCGTCCGCCCGCAAGGCTGCCGCCGCGGCCGCAGGGAGGCGGGGAACCCGGAGTTCCGGACTGCGGTCCGGCGCCGGGCATAATCACGGGAACCGGCGGCAGCGGCGGGGCGGACAGGTCTCTCCCGCCCGCATTTCGACGGCGGAACGGCCGCCGGCCGAGGCGGCGATCGCGGCGTCCCGGATCAGGTATCTTCTACTTTTGTTCGTGGTTTTCGAAGATTTCGTTCAAGGTTTCGGTCAGCCGTTCGGCAGCATGCGCCAGCGCCTCGGGCGAAGGCGCTTCGCCGGCATAATGCGACGCAACGCGGATCTCGCAACACCGCACGCCCAACGCCTCGCACACGGCCGTCAGCGCCGCCCCTTCGCGGCTCACGACCTGCGGATGCGCTCCGCGTGCGGATGCGGAACGAAAGGAGGACGGCACCCCGCCGGAGCTGCAAACGACGGCTCCGGGGCCGGCTGCCGATGTGTCGCCGCGTGGGCTGCTGCCGGCTGTCGGAAGATCGTCTGCGGCATAAAATCCGCAGCAGGTCGGAGGATCGTATTCCTCGGCCGCTTCGGCGTGTGGTCCCGAGGCGAACGGATCGCCCGCAGCGGCTTCGGCGGCGGACACCGGAGTGTCGTCGGAAAGGTCGTCGCCGGTCGTCGGGAAACCGGCCGCTGCCTCAGCGTCCGTCTCCGCCGTCTCTTTCGCCCGAATATCGCAGCCCGCGCACTGCACCGCCGTCTGCGCGCTGCATCCGGTCGCTTCGGGCAGGTCGGTTGCGGGATCGGTCCGGTAGATCCGTCGTTCTGCGGCGGCGAGCTCCGCTTCGAACCGGCTCGTAACCTCCACCGCTTCGCCGAGAGGCAGCATGCGGTCGCAGGCCGCAGCCGTTCCCGCCAGCACGACGAGGTGCGGTTTCCGGGCCTTCACGGCCCGCACGACCGCGGCGGCGGTTTGGACCGGGCCGCGGCCGGAGATGAAGACCGGCACGTGCGGTTCGGAGAGCAGGAAGCCTTTGGCCTCCTCGACGGTCGGAAAAAGGACGACGATTCGCATAGGCTGTTTTCAGACGACTCTATTTTTAATATTCATTGCGATACCCTCCCGTTTCGTGTCGCCACTTTCCGATCCGCAGGCAGCCGAGGGGATGCGACCGGACCGGTGCGGGCCCTGCCCCCCCCTCCGCACCGGGCGACCGTCTGTCCGCACATGTTTCGGATAAGCCCGAAGCATGCGCATTCGCCGCGACGACACGAATCGGGATCGTCTCGTATGAATCTGTGCCGCACTGTAATTCCGCAGGTCGTCATGCGCCGTTTGCGAATCCTCCCCGTTCCGATCTCTTTCCGGAGGCGGAACTGCGTACCGATGCGCCGCCTGAACGGTGCCCGCGCCCGCAGTACGAGGCGATATACGATCGGAGGCCCCTGCAAATTCCGGACGTCGGTCATCGCTTCGGGACACCGTTTCTCGCAGCCCGCCGGACGAGCCCTTGCCGGTTCCGGCCGGCAGGCGCATTTACCTTCCGACGACGGCCTCCAGCTCCCCGACCGTTACGGGAATCTTCCGGTCGCCCAGCATGCGGCAGCCGCTCTCCGTTACGAGCAGGTCGTCCTCGATGCGGATGCCGCCGAAATCGCGGTAGGCGTCGAGCGCTTCGTAGTCGACGATGCCCTTGTACTTGCCCTCGGCGCGGCACTTGTCGATCAGCGCGGGGATGAAGTAGAGCCCCGGTTCGTCGGTCATCACCGTGCCGGGTTCGATCCGCCATGCCGCACGGTAGATGCACGTACCCGATTGGGCGGCGCGGTCGGCGATCGGCGAGAAGTCGAAGCTGCGTTCGCCCATCGCCTCGCAGTCGTGGACGTCCATGCCCATGCCGTGTCCGAGCCCGTGGGGCATGAGCATCGTCATGGCGCCCGATGCCACGGCATCGGAGGCCGTGCCGCGGAGCAGCCCGAGCCCGATGAGCCCTTCGGCCAGTACGGTGCATGCCGCATTGTGGATCTCGGTGTACATCATGTGGGGTTTGACGATCTCCGCTACGCGGTCGTGGGCCGCCAGCACGATGTTGTAGACGTCCTTCTGCTTCTGCGTGAACCGTCCGCTCACGGGGTAGGTGCGCGTGTGGTCCGAGCAGTAGCCTTCGAGGCTCTCGCCGCCGGCGTCGCACAGCAGCAGACGTCCCTCCTCCAGCACTCCGTCGGCGTTGAGGTTGTGGAGCGTTTCGCCGTGCTGCGAGACGATCGAAGGGAACGACACGCCTTGTCCGCGGGATTTGGCCACCCCTTCGATGGCGCCCGCGATTTCGCGCTCGACGACGCCCGGGCGGCACATCCGCATGGCGGTGGTGTGCATTTCGTAGCCGATACGGAACGCCCGTTCGAGAGCTTCGACCTCTTCGGCGCTCTTCTTTTCGCGCATCTCGGCCACGGCCATCATCAGCTCCACCGACTTGTAGTCGTGGAGCATCGCGGGAGCGATCCCCAGCAGCGCCGAGAGCCGGAGCTTCGTCTCGCCGCGGTAGGGCGGCAGGTAGTGGACGCGGCGGCCGAGCGCGATGGCGCGGGCGATGCGTTCCGCGAGGCCGGCCAGCGGATGCGTTTCCGCGACCCCGGCTTTGGCGGCCTCTTCGCGGAGCGTGGGCTGGGGGCCGGTCCAGATGATGTCCTCTATCGTCAGGTCGTCGCCGTAGAGGGCCTCTTCGCCCGAGTCGGCGTCGATCAGCCCCGCGAGCGACGGCGTATTCAGTCCGAAGTAGTAGCGGAAAGTCGAATCCTGCCGGAAGTAGTAGGCGTTGTTGGGATAGTTGTTGGGCGAAGCCTCGTTGCCCGGGATCAGGATCAGCCCCGATCCGATCTTGTTGCGCAGGGCCTCGCGGCGCGCTGCATAGGTTTTGGATGGAAACATGGTATGTTCGTTTTATAAGGATTATCGGAGTTGTGTCCCCTCAAAGATACGAATAAGTCGGGCGCAAAAGCAAATTTATTTGCATTTTGCCGAGCGGGAATATCTGAGCCGAAGCCGAAAATACGAAAAAAGGAGACCCGGGCGCCCGGGTCTCCGCACACGATTATGAACTTTTTATTTCGAAATAACGCTCTTTTTCCTGCTGTTTTCGGGCCGGAGCGGCATCCCGCTGCGACCGGACCGGACCGCTGCCGTCGGAGCCCCGGGCCGTTCGTCCGGCCCGGCTCCGGACGTATTGCCGACGACGAGGCAAAGGTAATATAAAATTATTTGAAAAACAAATAAAATTTATTGTTTTACGATAATTTTTTATGGTTATCCGAAAATACCACTACAAATTCGGTGTCTTGCGAGGCCGTGCGCCGGCGGCGGCGCACACGGATGTATCGCCCTCGCGGCGGCGGCCCGACAACTCGAACGGCCTCTCCGAGAATCGCCCGCACGGAAAACTTCCGGACAGCAGGACGAACGGAAACAGGCTGTCTGCGACGTGTCAGGCGGGTCTCTGCGATCGCCCGCCCGCTGCCCGAAAGGTGCCGTATTCCGTATCGCAAGGGGGGGGCGGGTACCGGACGGGAGGGGCGGACGGGTGCCCCTTCCGATGCCTCCGCAGAGGCCGCCGAAAGGGGCTCCCCGCCAAGAGGAGAGCGGCGCAGACCCGGATATTCGCGGCTGCGCATCCGCATTCACGCCGAAGGCGGGCATCGTTCGGAGCACTGCACGCAGCCGCACAGGGCCCGCGCGCACGCGGTGCCGGAGGGCGGCGTCCGGGGCATCGGGCCTCGCGGAGCGGAAAGCAGCTTGAGGACGCCTATCGTTTCCTGCGTGCAAGTCCTTCGGGCAGCGGGAGCGAGAGGCGCGAACCGCTCACGACGGCTCCGAGCAACGCGAAGCAGGCGGCGATCACGAGGGCCATGTGGGTGCTGTTCTCGGGCGTGAGGTGGAAGAGCAGCGCCACGAGGGCGGCGCCCGTAGTCTGACCGACGAGGCGGGCCGTGGCGAGCATGCCGCTGGCCGAGCCGCTGCGTTCGGGCGGTGCCGAAGCGATCAGGATGCTGTTGTTGGGCGACTGGAAGAGCCCGAAACCGGCGCCGCAGAGGGCCAGCCGCCAGACGATGCCGGCGCGCGAGGGCGCTTCGGGCAGGAAGGCCAGCAGAAAGAGCCCGCCGGCCATCAGCAGCAGACCGGCGCCTCCCAGCGCACCGGCATGGATGCGCTCGACCAATATGCCTGCCAGAGGCGCCACGACCATGATGACGGCGGGCCATGCCGTCATCAGCAGTCCCGTCTGCACGTCGTCGTAGCCGAAGACCCCCTGCAAATAGAACGGAAGCGACACCATGGCGAGCATCTGCGCGAGGAACGAACAGACCGACGTAAGGACCGAGACCGAGAAGATCGGGATGCGCAGCAGGTCGAACGGCAGGATGGGATAGGTCTCGTGCAGCTGGCTGCGGATGAAGAAGAAGCCCACGACGATGAGTGCGGCGACACCGACCGAGATCAGCCGCGGATCGAGACCGTGGGAGAAGCCTTCGACCGAGGCCATCAGGAGGCCGAAGGTGAGGGCGTTCATCAGGCCGTCGCGCCAGCGGAAACGGCGGTCGTGCACCTTGACGGGATTCTCGGGCAGATAGCGCCGGCTGAGCCACAGAGCGACGAACCCGACGGGGATATTCACCGCGAAGAGCCACGGCCAGTGGGCTACGGAGAGGATGCCGGCCGCGAGCGTCGGCCCCGCGACCGACGAGACGGCGACCACCGTGGCGTTGACGCCCATGCCTCGTCCGAGCTGGCGGCGGGGGTAGATCGTGCGGATCAGGGTGGTGTTGACCGAGGTGACGGCCGCGGCGCCGAAGCCTTGCAGGACGCGGGCCAGAACGAGCGTGGAGAACGAACCCGCGAGCGCGCAGGCCACCGACGAGACGGTGAAGAGCATCAGTCCGCCGATGTAAATTCGGCGGTAGCCGATTCGGTCGCCCAGCGCCGAGAAGGTGAGCAGCGAGACCATGATGGCGAGCTGGTAGGCGTTGACGATCCAGATCGAATCGGCCGACGAGATCCCCAGTTCGCCGGAGATGGTCGGCAGCGCGATGTTGGCGATGGCCCCGTCGAGCACCGAGAGACCGACGCCGAACGCGACGGCGGCGATGGCCCCCAGACGGCGCGGCATGGGCAGGCCGTCCCATGCGGATGTGTTGTGCGTAACTTCTTCTTTCATAGCATTTCAGATCGTGCGGCGGCCGAGCGGCTCTTTCCGTCCGTCATACGTCGGTTTCGGCGCGCCGGTCGCTTCGAGACGGACCTGTTTCGGAGCTTATTCGGACCGTCGGGAGCATCTGTTTTGCCGTGCGGCCGCTCGCAGCCTCCGTCTCGGGGCGGGAGGTCCCTCCCCTCCCGGGCGAACCGGCAATGCGTACGAACGCAACCGTCTCCGCTTGCGGAACGCGATTGCTGAGAGACGGACCAGCCGGCGCCGGCGGCCGGGAGTTTTCCGGACGGTGCGGGCGTCGGTCTTTCGCACCCCGCATCGCACTTTCCCGGCCCGCAGCTTGCGGAGGTACGCCTCCGCACGGGCTCGTGAAAGGATACGTTTCACCGCGCGGACAGCTGCAGCGGAGACGGATTCGGAAAGGTCCGCAGCCGGCAGAACGGAGACGGCCCGCAGCGGATGCCCGAAGATTCCGTATCATGATGTCTCGCAACGATCGCCGGTTTTGCTGCCGACTGCGGTCGTTTACCATTCCGACCCCTGCCGGCCGGGGGCTTGCTTCTGCATGAGCCCCCCCCGGTCGCCCGTTGCCGGATACGCTCCCTTCGTTCGGCCCCGCTCCTTGGGAAACCGGCGGGGACGGCTCCGGAACATGCGGACGGCGACAGGGCTCCGAATGCTGCTGGCGGACGAAATCAATGCGGCGTATTTTCAGGTGCGGTTCACCCGCACCCCGCCTGTTTCGGCATACCCCGCGCGATTCATCGCCGGCAGCCCGCACGGCCCGTGTTTCGTGCGGAACATCGTCCGTCTCGTGCGGCGGCGAACCGTCGGCATCGCCGGCGATGCCCTCCCCTCTCCAAAAAAACGGGCCGTCGGAGCGACCGCAGCACGGCAGATGCAGCCTACGCCCCTGCTGTTTCGGAACAGCCGCGCATGAGGCCGCGACCTGCATTCCTCCGGGCAGCATGTCCTCCGGTCCGCCGCGGGCGGATGCGTCCGCGGCCGAAATGCCGGATCGCCGGCCCGCATCCCGGCGTTCGGCGCCGCCGTCTTATTCCGCCTTTTCCATCTTGTAGAGTTTGTCGCCGCGCCGGATCAGGCCGGGCGTGCGGACGGCGCACAGCTCGCCCTGCACGGCCCGGGCGGCCGGATGTCCGTCCTCGCCCGCGTGCAGCGCTTCGACCCGCTGCTCGGCGACGCCCGTAGTGGGCCCCGTGAAGAAAACCTCGTCGCCCACGGCCAGCGGAGCCGCCTCGACGAGCACCTCCGCCACCGAGAGTTTCTTGTAGAAGTTGACGACCTTGCCGACATAGACCTTGCGCCGTGTGGCCGACGAGCCGTAGCGGGCGCTGTGTTCGACGGTAGGGCGTCCGGCATAGTAGCCCTCCCAGAATCCGCGGTTGAAGACCGTCGCCAGCTCCTGCTTGAGAGCGGCGGCGTATGCGGGCGTATAGGTGCCGGCTTCGAGGGCCCGCAGCGCCTTGTCGTAGCATGCGACCGTCCGCTTCACGTATTCCGCGCCGCGCGCACGTCCTTCGATCTTCAGCACGCTCACCCCCGCATCGAGGAAGCGGTCGAGGAAATCGACCGTACAGAGGTCCTTGGGCGAGAGCACGTACTGTCCGTCGATGTCGAGCGCCGCGCCCGTCTCCTTGTCCGCGACGGTGTACCTGCGGCGGCAGAGCTGGCGGCACGAACCGCGGTTGGCCGAGCAGCCCGTCTCATGGAGCGAGAGGTAGCACTTGCCCGAGATGGACATGCAGAGCGCTCCGTGGGCGAACATCTCGATCTTCACCCGTTCGCCCTTCGGGCCGCGGATGTCCTCTTCGTCGATCGCGCGGCGGATGCGGGCGATCTGATCGAGCGACAGCTCGCGCGCAAGCACCGCCACATCGGCCCACTGCGCGTAGAATTTCAGAGCCTCGACGTTCGAAATGTTGCATTGGGTCGATATGTGGACCTCCACTCCCGCGCGGCGGGCGCAGAGGATCGCCGCCATGTCCGAGGCGATCACCGCGTCGATCCCCTCGGCGCGTGCGCGGCGGACGGTGTCGCGGAGCGTATCCATCTCGTCGTCGTAGACGATCGTGTTGACCGTCAGATAGGTCTTCACGCCGCGGGCGCGGGCCGTGCGGACGATCGCGGCGAGGTCGTCCGGCGTGAAGTTGGCGGCCGAGCGGGCCCGCATGTTGAGCGCTCCGATGCCGAAATAGACGGCGTCGGCGCCCGCGTCGATCGCGGCCGCGAGGGCTTCGTAGCTCCCCACGGGAGCCATGATCTCTATGTCGCTGCGTTTCATATCGCGTCGGTTCATTCCGTGTGCTCCGCCTCTCCGGCCCGATCGCGGCGGTTACCGCCGCCCGACCGGAGAGGCGCCGCGGGAGACTTATTTCGTCCGGCCCATCAGTCCCGCGGCGTATTCGCGCATCCGCTCCGTGCGTCGGCGCTCGACGTCCAGCGTATCCAGAAGTCCCAGCGCCCGTTCGAACTTGAGGGATATTTGCTGTTCGACGAGGCGCGGGATGTCGTATTTGTCGTACACGGCCTTCACGGCCGCGATCTTCTGTGCATCGCTCAGCGCCGGGTCCTTGTAGGCCGAGCGCAGGATGTCGCGGTCCTCCTCCGTCGCGCGGCTCATGGCCGTGATCGTCAGGTAGCTCTTCTTGCCTTCGAGGATATCGCCTCCGATGGGCTTGCCCAGCCGTTCGTCTCCGTAGCTGTCCAGCAGATCGTCCTGCAGCTGGAACGCCAGCCCCAGCTCCACGGCGAACCGCCGGAGCGTGCGGCAGTCGGCGCCGCCCGCGCCGCCGAGGATCGCACCGATCGTAACGGCGCCGCCCAGAAGCACCGAGGTCTTCAGTTCGATCATGCGCATGTACTCCACCACCGTAACCTTTTGCCGCTCCTCGAAGTCCATGTCGTACTGCTGCCCTTCGCACACGCCGATGGCCATGTCGTTGAAAGTCGAGAGTATGCGGGGAAGCACGGGCGCCGGGACCTCCGCGAGCAGCCGGTAGGCGCAGATGAGCATCGCGTCGCCCGAGAGGATCGCCACGTTGCGGCCCCACTTGGCATGCACGGAGGGTTTGCCGCGGCGCAGCGCGGCATTGTCCATGATGTCGTCGTGCAGCAGCGTGAAGTTGTGGAACACCTCGACGGCCGCAGCCGCGGGCATGGCCGGCGCCGTGTCGTCGGTGAAGATGCCGCAGGCGAGCATCAGCAGCATGGGCCGCAGGCGTTTGCCGCCGCCTGCGAGCGAGTAGCCGATCGGCGCATAGAGCCGCTCGGGTTCGGAGGGCAGTTCCCGCTGGGCCAGATAGTTCTCGATCGACGAGAGCAGACGTTCGTTGTCTAACATACGGTCAAGTGTCTTATTTATGCGGTTTAACGGTCCCAAAATTACGGAAAAACTTTGTAGGATGCGAATTTATCCCTAACTTTACCGAAAGATTTTTAACCAAACCAAGAATCCTGTCTATGAAAAAACTCGCAATCGGTGTAGATATCGGAGGTATCAACACGGCTTTCGGCGTGGTCGACGAGAACGGCGATCTATATGCCGAATCGGTCATTTCAACCAAGAAATACCCGAATTTCGAGGATTATACCGACTATGTGAAGGACCTGTGCGTGGCGATGCATGCCATGGCCGACAGCCTCTCGTTCGAATACGAGCTGGTGGGCATCGGCATCGGCGCTCCGAACGCCAACTACCATAAGGGGACGATCGAAGCTCCGGTCAACCTGTGGCGCTTCTCGCCCAAGGAGAGCAACCCCGACGACAGCCGTCGGATCTTTCCGCTGGCGAAGGACATCGGCGAATGCTTCCCGGGCGTGAAGATCCTGATGACCAACGACGCCAATGCCGCCACGATCGGAGAGATGGTCTTCGGCAACGCCAAGGGCATGAAGGACTTCATCATGATTACGCTCGGGACGGGTCTCGGCTCGGGTTTCGTCGCCAACGGCGAAATGATCTACGGCAACGACGGCTTCGCAGGCGAACTGGGCCATGTGATCGTCGAGCGGGGCGGCCGCCAGTGCGGCTGCGGCCGCTACGGCTGTCTGGAGACCTATGTCTCGGCGACGGGCATCAAGCGCACCGTATTCGAGCTCATGTCCAAGATGAACATCCCGAGCAAGATGCGCGAGACGGCTTTCGAGGATTTCGATGCGTCGATGATCTCCGCGGCCGCCAAGCAGGGCGATCCCATCGCCGCGGAGGCATTCCGCTATACGGGCGAGATGCTCGGCCGTGCGCTCGCGGACGTGGTTACGATCACCTCTCCCGAAGCGGTTTTTCTCTTCGGCGGACTCGCAAAAGCGGGAAAACTGCTTTTCGATCCTACGCAATGGTACATGGAGGAGAACATGATGGCCGTATTCAAGAATAAAGTGAAGCTGCTCCCCAGCGGCATTCAGGGCAAGAACGCCGCGATTCTCGGCTCCTCGGCGCTCATCTGGCAGAATTTGGGAAAATAGCGCGGCGCATGCGCTCCGGTCCCGAGCGTGCGGATGCCGCGGGGTGAGCGGCGAAAGAGGCTGTCCGACAAGTCGCGGACAGCCTCTTTTCATTCATTCCGTTTTCAGGGAGCGCAATTTACGGGCAGATGTTTCGGGGGGGGCCGGGGCGTACACGGCCTTCTTTCATCCGCCTCGTTCACGAAGCGGATTGTCGGATGGGCACTCCGGATGAGGCTGACGTGCGGAGATCGCTTTTCATGCTCCCCATGTTCAGGGTGTGCGTATTTTCGGGCAGGTTTTCCGGGGGGGGGGCGAGGAGCGGTCTTTTGCTATGGGTTCCGTCCCGTTTTGCAGCAACGGCCGCTCCGCAGCGCCAGCGGCAACCGTCGCATCGGGCGAGGCGCGTACTCCGCCGCATGGGGGCAAGAACGACAGACACAAAAGAAGGGGCTGTCTAACACGTTGTAGACGCCCCTTTTTCATTCGCACCGCTTTTCGGGAACTTTTCCGAATACGCAATTTTCGGAGGGTCAAAAAAACTTGTTAGACAGCCCCCCCCTTTATTCGTACTGTTCCGGAAGTCTTCCCGAACGGGCGGTTCACGAAAGGTCGAAAAAATCGTCAGACAAGACCCTCTCTGCATTGGACCGGATGCGAAGCGCGAGTCGACGGAACGTTTTTCCTGCCGAACGCCCCCCCCCCGAAGCAGCGTCCGCCGCACGCCGCCCGTCAGCGGAGCACGATCTCGGACGAACCGATCAGGAACCCGTCGCAGAAGAGCTGCACCTCATAGGTGCCGGCCGTGAATCCCGTGTTGTTGTAGAAGATGCCTACGGGCAGATCTTGGTTCTGATAGTCGACGTCGCGCGAAGCCGAGTAGGTCAGCCGCTCGCCCTCGTAGGAGAAGGTCGCCTGATCGCTCGTGGCGAGCACATAGCCGTCGGGCGAGGTGATGCGGACGTAGATGGTCCGGTTGCCCGGGGTCGCCAGTTCGTTGGCCGTCAGCACGAAGTCGGTCCTCAGACGCGCGGCGTTCTTCACGCGCGTAACCTCCTTGCTCTTTTCGTTGAGCGGCACGAGACGGATGTCGCGGGCTTTGATGACCGAACCCGCACGCACCTTGTTGTCCAGCTCGGCGGCCTTCTCTTCGGCCATTTCGGCACGCATCTGGGCCGAAGAGATCTCCTTGCGGTAGGAGATGTTCTCGGTGATGAGTTTCTTGTTGAGCGTATTGAGCGAGTCGATCTGGCGGACATAGCCTTCGGCGATCGAACGCAGCAGTTTCACCTGACTCTGATATTCGCGGATTTTCGAGAGATTCCAGTTCCGCTCCTTCTTCAGGCGGTCCATGAGCGAATCGGCCCGCTGGCGTTCGAGGTGGAGGCTGGCGGTGATCGTGTCGTTGCTGATGCGCAGGTTGTCGTACTCGTCCATCACGCGGCCCAGATCGCTCTGGATCGAGTCGCGGTCGGCGCGCAACAGCTCGTTGTCGATCTTCTGCTGGCGGTGGATGCTGTAATAGAGTGCCGAAAGCGCCACGAGGATCACCGAGAGGATGATGATGACGATGCGATAGCCCCGCATCGCCTTGTCGGGATCGGGCCGCCGGCCGTAATCGTCCTCCCCGTACTCTTCGGGAGCGTATCCTTTGCTGTTCTCTTCCATGGCGTGAGCTTGTTTTTCTGCAAATATAGGAAAATTTATTTAATCAGGCTCGTTACGGGATATTTCAGCCCTTTGTAGCCCGAAATGTACGCCTGCACGCTTCCCACGCGCACGGGCGACTCCAGATAGAGCGGGATTTTGTTTTCGTCGTCCGAAATCCAGATCGTGAACTCGGTGCCGTCGGTGAACGAGAAGTTCTCCGAGGTGCCGAGCTGACAGGCGAAACGCAGGGTACGGTATTTTCCCATATTGCGTATTTTCTTCGTCTCGCGGCCTTCGAAGCGGTATTTGATGTCGCGCACGGTGTCTTGCAGGACCATCTGCAACGTCCTCACTTCGCCCGGAGTGAAGCTGTCGGGGTCGGCGCTGCGCATCCGGAAAAAGAGCGAGATGGCGTCGAGGCTCTCGTCGTCGAGAGGTATGCGCTTGGCCTGCGGCGGGTTCTTGCGGCTCTGCCAGCGGGTCGCGGCCACGTAGTTGTCCCAATCGTAGTCGTAGTGGCTCCAGAAGGTGTAGCTTCCCTCTTTCAGATCGCCTTCGAAACGCACGGGGCGCAGCGTGGCGGTGTCCGCACGCACGATGTAGCGGTCGTCCAGATCGAAAAACCAGCGGTAGGTGGGCAGCGTGCGGCCGTGGGCATCGACCGTGTAGACCGGCCGGCCGTTGTAGTCCTCCTGCGAGGTGGAGACCACCACGGCGCCCACCTCCGTATTGGGGAAGAGCTTGGCCTTGTAGCTCACGCGGTATTCGAGCACTTCGCCCGGGTGGTAGAACTGGGCGGCCGCCGCATAGGCCGCGAGGAGCGGTATCAGGGTAGATAAAAGTCGTTTCATATTCCGGTCGTTCTGTATTTCTAACGTGTCGTGTGCATCCGATATTACGAAATCATCGAAAAATCGATCTCGTCGCGGCGCGAATAGCGGCGGCGGAGTTCGCGCAGTCCCGCGTGTTCCGGTGCGGCGAGGGCGGGGTCCGCTCCGAGCAGAGCGGCGGCGGCTTCGCGCGTCAGGGTGAGGATTTGCACGTCGAGCGTAGGGTTTGCGATCTTCAAATCGAATGCCATGCCGCTCTGCTGCGTCCCGTTGATGTCGCCCGCGCCCCGCAGCTTGAGGTCGAGCTCGGCGAGGCGGAAGCCGTCGTTGGTCTCGCACATCGCTTCGAGCCGCGCGCGCGACTCCTTCGAGAGTTTCTCGCCCGACATGAGGATGCAGTAGGACTGCTCGCCTCCGCGGCCCACGCGGCCCCGCAGCTGGTGGAGCTGCGAGAGGCCGAAGCGCTCGGCCGATTCGATCACCATCACCGTGGCGTTCGGGACGTCCACCCCCACCTCGATCACCGAAGTCGCCACGAGAATCTGCGCCTCGCCGCTTTTGAACTGCCTCATCGACTCCTCCTTGTCGGCGGGTTTCATCCGGCCGTGGCAGACCGCCGTAACGTACTGCGGCAGCGGAAAGTCGCGCGAGATGGCCTCGTAGCCGTCGGTGAGGTCCTTGTAGTCCGTCGCCTCCGACTCCTCGATCAGAGGGTAGACGACGTAGACCTGCCGGCCCTTGGCGATCTGCTGCCGCATGAAGCCGAACAGCCTCAGACGCGCCGCGTCGGTGTAATGCACCGTCCGGATCGGCCGGCGTCCCGGGGGCAGCTCGTCGATCACCGAGACGTCCAGATCGCCGTAGAGCGTCATCGCCAGCGTGCGGGGAATGGGCGTGGCCGTCATCACGAGGATGTGGGGCGGCTGCTCGTTCTTGGTCCAGAGCCTCGCCCGCTGCTCCACGCCGAAGCGGTGCTGTTCGTCGATCACCACGAAACCGAGGTTCGAGAACCGCACGCAGTCTTCGATCAGCGCGTGGGTGCCGATCAGAATATCCACCGAGCCGTCGGCGATGCCCGCGAGCGCCGCCCTGCGTTCGCGGGCGTTCGAGGCGCCCGTGAGCACGGCGACCCGCACCGGCATGCCTTCGAGCATCCGGCCGATCGTGGCGAAGTGCTGGCGCGCGAGGATTTCGGTCGGCGCCATCATGCAGGCCTGATAGCCGTTGTCCACGGCCAGCAGCATCGACATCAGCGCCACGAGGGTCTTGCCGCTGCCCACGTCGCCCTGCAACAGGCGGTTCATCTGGAAGCCCGTTACGGTATCCTGCCGGATCTCTTTGATGACCCGTTTCTGCGCTCCGGTGAGGGGGAAAGGGAGCTTTTCGTTGTAGAACGTGTTGAACACGCCTCCGACCTTCGGGAAGAGGAAGCCGTTGTTTTTGGCCAGACGCGCCGCACGGCGCGTCTGGATGTTGAGCTGAATGCCCAGCAGTTCGTCGAATTTCAGGCGGTACTGCGCCTGCCGCAGCAGCTCGGGCGACTGCGGGAAGTGGATGTTGTAGAGGGCGTCGCGCAGCGTGAGCAGCCCGTACTGCGCCCGCAAGGCGTCGGGCAGCGGCTCCGCGATGCGGCCGGCGGCCAGCGCCCACGTATTGCAGACGATCTGGTACAAGCCCTTGGCGCCGAGTACGCTCGACAGCCGTTCGGTCGAAGAGTAGATGCCCTGCATGCCGCTTTCGGCCTTGCGGCTGAGGGCCTGTTCCATGGTCTCGATCTCCGGATGTACGAACGAGAGTTCGTTGCGGTAGAACGACGGGCGGCCGAAGACGAGGTATTCGCGCCCCACTTCGATCCGTTTCTCGATCCACTTGATCCCTTGGAACCAGACCAGCTCGGCCGACCCCGTGGGGTCGGAGACGAAGACCGAGAGGCGCCGTTTGCGCCCCTCGCCGGCATAGGCCCTCCCCGTAACGCGGGCGCGCAGCTGCACGAGCGTCGGCGCCGTGTCGTCGATCTCCGAGATGCGGTAGATCTTCGTGCGGTCGACGTACCGGAAGGGATAGTGGCCGAGCATGTCGCCCAACGTGCGGATGCCGAGCTCCTTTTCGAGGAGCCGGGCCCGCATTTCGCCTACGCCGCTCACGAACTTGATGTCGCTGTCCAGATAACGGTCCATGCCGCAAAGATAATGATTTCGCGCGATCCGCATGCGGGTTTACGGAGGAAACCGCCGAATAATTCACCCGTTTCTACCGGCCGTCGGCCTCCCTTCCGGCGACTGAGACAGACCGGGAGCCGACACCGCCCGCCCGAGAGGTGCGTCCGGTGTCGGCGCTCATCCTCCCGGCGCAGCGTCCGACGCCCGGATCGCCCCCTCCCGCACACACCCGACCGGCCGCGGTGTCTTCCCCGTCCCAAGCAACGGCTGAGGGCTCGGAAGAACGTCCGTAACGGAGTGCGCAGCTCGCGGAGGCACCCGCTCGCTTCCCGAACGGCGGTGCCGGCGGAATTTCACGACGTCTGGTCGTCCGGCTCTTTTTCGAGCTCGGCATCGACCGTCAGCGAGTATTCGCCCCGATACCAGCCGCCGTCGCCTTTGCCGGTCTGTACGGCTTTTTGCCAATCGATTCCGACGGCCCGGCGCACGAAGCGTCCGCCGTTCGCCTCCCCGTCCGTATCGGAGAAGCGGAGCGAGTCCGCGGACCAGTGATCCCGCCCCGTGAGCAGATACGCCCCCTCGGCGTCCGTGCGGATGCCGTCGTGGCCGGGGGAGCGTTCGACGAGGATGTTCGGAACGGGGTTGCCCGCCGTGTCGGTTACGCGGCCGCCGATCCTGTACGTCGAATAGGGGCATCCGTATGCATCGGGGCTTTCTTTGTCGCAGCCGGGAAGCCCCAGCAGCGAGAGCAGCAGCAGAACGATTCGGTTTTTCATAGGTCGGATTATTTTACGATTCGCGCGTAATGGCAGAGTTTGAGGTGTTCGTTCTCGTCGTAGAGATGCATCCCGTTGCCGCGGCAATAGCGGAACACGGCGCAGTCGGCGCACTGCTCCTTGCGGGTCCACGAGCGGTCCCGGAACTTCTCGAAGCGGTGCTGCCAGACGTCCCAGAAGTCGTCGCGGTAGATGTTGCCCTGATCGAAGTTGGCGCGGATCGAAGTGCAGCCCGAGATGGCCCCGTCGATGCGGATCGAAGCGGTCGAGACGCCGGCGGCGCAGTGATAGGGCGTGTCGCGCACCTCGCCTTCGTAGCCGCCGAGAAACCCTTCGCAGCCGTAGGAGGCACGGATGCGGCCCTCGCGGCGGGTGTCGCGGATGAAGTCGAGCAGGGCGGTGAATTCGTCGGCCGAGAGTTGCAGTTCGGGGTCGGAGGCCGCCCGCCCCGAGGGGAAGACGGTGAACAACCGCCACTGTCGGACGCCGAGCGAATGGAGATACTCCTTGAATTCGGCCAGACGCGGCAGCGAGCGGCGCGTTACGCACGTAACCACGTCCCATGCGAGCGACCCGTCGCGGGCGATCAGACGCACGGCTTCCGAGGCCCGTTCGAAACTCTCGGGGTGGCCGCGGATGTAGCGGTGGTCGTCGGCGAACCCGTCGAGCGAGACGGTGATCGCATGGAGCCCCGAGCGCAGCAGCGCATCGAAGCGCCGGGCGTCGAGCGCCATGCCGTTCGTAACCATGCCCCACGGATATTCGCGCCGGTAGAGCTCGCGTCCGATCCGTTCGAGGTCGCGGCGCACGAGCACCTCGCCGCCCGAGAGGATGACGAGCACCTCGTGCGTGTCGACATGGGGCGTGATCTGCGTATCGAGCACACGGAAGAAGTCCGCGGCGGGCATATCCGCCGCAGCGGCCTCCGAGCGGCAGTCGCTTCCGCAGTGCCGGCAGGCGAGGTTGCAGCGCAGCGTGCATTCCCAGAAGAGCGTACGCAGTTCGTGGCGGGCGATGCGGTCGTCCTCGAAACGTCTGTACAGCTCCAGTCCGATTCGCCGGCGGAGTCCGATTTTGCGCGTCATGATTATTCCTTTTTTTCCAGTACGACGGGTGCGGCCTCTTTCGCATACTCGGATACCCATCCGTTCTGTGCGGTCCGGTCGGCGGAGGTGATTTCGACGTCGACATCGCGAGGTGCGAATTCGCCGCCGTTCGCAGGTCCGTCCGTATCCTCCGCGCGGTAGACTACGTGGAAGGGAATCCGGTCGAAACAGTCGTCGCGGATGGCGTAGGCTCCCGTTTCGTCGGTATAAACCGCTTCGGGTTCATAAAACGGTTCGTGAACGTACTCCACGTCGGGGATGAACCATTCGGTGGGGACCTGACGGATCCGATATTCGACGGGCGTGATGCGGATGCCTTCGAGGGGATTGCCCGCAGGATCCGTAACCGTGCCTTTGATCGTGAAACGGGCCGTGGGGACTCCGTATGCGACCGGTATCTCCTTTTCGCCGCAGGCGCCGAAGCCCGTCAGGCCGAGCAGGAAAATCAGGATTTTCGGTTTCATGGCTAGGCTGTTTTCGTTTGTTTTCAAAGTTAAACGGAATTTTCGGGATTTCCAAGTATTTTCGTTTTTTTGGCTTCTTCGCGGGGGCTCCCGCCGGCAAAACGCAAATTTATTTGCTTTTGCCCCCGACTTATTCGTACCTTTGCGGGGGAAAACGGACTTATCCCGTTTCGCAGTCGTTGCGACGAACGCGCATTTTTCTTGGGGGGGGGCGGCCCGCAAAATGGCGGCCCGCCGCCAACCGCCGCGAAAGGCCGCTCGGCGCGCAAAGGCCCGCTCGCATCCTCCGCCGGCTGCGGACGGGGAAACGACGACACGAAACGGGAACGGCCCCGTCAAGGAAAACACAACGGATCTATCTGTTCATGGATTTGACGCAATACAGACGCCGTGCGACCACGGAGGTGCGGATCGGCGGCGTCGTGATCGGCGGCGGCCGGCCCGTGGCCGTGCAGTCGATGACCAACACCGACACCAACGACACGGAGGCCAGCGCGGCGCAGGTCGTGCGCATCGCCCGCGCGGGCGGCCGCATCGTGCGCCTCACGGCGCAGGGACCGCGCGAAGCGGAGAACCTGCGACACATCGCCCGCCGCGTGCGCGAGCTGGGGTGCGACGCGGCGCTCGTGGCCGACATCCACTTCCTGCCGGAGGCGGCGGCCGTGGCGGCGCAGTACGCGGACAAGGTGCGCATCAACCCGGGCAACTACCGCAACGACCGCGGACAGTTCGCGGCGCTCGTGGAGCTGTGCCGCGCCCGCGGCGCGGCGATCCGCATCGGCGTGAACCACGGGTCGCTCTCGAAGCGCGTCTTCGACCGGTGGGGCGACACCCCGCAGGGAATGGTGGTCTCGGCGATGGAGTATTTGCGCGAATGCCGCCGGCTCGGCTTCGATCAGGTCGTGGTCTCGATGAAATCGAGCAACACGCGCGTGATGGTCGCCGCCTACCGCCTGCTCGCGGAGACGATGGAGGCCGAGGGGATGCACTACCCGATCCATCTTGGGGTGACGGAGGCCGGCAACGGACTCGAAGGACGGGTGAAGAGCGCCGTGGGCATCGGGGCGCTGCTGGCCGACGGCATCGGCGACACGATCCGCGTCTCGCTCACCGAAGCTCCCGAAAACGAAATACCCGTGGCGCAACTGCTCGCCGACCACTTCCGCAGCCGCGAAGGCCGCTTCGAAGTGCGCCGTCCGGAGCGTTACTCCCCGACCGAATACCGCCGTCGCAGCACCGTGCAGACCCCGCTCGTCCACCGCGAATTTCCGGCCGGATTCCGCGAGCTGGAAGCCCTGTCGGCCAACCCCACGGCCGAGCTGCGCGCCGCGATCCTCGACCTCGACGACCGCGAGCCGGTGGCCGTGTGCCGCCGCTACGAGGACGCCTCGGCCGAGACGGTCGCCGTGAAGGCGGCGGCCGATCTGGGACTGCTCTTTCTCGATGGACTGGCCGACGGCATCCGCATCGTGGCGCCCCGCCTTGCGGAGGCCGAGATCGAGCGGATCGAGCTGGCGATCCTGCAAGCGGCCCGGGCGCGGATGTCGCGGACCGAGTACATCGCCTGCCCGGGTTGCGGCCGCACGCTCTACGATCTGGAGCGGACGCTGGAGCGGATCGAGGCCCGCACGTCCCATCTGCGGAACCTCCGCATCGGCGTGATGGGCTGCATCGTCAACGGTCCGGGCGAGATGGCCGATGCCGACTACGGATACGTGGGGGCTGCCTCCGGGCGCATTACCCTGTACAAAGGCCGCGAGATCGTCGAGCGCAACATTCCGCAGGAGGAGGCGCTCGACCGCCTCGTGGCGCTCATCAAGGCCAACGGCGATTGGCGGGAGCCGGAGGAAGGACCGGATGCGGTCGCTCCCGCCAAGAGCGAGGACCGCACGGCGGGCGGTTCGGCGGGCGGCGATGTCCCTGCGGCGGCCCCTGCGGCGGAGAGGTCTGCCGCGGGGGTTTGCGATTCGGCGGCCAATTCGGCGGGAGCCGTCGTACCGCTGTCGGCCGGCGGAGCCGTCTCGGGGCGTTCGGTGCCGTCCCGTCCCCCGGCTCCGGCAGAGCGTGGGGCCCGTACTTCGGAAACGGGCGCCGGCCGTTCCGCAGAGGCTCCCGCAAAAGAAACTACAAGCACCGAGGGATGACATGACGATTCTGCCGCTCGCATACCTCGGTTCGGTCGAGTATTTCGCCCGCCTGCTGCGCGGGGACTGCGTGGTCGACTTGGGCGAACATTTCGTGAAACGCTCGGTGCGCAACCGCACCCGCATCCTCGCCTGCGACGGAGCGATGGAACTCACCGTGCATGTCGCACACGCCGACCGGCCGCGCACGCCGATGCGCGACGTGCGGATCGACTACTCGAAGCGCTGGCAGCACCAACATTGGGGCGCGCTGGTCGCCTCTTACAGGGCGTCGCCCTATTTCGAGCACTACGCTCCCCGATTCGAACCTTTCTACCGCACCGGATACGGGTTCCTCGTGGACTACGACTGCGAATTGCTCCGTCTGATGTGCGGCCTCATGGGCGTGCCCGAGCCCCTGTTTTCGGAGCGTTATGTGGAGGCCGCCCCGGACGATCTGGACCTGCGGCCCCGACACGCGCAAGGCCCGGACTTCTCGCCCGAGCCTTACGTGCAGGTTTTCGCCGACCGGTTGCCCTTCGTGCCTAATTTGTCTGCTGCGGACCTCCTCTTCGCAGAGGGACCTGCTGCGGCCGCACTCTTAAGACGCTGCCTGCCCTGATCTCCGCGCTGTCCGCAAGACCGCCCGCCGTGGCCACCACCGTACACGGACCGCTGATCGTTACCGTGTCCGAAAGATATTGGCAGGGAGCCCATTCGCGGACCCTCACCGTGTCGCCGGCGACCGTGAGCACGGGCATCTGCTGGGCGTAGATCCGGAACTGCTGCGGTTCCCCGGCCTGCATCCGGCGCCGTCTGTCGGCGATGCGGAGCGTGGGTTCGCGCCGGTTCCAGAGCGCCTTGTAGAGGTAGAATGCGTCCTTGCGTTCGCGGCGGTCGAGCGTAACGAGCCCCGAGGCGTTGATCCCGTAGGGACGCCGTGCCGACCCGAAGTCGAAGAGGTTGTTGATCCAGACGCCCCAGAAGAGCGAATCGCCGTCCAGATGCTTCGCGTAGCTTTCGTGGAATCGGGTCTGGCGGCTCTCCGGCAGCCAGTTAATGTCCGGCGCCGGATGCGCTTCGGTGCTGCGGTGTCCGGTCATCCCTTCGTTGCCGTAGGCGACGCCCGAACGCAGGCGGCTCCAGTTCTTGCGCATCAGCGCGCTCCACACCTTCACGTCTTCGGGCGATCCCTTGTCCCATCCGACGTTCTGCTGCCAGACGATGAGATCGGTGATGAAGTTGATCTCGCCGTTCCGGTTGCTGCAAGCCACCGTCGGGCGCGAAGGGTCCATGCGGCGGGCTTCGCCGTCGAGCGAGCGGACATAGGCATCGGGATCGTCTCCCCGCGTCCACAGACAGGAGAAGATGCCCCACATCGCCACCGACGGATGGTTGATGTGCTGTGCGATCAGCTCGCACAGCTGGCGGCGTCCGTTCTGCTCGAACCGCGGCGTGGCGTAATAGTCCACGTCGCCCAGAAAGGGCGCGCGCAGAAAAGGCAGTTCGATCCACGCCAGCAGCCCTTCGCTGTCGCACCGGTCGTAGAAGTATTGTCCGTGGGGCATGCCTGCGGAACGCACGGCGTTGGCGCCCAGTTCGCGCACGAAGGCGAGGTCCGCGTCGTAGTCGGCCCGTGTCGGAGCGCCTCCCGAGACGAGGTTGTCGTGGTAGAGCGAGACGCCTTTGACGGCGAATCTGCGCCCGTTGATCCGCAAGCCTCCGTCCGCCGTTACGCGGATGTCGCGGAATCCTGTGCGGATGCTCACCGAGTCGCGGGCGTCGCCCTCCTCCACCCGCACCGTCAGCGTGTAGAGCGCCGGGCTTTCGGGCTCCCACAACACGGGATCGTCCAGTGCGAAGGGGATCGTTACGGGTTTCCCGTCGAGTTTCGCCTTCTGGCTGCGCAGCAGGGCGCGGTAGCCGTCCGGCGCCGTGATTTCGAGCGAAAGGTTGCAGCTTCCCGCCCCCGGTGCCGCGAGGAGCCGGATCTCCGCCTCGGCTTCGACCCGGTCGTCCGTAACCGATTTGGGGCGGATCACGAGGCCGTCGGCACCGTAATAGTCCGGCGTTACGGCGGTCCGGTCGGTCAGGATCAGTTCCGCTTCGCGGTAGAGGCCGCCGTAGAGGTTGTGGTCGGACGAAGTGGGAAGCACGTCGTTCTGCCACGTGTTGCTCACGTCGACGCGCAGGTCGTTCGCCGCGCCGCAGCGGACTTTGTCCGTGATTTCGAAGACGAAAGCCGTGGCTCCGCCGCGGTGCTCGCCCGCATGGCGGCCGTTGACGAAGAGATCGGCGACGCTCTGCGCCCCGTAGAACTTCAGGAAGAGCCGTTTGCCCTTCCACTCCGCGGGAATGAAGATTTCGTTCAGGTAGGTTCCCGTCGTCCGAAGGAAAACTCCGCTTCCCGTGATGTCGGTGTCCCACGTGTGAGGCAGCGAGACGATGCGGGCGTTGTCGCTGCTGTTCTCGTGCCTGAAGAAGAAACGCCAACCCTCGTTGAGGGGGTAGACGGTGCGCCCCGACGCCGAGAGAGCGGCCAGCAGCAGCGTTAGAGTTGCGATGCAGCGTTTCATGTCGTTCTGTTTTATTCTTCGCAAAGGTACGAAAGAAAGGGCGAAATGCAAGTATCGCGGGCTATACCGCACGTCGCCCCTCCGTCAGTCCGCGGATGCGATGCGACGAACGGTCCGGACGATGCGTATTTCATATGATACGCATAATGCGGATTTATATAAAAATATTTGCATTGCAAAATATAATGCGTATTTTCGACACAACGATGAGCTACGAAGAGGAAATCGCACACATCTCTGCACGAATCAGAGAGTTGCGAAAGGAGAGAGGGATGACGGTGCAGGAGTTGGCCTACCGTTGCGATATTGAGAGATCGAATCTGAGCCGGATCGAGAGCGGCCGTGCGAACGTAACGCTGAAAACACTGTGCGCCATTTGCGGCGCACTCGGCATCAGCCTCAAAGAGGTGGTCTGACCGGGCAGAAGCCCCGGAACCTTCCTTCGTTATGATATCTGTCGGTTCCGAACGGGCGGGGCGGGAGGTTCGTCCCGCGCCCGATCTTTCGTGTCCGTGCCGCTCCGCGGAAGCACGGCTCGCCCCGTTCGGCAGGTTCGTGCTCGGCAGCAGGATGCGTCCTGCCCGACATGACTGTGCGCGGCGGTGCGTTCCTCTCGGCCGGCAGGCTTATGTCTGAGGCATCGGCGGCTGCGGGGAGGGGCGCGGCGGTGCGTTCGCCGCCCCTCCCTCCGGCCGCATCCGCCCATGCGCATAAATGCTTCGGTTTTTGCTTTTGCCTGTGTTTTATACTATCTTTGCGTCCGTGAACGCCGGCCCGCAGAGACGGCGCATCCGCACGGCCGGACCCGATCCGCCGCGGTGCGCAGCCGGTCTGCCTCCGGCCCGGACAGATAGCCGATGAATACGATCGACCTCGTGGTGTACCTTGTGCTGGCACTGGCCCTCTTCGAAGGCTGGCGCCGCGGTGCGATCCTGCAAATCTGCTCGCTCGCGGGACTCGTCGCCGGCATCTGGCTCGCGGCCCGCTACGGCGCCGCGGTCGGAACGTGGCTCGGCATCGACCCTGCGGCCTCCGCGGCCGGAGGTTTCGCCGCGGTGCTGGTCGCCACCGTGATCGCCGTGGCGGTGCTGGCCCGTCTTCTGCGCAGGCTGTTCCGTTTCGCCGGCTTCGGCATTCCGGATATTCTGCTCGGCATCGCCGTCGCGGTGTTGAAATACCTGTTGCTGCTGAGCGTGGCGTTCGCGGCGCTGGAGAGCCTGAACGCCGATTACGGCCTCGTGAACCGCGAGACGGTCGTGAGCTCGCGCTGGTTCGGCCCCGTGCGGGGCCTCTCGGACCGGCTCCTCCCCTTTCTCGACTGGGTGGGAGACCGAATTCCTGCGTAAGTGAGAATGACTATGGAAAGGCTTTTTACGGGAACCGTGGTCCGTGCGACGGGCAGCTGGTACGAGGTGCATACCGACGAAGGGAACGTGCGCTGCCGTATCCGCGGCAGACTGCGTCTTCGGGGCGTCCGCTCGACCAATCCCGTGGTCGTGGGCGACGCCGTGCGCTGCGAGGCGGCGGCGGACGGTTCGTGCGTCATCGCCGAGGTGCTGCCCCGCCGCAATTACGTGATCCGCCGCGCTTCGAACCTCTCGAAGGAGTCGCACATCATCGCCTCGAACCTCGATCAAGCCCTGCTGCTCGTAACGCTCGCCGAGCCGCAGACCGCTCCCGAGTTCGTCGACCGGTTTCTCGTAACGTGCGAAGCCTACAAGGTGCCCGCGACGATCCTCCTGTCGAAGAGCGACCTCCAGCAGCGCGAGGCGCTCGCCCGGTTCCGCGCGGTGTACGAAGGCGCGGGCTACCGCGTGCTGGAGGTCTCGGCACGCGAAGGGACGGGGCTGGAGGCCGTCGGAGCGTTGCTGGCGGGCCGCACGACCCTCGTGGCGGGCAATTCGGGCGTGGGCAAATCGACGCTGGTGAAGGCCGTCGACCCTGCGCTCGACATCCGCACGGGTGAAATTTCCGGCAGCCACCACAAGGGCCGCCACACCACTACCTTCTCGACGATGTACCCCCTCGCCGGCGGCGGCTGGATCATCGACACTCCGGGCATCAAGGGATTCGGACTGATCGACATCGACGACGCCGAGCTGTGGCACTACTTCCCCGAAATGATGCGCCATGCCCCGGGCTGCCGCTTCTACAACTGCACCCACACCCACGAACCCGGCTGTGCGGTCGCCGAGGCCGTGGAGCGGGGCGAAATCGCCCGGGCGCGCTACGAAAGCTACCTGAAAATCCGGTCCGAAGATGAAAAATACCGAAAGTAATTCCTCCGTGCGAACTGCGGAGCGGATCGCCGCACTCGCGGAGTTCATGACGCCGGAGCGGTTCGCCACCCTCCGCCGCACGGCCGCCATGCGGAGCCGCTATATGACCGTGCTGGCCGAGAACACGTTCCATCCCCAGAACGCCGCCGCGCTGATCCGCCACTGCGAGGCGTTCGGCGTGCAGGAGATGCACACCGTCGAGACGCTCTGCCGCTTCGCGCCCAACGCCGCCGTCGTGCGCGGCACCGACCGGTGGGTCGACATTCGCAAACACCCCTCGACGGCCGCGGCGCTCGCAGCGCTCCGCGGCGCAGGCTACCGCATCGTGGCGACCACGCCCCACCGGGAATCCTGTACGCCCGAGACGTTCGACGTGGCGCGCGGACCTTTCGCACTCGTCTTCGGGACCGAACACGCCGGCATTTCGGACGAGGTGTTCGCCGCGGCGGACGAATACCTGCGCATCCCCATGTGCGGCATGGTCGAGAGCCTCAACGTCTCGGCCTCGGCCGCGATCCTCATCTACATGCTCTCCGAGCGGATGCGGCAGACGGTCGGCGGGTGGCGGCTGACCGACGCGGAGCAGTCCGAAGTGCTGCTGCGGTGGATGCGCCGCTCGGTGAACGATTCGGAGCGGATCCTCGACCGGCTGGAGTTGTAGCGCGGCTTCTTTGGCGGCAGGACGGGCGCGAAGTCTCCCGGCGGGTGCAGTCCGCCGCGTTGGAGCGGCGGCGAACCGACGGCACTGCGGGGGCGGTGCCGGGCTCAGACGGGAAAGGCGAATTGCCTTTCGGTAACTTCGGGTACCGAAGGGACAAAACAGAACGGGAATTTCGATGTGTTTTTCGGCACCTCGAAGCCCGCAACCTGCGCCCCTGCAAACGAATACTCGATTATAGATTACAACGATGGAACATCCCATTCTCCGCAAGCAATTTCTGGCCCATGTCGGCCAGACCTCGCCCTCGCCGCTGATGATCGAGGTGGCGCGGGCCGAAGGTTCGTTTTTCTACACGCCCGAAGGCAAACGCTACTACGATCTGGTGGCGGGTGTCTCGGTGAGCAACGTCGGACACTGCAATCCGTGCGTCGTGCGCGCCGTGCAGGAGCAGGCCGCGCGCTACATGCACGTGATGGTCTACGGCGAGCTGGTCGAGCGCCCGCAGGTGGCCTATGCCGCGCGGATCGCGGAACTGCTGCCCGATCCGCTGTCGAGCGTCTACTTCGTCAACTCGGGCGCCGAGGCGGTCGAGGGGGCGCTCAAGCTGGCCAAACGCTTCACGGGCCGCACCGAGCTCATCTCGATGTGCCGCGCCTACCACGGCTCGACGCACGGGGCCATGAGCATGATGGGCACGCCCGAGGGCGAGGAGTGGAAGGCGGCATTCAGGCCGCTGCTGCCCGACGTGCAGTCGATCGAATTCAACGACTTCGCGGCGCTGGAGCGGATCACCGAACGCACGGCCTGCGTGCTGGCCGAGCCCGTGCAGGGCGAGGCGGGCGTGCGTACGCCTGCCGAGGGTTATCTGGCGGCGCTCCGCCGCCGCTGCGACGAGGTGGGGGCCCTGCTGATCTTCGACGAAATCCAGACCGGCATGGGCCGCACGGGCGCGCTGTTCGCCATGCTCCGCTACGGCACGACGCCCGACATCGTCTGTCTGGCCAAAGCCTTCGGCGGCGGCATGCCGCTCGGGGCGTTCGTCTCGTCGAAACGGATCATGGATGCCTTGCAGACCGCCCCCGTGCTGGGGCACATCACCACCTTCGGGGGGCATCCGGTCTGCTGCGCGGCGGGTCTCGCGGCGCTCGACTATCTGCTCGGCCACCGGGTCGTGGAGCAGGTCGAGGCGAAAGGGGCGCTCTACGAATCGTCGCTCGGCGACCACCCCGCCGTGCGCGAAATCCGCCGCAGCGGCCTGCTCATGGCCGTCGAGTTAGGATCGCCGGAGAAACTGTTCCGCACGATGGAGCTCTTCGCCGAAGAGGGGATTCTGAGCGACTGGTTCCTCTATTGCGACACGGCGTTCCGCATTTCGCCGCCCCTCACGATTTCGGAGGACGAAGTGCGCGACAGCGCCCGCATCGTCCGCGCGTGCCTCGACCGGCTGTGAACGGACTTTCCGCATGGCCCGATCGTAAAGCGCTGTTTCCCGCGGCGTGCGCTGCGGCGGCGGATGCGTTCGGAGCGATAACCCCGCAAAATCGGAATCGCGGCCGGTTTATTCGCTTCGGTATTTCCCGGTCAAAGCCGATCGCTCCCGGCTCTGCGACCACATCGTCTTCGCCTCCGGACGCTTGCGTCGGCCTTCGTCGCGCGGATCCGCGATTTGGGACAGTTTTGCGTAAACGGCCGTTTTTCGGCTGCGGCCGCCGGACGGTTGCCCGCGGCCGTTCGGCACCTTATCGTTCCGAATCATGGAAAAACGTCCCGAGCGGCGATCGGGGCTGTCTAACAAGTTTTTTACTCTCTGAGAATTGCGTATTGGGAAAAGTTCCCGAATAGCGGTACGAATAAAAAAGGGACGTCTAAAACGTATTGGACAACCTCCTTCGGGAAATCTTTCGCGATGCCTGCCGCACAATAAAAAACGGGAGAGCCATCCCTATCGCTGTCAGGCGCCCTCCCGCCGCAGCCCGCAGGATGCGACGCATCCCGCGAAACCGCGTATGTCCGATTCGGGCCCGCCGCCGCGCACGAAAAAAAGGCGCGGACGAAATCCTACGATTCGTATCGAGGTCCTGAGAAACCCACACAGAAAACCATAGAATCCGCCCGCGCTGTAAAACGACACGGGCATCGACTTTGGCTTTTCTGTGTCTTGAAATTTCTCAGGTTTCGATACAAAGAAAAAGCGAATGCCTAAATCAAAAGATATGTAAAGAACGTCCGGCGTTTGTCATCGCACGGGACGAAGATACGCAAAAAAACGGTACGCGATGCGTTTTGCAAACTTTATACGACTTGAAATTGATCGTAATGCACTGTATGATATGGATTTATGGCGGCCGTTTTTTATTCCGGCCCTCTTCCCGCCGTGCGGTCGCGGCGGGAGCGGAGGAGCGGTTCCCGGAAAAAGGTCGGAAGAGGGGATGCGCAGCCGGAGGGCGGGCGCATCGGATGCGGCCGGCGGCCGCACGGCGGCGCAGGGGGCGGGACGAATGCGGGACGGGACGAAGAGGCGGGTGCAGCGGAACCGGATGCGGGACAGCCGTGTCCGGAATCCGTAATCGGGATAGTTTTATCCGTAATGGAGTTACTTTGTCGCGGGATTCGGTGCGTATCTTTGCACCGTGGAACTTTCCGCGCTTCCGGCTTCCCGCGTCCCTCGCAGCATGCCCCCTGACGGCGGAGCTCAGCCGGCGGCGCGGCGGCAGACCGAAAGGAGCGTTTCGCCGAGCCGGGTGCGAAGACGAACGCAAGACCGGACTTCGCCGAGGCGGGAAATGAAAGAAAACAGAATGCGACCGTTCCGTTCAGGAGGGAGCGACCCGGACCTGCCCGAGGATCGACAAGGCGGAAAACGGCCGGGGAATTTCAACTTAAAGTCATTGTAAAAAAGATGTATCTTGAGAAAATCGACACTCCGCAGGACGTGAAACGACTTGCGGTGCAGCAGCTCGAAACGCTGGCGGACGAGGTCCGCACGGCGCTTCTGCAAAAACTGAGCGCTCACGGCGGCCACATCGGCCCCAATCTGGGCATGGTCGAGGCGACCATCGCCCTGCACTACGTCTTCGATTCGCCGAAGGACAAGATCGTCTTCGACGTGTCGCACCAGAGCTACACCCATAAAATGCTCACGGGCCGCCGTGCGGCGTTCCTCGATCCGGCGGCGTACGACGACGTCTCGGGTTACACCGACCCGCGCGAGAGCGAGCACGACCACTTCACCGTGGGGCACACTTCGACCTCGGTGAGCCTCGCCTGCGGACTGGCCAAGGCCCGCGACCTTCGGGGAGGCCGCGAAAACGTCATCGCCGTGATCGGCGACGGATCGCTCAGCGGCGGCGAGGCCTACGAAGGGCTGAGCAATGCCGCGGAGGCGGGCACGAACCTCATCGTCGTGGTGAACGACAACGAGATGTCGATCGCCGAGAACCACGGCGGCCTCTACGGCAACCTCGCGCTGCTGCGCCGGACGCAGGGCGCGGCCGAGTGCAATTACTTCCGTGCGCTGGGGCTCGACTACCTCTATGTCGAAGCCGGCAACGACCTCGGAGCGCTGATCGGGGCTTTCGCCCGCGTGAAGGATACGCCCCGTCCGACGGTGGTGCACATCCACACGCAGAAGGGCAAAGGCTACGCTCCGGCCGAGGCCGACCGCGAGCGTTTCCACTGGGGCATGCCGTTCGACCGGGCGACGGGCGAGCCGCTCTCGGCAGGCGGCGGGGAGGATTACGGCGACCTCACGGCCCGCTTCCTGCTCGAACGGATGCGCGAGGACCCGGCCGTGGTGGCCATCACCTCCGGAACACCCGCCGTGATGGGCTTCACACCCGAACGGCGCCGTGCGGCGGGCCGCCGGTTCGTCGACGTGGGCATCGCCGAGGAGCACGCCGTGGCGCTCGCGTCGGGTATCGCCCGCGGCGGCGGACGGCCCTTCTACGGAGTGTACAGCACTTTCGTCCAGCGCACCTACGACCAGTTGTCGCAGGACCTCTGCATCGACCGCAATCCTGCGGTGATCGGCGTCTTCATGGGCACGATCGCGGGGCTGAACGACGCCACGCACCTCGGATTCTTCGACATTCCGCTTCTCGGCAACATTCCGAATCTGGTCTATCTGGCGCCGACCTGCGCCGAGGAGTATCTGGCCATGCTCGACTGGGCGCTCCGCCAAAGGGAACATCCCGTGGCGCTGCGCGTCCCGGGCGCCGCCGTCGTGCACAGCGACCGCACGTTCGACACGGATTACGGCCGTCTCGACCGATTCGAAACCACGCGCCGCGGGTCGCGGGTCGCCCTCGTGGGGCTCGGGGCGTTCCACAGCCTCGCCGAAGCGGCGGCCGACCGCCTCGAAGCCGAGGCCGGTATCGGGGCGACGGTCATCAATCCGCGCTACATCACGGGGCTGGACGAGGAGCTGCTCGAAGCGCTGAAGGCGGATCACGAAGTGGTCGCAACGCTGGAAGACGGCGCGGTCGAGGGCGGCTTCGGCGAGAAGATCGCCCGCTGGTACGGCCCCTCGGCGATGCGCGTGCTCTGCTACGGAGCCCGCAAGGAGTTCGCCGACCGGTTCGACCCGCAGGAGCTTCTGCGCGCCAACCGTCTGACCGCCCCGCAGATCGCCGAAGATATCCGGCGCATACTGGCTGAAGTGTAGGAAGAACGGCCCCATGGAGCGAGGAAGGCTGCTTTCGGATCACCGAGGGCAGCCTTCGCCGCGGAGGGCCGAATCGTATATTTCCGCCCGACGACCGGCGACTCCGGCCGGCGGTCGCTGCCCGAAATATCGGCCGGAGGCTTTGCCGGTCGGTTTCGTCCGGCCGGTTTCGTCCGGCCGGTCCGGCCGAAACGTTGCGGCTCGCCGGCTTTCGTGCCGACGGAATGCGCGGCGCAATCAGCGTCTCGGGACGGTGCCGCTTTCGGCCGGAAGCCCTGCGCGGCGGACGCGGATGGCCCCACCCTCCGAAAGCCGGGGCCGCAAAGCGCGCGGAACGGCTCCGGGCCCGGCCGGAGGCCGTGTTTCCGGCAAACGGCCGTCTCGAAGCGCGAACCGCATTCTACGTTCGGGAAAAATGCGGGGCTTCCGAAACGCTCCCCGCCTCCGCGGCGCGAAGGTGCGGGAGCACTCCGTCCGCGCAAGGTCGGACCGACGGGCGGCCCCCCCCGGTCCGCTACCGCTCCCCGGCGAATGCCTTGAGCAGGGCGATCTCCTCGGGCCAGCGCTCCTCGTCGGGCGTTTCGAGGATGAGCGGCATGTCGTCGAACCGCGCGTCGCGGGCGATGTAGCGGAAACACTCCGTGCCGATCTGCCCTTCGCCCAGCGGCGCATGGCGGTCGACGCGGCTGCCGAGCGGCTTCATCGCGTCGTTGAGGTGCATGCCCCTGAGGTAGCGGAAGCCGACGATGCGGTCGAACTCCGCGAAGGTGCGGTCGCAGGCTTCGGCGGTCCGCAGATCGTAGCCGGCGGCGAAGGCGTGGCAGGTGTCGATGCAGACGCCCACGCGCGAGCGGTCCTCCACGCGCTCGATGAGGTAGGCCAGCTGTTCGAACGACGAGCCGAGGTTCGAGCCCTGTCCCGCAGTGTTCTCGATCACGGCCGTTACGCCCCGTGTGCGGTCGAGCGCGAGGTTGATCGACTCGGCCACGAGATCGAGGCTCCGCTCCGGCGCGATCCGGTTCAGGTGGCTGCCCGGATGGAAATTGAGGCGGTCGAGTCCCAGCGCCTCGCAGCGGGCCATCTCATCGAAAAAAGCTCCGCGCGATTTGGCCAGCGCCTCGGGCTCGGGATGGCCGAGGTTGATGAGGTAGGAGTCGTGGGGCAGAATTTGTGCCGGCGCATAGCCCAGCTCGGCGCAGGCGGCGCCGAATCCGCCGATCTGGGCCGCAGTGAGGGGCGCGGCGCTCCACTGCCGTTGATTTTTGGTGAAGAGGGCGAAGGCTGTGGCCCCTATTTTGCCTGCGTTGCGGGGGGCGTTCTCGACGCCGCCCGCGGCGCTTACGTGTGCTCCGAAAAATTTCATACGTGTCGGGTTTACGATTTCATACGGACAAATGTAACTATTTTATAAATAAATTCATAAATTTGCACTTCGGAATCTCTCACCACAAGCCGTTCGCCATGAAATGTTTTTACGGATTCATCCTGCTCGCATCGCTTGCCGCTGCACAGTCCGCCGCGGCTCAGATCTCCGTGGACGAGGTCGGCTCGGACGATCATGACGTGTCGTTCCGCAACGACGTGAAAGCGGCGGCCGTGGAGGCCCGGTTTTTCAACCGCGCACGCTACCGCGCCGAACGGGCGGCGATCCGCAAGGAGCGCAACTACCTCGAATTCGGCGGCGGATTGCAGGGCACGCTGACCTCCTACAACGATTCGTGGATCGAGACCTCCGGCGGCGACAACGCCATCGCCATGATCGCCACGCTGAATCTGCGGCACGTCTTCACGAAGGGCCTGTTCTCGATCGAGACCAAATTCGGCGCCAATATCGGCTACAACCGGATGAAAGTCGAGACCGCGAACGCGGACGGCACGACATCGAGCGACGGCGTCTGGTTCAAGAATCAGGACGAGTTCGCCTTGTCCACGGCCCCTTCGTTCAAGATGTCGAAGAACTGGTCCTACGGTTCGATCATCAAGTTCCGCAGCCAGTTCGCCAACGGCTACGTTTCGCGCACGCAGCAGGAGCCTTCCAACCGCAAGAGCACCTTCATGTCGCCGGGCTATCTCGACGTGTCGCTCGGCGTTACCTACACCTGCCCCGATAAAAAGTGGCCTTTCGTGGTGAATCTCTCGCCGCTGGCGCTGAGCGCCGTATTTGTCGAGAGTGCGCTGGTGCGGTCGAACGTGTGGGACGACAAACCCGGGTGGCAGGTCTACGGACTCTCCAGCCCCGACCGGACTTCGAAATACGAGGGCGGTTCCTCCGTGCAGGTCGATTTCGACCGCACGTTCGGCCGCAAGGGCGTCTTCCGCTACCGGACGACGTTCTTCTCGTTCTTCGGCTGGATCACCGACATCGGCATGAAAAACAAAGTCTCCGATTACCGGACCTACAAAGCGGCCTACGACTGCTGGAACGCCGATCCCGACAAACGTCCGCAGGATAAGCCCGTGCTGGCGATCCACCCGACGGTGCGCTGGGAGAACACGCTCGAAATCAAGGCCACGAAATACATCTCCACGACACTCAATTTCCAGCTCTACTACAACCGGGCGCAGAATCTCGGCGTGCAGACCCAAACGCTGCTGAGCGTCGGGCTGAGCTACACGTTCAAAAACAAATAGGCCGCGATGGATAGAAACTCGAAACGGACGATTCTCATTCCGCTGCTGCTTGCGGCGGGCGTGGTGCTCGGGGTGCTGCTCGGGCAGTTCATGGGCCGCAGCAGCGCCGAATCGCAACTGCGCAGGGCGCTGACGCAGATCGCTCTGCCGGACAACAAACTGACCTATACGCTTTCGCTCATCGAGCATCAGTATGTCGATTCCGTATCGATCGACTCGCTCGCCGAGCACGTCATTCCGCTGCTCGTGCGCGAACTCGACCCCCACTCGGTCTACATCCCCGCCGACGAGATGCAGCAGCTCAACGAACCGCTCGAAGGGGAGTTCGACGGCATCGGCGTGGTGTTCAACATGGCCACCGATACGATCACGGTGCTCAACGTCATCGCGGCCGGTCCGAGCGACAAGGCGGGCGTGAAGGCCGGCGACCGCATCGTGCGGATCAACGACTCGCTCGTGGCAGGCCGGAAGATTCCGCAGCACCAGATCGTCAAACGGCTGCGCGGACCGCGCGGCAGCCACGTGAAGCTCACCCTCCGCCGGTACGGGATCGCCGATTCGGTGGAGGTGGATGTGGTGCGCGGCGTCATACCGATCAAAAGCATCGAAGCGGCCTTCATGCTGACGGACGACACAGGCTACGTCAAACTCGGGCAGTTCGCACGCACGTCCTATACCGAGCTGCTGCAAGCGATGATGCGGCTGCGCACCGAGGGGATGGCCAAGCTCGTGCTCGACTTGCGCGGCAATGCGGGCGGCTATCTCGATCAGGCGATCCTGATCGCCAACGAATTCCTGCACGAAGGCCAGCTCATCGTCTATACCGAAGACCGCAATCATCGACAAGTCAAGGAGTATGCCGACGGCAGCGGAACGGCGCAGGATACCGAGGTCGCGGTGCTCATCGACGAGGGCAGCGCGTCGTCGAGCGAGATTCTCGCCGGGGCCTTGCAGGACAACGACCGCGGTACGATCGTCGGCCGCCGCTCCTTCGGCAAGGGGCTCGTGCAGCGCCAAATCCCCTATTCGGACGGATCTGCCCTGCGGCTCACCACAGCGCGGTACTATACGCCGACGGGCCGTTCGATCCAGAAACCCTACACGATCGGCGACGGCGAGGACTATGAAGCCGACCTGCTCCACCGTTACGAGCACAATGAGTTTTTCTCGGCCGACAGCATCCGATTCGCCGATTCGCTCCGATTCGTAACCCCGAAGGGCAAAGTCGTCTACGGCGGCGGCGGAATCATGCCCGACCTGTTCGTACCGGCCGATACGACCGACGTAACACCGTGGTTCGTCGAGGTCGTGGGGCGCAACATCCTCTACCGCTATACGATGGAGTACGCCGACCGCCACCGCGACGAGTTGAACCGCGTGGCGAGCATCCCGGCGCTGCGGCGTCTGCTGGACAACGACCGCACGCTGCTCGACGACTTCGTGCGTTATGCCGCCCGTCAGGGCGTCGTGCCGAACTACCGGGAGATCGACCGTTCGCACAAACTCGTCGAAGCACAGCTGAGGGCTTACATCGGCCGCAACACGATCCTCGAAGACAACGGATTCTATGCCAATATCTATCCCGTCGACAAGGTGATCCTGCGTGCGATCGAACTGCTCGACGGCGGTGCCGATGCTGCCGGCGAGCCGTCCGAGTCCGGAACGGATGCGCAGGCGGCGGGCCCGGCCGTCGGGGAGCGGGCGGACACGCTGACGGAACGGGAATTGCAGCATGAAGAGCGTGATTCGACGGAAATATGATTAAAAAGATACTCGGAATCGTCTTCGCGGCGACGGCCGTAGCCGTGATCGTCGCGGCGGTCATGCACCGCGGAAAATATACGTCGGCCGTTTTCGATGAACCGGAGGCGGAAGCCGTCTTCGACGCGACGTCGGAGGACGGAGCAGCAGCCGGCGCCGGACCTCTTCGTGTTCCGGATACGAATGCTTCCGATCGGCCGGCCCGTGCGATGCCGGAAGATGCGCCGGACTCGTTGAGACCGGCCGATTCGCTGCACGGGGATGCCGCGGCAGAATAAATCTCCTCTATTTTGAACAGGGCCGTCCGGCAGGTTGCGGACGGCCTTTGGGGCGGTGCCGCTGTCGGAACCCGTTTCGGAGGAAGAGGGGGGGCGTATCGGCCGTTCAGGTAAGGGTGCAGCGTGCGTTTCGGCTTCCGATTTGCGAATACGCTCGGCCGGACGGCTGCTTCGGCCTGCCGTCGCACCCGCGGCTGGCGCAATGCGGCGGGATCCGGATAGGAGGTGGGAAAAATCTGAAAGATGCGAGGGAGGAGGCTTTAACGTTCGATGCCGGACGCTATGGGAATCGTCGGACGAACGACGAGGGCCGGAATGCCGGCACGATTTGTCGTGCGCCGACGACGACGTTCGGCGACGACGGGGACGCCTGCCGCCAATGGCCGCAGCCTTCGACACTCCGTGCCGGAGGGCTCCAGATCGCCCGCACTTTGCAGTTCGACAGCGGCGTCCGTATTCTGAGTGTGTGCGGCGATCGACGATCCGCGGGAAGCAGCCGGTCCGCAGATCGGGTGGATTTGCCGAGGGCGGAGAGCCGGACCTGCGGGGCCGGGATCATTCGTGCCGCCGAAAACAAGACGCATGACGCTCTTTTCGTAAACCGTGCAGCCGGCGGCGGAATCGGATCGCCCACCCGATGAAGAGGGAGGCGTCGGTCGGACGGGACGACGCGGATGCGGAGCTTCGGCGAACGGCTGCGAAACGAACGACCGATGGGCCGAGTCTCCCGAACGGAGAGAGGCTGTCCGTCGATCGTCGCAGACAGCCTCTTTCATTCGTCCTGCCATTAAGGGAACTTTCCCGAACGGAGGATTCACGGAGAGTTAAGATCAACCGCCGGACAGCCATTCCCCGAAAACGGAGAGGGGGGGGCGGTCGGCGACCGCCCCTTCGGGCATTGCGGAATTAGAAAAACTTCACCTCCCTGCCTTCGATCGCGGAAATCAGGTTGTTGGCCGCAGACGAAGCACCGATCCGGAACAGTTCGGGCGTGCACCACTCTTTTCCGAGGATTTCTTCGACGATCGTATAATAAAGGACCGCATCCTGCGGCGTGCGGACACCGCCGGCGGCCTTGAAGCCCACCTTGCGGCCCGTTTTCTCGTAAAAGTCCTTGATCGCATGGCACATCACGACCGCCGCTTCGGGCGTCGCCGACACGTCGGTCTTGCCTGTCGAAGTTTTGATGAAGTCTGCACCCGCGAACATCGACAGCAGCGATGCCTTCCGGATCAGGTCCGGAGTTTTGAGCACTCCCGATTCGATGATGACTTTGAGCACGATCTCCTCGTCCATCTCCGCACGGATCACTTCCACCTCGTTGGCCGCTTCGTCGTATTCGCCCGTGAGCATCCGTCCCGCGTTGAGCACGATGTCCACTTCGTCGGCTCCGTTTTCGATCGCCATGGCCACTTCGAGCGCCTTGACTTCGAGGAACGTCTGTGCCGCGGGAAAACCGCCGGCGACGCTCGTGATGCGCATCGGCGTGCCGTCGACGGCGACCCCTACCGTCTCGACGAAGGAGGGATAGATGCAGATCGACGCCACATTGGGGATGTGCGGAAACTTGTCGTAGAATTCCACGGCTTTTTCGGCGAAAGCCGTAACCGACCGCACGGAGTCGCTGCACGAAAGGGTCGTGAGGTCGATGGCCGAATAGCAAAGTTTATATACATCGCTGTTTTCATTGCGTACCGCAGCCGTTTTCATACGGGCGACCTCTTCGGCTGCCTGTGCCTCGCTCGGTGCCGGAGCGTATTCGTTGAGATGATTGGCGTACTCCATGGGATTTGCTGTTTTTTACAAAAGTAAGAAAATATTTTCACTTACGTCTTTCCCAAGCAAAAAAAGCGCCCGAACCGAAGTCCGGACGCTTTTTGTGTAAAATGCCTTTCGGGACGGGAAGCGATCGTCCGTGGCGGGCTCGCCATGCGCAGCCCCGGCCCGTCCGTCCGCCCTCCCTTTTCCGCAGCGGGAATTAGAAGCGGAAGCCGTTGTCGAACAGGTTCTTCAGGTTCACGTCCTTCTGAGCCTTCGCCATGAGCTTGTCGCACTTCTTCACGGCGCTCTTCAACTGAGCTTCGGCCGTCTTCAGATCGCCCTCCTGCGATGCGATGACTGCGCGGAGATAGTCGGCGTCGGCCGAGTTGTCGCCCGAGAGCGCCTTTTTGGCGGCTGCATAGTTGTTGTTCATCGTCTCGACAATGGCGAGGTTGTACCCCTTCAGCTCCTTGGCGGCAGCGTTGTAGTTGCCTTCGGCGGCAGCTACGGCAGCCTTGGCCTCGGCGTCGGCGGCCTTCGCGTATTTGGCGGCCTCGGCGATGTTGCCGTTGGCGAGGTTGATCATCACGAGGTTGTTGTTCACTTCGCTCGATGCGTCGAGCTTAGCGGCCTTGGCGAACGATGCCGAAGCGGCTTTCGTATCGCCCAGCTTGGCCTGTGCGATACCGAGGTTGTTGTATACGCGGGCGTCGTTGTACTTCTTCGAAGCGGTCGTCAGGATGGCCGCCTGCTCCTTCGGGCATTTCACGAGCACCTGTGCGGCATAGAGATACTCCTCGACGCTCAGCTCCTGACCGTTCTTGATGCACTCCATGATCTCGGCGTCGGTCTTGCCCTGAATGTCGGTGGTATTGACCACGAGCGAACGGCGCAGCTGCGGCAGGATCTCGACCTTCAGCACGTCGAATACGCTGGCCATGTTCTTGATCTCGCTCTCGCGCTGCGCAGAGTTCGAGTAGAGGCTCAGCACTTGAAGGATGAGGTTCTTGTCCTTGATGTCCGATTTCTCCACCAGCTCCTTGAAGCCCTCCCAGTCCTCGCCGTAAGCTGCGGCGTCGATGTCGAGGCCTGCGTCTTCCAGCAGTTGACCGATGGTCTTCTTGCCCGTTTCGCTGCGGGCCTTCGACAGCTCGTCGTTGAACTTCACGGGACCGTCGGGCGATGCGTAGCCCTTCACGGCGATGCTCTGCGATGCGCGGTCGTTCTGCAGGTTGGCCTCTACGTTGGCTTTGAAAGCGTCGAGATCGGCGTTTTTCTTAGCCTGCTTGGTTACCACCGACGAGTTGATCGCATAGAGAATGTCGGCTTTGTCCACGACGGTCGTAACCTTCTTGAAGTCGTTGGCCATCTGATCCATCATGGCGGCATAGTCGAGGTCGCTCTGGAGCGTGTTCACGCCGTAAGCGATCGTCAGTCCGAAATCCTTCATGAGGATCGCCTTGGCGGCTTCGTCCGTGCCGGTCAGGATCGCAGCCTCGTCCTTGGTGGGAAGCGCGCCGTTATTGAGGTTCACGAGCGTGAACTCCTTGCATTTTCCGCTGGGGCATTTAACCTCGGCGCGAAGCTGGAGTTCGCTCTGCCGCATGCGGGGATCGTAGGGGAACTCCACATGCTGCGAGAAGTTGCCGGCGGCCGCGGCGTCCACTACCGTATAGTTGTCGTCCACTTTCGAGCCCTGCAGATAGACGGGGCTGGCAGCCACTTCTCCGCCTTCGAACACCATGACGGGCGTAACCTTCAGCACGGCCTTCTTGTTGAAATACTCGGCGGGGAAGGTAACGTTGATGTCGGCCGACACGGTGCCGTTGTTCAGCACGAGCACTTCGGGCGTGCAGGTAAGTTTCACGTCGTCCATGTTCTTAGCCATCTTCTTGAAGCAGTTGCAGCTCGTGAATGCCAATGAGGCAACCGCGAGCGCCAGGCTCAACTTCATCAACTTTTTCATAATCGTTAAAATTAAGGTTGTTTAAATTGTTTGCTTATTCTTTTATCTTGCCATGCCTGCCTGCGCCGGCGGCTTCGTAACTGCCACGGCACACGCAAATATAGAAAAACTCTCGCTAATAATGCAATTTTTGTGCGGAAATTTTAATTTCGTATTTCCCGCTCTGTATGTGCGTTTTAGCGGGGCTATTCCCTGCGTCCGCGGTGTTCGCGGCGCTCCGGGCGCTCTTCGCGGGGCTTGCGCTCGCGCTCGACGTATCCCTCCGGTTTGGGCAGCAAGGCCTTGCGCGAGAGCTTCAGCTTGCCCGTCTTGGGATCCACGCCGATGAGTTTCACGTCGATCTCGTCGCCCTCCTTCAGACCGGTCTCGTCCATGGTCTCGAAACGCTTGTAGTCGATCTCGGAGATGTGCAGCAGGGCGTCCTTGCCCGGCATGATCTCCACGAAGGCGCCGAATGCCACGATCGAACGGATCTTGCCGTGGTAGGTCTCGCCCACCTCGGGGATCGCCACGATCGCCTTGATGCGGGCCAGCGCCCCGTCGAGCGCCGCCTTGTCCACGCCGAAGATGTCCACGTAGCCCTTGTTGTCGTCCTCGGTGATGGTGATGGTCGTGCCGGTGGTCTTCTGGATGTCCTGAATGACCTTGCCGCCCGGGCCGATCACCGAGCCGATCATATCCTGCGGAATGGTGATCTGCACCAGACGCGGCACGAAGGGCTTGTAGTCCGCGCGCGGCTCGGCGATGCACTCGGTCAGCTTGTCGAGGATGTGCATGCGGCCTTTGCGGGCCTGTTCGAGCGCCTTGGCCAGCACCTCGTACGAAAGGCCGTCGACCTTGATGTCCATCTGCGTGGCGGTGATGCCGTCCCGCGTACCCGTCACTTTGAAGTCCATGTCGCCGAGGTGATCCTCGTCGCCGAGGATGTCCGACAGCACGGCCCAGCGTCCCGTCGCCGAATCCGAGATCAGCCCCATGGCGATGCCCGACACGGGCTTCTTCATCTTCACGCCCGCATCCATCAGAGCCAGCGTACCGGCGCAGACGGTGGCCATCGACGACGATCCGTTCGATTCGAGGATGTCCGACACGATACGCACGGCATAGGGGTTCTCCTCGCCCAGCGGAACCATCGGTTTCAAGGCGCGCCACGCGAGGTGCCCGTGGCCGATTTCGCGGCGCGACAGACCGCGGGCCGCCTTGGCTTCGCCCGTCGAGAAGGGCGGGAAGTTATAGTGCAGCACGAACTGCTCGGTGCCCTGCACCAGCACTTCGTCCTTGACCTTTTCGTCGAGTTTCGTGCCGAGCGTTACGGTCGCCAACGCCTGCGTCTCGCCGCGGGTGAAGAGCCCCGAACCGTGCGCCGCGGGCAGGTAGTCCGTCTCGCACCAGATGGGGCGGATTTCATCCGTGCGGCGGCCGTCGAGGCGCTTGCCCTCGTCGAGGATCATGTTGCGCATCGCTTTCTTCTGCACGTCGTCGTGGAAGTATTTGTGGATCAGCGGAGCCTTCTCCACGAGCTCCTCCTCCGTGTAGCGGGCGGCGAACTCGGCTTCGAGCGCATCGAACGCATCTTCGCGTTCGTGCTTCATCGTGCCGCTCGTGGCGATGGCGTAGGCTTTGTCGTAGAGTTCGCGGACGATCGTCTGCCGCAGCTCCTCGTCGTTGACCTCGTGGCAGTAGGTGCGCTTCACGTCCTTGCCCAGCTCCTTCGAGAGCTCGATCTGTACGGCGCAGTGCTTCTTGATCTCCTCGTGCGCGAACTTGATGGCGCCGAGCATCACCTCTTCCGAGACCTCTTTCATTTCGCCTTCGACCATCAGGATGTTGTCGATCGTACCGCCGACCATGATGTCGAGGTCGGCCTCTTTCATCTGCGAGAAGGCGGGGTTGATGACATACCGACCGCCGATGCGCGCCACGCGCACCTCCGAGATGGGACCGCCGAAGGGAATGTCCGAAACGGCCAGCGCCGCCGAGGCGGCCAGACCCGCCAGAGCGTCGGGTTGAATATCCTTGTCCGCCGAAATGAGGTTTACGGTTACGTAAACTTCGGCGTGGTAATCCGCGGGGAACAGGGGGCGGAGCGCACGGTCGATGAGGCGGGCCACGAGTATTTCGCTGTCGTTGGCCTTGCCTTCGCGTTTCATGAATCCGCCCGGGTAGCGTCCGCAGGCGGCGTATTTCTCCTTGTACTCCACCTGCAGGGGCATGAAGTCGGTGTCGGGTTTAGCGTCCTTGGCGGCCACCACCGTGCCGAGCAGCATCGTGTCGCCCATCTTGACGACCACGGCGCCGTCGGCCTGTTTGGCCAGTTTGCCGGTCTCGATCATAATCTCGCGCCCGTCGGCGAGGGTTATGAACTTACGTACTGCGTTGTACAGCTTCTTTTCTTCCATAAAATATTTAACCTATGTGTGTTTTTCGTTCTTTCCTAAGAAAATGAAGGCAACCCCGCGGCGGGAATTGCCCTCATTTTTCCGTCGTCTCCGCCTACTTGCGGAGGTTGAGCGTCTTCACGATCGCGCGGTAGCGCTCGATGTCGATCTCCTTGAGATACTCGAGCAACTGGCGGCGCTTGCCCACCAGACGCAGCAGCGCCCGCTGCGTCCCGAAGTCGTGCTTGTTGCTCTTGAGGTGTTCAGTAAGGTGGCTGATACGGTACGAAAACAGCGCGATCTGGCTCTCGGGGGAGCCGGTGTCGGTGTTGGACTTGCCGTACTGGCCGAAAATCTCCTGCTTTTTCTCAGCTGTCAAATAAGCCATTTTTGAAGAATTTTTAAGCGTTGCACTCTACGACGCATCCCCCTTACCGTGGATCACGCCAGAGCGTTGCGCAAAGGTACGAATTTATTCACAATTCCCAATTTGCGGCTCCGAATTTTTCACCTTTTTGCAGCGAAAGGGAGCGATATGCTCCGAAAAACACTAATTTTGCCGTCAAACGGATGGAAACCATGCTGCAAAAGATCGTTTATTCCGTCGCGGCCGCTTTGTGCGCGCTGGCGTGCGGCGGTTGTGCCGGCCGTCCGGAGTACGTCGCGGCCGAGGGCGTGATGCTCGGCACGACGTTCCGCATCTCGGCCGACGTGCGCGGGCTCGCGCCGCAGGAGCTCTACGCCGCCGCGATGGCGATCGACCGCGAGGCCAAAGCCTCGATGTCGATCTTCGACGAGGGGTCGCTGCTGAGCCGGCTCAACCGCAACGAAACGGACTCGGTGGATGCGCATATCGCCTATAACCTGCATCTTGCGGACAGCATCGGCGCCCTGAGCGGCGGCGCTTACGACGTTACGGTCAAACCGCTGGTCGAGGCGTGGGGCTTCGCGGGGCACGATGCCGCGGAGCGTCCGGACGTGGACTCCCTCCTGCAGTTTGTGGGGCGCGAAAAGGTGCGCATCGAGGACGGACGGCTCGTAAAGGACGATCCGCGCGTACAGCTCGACTTCAACTCCGTGGCCAAAGGCTATACGGTCGATCTGCTGGCCGCGCTGGTCGAGAAGCACGGGGCGGAGAACTACCTCGTGGACATCGGAGGCGAGATCCGCTGCAAGGGGCGCAATGCGGCGGGGCAGCCGTGGCGCATCGGCGTGGAGACCCCCTTCGACGGCAACGACTCCTACGGGCGGTACGTGCACCGGCGCGTGCGGATGACCTCGGGCGGACTGGCCACGTCGGGCAACTACCGCCGCTACTACATCGACGCCGACGGCCGCAAGGTGGCCCACACGATCGACCCCCGCACGGGCCGCAGCGCTCTTTCGCGGCTGCTCTCCGTTACGGCCGTGGCCGACGACTGCGCGACGGCCGATGCGCTGGGGACGATGTTTCTGGCCATGGGAGCCGACGAAGCGCTGGCGCGCGTGCGGGAAATGCCCGGCGCGAAGGTCTACTTCATCCTCGCGGGCGAGGGCGACGCTTACGAGGAATACGTGTCTCCGGCTATGGAAGCCCTCATGATGAACTGAATTTTCCGATCGCTGCGGGCTGGAGGGGCGACCGCAGCGGCGCCCCCCCCCAGCCCGCAGCGATCGGACAGATAAGGACACTCGATGAAAAAAGCGATTTTACTCTACAACAGACAGGCGGGGCGGGGCCGCGCCGAAGCCCGCGCCGAGGCCGTGTGCGGCGTGTTCCGCGAACGCGGCTGGGAGATAGCGCCCCGGGCGGTCGACTTCGGTGCGAATCCCTTCGACGGCTTCGAGACGATCGACCTCATGGTCGTCGCCGGCGGCGACGGGACGGTCAACTACGTGCTCAACTGCATGAAGCGCAAGGGGCTGGACATTGCCGTGGGGGTGATCCCGTCGGGCACGGCCAACGACTTCGCCGGTGCGCTCGGCATGTCCGGGAATCCGCTCGAAGCGGCCCGCCAGATCGCCGAAGGCACGGTCGAACGGGTCGACTGCGGCCGCGTGAACGACCTCTACTGGATCAACATTTTCAGCTTCGGTCTTTTCACCACCACTTCGCAGCGGACGCCCGACGAGCGCAAGCACCGGCTGGGCAAGCTGGCCTATATCATCGAAGGCGTCAGGGAGCTGCGGGCGATGCACACGGTGCCGCTGCGCATCACGGCCGACGGCCGGACGTTCGAATTCGGCGCGCTCATGGCACTCGTTTTCAACGGCGAGACTGCCGGCGGTTTCCGGCTCGCGCGCACGTCGAGCATCCGCGACGGCGTGTTCGACTGCATCCTGCTCGAACGCAAAAACTTCCTCCGCTCGATTTTCGCCATGGTGCGCTATCTGCTGGGCGGACGCCCGCGCATCGTGCGGCATCTGCGGGCCGCGACGATCGACATCGAGTCCGCGCTCGACGAACCGACCGACGTCGACGGGCAGAAGGGAGCCCGCTTCCCGCTCCGTATCGAGTGCCTCGCGGGAGGACTGCGCGTCGTCTGTCCGCCCCGCGCATAGAGCGCGCCGGAATTGCGGATTTGCCGGAAATTTCCTATTTTTGCGAAAAAACGAAACCGATGGCAGGCAAGAAACATACGACGGTGCGGGAACGGGCGGTGTCGGACGGCGGCGCACCCCTGCGCAAGGTCTCCATTTCGCGCATCAAACGCGAAATGGCCGACGTGTCGTATCTGTCGGACGACATGGTCATCACCACGCTCGATGCACGGAACAACCGCACGAGCAGCTATCCGGTTACGCTCGACGGCTTCGCGGCCATCATCATGATGCAGGGCGAAGCCACCGTCTCGATCGACATGCAGACCTATGCGATCCGGCCCGACATGATCGTCTTTTTCAACCCCGACAGCATCATCCGCACGGTGAAGTCGTCGTCCGACGCCGCGGCTTACTGCCTCGCTTTTTCCAAATCGTTCGTCAACGAGCTCCAGATCGACCTCTCGACTTCGCTGCCCGTCTACATGCGTTTCGGCAAGGAACCCGTGCTCGAAGTAACCGAGCAGGACGTGGCCGAGATCCGTCAGCTCTTCCGCCTCATCAAGACCATGCTCCAGAGCGATAAGGAGCGCTACCGGCAGGAGATCATACGCACGCTCTTCACGGCCGTGTTCTACATCATCACCGAAATCAACCAGCGCGTGCAGCCGGGCGAACGCAAGCAGGGACGCTGCGAAATCATCTTCGAAGAGTTCATGAACCTGCTGGAGCAGTACAACAAGCAGGAACGCAACGTCAGTTTCTATGCCGAGAAGCTGGGCATCACGCCCAAATACCTCTCGTCCGTGGTGAAGGAGGTGAGCGGCAAGACCGCCGCGCGCTGGATCGACGAATCGGTGATTCTCGAAGCCAAGGCCCTGCTCAAATACTCCGGCATGAGCATTCAGGAGATCGCCTACCACCTGAACTTCAGCACCCAATCCTTCTTCGGCAAGTACTTCAAACAGCACACCGGAACGTCGCCCTCCCGCTACAAGCGGCGCGGATGAGATGGCCGGCATCTATTTCCATATCCCTTTCTGCAAACGCATCTGCGCCTACTGCGACTTCCGCCGCACCGCCGATCTGCGCCGGATGGAGCCGCTGCTCGGCGCCCTGCACCGCGAGCTGGAGGCCCGCGCCGGATACCTCGGCGGACACGCCGTCCGGACGCTCTACTTCGGCGGCGGCACTCCGTCGCTCTATGCGCCCGAGGCGCTGCAAGGGCTCGTCGACCATGCGCGCAGGCTCTTCGGCTTTGGCAGACCGGAGGAGCTCACCGTCGAGTGCAATCCCGACGATCTGACGGCGGATTACGTCGCCCGGCTGCGCGGCACGGAGATCGACCGGCTCTCGATCGGCGTGCAGTCGTTCGACGATGCGTGCCTGCGGCTGATGAACCGCCGGCACAGTGCCGCGGAGGCGATCTCGGCCGTGCGAAGAGCGCAGCGGGCGGGCTTCGTCAACCTCACGATCGACCTCATCTTCGGCATCCGCGGCTTCGGCGGCGAAATTTTGCGCCGCACGCTCGACACGGCACTCGAATTGGATGTACCCCACATCTCGGCCTATCACCTCACGATCGAACCCGACACGGTCCTCGGCCGCCGCACGGCCCGCGGGGAGTTCGGTCCCGTGGACGACGGGACGAGCGAACGCGAGTTCGCGGCCGTGCACGAGGCGCTGACCGCCGCCGGTTACGAACATTACGAGGTCTCGAACTATGCCCGCAAGGGGTATCGGGCACGGCACAATGCGGCCTATTGGAGCGGCGAGCCCTACCTCGGCATCGGTCCGGGAGCCCATTCGTTCGACGGTGCGGAGCGCCGCTGGTGCAGCTCCGCGGCCGGGGAGTACATCGCCGCTCCGGCCTACGGCTTCGAGCGGCTCACGCCGCGCGACCGCTGCAACGAGTACGTGATGACGGGTCTGCGCACGGCGGAGGGCATTTCGCTCGCCGAGGCGGCGGAACGGTTCGGAGCCGCGACTGCCGCACGGCTCGTGCGCGATGCCGGGCCGTGGCTCGCAGCGGGCACGCTCGTCCGCGAAGCGGACCGGCTGCGGATTCCGGCTGCGCGCATGCTCGTGTCGGATGCGGTGATCGAGGCGCTGTTCGATGCCTAACGGCCTGTTGCATACGGCCCGCGGACCGAGAAACGGGAGGAAATAGATTGCATATATAAATATAAGTGTTACCTTTGCCGAAGGAATAGGTTAAAACTCGAATCTTCAATACGTAATTTTTTATGGGCAATGCAAAACTCGCCCCCGACTATCTGTTCGAGGTCAGTTGGGAGGTCTGTAATAAGGTCGGCGGCATACACACCGTCATCTCCACCAAGGCGCTCACCGCAACCGCGAAGTACGGCGACCGCTACATCCTGATCGGCCCCGACCTCCAGCACGAAGGCACCAACTCCGAATTCGGGGAAGAACCCGAATTGCTGAAGGGATGGCGCCAGACCCTCTACAAGGAGGGTATTCGCATCCGCGTGGGGCGGTGGAACATACAGAGCCGTCCGATCGTGGTGCTCGTGGACTTCACGTCGCTCTTTTCCCAGAAGGATGCGATTCTCGCAACGCTCTGGGAGAACTACCGCGTGGATTCGATCTCGGGTCAGTGGGACTATGTCGAACCCGTGTTGTTCGGCTATGCGGCAGGCATGGTGATCGCGTCCTACGCCGAGAATTTCTGTTCTTCGACCGACAAGGTCGCCGCGCACTTCCACGAGTGGATGACGGCTGCGGGCGGGCTCTACCTGCGCAGCAAGTCGCCTTACGTGGCCACGCTCTTCACCACGCACGCCACGGTCATGGGCCGCTGCATCGCCGGCAACCGCCTGCCGCTCTACAACGATCTGGCGAAGTTCAACGCCGACGAACTTGCCCGCCAGTTCAACGTTACGGCCAAACACTCGATCGAGAAGGCCGCGGCCACCTACCACGACGTGTTCCTCACCGTGAGCGACATCACGGCCAACGAATGCAAATTCCTGCTCGGTCGCGAGGTGGACGGCGTAACGCCCAACGGATTCGAAAACGACTTCGTCTGGACGGGCGCGGAGTACGACAAGCGCCGCACGGAGGCCCGCCGTGCGATGATCGCCGTGGCGGAGGCGTGCCTCGGCCGCAAGTACGACGCGGAGCCGCTCATCGTCGGCACGAGCGGACGCTACGAATTCCACAACAAGGGGCTCGACCTCTTTCTCGAATCGCTCAAGCTGCTGGCCGCATCCGGCACGCTCGAACGCGACGTGCTGGTCTACATCACCGTGCCTGCAGCCAACTCGGGCCCGCGCAAGGATTTGCAGGCTCATCTGGCCGACCCCGCGCAGCCGGTCGATCCGGCGCAATACCGGTTTTCGACCCACTGTCTCGAACGTCAGGCCGAGGACCCGATCGTCCGTTCGATCGAGGGCAGCATCCTTGCGGCGGACGATTCGCGCGTGAAGGTGATCTTCGTGCCCACCTACCTCAACCGGGCCGACGGCATCTTCGGAAAGGATTACTACGAACTGCTGGTGGGCATGGACGTTACGGTCTTCGCGTCGTACTACGAACCGTGGGGCTATACGCCGCTCGAATCGGCGGCCTTCTCCGTGCCGACCGTAACCACGACCCTCGCCGGTTTCGGACTGTGGGTCGACAAGCTGCCGGAGCACGAAGGCGCGGTGGTGATCCGCCGCGACGACTACAACGACCGCGAAGCCGAGCAGGGTGTCGCCGACGCCCTCGCGCGTTTCGCGCGGCTGGACGGCGAACGCCTCGCTCAGGTCCGCCGTTCGGCCTGCGAAATTTCGCGCACGGCGCTTTGGGAACGTCTCTTCTCGTATTACGAAAGGGCCTATGCCGCGGCCGTGGAGAACTCCGTATCGCGCACCAACCGCGTGGTGCTCGACGACGGCGGCACCCGCGACCAGCAGATCAACTTCGTGCGGCAGCAGCTCTTCGTCGAAAAACCGAACTGGAACCGCATGATGGTGGACAAGAAGCTGCCCGAACGGCTCCATGCGCTCGAAGAGCTGTCGCGCAACCTCTGGTGGTGCTGGAATCCGGGGGCCCGCGACCTGTTCGAATCGATCGACAACGAACTGTGGCAGGAGTGCGACCGCAACCCGATCGCCTTCCTCGACGAGCTGAGCGTGGTGCGGATGAAGGAGCTCGAAAAGGACGCGCAGTTCCTCGGGATGCTCGACGCCGTGTACGCGCAGTTCAGGGACTACATGTCCGAAAAGCCCGATCCGAAGGGACCGACGATCTCCTACTTCTCGATGGAATACGGGCTCCACTCGTCGCTCAAGATCTACTCGGGTGGTCTGGGCATTCTCGCCGGCGACTACCTCAAGGAGGCGTCGGACAAGAACGTGAAGATGGCGGCCGTGGGGTTGCTCTACCGCTTCGGCTACTTCACGCAGCGGCTCTCGGCGCAGGGTGCGCAGGAGGCCACCTACGAAGCGCAGAATTTCTATAAGCTGCCGATCTCGCCCGTGCGCGACGAGAACGGCAACTGGGTAACGATCACCATCGCCTTCCCGGGCCGCACGCTCTCGGCGCGCGTGTGGAAGTGCGACGTGGGACGCACGGAGCTGTTTCTGCTGGACGCCGACTTCGAAGCCAACCTCGACGAGGACCGTCAGATCACCCACTACCTCTACGGCGGCGATTGGGAAAACCGGCTCAAGCAGGAGATCCTGCTCGGCATCGGCGGCATCCGCGCCCTGCGGGCGATGGGCATCCGGCACGACGTCTACCACTGCAACGAGGGCCATGCGGCCTTCATCGGCATCGAACGCATCCGCGAGTTGGTCGGCCGCCGCAAGCTGAGCTTCTCCGAGGCGCTGGAGGTGATCCGCTCCTCGTCGCTCTTCACGACCCATACGCCCGTGCCCGCGGGCCACGACGCCTTCCCCGAGTCGATGATCCGCCAGTACATGTCGCATTATCCCGACGTGCTGGGCATCACGTGGGATCAGTTCATCAACCTCGGCAAGACCAAACCCAACGATCCGAACGAAAAGTTCTCGATGTCGGTGCTGGCCTGCAACCTTTCGCAGGAGGTCAACGGCGTGTCGTGGCTCCACGGCGAGGTCTCGAAGGAGATACTGGGCAACATCTGGCCCGGATACTTCAAGAACGAACTCCACATCGGATACGTAACCAACGGCGTGCACTTCCCGACGTGGACCTCCTCGACGCTGCGCAGGCTCTACGCCCGCTACTTCCCCAAGGGATTCGAGGGACACAGCTACGATGCAGCCGAGTGGCAGAAGGTGCGCGACATCTCCGACACGGAGTTGTGGGAAGCTCGCATGTTTTTGAAGAACAAACTGATACGTCATATTCGCAAGCGTTACAGCGACCCCAATCAGGTGCGTCTGGATTCGCCGTCGCAGATGGTGCGCATCATCGAAGGCATCAAGCCCGACGTGCTCACGATCGGTTTCGCCCGCCGCTTCGCCACCTACAAGCGGGCCTATCTGCTCTTCACGAACCTCGACCGGCTGGCGGCCATCGTGAACAACAAGGAGCGTCCCGTGCAGTTCATCTTCGCGGGCAAGGCGCACCCCAACGACCAACCCGGGCAGGAGCTCATCAAGCGCATCGTGGAGGTCGCGGCCATGCCGCAGTTCGTGGGCAAGATCCTCTTCCTGCAAAATTACGACATGGAGCTGGCCCGCCGCATGGTGCAGGGCGTGGACGTGTGGCTCAACACGCCCACCCGCCCGCTCGAAGCCTCGGGCACCTCGGGCGAGAAGTGCGTGATGAACGGCGTGCTGCAATTCTCCGTGCTCGACGGCTGGTGGGTCGAAGGGTACAGGGAGGGTGCCGGCTGGGCGCTGCCGATGGAGCGCACGTTCTCCGACCAGCATTTTCAGGACGAGTTGGACGCCGAGCTGATCTACAACACCATCGAGGAGCAGATCGCTCCGAAATATTACGACCGCGGCAGCGACGGAATCCCCCATGCGTGGGTGGAAGCCGTCAAGAAGTGTGTGGCGGACGTCGCTTCGCGCTTCACCACCAACCGGATGCTCGCCGACTACGAAGAGCGGTTCTACGACAAACTTTGCGCCCGCAAACGCGAGATCGTGGCGGGCGACTATATGCTCGCGCGGCAGATCGCGGCGTGGAAGCGCAAGGTTTCGGCGGCGTGGAACAACGTGAAGGTGGTGGACGTGCAGCGCGTGAAGATCGACAACGAGGCGATTTACGTGGGCTCGGACTACCATTTCGAGGTTACGCTCAACATCGACACGCTCCGCCCCGAGGACATCGGTGCGGAACTCGTGATCGCCAAGCAGATCGTCGGCAGCCGGAGCGTGGAGGTGGTGCGGACCATCCCCTTGCGAAGGTCGAAGGCCGAAGGCAACCGCGTAACCTATGTGCTGGATTACAGCCCCGATCAGGCGGGCACGTTCGATGTGGCGCTGCGCATCCACCCCGAAAACCCGCGTTTGCCGCATCGCATGGATTTTGCACTGGTGAAGTGGGCCTGAGCCGCGCTGCCGCCGGCCGGTTTTCGGGCGGCGAGTGAAAAAAATCGGGCGGACGGAGCACACGGCAGCCGATTTTTGCGTATCTTTAGGACAGGGAAGCGACCTTCCCGGACGTTGCCGTCCGTCCGGCGAACGCCTCGGCAGCCGGCGGCGGAGTGCGGAAAACGGCGCGGTTCCGGCGAGCGGGCGCAATGCGAACCCGCCCGGGTGTCGCCGGAGCGGAAAGACGACTACAAAATGTGAACGGAAAGATATGTCTGCATTAACCTTCGACAAAAGCGAGCTGGGCAACCTCGAGTACTCGCTCCAGCGCGAGATGCTCGCAACGGACCGCATCGGCGGATACATGAGCACGACGATCGTCTGCTGCAACACGCGCAAGTACCACGGACTGATGGTCGCGCCGATCGACGGCAGCGACCGCACCTATGTGCTGCTCTCGTCGCTCGACGAGACCGTCGTGCAGCACGACCAGTCGTTCCATCTGGCCCTGCACCGCTTCAGAGGGGTCTACGAACCGCGCGGGCACAAGTACATCACCGACTTCGAATATACGCCCACGCCGACGATCACCTATCGCGTGGGCGGCGTGATTCTGCGCAAGGAGCTGCTGTGGATCCATCACCGCACGCAGCTCATGATCCGCTACACGCTCGCCGACGCCCATTCCCGGACCCGGCTGCGGCTGCGTCCGTTCCTCGCCTTCCGCGACAAGCACGCGCTGTCGAAGGCCAATATGGAGGCCGACGGACGCTCCTACCCGATCCCGGGCGGCGTGAAATGCAGGCTCTACCGTTCGTTTCCGTGGCTCTATCTCCAGACCGACAAGCCCGGCACGGAGTTCGTCGCGGCACCCGACTGGTACTACGGCTTCGAATATCCGAAGGAGATCGAACGCGGATACGACGGCTACGAAGACCTGCTGACGACGGGTTATTTCGAAACGGAGCTCGAAAAGGGCGAAAGCATCATCTTCTCCGCTTCGCTCGATCAGATGGCTTCGCCCGGGACGATCGACGACATTTTCGCCGATTCGCTCGCGCGGCGCACCCACAAGATCGACTTCATCAGCTGTCTGCGCCACTCGGCGCGGCAATTCATGATCCGCCGCGAAGGAGGTGCGGAGGTCGTCGCGGATTATCCGTGGGAGGGTTCCGATTCGCGGCAGACGCTCGTCGCACTGCCCGGCATCGCGCTCGAACAGGGCCGCACGGAGGAGTGCATGCAGGTACTCGACCGCATCGCGGAGGATCTGCGGTCGGGCACGGACAGGATCCGCCGGCAGGCCGACACGCCGCTGTGGTTTTTCTGGACCCTCCAGCAGCTCGAAATGCACGTCGGCGCCGAGGAGGTCTGGAAGCGTTACGGCGAGACGATGAAAGGAGCGCTCGAAAGCTACCGGGACGGCGGCATGGGCCGCTGCATCCTCATGCACGACAACGGTCTCGTCTGGGCCGCGGCCGAAAATGTGCCGCTCACGTGGATGGACTCGGTGATCGACGGCAGGGCCGTTACGCCCCGCAGCGGCTATGCGGTCGAAGTGAACGCCCTGTGGTACAACGCCGTATGTTACACGCTGGAGTTGGCCCGAAAATTCGGGGACGAAGGCTTCACCGCGGCATGGGATTCGCTGCCCGAAAAGACGCGGACCGCGTTCGCCGAGCGATTCCGCATCGCCGGAGAGCCCCATCCGGCCGATTATGCAAACGAGACGGAGACCAACGCATTCATTCGCCCCAACATGGTGGTCGCCTGCGGTCTGCGCTATACGATGCTCGACGAGGCGCAGAGGATCGAGGTGCTGCGCACGGTCGAACAACACCTGCTGACCCCGAAGGGGCTGCGGTCGCTCTCGCCCCGCAATCCGCTCTACAAGGGCCGATGCGAAGGTTCGCCCGGGGAGCGCGATTTCGCGGGCAAGAACGGATCGGTGTGGATCTGGCCCCTCGTGTTTTACGTCGCCGCGCGGTTCGGGATCGAGGGCGACGGATTTTTGACCGCGGCCGGGGAGCTGCTTTCGCATTTCGAGGAGGATATCCAGTCGGACGGCATCGGTTCGCTGAGCGAACTGTACGATGCCGACCCGCCCTACACGGCCCGCGGAGCCGTTTCGGCGGCATGGAGCGTGGGCGGCGTGCTGGCGATCCACGACATGATCCGCCGCCGCCGAGAAGCCGGACGCGGAGAGGCCGCCGACGCCGGAGCGGCTACGGCCACGCGCCGTGCCGCCGATGCGGTGAGCTCCGCGCGCAAAAGCAGGAAGTAGTACGATAAAAAGAGATACGATGAGAGTTTTAATGTTCGGATGGGAATTTCCTCCCCACATCGCGGGAGGATTGGGCACGGCCTGTTACGGCATGACCCGCGGCCTTTCGCGCAACGACGTGGAGGTTGCGTTCGTGGTCCCGCACGCCTACGGCGACGAGGACCAGCGCTTCGCGCACGTGGTGAACGCCAGCGACGTCGAAGCTCTCTACGGTTCGGTCTCGGGCGGTGCGGAGGACATCGTCGACAAGATGACGTTTATCCGCATCGACTCGAACATGGTTCCCTACATATCCCCCGAGGAGTATGCCGTCTATCGCGAGCAGTATGCCGAAACGGGGCGGAAGTTCTGGGAGAGCACCGACGTATGGAAACAGCGCTATACCTTCTCGGGCAAGTACGGCGCCAACCTCATGGAGGAGGTGGCCCGCTACGCGATCGTCGCGGCTCAGGTGGCGCGCGATCTGGAAGGCCGGTTCGACGTGATCCATGCCCACGACTGGCTCACCTATTTCGCCGGCATCGCCGCGAAACGCGTGTCGGGCAAGCCGCTGGTGGTGCACATGCACGCCACGGAGTACGACCGCAGCGGCGAGAACGTCAACACGCAGGTCTACGCCATCGAGAAGGCCGGCATGATGGCCGCGGACCGCGTGATCGCCGTCTCGAACCTCACGCGCAATATCATCATCGCGCGATACGGCATTCCGCCCGAGAAGGTCGTAACGGTCCACAACGCCGTGCGGTTCTCGGGAAATGCGAACGAGGCGCCCGAGCGGGGCCTCGACGACAAGATCGTAACGTTCCTCGGGCGCATCACCTACCAGAAGGGGCCCGACTATTTCGTCGAGGCCGCCGCCAAAGTGCTGAAAAAGGTCCCCGGCGTGCGCTTCGTGATGGCCGGCTCGGGCGACATGATGAATCATGTGATCCGCCGCGTGGCGCGGCTCGGCATCGCCGACCGCTTCCACTTCACGGGATTCCTGCGCGGCGACGACGTGCGCCGGATGTTCCGCCTGTCGGATGTCTATGTCATGCCCTCCGTGTCGGAGCCGTTCGGCATCTCGCCGCTCGAAGCGATGCGTTCGAACGTGCCGGTCATCATCTCGAAGCAGAGCGGCGTGGCCGAAGTGCTCGACTATGCCCTGAAGGTCGATTATTGGGACGTGGATGCACTGGCGGACGCCATCTACGGTCTGATCGCCTATCCGGCCCTGTCGCGCATGTTCGCGTCGAAGGGGCTCGAAGAGGTAACCAATCTCAAGTGGAACGACGCCGCGGCCAAAATCAAGAAAGTCTACGAGACCGTCATCGAGGAACAGAGAAACAAATAAAACCGATACAACCTATACAGCCTATGAAAACCGTTTGTCTCTATTTTCAGGTTCACCAGCCGTGGCGCCTCCGGAGGTACCGCTTTTTCAATATGGGCAAGGAGCACCACTACCTCGACGACCTGCTGAACCGTTCGATCATGCAGAAGGTGGCCCGGGAGTGCTATCTGCCGATGAACGCCTTGCTGCTCAAGATTATCGGGGAGAACAAAGGGAAGTTCCGCTGTTCGTTTTCTATCACGGGCATCGCCGTCGAGCAGATGCGGGCCTATGCGCCCGAGGTGCTCGATTCGTTCCGCCGGCTGGCCGAGACGGGCTGTGTCGAGTTTCTGGCCGAAACCTATTCGCATTCGCTCGCGTCGCTCGCGTCCGAAGAGGATTTCGCCGAGCAGGTGCGGCTCCACAGCGCGATGATCGAGCGCGAGTTCGGGCAGAAGCCCGCGGCATTCCGCAATACGGAACTGATCTACTCGGACCGGATCGGTGCGATGGTCGCCCGAATGGGCTTCCGGACGATGCTGGCCGAGGGGGCCCGGCACGTGCTGGGCTGGAAATCGCCCGAGTTCGTCTATACGAACGCGATCGACCAGCGCCTGAGGCTTCTGCTGCGCAACTACAAGCTCTCGGACGACATCGCGTTCCGCTTCTCGAACCGTTCGTGGGACCAATGGCCCCTGACGGCCGATAAGTATGTGGAGTGGCTCTCGTCGGAGCGGACGCCGGGCGAAGTGGTCAACCTCTTCATGGACTACGAGACCTTCGGCGAACATCAGACGGCCGATACGGGCATTTTCGAATTCGTGAAGGCGTTGCCGAAGCTGGCGCTGCAAAAGAAAAACGGCCTCGAATTCGCCACGGTGAGCGAAGCCGCGCGGAAACATCAGCCGGTGGCGGTGCTGCACTGTCCGCACGCGATGTCGTGGGCCGACGAGGAGCGCGACATCACCGCATGGCTGGGCAACGAACTCCAGAACGAAGCCTTCTCGAAACTCTATGCCCAGAAGGGGAAGGTCGCGGCGCTCCGGAATCCGGACTACGACTACGTGTGGAGCTTCATGCAGACCTCCGACCATTTCTACTACATGGCGACCAAATGGCTCTCCGACGGCGACGTGCACTCCTACTTCAATCCCTACGATTCGGCTTACGACGCATTCATCAACTACATGAACGTGCTTTCGGATTTCGAAATCGAACTGGACAAGGCCGTGAAAGCGATGGGCGGAACCCGTGCGGAGGAGATTCCGGCACCGGCTGTAGAGAAGCCCGAAACCGCCGAAACGCCGGCCGTGCAGGAACCGCCGGCCGCAAGGAACGCACGGAAAAAGGTGCGGTCGAAGCCTTCCGCCGAGGCCCTCGGAGACGGGAAACGACCGTCCGGAGCCGTCGGGGAGCGTGTGCCCCGATCCGGCCGGAACGCCGCGGCGGGGACTGCACGAAAAGGGGCCGGAGCTGCCGCTCCGAAAGCCGAGAGCGGCAGCCGCACGGCGAAGGAGGTCGTGGAAGTCTGAGCTGAATTTGCGACCGCCGTCGCGGGACAATGCTTCGTCAGACCGCGCTCCCGCTCCCTGTTCTTGCGGATGGAATGCGCCTGCCCCCTCGATCAGACCGTGGTGGGGAGGGGCACGAAAGTGCGGTTCCGGGATTTTGCCGCCGGATACGGCGGAATGCCGTCCGGAATACAGCGGGCCGGAAACGGCAGGGAGCAGCGGAAAGCCGCTCTTCGCGGGAGCGGTTGTCTTGCGAGGGGGAGCGGGCCGTCGGGGCGTCCGCACCGCGGCCCGCGAGGATTTCCGCCATGTTCGCCCGGCCCGTTCCACTAAGTTGCGAATGCGCGGCATCGGTCCCGGGCCGTGCGGCGCGAGGGCGTACTCCACGGGGGGGCGGCACTTCGGCATAGACCGGGGCGGGGAGGCGACCGTCCCGTTCACTTCGGACATACGGAGCGCTGCCGCGAACATCCGGTGCGAAATGGCTTCCACGCTCCGCCGAAACTCGCTGAAGCGCATCGCGCCGTCGGGTCCGGAGCGCCGGCAGGAGCGGCTTCGGCCATCCGGCGCCCGATCTGCACGGTACGTCCCGGACGGGGCACATTCCGCGCGGATGAAAATCTTTCGGTTTTCCATTATTTTATTTCTTTGATTTACAGCAGTATTTGCAATACCGAACCGATCCATCCGCGGGAGCCTTCTTGTTTATCCGGTACGATTCGGCTACTTTTGCCGACAGGGACAGCGAACTTACGTTCGACGACCGTCGTATCATTAAAAAAAGAAAAAACATGTCGAAAAAAGCAGCCGTGCTGGCCGTGAATCCCGTGAACGGGATGGGCCTGTTCCAGTATTTGGAAGCATTCTATGAGAACAAAATTCCCTACACGCTCTTCGCCGTGGCGGACGGTCCGGTCATCCGGACCAATTCGGGCGTTGCGCTGACGGCGGACGATGCGATCGCACGCCTCAAGGGCCGCGAGGACGAGTACGATGCGCTTGTCTTTGCATGCGGCGACGCAATGCCGGTCTTCGCACAGCATGCGTCGGAGCCGTGGAACGTCGATTTGATGGAGGTGCTCGGAACGTTCGGACGAAAAGGGAAGATCATGATCGGACATTGCGCCGCCGGAATGATGTTCGACTTCGCGGGAATCGCCGACGGCCGACGGCTGGCCGTCCATCCGCTCGCCAAAGCCGCCGTGCAGAAGGGTACGGCGACGGATGCCCCGTTCGAGATCGACGGCAACTTCTACACCGCACAGGAGGAGCACCGGATTCCCGAACTGATCGGCCGGGTGATCGAAGCGCTGAAATAAGTTCCGCGAATCCGCGGTCGGCGCAGACGTCTGCCGCCGCGGCGCATGGCCTATGTCGGACGGATCGCCCGCACGGGCGGAACGGTGCGTCCACGGTCTTCGGTTCCGGTGGCCTTGCCGGATGCGGAGCTGAGGGCGTCCTGTGCCCCCTCCCGACATCCGGGTCCGGCCGGAATGCGACCGGGCGGGTGTTTCGGCCCCGTCCGGCGACGAGGGGCAGATGAAAAAACGGAGGCTGTCTGACGAGCGCAGACAGCCTCTTTTATGCGTATCGCCGGCCGAACCCCTCTTCGGGCATGCGGTTCGCGGCGGGTGAAAGAGCGGTCGGAGAGCCGCAGCCGTGGAGCTGCAACCCGTTCCGCCCCTTGCCGGGAACGCACGCACCTTCGGCGGAACAGGGAACATCCGACTTCGAGCCGGCGAGCGGTCATTCCGTATGTTGCGTTCCGAACCGGAGGCGGGGAGCAGGCAATGCCGTAATTTCTCTTAGTTTTAAAGAGGCGTCACCTACGGCATGCCCGCTCCCTTACCGCCGGATCAGGCTACGGGACAAGGGATGCCGAGCGCTTCGACCCGCGCAGCGATGCGACGAAGCTCCTCCTTGTCCACTTTTTCGAGCGTCTGGCAGGGCGTATCGCGGTCGAGCGAGTAGACCATCACCTTCGAAGGACGGATCCGCGCGATGAGTTCCAGCCATGCCGCGACCTCCTCTTCGGTGGTGTTGTCGATCGTGCGGCCGTTGCATTCGCCTCGCAGGAACATGGTCTGTACGATCAGACGTCCGTCGAAAAGCTGCATGTTGCGCACGGTCTCGGCTACGGTATAACTTCCCATGGGATTGTTCATCAGGCGCACCGTTTCGTCGAATGCCGAGTCGAGTTTGAGGATGTTGTTGTCGACGCGCATGAGCGCGCGGCGCACCTCTTCGCGGCCGATCTGCGTGGCGTTGCTCAGCACGGAGACCTTCGCCGTCGGGCAGAGCGCGTCGCGCAGGGCGAGCGTGTCGCCGATGATGGCTTCGAACTCGGGATGCATCGTGGGTTCTCCGTTGCCTGCGAAGGTGATGACGTTGGGCGGCGTGCCGTCGGCGACCATGCGCCGCAGCGTCTCTTCCAGCAGACGCGCCACGTCGGCGCGGGCATTGAAACGGCGGCGCCCCGGATGTTCGGCATTCCAGCCGCATTCGCAGTAGATGCAGTCGAACGAACAGAGCTTCGACTCGGTGGGCAGCAGGTTGACGCCCAGCGAAAGCCCCAGCCGGCGCGAGTGCACGGGACCGAAAATGATGTCGTGGTAGAGTGAAGTCATAGGACAAAGTTAACCATATTCCGCCAAATGCAATGCGATGCGCGGATTTTTTTGTCGGAAAGGTTGCCGGAAACGAAACCGGCCGGTTGTTAAATCTTTGGTTCGAAGGCGGCGGGATTCGAAAAAAATCGGAGAAACGTGCGGTGTTTAGTTAATTTTGTATATATTTGGAGTCGGGTTCTTGTCGAACCGGTGAAAACATTGATTTATGATTGGGAAAAATTATTTGATCGCGGCGTTTGCCGCCGTGCTGATCGGAGGTGTGTGGAGTGTGTCGGCCGTGCCGGCTTATCCCCGTCCGGTCGTGTACACGCTCAGCGACGGAACACAGATTACGGTGCGCGTCGTGGGCGATGAATTCCACCATTATGTGCTCTCCGAAGACGGGTATACGCTGACCGGCGGCGAGGACGGCGACTACTATTATGCGACCCTCGCTCCCGACGGGACGCTCGTGCCGACATCGGTGAAGGCGCGGCCCGTCTCGATGCTCACCCGCAGCGAGGCCGCCGAAATCTCGTCGTTGCAGCGTGGGCTCAGACCCGCTGCGAACAACAATCCGCTGTTGCAGCGCCCCAGACCCGTCCCCGTGAGAGTGCCTGCCGCGGCGGCCGCTTCGGGCAATTTGCCGGCACCTCCCGGGCGGATCTCCTCATCCATAACGACCGGTAAGCTCCGTTCGCTGGTCATTTTGGTCGAGACGAGCGATAAATCGTTCACCACGCCTACCCCGCAGCAGGCTTTCTCGGCGCTGCTCAACGAGCAGGGATACAGCCGCAACGGAGCGCTCGGCAGCGCGTGGGACTATTATAACGACAATTCGAACGGCCGCTTCGACCCCGACTTCGTGGTGATAGGACCCTATAAGGTATCGAACAAGGCTTCGTACTATGCGGGCAGCAGCGGATCGGACCGGGTGCCCGAGCTCGTGGTCGAAGCCTGCGAACTGGCCGATAAGGACGGAGTGGACTTTTCGCAGTTCGCCGATAACGGGGTGATTCGGGATATTTTCATCTTCTATGCCGGATACAACCAAGCCGAAGGGGCGGCGAACACCATTTGGCCCCACCGCTGGTTCGTGGATGCGTTCACCAAGTACAAGGATGTCCGTTTCGACGGCGTGCAGCTCGTCGGATACGCCTGTTCGTCGGAGTTGAAAGGGGTCAGCGGCGCGACGATGGCCGGAATCGGCGCTTTCTGCCATGAATTCGGTCATGTACTCGGCTGGCCCGACTTCTACGATACGGATTACGAAGGCTCCGGCGGCAGGGCGGACGGATTCGAAAATTACTCGCTGATGGATGCCGGCAGCTACAATTACAACAGTATGGCGCCGCCCGCGCTGACCATGCTCGAACGCTGGATGGTCGGCTGGGCCGAGCCGGAGCTCCTCGCCGAAGCGGGCGAATATACGCTCTCGCCCGTGTGGGAGGATAAGGGGTATCTGGTGCCTACGGGAACCAACGACGACTATTTTCTGATCGAGGCCCGGGCGCTCGGCGGATTCAAGTGGGACAATTATATCGACGATTACTACGGCAATGTGGACGGCAGCAAGGGTCTGTTCGTAATGCATATCGACAATACGGACCAGTACCGCAGCGCGTGGATCGACAATACGCTCAATGTCAATCCCGATCACGAGTGCGCCAAGATCGTGCGCTCCGTACCCGGCAAGTCTTCGGCGATGACGCCTTCGCGCACGTTTTTCCCGGGGGCCGAGAATGTCGTAACCCTGACTTCGACCAGCAACAGGGACTATCTCTCGTGGAGCGGCAGCGAACCCAAATTGTCGTTTACCGGCATCGTCGTCGGTGAGGATGCCGTCAAAATGCGTGCACGCACGCGGACGGCTGGCGGGGAAACCGACTACGGACTCCTCGTGCGCTTCAATCAGTTCGATGCCCTGCTTACGTGGGACGATTCGCAGGCGGATAAATGGAACGTGAAGTGTACCTCGCTGAGCGACGGCAAATCCAGCGAAACGGAGGCGGACGGAGGGGTGCTCTATCTGGACAACCTCATGCCTGCGACGACATACGAACTGACGCTTACGCCGGCCGGCGGCGAGGAAGTGAAGGCGCAGATCTACGAATTCACGACGCTGGCCATCGAAGAGAACCGGGCGGCTGCCATCAACCTTTCGCAATCCGAGTACGATTCGAACGAGTATGTGGCGTTGGGCATCCGCAACTACGCGGGAACGCCGGAGCGGGTGGAGTGGTATGTGAACGACGAACTCTTGGAGGAGCATTATACGAAATTGCCTGCGGGCGAACACCGGCTCGTCGCTGCGGTCGTTGCGCAGGACGGAACGAAAGAGTACCTTATCAAATATATCACCGTTAAATAGTCGATCGGATGAAACTTTTGAAATATATGATTGCCGTTCTGCTGCTGGGCGCTGTGTCCTGCGCAGAAGACGAAACGAGCGATTCCGTGCTGGCCGGTCAGCGCGAGGCGCTGCTGGCCGAAACGGATATGGGCATTTATGTCAACGGCAGCGCCGCGCTGCGGTTCGATAAAAAAACGCATCAGGCGAGCGTCGCCCCGTCGACATACCGGTTCCGGATCATGGATGACGCCGGCATGCAGTATGTCGAGATCGTGCTCGGAGGAATGCCGCAGGAAAGCAAGGCCGTGTCGGGCGAACTTACCAGCGTCGGTTTCAAACTTTCGGACAAGAAGATGCAGGATGTCGTGCTGCTGAAGCAGGACGGCGAACGGCTGTGGCTGTGGAGCGATGCGACGCACACGGGGATGATCCTGCCGTGGTGCGAACTGTGATCGGGGCATAAGGGCGCCGAGGCCGGAAAGAGTTCGGACGACGTGTCGTCGACGAGCGCACGGCCGTGTCCGTACCGCTATCACGGTCCGGCCGTGCGGTTCGGCATGCGACCTCCGACCTAAGTCTTGAGGTCTTCTTATTGGTCCTTGCAACGGAACGGGAGAGGTGCAGAATTTCGCTATTCTGCACCTCTCCCGTTTTCGACAGAATCTTCCGGCAAAAACGATCGGGGTGCGGTGCGAGCGGCTCCGGCGGGTATATGCCCGCATCCGGATGCGAAGCGCCGAAACTTGAGCGTGTGGAAGCGGCATGAGAAAACGCCGGACGGATCGGCCGGGGAGGCGTATCGACGAAAAAAGCTCTCCGAAGAGAGCCTTTGCAGGGTGGAAGATGGGACTCGAACCCACGACACCCGGAACCACAATCCGGTGCTCTAACCGACTGAGCTACATCCACCGTTTCGATACGAAAGCCGTATCGGAGTGCAAATGTAATACACTTTTTCGTTCCGCGCAAAAAAAACGGACTAAAAATCTGCTTTATGACAAAATGTCAGTCCGTTTCCGCGTTTTTGGCACATTTGCCTGCCAAAATCCATTTGGCATATCTCTTGTTGGAACAGTAGGTGCAAACGGGAAGAAAATCCCGAAAGATATCTGGATTCAATTTTATAAATATTAGTAGAACTATGAAAGTCAAACCATTATCGGATCGTGTACTGATCCAGCCCAATCCCGCCGAAGAGAAGACCGCCGGCGGCCTCATCATCCCCGACACCGCCAAGGAGAAACCGCTGGCAGGCAAAGTGATCGCCGTAGGACCCGGAACTTCGGAAGTGAAGATGGAAGTCAAGGTAGGCGACGAGGTGCTCTACGGCAAATATGCCGGACAGGAGATTTCGATCGACGGAACCGACTACCTGATTATGAAGCAAAACGATATTCTGGCAATCATCTAAAATACGTGAAAAGTCATGGCAAAAGAGATCAAATATAACGTTGAGGCGCGCGAACTGCTCAAGGAGGGTGTCGACGCGCTGTCGAATGCAGTGAAGGTAACGCTCGGCCCCAAAGGCCGCAACGTCATCATCGACAAGAAATACGGCGCCCCCCAGATCACCAAGGACGGCGTTACGGTAGCCAAGGAGGTCGAGCTGGAGGATTCGTTCGCCAACATGGGCGCCCAGATGGTCAAGGAGGTGGCATCGAAGACCAACGACGACGCCGGCGACGGCACCACGACGGCTACGGTGCTCGCGCAGTCGATCATCGGCGTGGGCCTCAAGAATGTTACGGCGGGCGCCAATCCGATGGACCTCAAGCGGGGTATCGACAAGGCTGTGGCCGTGGTCGTGGAATCGCTCAAGAAGCAGAGTCAGACCGTCGGCAACGACATCGCCAAGATCGAGCAGGTGGCCTCTATTTCGGCTAACAACGACCACAACATCGGCAAGCTGATCGCCGAAGCGATGGCTAAGGTCAACAAGGAGGGCGTCATCACCGTCGAGGAGGCCAAAGGCACGGAGACCCACGTGGAGGTGGTCGAAGGCATGCAGTTCGACCGCGGTTACATTTCGGCCTACTTCATCACCGACGCCGAGAAGATGGAGGCGCAGCTCGAAAAGCCCTATATCCTCATCACGGACAAGAAGATCTCGACGATGAAGGAGCTGATGGGCGTGCTGGAGCCGGTGGCTCAGAGCGGGCGTGCGCTGCTGATCATCGCGGAGGATGTGGACGGCGAGGCTCTGTCGGCGCTCGTAGTCAACAAGCTGCGCGGCACGCTGAAGATCGCCGCCTGCAAGGCCCCGGGCTTCGGCGACCGCCGCAAGGAGATGCTCGAAGACATCGCCGTGCTGACGGGCGGTACGGTCATTTCGACCGACAAGGGCATGAAGATCGAGGATGCCAACCTCTCGATGCTCGGTACGGCCGACAAGGTAACGCTCAACAAGGAGAATACGACCATCGTGGACGGTGCGGGTCAGAAGGAGGCCATCGCCGCACGTGTGGCCCAGATCCGCGCCTCGATCGAGAAGGCGACCTCCGATTACGACAAGGAGAAGCTGCAGGAGCGGCTGGCCAAACTCGCAGGCGGCGTGGCCGTGCTGTACGTGGGTGCCGCGACCGAGGTCGAGATGAAGGAGAAGAAGGACCGTGTGGACGATGCGCTGGCAGCCACCCGTGCTGCGGTCGAGGAGGGTATCGTTCCGGGCGGCGGCGTGGCTTACATCCGTGCGACGGCAGCCCTCGAAGGTCTGAAGGGCGACAACGAAGACCAGACGACCGGTATCCAGATCATCAAGCGTGCGATCGAAGAGCCGTTGCGTCAGATCGTGGCCAATGCCGGCGGCGAAGGCTCGGTAGTGGTCAACAAGGTGCGCGAAGGCAAGGACGCCTTCGGTTACAACGCCCGCGACGACAAATACGAAGATCTGTTTAAAGCGGGTATCATCGACCCGACGAAGGTGTCGCGCGTCGCGCTGGAGAACGCCGCGTCGATCGCGTCGATGTTCCTCACGACGGAGTGCGTGCTGGCCGAGAAGAAATCGGAGCAGCCCGCCATGCCCCCGATGCCCGCAGGCGGCATGGGCGGAATGATGTAATCCGCCGGATCCGTGCATACGAAGAAGAGGCTGTCTGCAAGTCGCAGACAGCCTCTTCTCTATTCGTACTTGCTATTCGGGTGTTTTCCCCGACAGACGAATTCTCGAAAGGTCGAGAAAACTATCCGACAGCTTCTTTCGTTCGCACGGCTTTCGGGACCTCTGCCGAGCATGCGATTCTTCGTGAGGCGTAAATCCGCCGGAGATCCTCATGCCTGCCAATAGGCCGATGCGGTCAGATGCCGCCGTCGACGATCCAACTGCCCGAGGGATTGTCGTTGCGCAATGCGAGCCGCAGTTGCCGGGTCGATCCGTCGGGCATCCGGAATACGCACGGAACGAAATAACCCGGATAGGCGCCCGAACGGAACGGTGCGCCGACTTCGAAATCGGCGGCCCCTTCGTAGTCTTTGCGCAACATGCCGCGGAGTTTCGCTCCGTAGAAGGAGAAGGCTTCGTCGATGATCGCTTCGTCCCACACGGTCATGGCCTGCAGAATCCGTCGGGCAGCCTCTTCCGCCGTTATGCCGGCGAGCTTCTCGCCCGCGAGAGGCTGTGTACGGTCGAGCCATGCGATCCCAGCCGGAGGCGTCGTGAGCTGCACGGTGTCGATCGGCAGGTCGTAGTCGATGCGGTCGGTTTCGAGCAGCGTCCGCTCGCCCGCGCCGGTCAGCGCTACGATGCGGGCTTTCAACAGATGGCCGCTCTTCCGGTCGAAGAGGTATTCGCGTCGGGTATTGCTCTGGGTGATCGAGCTGTTCAGCATATAGCGGCTCTCGCTGAAATCGCCTCGGGCAGGCGCCGTAACGTTCAGTCGGATCGTATCGCGTTCTTCCGTGAGGGTATAGGTGCCGCCCGCTATTTCGGCGGCGCGCTCTTCCGTAGCGAACAGCATGCGGGGATCGAGCAGCATTCCCAGCTCTTCGAGTACACAGGTTCCGGCGGGCAGTTCCAGCCCCTCCTGCAACGAGGGTTGCCAGAGCAGCGTGCGCCGTCCGTCGAAGAGGGCTTTGCGATCGGGTTTTTCCACGCGCCAGCGAAGCACCGGGGCGTAGACCGCTTGAACGACGTGGGGGACGAACTCCCCTTCGGGATCGGTGAAGCTGAAGTTCTCCTGCGGTTGCGTGCGTATGCGCAGCTCCATGCGGAGTGTGCGGGCCTTGTCGAGAGCCGCTGCGGCATTGCGGAAGCATCCGCGGGCGGCCTGCGCGGGGGTGCGGAAACCCGGAAGGAGGATCAGTGCGACGATCGCCGCGGCACTGAGCGTCGCCGTAACGATTCGGAGCGTCCGCCGCCGGCTCCGGCGGTTGCGCTCGGCACGGGAAAGAGTGCCGAGCAGCCGTTCGCGGAATCCGTCGCTCGGTCGGACGCGGCATCGCGGAGTTACGGCATCGAGCGTGCGTCGCGCCGCTTCGTATTCGGCGGTGCAGACAGGGCATTGGGCGAGGTGCCGTTTCATATCATCGGACAAATCGGCGGAACCGTCGAGCAGTTCCGGAATACGGGTTTGAAAATCGGTGCATTTCATGATTACGGTGGTTTTAGAGGTGGAATTTTTTTTCGTCAGTTTCTCGTCTCGGCAGAACCCGGACTGCGTTCGGCTCTGCACCCGGCTTATCGAAAACATTCAACGAATGCCTCAGTCGGTCGATACCGTATCGGAAGCGCGACTTGACGGTCGAGACCGGACGATCGAGCAGCTCGGCGATCTCCGTGAAGCGAAGCGCACCGGCAGTGTGCAGACGGATGACATCGGCCTGCTCCTCGGGCAATTCGCGGAGGAGTGCCTCGATGCGCTCGTACTCTTCGCGGGCGTCGTACTCATCGTCGACCGTTTCGATGCGCCGGTCGAGAGGCCGCAGGCGGGTTTTGCGATGCAGCAGGTCGCAGCATCCGTTGGCCACCGTACGGAAGAGGTAGGCTTTCGGATTGGCGATGCGCGTAAGATCGCACGACGCGAGCCGGAGGTAGGCCTCCTGCACCACGTCCTCGGCATCGGCTTGCGACCCGATGCGAAAGAACGCGAAGCGGAAGAGCTGTTCGTGATGGCTGTCGACGAGTCGTCCGAGCAGTTCCGACGAACTTTCTGGAGTTTCTTTCATGGTCGTTTCATTTTTTTGAAAAACGCGTTTACCACTAAGACGCGGAACCGGCGGAAAAAGACGTAATCGGGTCGGAAAAAATCGCATGCTGCATCTCGGGACGAAGCTGGCTTCCGTCCCGAAGTTGCGGCCGGCGGGCGACGGTTCACTTGCGCGAGGCGACCGCCGCGACGGAGAGCAGGATGCCGAGCGCTACGCCCAGCAGGGCGGCGAAGAGCACCTGATATTGCGCCGAGAGCAGGAAGGTGATGGTATGAGCCGGAATCCAGAAGAACGGGATCGTCTTCTTGAAGACGAAATTCCATTGCACGTCCCAGTTGAGCGACGCGAAGATGCGCGCCATCGGGATCGGCCTCACGAGCGCACGGAGCGAACCGCCGTTTTCGAGGATGTGGGTGTCGGTGATTTTATGCAGCGTCATGAAGACGGGGCCGAAGGTGGTGTTCATCGCCGTGCTGATGAGGAAGGCGCCCAGCAGCTTGAGCGGCGTGAATCCGCCCTGCATGGCCGCGGGAATATCCCCGAGGCCGAGCCCTTGGGCATAGACGGGGACGCCGGTCGAGAATACCTTCATGGCCGAGGCGATCCACATGCCGAGCACACCCCACACCGCGGCGCGGGGCAGGATGCCGAATCCGGGCTGGCCGTACGATCCGGTCTTGATGCGAAGTCCGATGCACTCGCCGGCGGTGCTCAGCAGTGCGAACTTGAGGAAAGCCAGCAGATAGGGATGTGCGGCGTTGAGCGCCGTGTAGCTCGCGTAGACATCCGGGAACAGAAAAAAGGGCGCCAGCAGAAGAGCGGCGACGGCGAGAAAGAGGAGGTCCTTAAGTTTCATGGTTTTTCGGGTTTCGTCGGTTGGGATCGGGTTCGTCTGCGGGGCGGGGGCGTTCGTCCGTTCTCCGGGTGCCGTGCAGGCGCGCTCCGGTGCGGCCCGTCATCGGCCGAGCAGGATGCGTGCCTGTTCGAGTGCGGCCGGCGTGAGTTCGCTGCCGGAGAGCATCTTGGCGATCTCCGTAACGCGCTCCTCGGGCGTGAGACGTGCGATGCGGGTTTCGCCGTCGCGCTTGTAGACGACGAAATGGGTGTCGCCTTTCGATGCGACCTGCGGCAGGTGGGTGATGTCGACGACCTGCATCGCGGCGGCCAACGAACAGATGATCTCGCCCATGGCGTCGGCAATGCGGCCCGAAACGCCCGTGTCGATCTCGTCGAAGAGGATCGTGGGCAGCTGCATCCGTTCGGCCAGCAGCGCCTTGAGCGCCAGCATCACGCGCGACAGTTCGCCGCCCGAGGCGATCCGCTCCACGGGCTGGGGGGCGGTGTTGCGGTTCGCGGTGAAAAGGAACGAGACGCTGTCGCGCCCCGTGCGGGCGAGGGGGCCGCTGTCGTCCAGTCCGACGCGGAAAACGGTGTCGGCCATGCCCAGCCGTGAAAGCGTGGCGAGGATCCGTTTTTCGAAAGCCGGAGCCGCCTTTCGGCGGGCGTCGTGCAGCTGGGCTGCCAGAGCCTCTGCCTGCCCGGAGGCTTCGGAGAGGCGCTTTTCGAGCGCCGCGATCCGCTCGTCGCCGCGGACGATCGAAGCCAGCCGCGCGGCATAGCGGTCGCGCAGGGCGATGAGCTCCGGAAGCCCCTCCGCACGGTGTTTCTGTTCGAGCGTATAGATCGTGTTGAGCCGTTCGCCGACCTTCCGGAGCCGTTCGGGATCGGCATCGAGCCGTTCGCTGTCGGCGGCGGCCGAGGCCCCGAGGTCTTTCAGCTCTTCGATCACCGAGCGGATGCGTGCCGCGGCCTCGGCCCCCTGCGGGTACGTGCCGCGCAGATGCAGCAGAGAGGTCTCGACCGTTTTCAGCCGGCTCAGCACCCCGACCTCCTCGGCATCGAGCGCATTGCGCAGCCCGGCGAGCGCTTCGCCGATCTCTTCGGCGTGTTCGAGCACGGCGAGCTCCGCTTCGAGCTCCGCCTGCTCCCCTTCGCGCAGGTCGGCACCCGTCAGCTCCTCGACCTGATAGCGGAGCCACTCCTCGTCCTTACGACTGTTCCCGGCTTCGTTCCTCAGAACGGTCAGTTCCCGCCTCAGATTGGTCAGTTCGGCGTATTGCTTCTCGTATCGTCCGAGCAGGGCGGCATTGCCCGCGAACGTATCGAGTGCCGAGGTGCGGAACTCTTCCGACGAGAGAATGAAGTTCCGGTGCTGGGAGTGGATGTCGAGCAGCCGGCTGCCGAACTCGCGCAGCTGCGCGAGCTGCACGGGAATATCTCCGATGAAGGCGCGGCTCTTGCCCGCGGGGGTGATGATCCGCCGCACGGCGCACAGATCGGCGTAGTCGAGGTCGTTCGTGTCGAAGAAGGACTCCATGCCGCGTCCCGCGAGGTCGAAAAGCCCATCGATCACGCAGTTGCGGGTCGCATCCTTGAGGGTCGCGCCGTCGTTCTTGTTGCCCAGCAAAAGGCCGAGCGCACCCAGCAGGATGGACTTTCCGGCTCCCGTTTCGCCCGTGATGATGTTCAGATGCGGGTCGAGCTCCATTTCGAGCCGGTCGATCAAGGCGTAATTTTCGACGGAAAGACGGCGTAACATAGCATCTTATGGTGTTAATTTTCGGATAGCAGCGTTTCGATTTTGTCGGCGATACGGGCCGCGACCTCGTGTTTGGAGAGCAGAGGCAGCTCTTCGCGGCCCGAGCGGTCGATGAGCGTTACCTTGTTGGTATCGCCGCGGAATCCTGCCCCCGCGTCCCTCAGCGAGTTGAGCACCACGAAGTCGAAGCGCTTCTTTTCGAGTTTGACCCGGGCGTGCGCCTCTTCGTCGTGGGTTTCGAGGGCGAAGCCGACGAGCAGCCGCCCCTGCTTGCGGGCGCCCAGCTCTGCCGCGATGTCCTTCGTGCGCCGCAAGCGGAGGAAAAGTTCTCCGTCACCCTTTTTGATTTTGCAGTCGGAGACCGCGTCGGGGGTGTAGTCCGCCACGGCGGCGCACATCACCGCACCGTCGGCCCCGGCGAACGCTTCGACCGAGGCGCGGTACATCTCTTCGGCCGACAGCACCTCCACGCGCCGCACGCCCGCAGGCGCCGGCAGCGTCGTGCGTCCGCTCACGAGCGTAACTTCGGCGCCCCGCGCGGCCAGTTCGCCCGCGACGGCATAGCCCATCTTGCCCGTCGAGTGGTTCGAGATGAACCGCACGGGGTCGATGGCCTCGATCGTGGCCCCTGCCGTTACGAGGAATCGTTTACCGGCTAAACGCTTTTTTTTTTCGGGATTCGTCAGAAGTGCGTCCAGCTCGCGGACGATGGCATCGGGTTCGGCCATGCGGCCTTTGCCCGTGAGGCCGCTGGCCAATTCGCCTTCGGCGGGCTCGACGATGCGCACGCCGCGGCTGCCGAGCGTTCGCAGATTCTCCTGCGTGGACGGATGGGCATACATGTCCAGATCCATCGCCGGAGCCACGGCCACGGGACAGCGGGCCGACAGATAGGCGGCGAGCAGCAGGTTGTCGGCGATGCCGTGGGCCATCTTCGCCAGCGTGTTGGCCGTCGCCGGAGCGACGACGAGGCAGTCGGCCCACTCGCCGAGCGACACATGGGAGTTCCACGCGCCGTTCTCGGGGTCGAAGAACTCGACCAGAATCGGACGCTTGGAGAGCGTGGCCATCGTAAGCGGGGTGATGAACTGCTTGGACAGCGGCGTCATCAGGACCTGCACCTCGGCTCCGGCCGTCTTCAGCAGACGGCAGAGCGCCGCCGACTTGTAGGCGGCGATGCTGCCCGTGATGCCCAGCAAAATGTGTTTCCCCTGCAACATGGGCGGATCAGGCCTCCTTGTCCTCTTTCCGCTTGCCGTCCTTCCAGAAGAGCTCGCCGTCGAGGAACTCCTCCGTGGCGATGATCGCCGGTTTGGGCAAGCGCTCGTAGTAACGCGAAATCTCGATTTGCTCGCGGTTTTCGAAGGTCTCCTCCATGGTGTCGGTGGGCGACGAGAAATCGGCGAGCTTGCGGTTGAGTTCGGTTTTGAGCTCCGTGGCGATCTGGTTGGCGCGACGTGCGATGATGTTCACGCTCTCGTAGACGTTGCCCGTCTCGCGGTCCAGATCCGCCAGTTTGCGGGTGATGGTGTTGTTCGGGATGTTTTTCTTGATTTCCATCTTATTCTATTGCTGTGTTCTCTTCCTTGGCGTTCTTGGCGAGGTAGTCCTTGGCGTGCTGCGTGAGCCGGTCGAGCTCCTTGCGGTGCGTCGACTCGGGATACTCCTCGACGAACGAGTAGTAGGAGTCGAGCGCCGAAAGATAGCGGTCGGTCTGCTTGTCGGAGACCGAGTTGTCCGCCAGCTTGTAGCCGGATAACGCGATCAGATACATGATCTCCTCGCGGTGATTGCTCTCGGGGTACTCCTTCAGCGCGTTGCGCAACGCGACGATCGCCGATTTGTAGCGTCCGATCTTGTAGTAGGTGTAGGCGTTGTAGTAGGCTTTGTCGTACTGCCGCTGGAGCAGTTCGGCGTCGATTTCGCGGAAAGCGGGGACCCGTTCGCTCTGCGGGTAGCGCGAGATGAACTCGTTGATCGCTACGCGGGCCCGTCCGGTCATGGTCTGGTCGCGCGTGGGGGCCGGGGCGATGTGGTAGAAACAGAGGGCGTACATGCCTTCGGCGTCTTCGATGAAGACGCTGCGTCCGTAGCGGCGGCGGAACTGGTCCAGCAGTTCGGCCGCGGTGTTGTAGTCGTGGACTTTGAATTTGCAGCGGGCGTTGAAGAAGGCGATGCTGTCCTCGCGCGGCGTGCCGTTGTAGATGTTGCCGATCCCTTCGAAGAGCGTCGAGGCCCGCGACCATTTGCCCGCGTCGTAGTACTCCAACGCCTTGTCGTAAACCAGCTCGGGATCGCCGCTCCGGAGAATGCCGGTGAGGCCCCCGCAGCCTGCCGGGATCAGCAGCGCGACGGCGCCGCACGCGGCGTATAGTTTCGCTCTCTTCATCGAAAATTTTACAGCGCTTTAGTGCGCAAAGTTACGCATTATTTAACGATCTCGCAAATAAATTTATTGCGGCGCCTGTCCGGCTGCGAAAACGCGAACGCCGCGCCGGAAGAGGTGCGGAGCGGGCGTGTGCCGCGGTCAGAAAAACAGGCCGATGGAGCCGCCGTAGAGGATGTTGCGTCCGATCCCGACACGTTGCGGCTCCGCGCCGGCGAGGGTGAAGGTGTTCCATGTGCGCCCCTGCGGATGGAGCGTAATGCGGAAATCGAGGAAGAAACTGCGGATTTGGACGCCCAGACCGCCGGTCAGCGCTACGTCGCCGTCGTTGAACTTGACCCGGAAGATCCCGGGCGCCGAGCTGCGCTGGCTGTTCGTCGCTCGGAAGACCGCGCCCCCGAACAGGCGGAGCACCTTGGCGAATCGGAAGCCCAGTTCGACCGGGATTTCGAGCCGTTCGGCCCGTATGCGCACGTCGTGCACGGCCCCGCCGCGCAGGCGGTAGGCGTAGTTGGCGAAGACGTAGTCGGTTTCGGCTTGCAGATGGAAGCGGCGCGAGAGGTCGTACCGGAAGACCAGCCCCACGTCGAATCCCGCACGTGCGCCGCCCCGCGACACGTAGGTGTCGCCGATCCGGACGGTCGAAAACCGGTAATCCGACGTGTTCATGCCGGCGCGCACGCCGAGCCGGAGACGCTGTGCGGAAGCGGCGCCGGACAGGACCAGCGCCGCGAAGAGCAGGAGACAGTGCTTCATGGTGCGTAACGTATGTCAAACGGTTGCGGCGGAGTTTCACATGAGAGGGGCCGCGAGCCGCAGCAGGTTGCCCAGCGTGCGCCGCCACAGGGGGCGGTTCCGCCAGTCGGTGCGGCCGATCCGCACGCACCGCCCGAGGTCGCGGTCGAACGTCGCGGCGAGCTCGCGCACGACGGCGCGCCCGTAGAGGAAGGCCGTAACCTCGAGGTTGTCCTGCAGGCTGCGGTAGTCCATGTTGGCCGTGCCGACCGAGGCGGTGTCGTCGTCCGCGACGAGCACCTTGGCGTGCAGAAACCCGTTGTCGTAGCGGTAGAGTTCGACGCCTGCATCGAGCAGATCGTCCACATACGACTCCGACACGAGATCCGTCAGCGGCGAGTCGCTGCACGCGGGGATCATCACCGCCACGCGCACGCCGCTGTGCGCGGCGATGCGGATCGCATCGAGGACGACGGGCGGCGGCATGAAGTAGGGCGACGAGAGCCTGACCGTATGCTTGGCGCGGACGATGGCCGCGGCGAAGGCTTCGGCGAGCGTGTGCCGTGCGGGACCTTCCTCGGACCATGCGATCTGGATCGGGAGCCGCCCAGCGATCCGGTGCGGTGCGAACAGGCCCGAAGGGTCGGCTATGCGGCCGCCCGAACGCTCCCAATCGGCGATGAAGAGCCGTTGCAGATCGGCCACGGCGTCGCCTTCGATCCGCAGATGCTCGTCGCGCCATCGGCCCATGCAATTTCCGTCGAGGTAGTATTTCGCAATATTGATGCCACCCAGAAAGGCCGTCTTCCCATCCGTAACGACTATTTTCCGGTGGTTGCGCCGGTCGGCCCGCGGAGTGAACCACGGGAAGCGGATGGGAGCATAGGGACGCACCTCGACGCCGGCCCGGCGGAGCCGGTCGAGGGCTTTCCGGCTCAGGCCGCGCGATCCGAACGCATCGTAGATCACGCGCACCTCGACGCCGGCACGGGCCTTGCGCATGAGGATCTCGGCGATCGTGCGTCCGATGCGGTCGTCGCGGAAGATGTAGTACTCCATGTGGATCGACCGGGAGGCGCGCTGAAGCGAGGCGATGAGCGACGAGAAGGCGTTGTTTCCGTTGTGGAGCAGTTCGACGCGGTTGTGCAGCCGCACATCCGTGCCGCAGTTGCGGGCGATGAGCCGCCGGAGCCGCCCGACCGGCGCGGAGCGTGTCCGCTCCGGCGCGGCCGCATCGGGAGCCGTCCGCGGGCGGACGCCCGTTTCGGACGACGCACCCGACGGGGCGGCGGAAGCGGCCGGCGGCGGCACGGGCTCGGCCGCGTGCGGACCGGCATGCCAGCCGGCCAGCACGTAGAGCAGCGAGCCGACTGCGGGCAGCAGCGCTACCAGCAGCAGCCACACCCCGGCCGACGCCGGATTGCGCGTGCGGCGCGTGATGACCACGGCGGCTGCGGCCGTCCATGCGAGGTGGACGGCGACGAGCGGAAGGAAGACGGACATGCCCCGATGCGCGGCACGCTTCGTGCCAAAAAAAGATTTGGAAAATCGGATTTAACTTTCTACCTTTGTGATACGGATACGATGGGGTTCTGACCTTCACGGGTTGGAATTCTTATTTTTTTCTGTTTCATCGCAGGAAATTACTTAAAATTATGGCAAAAGAGATTATTTATCTGACGGCTGAGGGGTACAAGAAGCTCAAGGACGAACTGGATCATATGCGTTCGGTGGAGCGCCCGGCCATCTCGGCGGCGATCGCCGAGGCCCGCGACAAGGGCGATCTTTCGGAAAATGCGGAGTACGACGCCGCACGCGAGGCACAGGGACTGCTGGAGATGCGCATCGCCAAGATGGAGGATACGCTGGCCAATGCCCGCGTGATCGACGAATCGAAGATCGACAAAAGCAAAGTGCAGATATTGAGCAAGGTAACGCTGCTCAACCACAACAATAACAAACAGATGGTCTATACCATCGTCGCCGAGCACGAAGCCAATCTCCGCGAGGGCAAGCTGGCGATCGGCACCCCGATCGCCAAAGCGCTGCTGGGCAAGAAAAAGGGCGATCACGTGGATGTCGAAGTGCCGGCCGGTACGCTGCATTTCGAAATTCTCGACATTTCGATCTGAGGGGGCTCTGCCGAAACCGAAAAAATGGAGGCTGTCTGAAGATTTTAGACAGCCTCTTTCGTTCGTACCGCTCCGGAAGCTCATCCGGACGCGCGATCCGCTGCGAGGAGAAACTTGCCGGACGGTCTCTTCCGCATCTGTCCCGCGTCGCAGGCAGAACCGCATGCCGCTCCGCGGCGCTCTTGGCGGGCGTTCCGCCCCACGGTCGCATTCGCACGTCCGTGCGCACCGACGGCTGCGGCGCCTCTTTGGCGCCTCGGTTCGTTCGGGGAGCGCACTTCGTCCCCCCCCCCTTCGATCGCAGGGAAAGCAGGTGCGGCCTTTTTCGATGGGTGGGCGCCGACCGTAAGGAGTCTTTCTCCGGATTCGCCCCTCGACCTGCGGTCGGCGGAACTCCGTGCGGCGGGCGGGGTATCGCGTTCCGCACACCCGGTCCGGCCCCGCTACCGCTTGCGGACGAGGCGGACCGTGGACTGGGTCGTCTGGCGGATGAAGACTTTCGGACCGATTTGGGCGTATTTGAGGAAGAGCGGTTCCGTGTAGCCGCGGATGGTCAGCAACTCCATGTCCACGGCTTTCATCACATCGAACCCCGCCTCGCGCAGGGCTGCGACCGCCTTGTCGATATGCCACGTGTCGTCCACGCAGAGGCTCAGGTTCACGGCCGAGTTATGCACCAGATTCGTCTTGATACGGTAGCGCTCCAGCAGCGAGAAAATCGTCCCGAGCTTCTCCTCCAGCACGAACGAGAAGTCGCGCGAGCGAATCGTCAGCAGCACTTGCCCTTTCTTCAGGATGAGGATGGGCACCTCCACGGGCGCCGACACGCCCCGGATGACGGTTCCCGGCTTGCGTTTGTCGCCGAACGGGCGCACGTAGAGCGGGATATTCTTGTTTTGCAGCGGTTTGATCGTCTTGGGGTGGATGATCTGAGCGCCGCTGTAAGCCAGCTCGATCGTATCGAGGTAATTCAGCTCGGGGATCTGCACGGCATCGGGAAAGGTCTTGGGGTCGGCGTTCATCACCCCGTCCACGTCCTTCCACACCGACATCGACTCCGCATCGAGGATGTGGGCCACGACGGCTGCCGAGTAGTCCGAACCTTCGCGGCCGAGGGTCGCGGTCGTACCGTCGGGAGCGCCCCCGATGAAACCCTGCCCCACGAAGACGCTGCCGCCCGCGTCGGCCAGAGCGGCTTTGAGCCGCGGAGCCGAAGCCTCGATATCTACGCCCGCATCCTTGTGGCGCTGCTCCGTGAGGAAACAGCGGCGCATGTCGATCCAGCGGTTCGGCGTGCCGGCGAACGCGAGGTACTCGGAGATGATCGAGGTCGAGACCAGCTCGCCGTAGGCGACGATGGCATCGTACCAGAGTTCGGCATCGCGGGGATCGTAGTCCGTTTCGGCGGCGATGCGGGTCAGTTCGTCGAAGAGCGCCTCCACGCGGTCGAGCTTCGTCGGACCGTGCCAGAGATCTTCGACGATCCGGGCATGGTACTCGCGCAGTTCGGCGATCCGCTCCGCCGCTGCGGCGCGGTCGCCCTGTCGGAGCCCTTCGAATACTCGTTCGAGGGCGTTCGTCGTCTTGCCCATCGCCGAAACGATGATGAACAGGTCGCGTTCGCCGCCGATGATCTTTTGCAGATTGCGCACTCCGTCGGCATTCCGCACCGAGGCGCCTCCGAATTTATAGACTTTCATAGTTCTGATCGTTGGATTGTATCGGTTATCGTCTCTCCGTTTTTCGGAGCGGGCCGCCGCGGGCCGGAGTTCCGGCCGCATGCGCGGGTTCGGTCCGTCCGCGAATCCTCGCACCGCAGGGTACGGGAGGGGACGCCCGGCGGTGTGTCCGACCGTTCGGGCGGCGCGTCCGAGCGGTCGGGGTCGTAGGGCGTCCCCGTGTTCTGGAAGAGGAACGAGTAGACGTCCGCGGTTTCGGCAATCCGCTTCGCGGTCGGCTTGCCGGCGCCGTGCCCCGCGTCGCGTTCGATGCGGATCAGGACGGGCGCGCGGCCTCCCTGACAGTGCTGCATCCGGGCCGCGAACTTGAACGAGTGGGCCGGCACCACACGGTCGTCGCGGTCGGCCGTGGTCAGGAGCGTCGCCGGATAGGCGACGCCCTCGCGGAGGTTGTGCAGCGGAGAGTAGGCGTAGAGCCACCCGAACTGTTCCTCGCATTCGCTCGTGCCGTACTCCACGGCCCAGCCCCAGCCGACGGTGAAACGGTGGTAGCGGAGCATGTCCATCACGCCCACGGCCGGCAGACAGACGGCGAAGAGGTCGGGGCGCTGCGCCTCGCAGGCCCCGACGAGCAGCCCGCCGTTCGAGCCGCCGGCGATGGCGAGCTTCGCGGGCGAAGTGTATCCCTGCGCGACGAGCCATTCGGCCGCGGCGATGAAGTCGTCGAAGACCCGCTGTTTGTCGCCCAGCATGCCGGCCTTGTGCCACCGTTCGCCGTACTCGGCGCCGCCGCGCAGGTTGGCCACGCAATAGACGGCCCCCTGCTCCATCAGAAGCAGGGCCGAGGGGTTGAAATTCGGCGTGAGACTGATCCCGAAACCGCCGTAGCCGTACAGATAGCAGAGGTTCGAACCGTCCCGCACGAGGTCCCTGCGATGCGAGACGAACATCGGGACGAGCGTGCCGTCCTTCGAGGGATAGAAGACCTGTTCGGTCGTATAGAGCGACGGATCGAACCGGAGCGGCGGTGTCTCGTCCGCCTCCGATTCGCCCGTGGCGAGCGTATAGCGGCAGTTGACCGGCGGGGTGAGGAAGTCGGTGTAGGAGTACCACACCTCCGCGGCGGCGTCCTTGCCGGCGAATCCCGAGACGGTGCCGCGGCCCGGCAGGGCTATCTCGCGGACCGGACGGCCGGTCGAGTCGTATTGGAACACCCTGCTCCGGACCTCTTCGAGATAGGTGGCGATCAGATAGCCTCCGACGGCGGCAACGCTTTCGAGCGGGCGGTCCTTCTGTGCGATCACGACCTCGTCGTGCGCGGGATCGTCGGGAGCGATCCGGCGCAGCGTCCTGTTCGCAGCGTCGCGGTCGGTGAGGTAGTAGAGGAACCCGTCCCTGCAATCGACGGGTTCGAAGTCGGCGTCGAAGCCCGCCAGCAATACGCGCAGCGGGGCGTCCGGCTCGGAGACCCTGCGGCACAGGATTTCGTTGCCCGACGTGCCCTCCGACGCGACGACGAAGAGCCAGCCCCCCTTCTCCCATGCGCTGAAGTAGCGCAGCGGATGCTCCTTGTCCTCGTAGACGAGCCGGTCGGCGCTCTGCGGCGTGCCGAGCGCATGATAGCAGATTTTCTGGTGCCGGTTCCGGGCCGAGTAGCGTCCCGCCGTCTGCGGGGCGTCGTAGGCGCTGTAATAGAATCCCCGAGAATCGCCGGCCCACGAGGCGCCCGAGAATTTGACCCATTCGATCCGATCGTCCGTCGGCGTCTTGTCGGCGGTGCGCAGCACGCGGATCTCCGCCCAATCCGAACCCGATTCGGAGAGGGTGTAGGCGCAATAGGCGTCGTCCTCGGAGAAACGCACCGTTCCGAGCGCCACGGTCCCCTGCGCGGAGAGGGTGTTGGGATCGAGAAACACCTCCGCCTCGCCGCCTTCGACGGGCTTGCGGAGAAGGACGGGCTGGTTTTGCAATCCGTCGTTGCAAAAGCAATAGTCGAAGCGGCCATGACGTTCGGGAATTCCTTTTTTCGGATAGTCCCACAGTTCCGCGAGGCGTCGGCGGATCGCTTCGCGGAAGGGAATCCGCGAAAGGTAGTCCTCCGTTACGGCATTCTCGGCCGCGACCCACGCCGCCGTCGCCTCCGACGCATCGTCTTCGAGCCAGCGGTAGGGGTCCGGAACCTCGGTGCCGAAATAGTTGTCCGTCGCCGTGCCCCGCTCGGCCGCGGGGTAAGGCCGGTGTTCGATGCTCTTCATAGTTGGTTGCGGCCGACACGCGCGCCGGCGAATCCGCAGACGGCCGGCACGTGAACGGTTCGTGCCTCCGCGCCCGTCCGCAAGGCCGTATCGGTACAAAGTTAGGAAAAAGTTGGCGGTTTATCCCGCGGGTCCCGAAGTTTTTCCGTAACTTTGGACGCACCGAAAGGAACCGACAACGATCGAGAGTATGTATAAGGAACTGAAAAACACCGTGGAGCGTGCGTGGGACGACCGCTCGCTGCTGTCGAGCGACGAAGTGCGTGCGGCCCTGAGGGCCGTGGTCGACGAAGTGGACAAGGGGCGTCTGCGCACGGCACGGCCCGTCGATGCGGAGCAGAGTCTCTGGCAGGTGAACGAATGGGTGAAAAAGGCGATCATCCTCTATTTTCCCACGCAGCAGATGCGCACGATGCGCGCCGGCGAACTGGAGTGGTACGACAAGATGGAGCTCAAGCACGACTACGAGACGCTGGGCGTGAGGGCCGTGCCCCATGCCGTCGCCCGCTACGGCGCCTACATCGCGCCGGGTGCGATCCTGATGCCCTCCTACGTCAACATCGGTGCCTATGTCGACACGGGAACGATGGTGGACACGTGGGCCACGGTGGGTTCCTGTGCGCAGATCGGCCGCAACGTCCATCTCTCGGGAGGCGTGGGGATCGGCGGCGTGCTCGAACCGGTGCAGGCCGCGCCGGTGATCGTCGAAGACAACTGTTTCATCGGCTCGCGGTCGATCGTGGTCGAAGGGGCGCACGTCTGCCGCGAGGCGGTGCTCGGCTCGAATACGGTCATCACCGGATCGACGCACATCATCGACGTAACGGGCCCGGAACCCGTTACCTATAAAGGGTATGTGCCGGCACGTTCGGTGGTCGTTCCGGGCAGCTACAAAAAACGGTTCCCCGCCGGCGAATACGACGTAACCTGCGCGCTCATTATCGGCCGCCGCAAAGAGTCCACCGACAAGAAAACCTCGCTGAACGACGCTCTGCGCGATTTCGGCGTAACAGCCTGATGCCATGATCCATCACATCGACCTTACCGCGTCGACCAACGACGATGCGCGCGATCCGCAGTACCGCCACGGGGATGTCGTCTGGGCCGAAGAGCAGACCGCCGGACGCGGTCAGCGCGGTCATGTATGGAGCAGCCCGAAGGGGGAGAATCTGACCTTTTCGGTCGTGCTCGAACCGACGTTCCTGCCTGCGAACGAACAGTTTTTGCTCTCGGAGGCCGTGGCGCTCGCGCTGACCGACACCTTTGCGGCGCACGGCATCGACACCCGCATCAAATGGACCAACGACATCTATGCGGGCGACCGTAAGCTCGTGGGCATTCTGATCGAACACAACCTCTCCGGCGGGACGTTGTCGCGTTCGGTCGCGGGCATCGGCATCAACGTCAACCAGTCGGCGTTCGATCCCGCGCTGCCCAATCCCGTGTCGATGGCGCAGCTTCGGGGGCGCTATTTCGACCGTGCGACCCTGCTGAATGCCTATCTCGAATCTCTGAACAGACGCTACGCGCAGCTCGAAGCGGGAGACAAGGATGGGTTGCAGCGGGACTATCGCATGCGTCTCTACCGTCTGGGCGAGGAGCACCCGTACCGTTTCCCGGACGGTACGACGGCTCCGGCAGTCATGGAGGGAGTGCGCCCGTCGGGTGCGCTGATTCTGCGGCACGAAGACGGGGCGGTGCGCGAGTATCTTTTCAAGGAGGTGGAGTTCGTGCTCTGATGCCGCGCCGTGCGAAAGGCCGCAAAAAGCCGACCGTCTCGGACGAGTCGACCTTCAAGTACGCCTGACGGCAGCGGACCGTGTTGCGGAATCCGGAGGGCTGTCTGACAAGTTTCTTTAACGCTCTGAGAATTGCGTATTCGGAAAAGTTCCCGAATAGCATACGAATAAAAAAAGGGGTGTCTAAGATTTGTTGGAGAGCCCTTTTCCGTTATGGGCCCTTTTGCGATGCGGGCTTCGTGTATGGTCCGGGAGTTTCGGAGTCGTAGTCGATCGGCAGGTCTGGAAATTGGAGCTGGCTGGAGGCATGAAGAAACTTGAATTTTTTGGCATATTCGTTGGTCTCCCATTTGATATGCTTTCGGATATTCTTTTCCAGCTGCGCATATTTTTCGGGCGGAATCCGAGCCAATTCGGGATTCAGGCGGGCATTGAGAATGAAGGATATTTCGAGGACATTTCCCTGTCCGTCTATCGCATAGAATACTCTGAATCCGGATTTTTTCGCTTCGGACAGGCGTTCGTATTCCGCTTTGGAGAAGGTCTCTTTCAGCGCCTTCTTCATCAGTTCCAAGTCGAAAGAAGCCCGCGCGCTCAAATAATCGACATTATTGGCTCCCGGGTCGACCTCCGTGCCGTCCAGATACTGCCAGTTCTCGTTGACTAAATGGTTCGAAGCGTTGCTGAGGTTGAAAATCTCCATTCGTTTTCGGACGTTGAACGTGATTCCGTCGGCCGTGATGCGGGTGCCGTCATGGTAATATTCCTGTGCGCTTGCTTGAACCGCAAGCAACGAAACGCTCAGGAAAATTGCTGTTTTTTTCATTATTCGCACTGAATTCGTTTCAATCGTACCGGCAATCTCCCGAAGCAAAAGATGCCGTGCGCGTCGTCCCGCCCTTCGGTGTTTGCTGATTTTCTATTTTCGCTTCCGCTACGATACGGGCTTGACGTACACGCCCGGAGAGGTGGTGCCGTAGTCGATCTGAATTTTCGAGAAATCGACGAATTTGCTCAAATGCATATACCTGAATTTTTTAGCATATTCGTTAGCTTCGATCTTCACGTACTTCTTGATATTCTTTTCGAGCAGCGCATATTTGGCAGGCGGAATCTGCAGAAAAATCGGGGCTTCGTAAATATCCATCATAAATTCCAGTTCCTCGATAACATCATCGCTGATAACTAAATAAATCTCGAATTTCGGCTCTCGAACCTGTGTTAATTTTTGATATTCTGCTTTTGTGAACGTTTCTTTGAATGCTTTTTTCAATGTTTCCGGATCGATCTTCACTTCGGCATTCAAATAGTCGTTGTCTTCGTCCGATTCGATTTTACGGCCATCTTTGTAAGTCCACGTTCCGTGAATCAACTGATTGGAGGCATTATTCAGTGTAAAAACGAATGGGTCTAATGTTACGGTATAGGTTATTCCGCCCGAATAGACCGACACACCATTTTTGTAATAATCCTGCGCTTTGCACATAAAAGTGCATATACTCAACAAAAGTATGGATAATACTATTTTTTTCATGATTATTATTTTTAACAATTTTCTAAAAGTTTAGAAAGATAATCTATATCTATATCACCTGAAAAGGTTAAATCTCGGTACCCTTTTATATTGCTCAGTTCAATGAAGGCCATGTAGTATCCATCATTGAAATATTCGGCTCCCGCTTCAGTCCAAATTGCATGGGCTTTTACGACAGCAGCCATTCGCTTGAAAGATAAACTGTAATTTTTCCCGAGTTGTCTTTCGAGCCCTTCTGCCTTCCCGACTCTTCGTCTGTACATATACCATCCCAATTTGGCTTCGATTTCGCAATTCATCTGTCGGGCATATATATCCCGCCCCATCACCTGATATTGATAGGCATGCAGGAGTTCTTCCATCAGAATCACATCGTGTATGTCGTGTTTGCGAGGGTTTTGCGTCAGCGTGATTTTCGGAAAAACCGCCTCGGCGTTGAAAAAATTGGCTTCCCCGTTCTCGATTTCGATCGTATAGTTCAGGTTTTGGATCAGAGTTCGTCCCATGCAGTCCAGCATGAACTCGTCGAGCAGTTCGAGTACGTCGGGGTCCTTGGTCCGTATGTTTTCGTTGCCTCGGAACTTGGTGTTTCCGTCGGCGTCCGCACCGCCTCCGGGTCCTCCTGCGAAGCCCGGGAACAAAGGCGTGAACTCCGTTACACCTTCATCGACGGCCGGCACGGGCGGCACTTCGATGACGATCGTCCGTATCGGCTGTTGTCCGTAGACGATTACGGGAGCGATGGAGTTGATGCCCCCGACACCCCGTGTCTTTGCCGCACCGCACTTCCACAATTCCACCGTCCCGATCACCTCTCGGAGCCGTTCGAGGTTCTCCCTCGCCGGACAGCGCCCGTCGAACAGAAACGCTCCGGCTCCGGGCATGCCTTCGTCGTAGCGCTGGGCCGCGACGGGCGTGCCGTCCGTGCGCGTGTAGAGGGCCAGCCCCGTGAACGAGGCTTTCTCGGCACAGCTCAGAAGCGTTTCGCACAGCTCGGCGGTCTGGAGCGGACGGGCCGCGGCATAGCAGCTGTCGGGCAGGTAAAAGATCAGATAGGAACACATATTCCCCGAGCTCTTCTGCCGCAGGACGACGAGGCGGTGCGCGATGCGCAGTCCGAGTTCGCGCCCGAGGCTGTCGCGCCCCACCGGCAGACGGTAGAGACAGTCGCCCCAGACGGGAACGTCCACCGCTTCGAGATTCAGACTCTCGGAAGGGAGGGCGGCATCCCACAGCGGCTCGAACATGCCGAGCGTGAGCGCCCCGGCGGTCGCTTCTCCCGAGCGGGTGCGGACCGGACGGGCGGTTTCGTAAAATTCGCGGGCCGCGGCCGCGGTGAGGCCCGCCCCGTCCCGGACGGGCGGCTCCGAGGGTGCGGTGTCGACCGAACAGGACGGCGGCAGCCACCACGCGGCAGCACATAGGATCGGGAGTAACAATTTTTTATTCACAGGCGAGAAATATTAAGTGTGCACACTCGATCTTCACCTGCAATGTACGCGATTTTTCCCGGCTCTGCAAGTTCGTGCGGGCTGCGGGGTGGAAAACTTCGAGGGGTATGATATAAAACCGCCGGTAAGGCCGTGGACAGGAAGCCCCGCCGTGCGCGACGCGCGCACGCGGAAAGGTGTCCGGCACGGCCCGAACCGGGGGGCGGATCAGCAGGCGGCGAACGGGCCGGACCGACGAGGCGATCCGACGGTGAGACCCGAAGAAGGAACAGAGACGAATTCGGACCGAAGCGCGGGAGACTTGAGGCAGGTTCGGACCGAAGCGGCGGGCCGACCGAGACGGGCCGGGCCTGCGTTGCGGTCTTGCTGCCGATCCGATTCGAACCTTGTTCGTCCGCGGACGGTAGCGGGGCGGGAATTTTTGAGGACCGGGTCGTAAAATAACGCCGCAATTACTTGCTGTTACGAAAATAACACTTATATTTGCATGAATTTTACCCGAAAACTACCACTTAAAATAGAAACGCATTATGAACGTACCTGCAAACCTGAAGTATTCGAACGATCACGAATGGTGCCGCGTCGAAGGCGACACGGCTTATGTCGGCATTACCGATTTCGCCCAGAGCCAGTTGGGCGACATCGTCTTCGTGGACGTGCCGACCGTGGGCGAGACCCTCGCCGCCGGCGACGTCTTCGGCTCGATCGAGGCCGTGAAGACCGTCAGCGATGCCTTCATTCCCGTCTCGGGCGAGATTCTGGAGTTCAACCCGGCCGTCGATGCCGATCCCGCCGTCGTGAATAAGGACGCTTACGGCGAAGGCTGGCTCGTGAAGGTCCGCCTGTCGAATCCGGCCGAAGTGGACGGACTGCTCAGCGCCGACCAGTACAAGGAGCTGATCGGTTGAGGTCGCTTTGCCGACGGACGGGGCGATTGGAGCGGTCCCGCAGCGATCGAGGCACGGTTTCGGTCCGGAAGGGGATTCGAAGGCGACGAGGAGGCCGTTGACGGAGGATACGAAACATAGAAATCTATAAATACCAAATTGTTATGTCAAAAGTTACCGTTGTGGGCGCAGGCGCCGTGGGTGCTACCTGTGCGAATGTGATGGCCTGCCGTGAGGTGGCGAGCGAAGTGGTTCTCATCGACATCAAGGAGGGTCTCTCCGAGGGTAAGATGCTGGATATGTACCAGTGCTCGACGCTGATGGATTTCGATACGAAACTCGTCGGTGCGACCAACGACTACAAGGCTTCGGCCAATTCGGACGTAGTGGTCATCACTTCGGGTATTCCCCGCAAGCCGGGCATGACCCGCGAGGAGCTGATCGGCACCAATGCCAAGATCATGAAGGGCGTGATCGAGAATGTCATCAAGTATTCGCCGCGTGCGATCGTGATCGTGGTCGCCAATCCGATGGATACGTTGACCTATCTGGCGCTGAAGGCTTCGGGGCTGCCCAAGAACCGCATCGTCGGCATGGGCGGCGCGCTCGATTCGTCGCGTTTCAAATGCTATCTGGCGAAAGCCACGGGCGCGAACATCAATAACGTGGACGGCATGGTCATCGGCGGCCACGGCGATACGACGATGCTGCCGCTGCTGTCGAAGGCGACGGTAAACGGCGTGCCCGTCGCACAGTTCGCGTCGAAAAAGAAATTGCAGGAGGCCGTGGCCAATACGATGGTCGGCGGCGCTACGCTGACCAAACTCATCGGTACGTCGGCATGGTATGCTCCGGGCGCTGCGGCTTCGATGATGGTCGAGTCGATTCTCCACGATCAGAAGAAGATCGTGCCCTGCTGCTGTTACCTCGAAGGCGAGTACGGGCAGTCGGACATCTGCATCGGCGTGCCGGCCGTGATCGGCCGCAAGGGCGTCGAGAAGATCGTGAAGATCGACCTTACGAAGGAGGAGGCCGAGAAATTCGCCGCATCGGCCGATGCCGTGCGCAAGACGAACAAGGTCCTCTATGAGATAGGCGCCTTGTAGTCCGGCGCGCTTTCCGAACGAAAACCCCGTCGCAGTCGGTGCGTCGGGGTTTTTCGTTCGGATTTGCGACAGACGTGCCGGGCGGGACACGTCGAAAGCAGGGAGCGGGAAAAGCAGGCAGACGAATTATGGAGCAGCAGATTACAGCCTATTTCCCTGATTCGAAGGTTGCAAACGGTTTGCGATTTCGTTCGGACAGCATCGGGATATGTCGTGCCTTGCTCGGACGGGGTGTTCGAACCGAAATTGCGGCACCGGTCGAAAGAGCCCTTGAAAATTGCCTGCAATCCGTCTGCGAATACCTCGGCAGAACCCCTGCCGCATGCCGGTAAAGCGGTGGTTCCGGCCGGATTTGCCGCATTGTCGGGATTACCTTAACGAGTACCCTCCAAGTGTCCGAGGCCCCGGAAAACATTCTTCGTAACTCTTGCCGAAAACTCCTGCCGAATCCCGCCGAAAACCCTTGCCGAACTCCGCCGGAAATCTTCGCCGCCCCCCCCCTCGGCAGAACTCATTTTCGGTCTGGGTTGCCGATGCAGCGGCATCCGCACGGGGATATGAGGCGGAATATCCCTGTGTTTGCGGTCGTCTTCACTGGATTCGCGAGGGGGCTTGGCGTGCGTAACGTTCGAACGAGAGAGGGCCCAACCGGTTTTTAATCCTCTGCGGGTAGTCTGCCGGGAAAGACCCTTTGTATGGGCGCTGCAAATGACAAGAGGCTGTCTGACAAGTCAGAGACAGCCTCTTGTCGTTGGCAGCGGAGCAGCCGTTATTTCTTCACCGGCTCCAGCTCCACGGTGAAGTGGCGCAGGATCGGGGTCTCGAACGTGATCTTATAGCCCGAGGTGATCGACTCGCGGCGCTCGTAAATGTTGCGGCAGGCGGCGGCGATCACGCGGATGTGATTGTCCGTGTAGACCCGGCGCGGAATGGCCAGACGCAGCAACTCCAGTTTCGGATAGCGGTTCTCGTGGGTCTCGGGATCGCGGTCGGCAAGGATCGAGCCGATCTCCACGCCGCGGATGCCCGCTTCGAGGTAGAGCTCGATGCCGAGCGTCTGGGCGATGAACTCCTCCTTCGGCAGGTTGGGGAGAATCTTCTTGGCGTCGATGAAGATCGCATGACCGCCGGCAGGACGCTGGTAGGGTACGCCGTAGTCGTCGAGCAGGTCGCCCAGCAGTTTCACCTGCCGGATGCGGGCGTCGAGCTGTGCGAACTCGGTGTTCTCGTCCAGACCCACGGCGAGCGCGTCCATGTCGCGGCCCGACATGCCGCCGTAGGTGAGGTAACCTTCGAACATGATGCTGTACTGCATTACCTTGCGGTAGAGCTCCTCGGAGTGCATGGCCACGAAACCGCCCATGTTCACCACGCCGTCCTTCTTGGCCGAAATGGTCATCATGTCGGCATAGCTGTAAATCTCGCGTACGATCTCCTTGATGCTCTTGTCGGCATAGCCCTCCTCGCGCGTCTTGATGAAGTAGGCGTTCTCGGCGAAGCGGGCCGAGTCGAACAGGACGGGCACGCCGTAGCGGTGGCAGAGTTCCGACGTCTCGCGGATGTTGCGCATCGAAACGGGCTGGCCGCCGGCCGTATTGTTGGTGATGGTCAGCACCACGCACGGGATCTTCTCCTTGGGGTTCTCCTTGAGGATCTTCTCCAGTTTGCCGAGGTCCATCTCTCCCTTGAAGGGGATTTCGAGCTGCGTGTCGGCCGCGGCGTCGATCGTGCAGTCTACGGCGTGGCAGCGGCGGAACTCGATGTGGCCCTTCGTGGTGTCGAAGTGGGAGTTGCCCGGGACGATGTCGCCCTCCTTGAGGATCGCCGAGAAGAGCACGTTCTCGGCGGCGCGGCCTTGGTGCGTGGGCAGGAAGTAGGGCATGTCGAAGAGCTTGCCGACCATCTCCTTGAGGCGGAAGTAGGACGATGCACCGGCATAGCTCTCGTCGCCGGTCATCATGGCGGCCCACTGACGGTCGCTCATCGAGCCGGTGCCCGAGTCGGTCAGCAGGTCGATCGTAACCTGCTCGCTGCGCAGTTTGAAGAGGTTGTACTTGGCTTCGCGGATCCACTGTTCGCGTTCGGCGCGGGTCGAGGGGCGGATGGGTTCCGTCATTTTGATTTTGTAGGGTTCTGCGTACGGCAATTCCATAGTTGTAAAAAGGTTTTAGAGATTATAGTTCGTAAGCATTTTGCCCAAAATTACAAAAAATTTCCGGATAAATACAAATATGGGTATTATATTTGTTAGCATGATCGCAAAAACGAACCGGTCCTATGAAAAAATACCGCTGCACTGTCTGCGACTACATCTACGATCCCGGGCCGGGCGATCCCGAGAACGGAATCGCTCCCGAAACCTCGTTCGACGATCTGCCCGACGGGTGGATCTGTCCCGTGTGCGGCGAGGGAAAATGGGCGTTCGAACCGGTTGCGGAATAGTTTTTGCGGCCTATGCAACCGTCAATCGTATCACTTTTAATCTTCATTACCGCTATGACAACCGACACGGCAACCGAAGCGCGGTTCGTAACCCGCGACCTGCCCTACGCCTACGATGCGCTGGCGCCCCACATTTCCGAGGAGACGATGCGTTACCACCACGACAAACACTATACGGGCTATGTGGCGAAGCTCAACGAGCTCGCCCTCGATACGCCTTTTGCGCAGCAGCCGCTCGAAGACATCGTCGTTTCGTCGGACGGTGCGCTGTTCAATAACGCCGCACAGGCGTGGAACCACGAATTTTTCTTCGACACCCTTTCGCCCGCCCCGCAGAGCGTTCCCACCGGCAAGCTCGCCGAGGCCGTCGACAAGTACTTCGGATCGTTCGAGAACTTCAAGGCTGAGATGAGTAAAGCCGGTACGGCGCTCTTCGGCTCGGGCTGGGTTTGGCTGGTCGAGGACAAGGCCGGCCGGCTGGCCGTCATGAGCGAGCAGAATGCCGGCAACCCGCTTCGCTACGGGATGAAGCCTCTCATGTGCTTCGACGTGTGGGAACATGCCTATTACATCGACTACCGCAACCGTCGCGCCGACGCGATCGCCGCCCTGTGGAATGTAATCGACTGGAAGACGGTCGGCGAACGCTACGAAAAGAGATAAGGACGAAGGAGGGCTGTCTGACACGTGTTACCCCCCCCCTTTTTTCGTACCGCTATTCGGGAACTTTTCCGAATACGCGATTCTCTGAGCGTAAAAAAAACTTGTTAGACAGCCTCTCTTTTTTTCGTGCCGCTGTCCGAGACTTTTCCCCGAAAGGACGATTCCCGGATGGGTGAAAACTCGTCGGAAGCCCCTCGTGCGTTTGCGTGATCGGGCGCCGCAAGCCGCGAACGATTCGTCCGGGTATGGATCGGGGCTGTCTGATGGGCTGTCTAACAGGTTTAGTCGGCCCTTTTTTGTGCCTGCTGCTATCCGGGGGTATTTCCGAACTCGAATCCTCAGAGGGTGTAAAGACTTGTCGGACGCTTCCTTTCGCACGGAATCCGTCGTCATCGCTCCTCGCGGCTTCGTTCGCGGCCGCCTCCGCGTCGCTTGCGGTCCCGCCTCTCTGCGCTCCGATCGCTCCCTGTCGGGAGCCGGTTCGTGCTTTGCGCGATCCGGATGCGCCCGCATTGCCGGCTCCGAACCGGCTCCGGCAGCAGCTTCGTCCGAGCCGGTCGGCCGCCCTTCGCAACGAAGATGCCGCATGCGGGATGCTCTCCCGCATGCGGCATCTCCGTTCCGGCAGGAGTCCGCCGTTGCAGGGCCTCAGAGGTGCTCGATCGTGTACTCCGCCATCTTTTGCCGCACGTTGCGCATGTCGTGGGGCATCATCGAGTGGTTCTGGTCGGGATAGACCATCATGTCGTACTGCTTGCCGCAGCGGTTGAGCGCGCGGGCCATCTCCATCGTGTTCTGGAAGTGTACGTTGTCGTCCGCCGTGCCGTGGACGATAAGCAGTTTCGTGTGCGTGTCGTCGAGCCGCTCGGCGAAGTTGAGCGGCGAGTTGTCGTCATACCCCGCGGGGTTGTCCTGCGGCAGTCCGTTGTAAATCTCGGTATAGATGGAGTCGTAGAACCGCCATGAGGTAACGGGAGCCACGGCGATCGCCATCTTGAAGAGCCCGTCGCCCTTCAGCGCGCAGCCCAGCGCCATGAAACCGCCGTAGGACCAGCCGTAGATGCCGATCCGTGCGGGATCGGCCCACGGCTGCGCCGCGAGGTAGCGGGCCACGGAGAGCTGATCCTCGACTTCGAGCCGCCCGAGCTGTCCGTAGGTGCATTTCTTGAATGCTTCGCCGCGGAAGCCCGTGCCGCGTCCGTCGGCGCAGACCACGACATAGCCCGCGTCGACGAGGGCATCCTCCCAATCGAGCGACCAGCGGTCGGCGACCTGCTGCGAACCCGGACCCGAATACTGGGTCATGAGGATCGGATAGCGTTTCGACGGATCGAATCCGCGCGGCCGCAGGATCCATGCATTCAGCGTGTCGCCCCGTTCGGTGGGAATCGTGATGAACTCCTTGACGGGGCGCTCCGAGGCTGCCAGTTCGCTGCGCAGCGCCTCGCTCGTGCGGAGCGTGCGGACCAGCTTGCCCTCGCCCGTGCGGATCTCGACGCGGTTGGGGGTCGAGGCATTGGAGAAGGTCGAAATGTAGTATTTCATGCCGCGGCTTGGGGCGATCGTGTAGTAGCCGTCGCCGCCCGTGAGGCGCCGTTTCTTGCGTCCGTCGAGCGTGATGCTGTAGAGGTCGCGGCGCAGGGGCGATGCCTCGGTCGAGAGGTAGTAGATGCGTTTGTCCGTCAGGCCGGCGATTCCCGTAACCTCCCAATCGCCTCGGGTGATGGGGTGGAGCAGACCCTCGCCGATGCTGTACAAATAGAGGTGCATGCGCCCGGCCGAGGTCTCCTCCATGACGACGAAGCGGTCCTCGTCGAGGAACGTTACGGTCGAGGCGTGTACGCGCTCCACGTAACGGGGAGAGCGTTCTTCGTAGATCGTGCGCTGCGATCCGTCGGCGTCGCACAGCACCACCTCGAACCGGTTTTGGAGGCGGTTGACGCGGTAGAAGTAAAGCCGCCCGTCGGGGGTCCAGCCCAAATGGGGGATGTACTGATCGGTCTCGGCGCCGGTGTCGATGCGCGTGCGGGCGCCGGTGTCGATGTCGAAGAGCCAAAGCTCCACCGTGGAGTTCCGTTCGCCGGCCTTGGGGTATTTGAAGGTGTAGGCTTCGTTGTAGAGTTTGCCGTCGAAACGCATCATTTCGAAGACGGGGACCTCGCTCTCGTCGAAACGCAGGTAGGCGATCCGGCGGCTGTCGGGCGAGAAGGCGTAGGCTTTGGTGAAGCCGAACTCCTCCTCGTAGACCCAATCGGTCGTGCCGTTGATGATGCGGTTCCAAGCGCCGTCCTGCGTGATTCGGCGCACGCTCTCGGTTTCGATGTCGTAGAGCCACAGGTCGTTGCGGCTCGAAAAGGCGATCCGACGGCCGTCGGGCGAGAACGATGCGTCGCGCGTGGAGTCGATCCCGAGCATGATGGGGCGAAGTCCCCGTGCGTCGGAAAGGTAGTAGCGCGTGGTGTAGGAGTGGCGGTAGATCGGCTCGCTGCCCGAGGCGACGAGAATGGTCCGTTCGTCGGGCGAGAGCTGGTAGTCGGCGATCGCGAAGCTGTCGGGCGTCTCGGGCAGCAGCGTCTCGCCCGCACATGCTTCGGCATAGGCGTATTTGCGGATCGTGTTGTCTTCCAAGACGGTGTAGTGTACGCCGTCGGCCATCGAGCGGATGCCCCGCACGGTCTCGTTCATCGAGCGCAGACGCACGATCTCGTCGTAGCTCTGGGCATGTGCGGCCGCGGCCGCGAGGGCCAGCGCCGCGAGGGTCAGCAGTTTTTTCATGGGTCAGATGTCTTCGGTGTCGAATTCGTATCCCAAGCGTTTGCCCGTTACGAACTTCGAGTTATCGAGTTTGGTGTTGAACTGGTCTACCGTAACACGTTTGCCGTCTTCGTACGAAGGTACCAAAAGATCGAAGCCCAGTGCGAAGGCGATGGCCGCTTCGAGAATGCCTTTGAGCGCTTCGCGCCCGATTTCGGCCGTGCCGAACGAGGCGGCCTTGACGCCCGTCTGGCCTTTGCCTTCGACGAAATAGCGCCGTTCGCGGTTGATGAAGATGCGTCCGATGAGGTAGCCTTCGTCGGCATTGCGGTTGAACTTGAACGAGTCCGAAAGGAAATTGTAGATGTTGACGATGCCGCAGTAGGAGTTGTCCGGATCGGCTTCGACGTAGGGGGTTCGCCGGACGGCGTGGTCCTCCGGGAATTCGAAGACGTCGGTGTGCATCTGGAAGATCAGAAGATCGTCGGCGATCTGCATCTGCGCTTCGAACTTGCCCCGGTCGCGGTATTCGAGCCGTACGCGGCGGTCGAGTTTGCCGTCCAGCTCGTCGTCCATCTCCGACGCCATCTCCAGCAGGGTCTCCTTCAGTTCGTTGAAAGCCGCGAACGTGTTGTCGAAAACGCGCTGCTTGAGCGTGGACTTGCGGACGATCGCGTCGAGGATTCGGCTCCTCGGGGAGGTTGGTTCCATAAAAGATTATCGTAGGTTTTGTTTTCAGCGGATTCTGACTTGCCGGCCCTTTTCGATCACCTCTCCGGGTCTGAGCCGGTTGAGCCGCTCGATCGAGCGGGTGCGGATGCCGTAGGACTGGCCGACGGCGTAGGCCGTCTCGCCTTCGCGGGCCGTGTGGACCAGTGCGTTCCCTTCCCAGCGTTTCTTCTTGCGCTCGATGTAGACCACTTCGCCCGTTACGGGCTGCGCCTTGCCCCTGAGGTCGTTGAAGCGGCGCAGGTTGCGGGCCGAGAGGCGGAAGCGTCGCCCGATGTTTTCGAACGTATCGTTCTCCTTGGCCAGCACGTAGTGCACGCCGTTGGTCATGTAGACGTTGTAGCCGTTGTGGGCATTGATCGTTACGCGGTACTGGTCGGGGTCGATGCCCGAATCGGCGGCGGCCGCGCGCTCCACGGTGCTCTGGTCGGGCAGCCAGTCGAGCGGGTCGGTGCTCGTGAGGCTGCGGGCTTCGTCGTAGCGTTTCATGCCGTCCTCGCGGTCGAGCAGGTAGAGCTGGTTCTCCTCGATGATGCGGATGAGTCGCTGCGCATAGTCCGGGGCCGTGGCGTAGCCGGCGGCCTTGAGGCCGCGCGCCCAGCTCTTGTAGTCGGTGGACGAGTAGGCGAACAGCGAGTCGTAGCGGGGCTGCGAGTCGAGAAACTCGGCATGGTCGTGGTACGAAGCCTCGACCGACGGGTAGCAGCGGAAACATTCGCCCTTGGCGTCGTCGTCGTAATAGATCTTCCGGCCGGTCCAGTTCGTCTTGCACTTGATGCCGAAGTGGTTGTTCGATTCGCGCGAGAGCCAGCTGTTGCCGGCGTCCGATTCGAGCAAGCCTTGTGCCATGGTGATGCTCGCCGGAATGCCGTAGCGTTCCATCTGCGCTACGGCGATCGCCTTGTAGCGGTCGATATACTCCTCCTTGGTGATGCGGAGCTGGGCCGCGGAGACGAGGGGCAAAGTTGCGAACAAAAAGAGGGCGGATATTGCTTTTTTGTAAATATTCATTAACTTTGTTTGGTCTTTATGGAACAAAGGTATAATTTTCTGCGGAAAATTACAATATTAAACGCAACGCTATGTTTACCGAGAACGCAAACGAGATTTTCGACAGGGCCATTGCCGACTATCACCGCTACGACGACGTGGACCGTCCGATCGCCAACCCCTATGCGGAGGGGTCCGTCGAATACCTGCTCTATCTGAAGAACTGGATCGACACGGTGCAGTGGCATCTGGAAGACATCATCCGCGATCCGGCGATCGACCCTGCGGAGGCGTTGAAGATCAAACGCCGCATCGACAAGTCGAATCAGGAGCGGACGGATATGGTGGAGTACATCGACTCGTGGCTGCTCGACAAGTATAAGGAGGTGGAGGCGCGCCCCGATGCTCGGATCAACACCGAGACACCCGCTTGGGCGATCGACCGTCTCTCGATTCTGGCGCTGAAGATCTACCACATGGCCCGCGAGACCGAACGCACGGACGTCGGCGAGGAGCATCTCGGCGCCTGCCGCCGCAAGCTCGACGTGCTGAACGCGCAGCGGATGGATCTTTCGACGGCCATCGAAGAGCTGCTGGAGGATATCGAAGCGGGACGCAAGTACATGAAAACCTACAAGCAGATGAAGATGTACAACGATCCTTCGCTCAACCCCGTGCTGTATGCCAAGTCGAAGTAGAGCGCTGCCCCGTCATCTTCTGGTCATCCGCACGTCGGCCATGGGCGATGTGGCGATGTTGCCGCACGCCCTGCGCGCGCTGATGTCGGCCTATTCGGACCTGAAGGTTACGGTGGCGACTCTGCCTCTGTTCCGCCCCTTTTTCGAGGGGCTGGACGTGGATTTTCTCGACATCGACACGCGCGACGAACACCACACCATGCGCAGCATGTTCGCATTGGCCAAACGGGTCCGCGGCATGGGCGTGGACGGTGTGGCGGACGTGCACGACGTGTGGCGGACGAAGAGCTTCCGGCTGGCGATGCGGATGCACGGCGTGAAGACGGCCCACATCGACAAGGCCCATCTGGAGAAGTGGATGCGCCTGAAGAGCGGCAACACCTGTGCCGTGCCGCTCAAGCACACCGTCGTCCGCTATTGCGACACGTTCCGCCGGCTGGGGTTCGAATTCGCGGATCCGGCCCCGGCCGTCCGGCGCGAACGGGCGAATCCGATGGGGGAGAAGCGGGGTGTGTGGATCGGTTTCGCGCCTTTTTCGGCCCAGACGGGGAAGACCTATCCCGAAGAGCTGAGCCGCGAGGCGGTCCGCTTGCTGTGCGAGCGGTACGACCGGGTGTTCATCCACGGTGGCGGCGGCCGCGAGCAGGCTTTCGCGCAGGAGATGGAGGCGCTTTATCCGAATGCCGCGGGAGTATACGGGCGCGTCGGGCTCGACGGCGAAATGGCGCTCATCGCTCATGAGGACTGCGTGGTGTCGATGGATTCGCTCGTCATGCACTTGGCGTCGCTTGTGGCGACGCCCGTGGTGTCGGTCTGGGGGGCGACGCACCCTTCGCTCGGCTATATCGGCTACGGCATCGACCCCGCGGGGGTGTTGCAGGCCGACATGCCATGCCGCCCCTGTTCGGTCTACGGCAAGAAGGAGTGCCGTTACGGCGACTACCGCTGCATCCATGCCGTTACGCCCCGGATGATCGCCGACCGCGTGGCGCGGATGCTCGCCGGAAGCGGCGGAAAGTGAGGAGACCGGGCGTCGCGATGCGGAGGATTGGAGGTATGAAAAATATGAAAAAGTTGTTGTTGTTCGTTTTGTCCGCGGCATTGGCGGCGCCGCTCTTCGCCCAGCGCCGTGTGCAGCGGGATACGGTCCGGATCGGCGGAAAGCCTGTGGGAGTAACGGTTACGAACTGGTATTGCATCGAGGGCGACGAGTTGCCCGCCTTTACCGTCCGGGACCAGAACGGCAAGACGATCCGAAGCGCAGACCTGCGCGGCAAGACGGTCGTCGTTAGTTTCTGGATCGGTAGTTGCGCTCCCTGCCTGAAGGAGTTGGGCCGCGTCGGTCCGGAGATCGTGGACCGCTACTCTCCCGATGAATTCGCCTTCATAGCCATCGGCTCGGGCGAGACGGCCGAGAGCGCCGCGCGGTTCGTGGAACTCGCGGGCGCGACCTTTCCGCTCTGCTACGATGCCTCGGGCGAGGTCTTCGGGCGATTCGCCGACAACGGGTTCCCGAAACTCTTCGTGGCCGATGCCGGCGGCACGGTACGGATGGTCGAACAGGGCTATGACGATGCAAAATTCGCCCGTCTCGAAGAGACGGTCGCCGGGTTGATCCGGGAAAACCGGCGGGAGCTTTCCGAAGATTAGGCGCTCCGTTCCGGCGGTCGGCATGCGGACCGGAACATGCTCCCGGCGCGGATTGCGGCCGGAGCCGTTCGGCATCGGCAGATGTCGGTCCCGGGTTCGGAGCCTGAGGGATGTGCGATAAAGGGTTGCGGGCCGTCGGTCGGGTGCTCCGTGCCGCGGCGGTCGGGAGCCGAAATCTTCGGAATCGCAGGAGCCGGCCGGTCCGCGGTTTTAATCGCTCGTGGTCCGTATTCCTGAGAATGGGGCCGTATGGCCGTGGATATGAAAAGGCCCCCTCCCGGCTCGCCGAGAATTGCGGATTCGGAATGTGCTCGCATAAGCCGCACGAACCGAACGAGGCTGGCCGACGATTCGTCGGCCAGCCTCGTTCGGTCGCATGTCATGACACTGCGCTTCCTGCGGCGGAATACGGGTGCGGCACGCCCTGTTGCGTCCGTTTCGTCAGCACGATCTCCGTACCTTCGATCGAAAGGGTCTCGCGGCCTTCGGCATTCGTGCCGAGTACGGCCGTCTGCGTGAACCGCATCGTTCCGCCCGAACCTTCGCTTTCGCCCGTGAGCACGATCCGGTCCGTTTCGCCCTGAAGTTCCCATGCCGTGTAGCGGAGCGTGGCCATGCGGATCGACTCGGCCTCACCTTCGACCGAAAGCCGGATGCCCATTTCGAGGCTGTCGGGCGCGAGCGGGTCGGGCATCGTCCATTCGCCCACGGCTTTTGCATAGGCGGGATCGGTCGAGACCTTCGTCGCAGGAGTGGTCCCGCGGAGTTCGCCTTTGTAGTATACGGTAGCTATGTTGCCGATCAACAGCCCGTTGGCGTCGCTCATGTCCGCATCGGCGGTCGAGAAGACGATCGTCCGCTCTTCGGTGAGGCTCTTCACGGCGACGGTGTTCATCGAAGCCTCTTCGATGACGCCGGTGTACTGCTTCGGCTCGCTGCCGCACGCAACAAGAACGCAGGCGGCGGCTGCGAACGCCGGAATTCGGATGTTTTTCATCTTTTTTTAATTGTCGGGGATGCGACGGTATGTGCGTCGTACGATCTTTGCGCCGCCGCATCCGATTGTCGAATCGTCCGTCCGTGCCGATCCGCGGTCTGCGCCTGCCGGTCGACTGCTGCTGCGGAGCACCAGCTCCGCCGGACCCCGCAGCGGCGGCAGCGGGCCCGAAGATTATTTGGATTTCACATATTCGTCGATCGCGCGCGCGGCCTTGCGTCCGGCGCCCATGGCGAGGATCACCGTCGCGGCACCCGTTACGGCATCGCCGCCGGCGAAAACCCCGCGGCGGCTCGTCGCGCCGTTCCCGTCGGCGATCACGCAGCCGCGGCGGTTGGTTTCGAGCCCGGCGGTCGTCGCGGCCAACAGCGGGTTGGGCGAGGTGCCCAGTGCCATGACCACCACGTCGCAGGGAATTTCGAAATCCGAACCCGGCTTCTCGACGGGCGAGCGGCGTCCGCTCTCGTCGGGCTCGCCCAGCTCCATCTCCACGCAGCGCAGACCGCGCACCCAGCCCTTCTCGTCGCCGAGTATCTCGGCGGGGTTGGTCAGCATCCGGAACTCGATGCCCTCCTGCTTGGCGTGGTGCACCTCCTCGACGCGGGCCGGCAGCTCCTTCTCGCTGCGGCGGTAGACGATCACGGCCTCGGCGCCGAGGCGCTTGGCCGTGCGCACGGCGTCCATCGCCACGTTGCCGCCGCCCACGACGACGACTTTCCGCCCGACGTAGATCGGCGTGTCGTACTGTGCATCGTAGGCGTGCATGAGGTTGGCGCGCGTGAGGAACTCGTTGGCCGAGACCACGCCGTTGAGGTTCTCGCCCGGGATACCCATGAAGCGGGGCAGCCCGGCGCCCGAACCGATGAAGACGGCGTCGTAGCCCTCCTTGTCCATCAGGTCGTCGATCGTTACGGTCCGGCCGACGATCACGTCGGTCTCGATCTCCACGCCCAGCGCCTTCACCTGCTCGATTTCGCGGGCGACGATGCGCTCCTTCGGCAGACGGAACTCGGGAATGCCGTAGACCAGCACGCCGCCGACCTTGTGCAGCGCTTCGAAAATCTTCACTTCGTAGCCCATCTTCGCCAAGTCGCTGGCGCAGGCCAGACCGCTCGGGCCGCTGCCGATCACGGCCACCTTATGGCCGTTGCGGGGTGCGACGGCCGGTGCCGTACCTCCGTTTTGGAGTTTCCAGTCGCCCACGAAACGTTCGATCTTGCCGATCGCCACCGGCTCGCCCTTGATGCCCAGCACGCACGAACCTTCGCACTGGCTCTCCTGCGGGCAGACGCGGCCGCAGATCGAGGGCAGCGAGCTGTCCTCGCCGATGATTTCGGCCGCCTTGCGGAAGTCGCCCCGGCCGACCTCGTGGATGAAGTCGGGAATGCGGATGTTCACGGGGCAGGCCGCCACGCAACGGGGATTCTTGCAGTGGAGGCAGCGCGAGGCTTCGAGCATCGCCTCCTCCTGATTGTAGCCGTAGCAGACCTCCTCGAAGTTGGTCGCACGGACTTTGGGATCCTGTTCGCGCACGGGAACGCGCGGTATTTTGTTTGCCATTGTTTTATTGGTCTGTTTTTCAGGTTAGTCGGATGGGCCGGACCGCACTATTTGTCCAGTCCGATTCTGCATACGTGCCCTTCGGCGCGCTCGGCGGCGATGGCCGCGGCACGCTGCTCCTGCGTGCGGTACATGCCTTGGCGGCGCATCGCCTCGTCGAAGTCGACTTCGTGGGCGTCGAACTCGGGGCCGTCGACGCAGGTGAAGCGGGTCTTGCCGCCCACCGTAACGCGGCAGGCGCCGCACATGCCCGTGCCGTCGACCATCAGCGCATTGAGCGACACGATGGTCTTCAGCGGATAGGCCGCCGTCGTGCGCGCGACGAACTTCATCATGACCATCGGACCGATGGCTACGCAGACGTCGTATTTCCTGCCCTCTTTCTCGATCAGCTCTTGGATCAGACCCGTAACCATGCCGTGGAAGCCCTCGCTGCCGTCGTCCGTGGCGATGTAGAGCGTATCGGCCACGGCACGCATGGCGTCGGTGTAGATGAGCATCGACCGGGTCTTGGCGCCGATGACGACATCGGCCTTCACGCCGTGTGCGTGCAGCCATTTGACCTGCGGGTAGACCGGGGCCGTGCCTACGCCGCCGGCGACGAAGAGAAAGTGTTTTTTGCGCAGTTCGTCGAGAGGTTCGTGCACGAATTCGGAGGGGTGCCCGAGCGGCCCCGCGAAATCGGCGAAGCATTGGCCGGCTTCGAGCGCGCAGATCTTGCGCGTGGAGACCCCGATGGTCTGGGTTACGATCGTTACGCTGCCCGCTTCGGCGTCGTAGTCCGAGATCGTGAGCGGCACCCGCTCGCCGTATTCGTCCGAACGGACGATCACGAATTGCCCGGGAAGCGCCGACTTGGCGATGCGCGGTGCATGGATTCGCATCAGGCAGATACCCTCTGCCAGATACCTTTTTTCGAGAATTTCAAACATTCCGTATTATTATATATATGTGTGTTTCTTCTTCCGTTCTCTGCTCATCCTCTTGCCGGGCTCGTTCTCCGGAGTCCGTCTGCTCCCCCCCCCCTCTTGCTGCGTCGGGCCATCCCGTCCGTTCACTCTTCCACGACCGCCGTGATCCGCAGCCGCCGCATCGGGCGCGCCGGATCGTCCGTGATGACCGTGATGCGTCCCGAGACCAGTCCGTGCTCCTGTTCGGAGGGATCGACCGTCGCATAGGCCGTAACCGACTTGCCGGCTTCGATCCGTCGCCCCGTGCGAAGCGTGCAGCCCACGCCGCCCTCGGTCTCTACGGCCTTGACCGTCAGAGCTCCGAGACCTGTGTTGGTGAGCCTGAAGGCTCTCTTTTGCAGTCCGGCCCCGCGTTTGAGGACACCAAATTTAAGCATATATTTGTCAATTTCGGCCTTCGGGGCGTAAATTTCGTTCGAAAGCTCGGGATTGTCCACGGCGATGCCGTGCGCCATGAGCCGTACGGGGGCGTCGCGTCCGTCGATCCGCAGCGTCAGCACGTCCTCCACCGTGCCGTAGTGCGTCGAACGCTCCGGCAGGTCGTATCGCAGGACGATCTCGGCGCATGCGCCGGCTGCGAGGGTGCGGGGCTGCTCCGCCGTGAGGAAGCCGCTGCACCGGTCCGGCACGAGCTCCAGCCGCACGGCCCGGCCGGTGGGGTTGGCGACGCCGACGGTCGCTTCGGCCGGTCGGCCGTGATAGAGGTAGGCGAACGTGCAGAGATTCTGCGTGAGGCGGAGCGGTCCGGCCTCGACCGGATAGCGTTCGGCGAGGGTCTTTTCGCGCTCTTCGACCGTCCCGCGGATGCGGATCGTGCCGATTTTGTTCCGCTCGGAATCGAAGACGGCGAGCTCCTTGGAGAAAACGCCCGGCCGGTTCGCCGGATCGTAGGTTACGCGGATTTCGGCTTGTTCGTGCGGCAGGATGGGCTTGCGCGAAAATTCGGGGACCGTGCAGCCGCACGACGAGTAGACGTGCAGGATCACGACGGGGCTGTCCGATACGTTCGTCCCGGTGAACGTGTGCGTTACGGGGCCGTCGGCTTCGCGGATCCGGCCGAAGTCCCATTCGGCCGGATCGAAGCGCAGAGGTTGCTGGGCATGAGCCTGCAAAGTGCAGAATATCGGTATTAAAAATGCGATGCAGCGTTTCGTTGTCATGATCTTCGTTATGTGCTATCCGATGCAAAGGTATATTTTTTGCGAAAAAAACGGGCAATAATTTTGCACGAAAGAAATTTTGCCGTATATTTGCACACCGAAACCGGGAAAGATCGGTTTTCGAAGCCTGAATAGCTCAGTTGGTTAGAGCACATGACTGTTAATCATGGGGTCCTAGGTTCAAGTCCTTGTTCAGGCGCAGATGCGCGAAGGTTGCACGAGGGTTCTTATGAATACGGCGAAGGGCGGTCTTTTCAGAAAGGTCGACGCCGAAGTCGGATGAACGAAAAATTTTTCCGAAAAAATTTGGAGTTCGTTAAAAATGAATTACCTTTGCAGTCCCGAGCCATTTTTAAGGGAGCTTAGCTCAGCTGGTTCAGAGCGTCTGCCTTACAAGCAGAGGGTCGGGGGTTCGAATCCCTCAGCTCCCACAACTGAAAATCAACGACTTACAGCAATGTAGGTCGTTTTTCTTTTGTGTACCTCCGTGGTCGGTTTACACGTTTTTTGCCCGTTTGTGTAAACCAGTGTGTAAACCGAGATTTACACGATGAAAGCTACCGTAGAGGTTGTTTGTTACAAGTCCAAGCCGCTCAAAGACGGCACATTTCCTTTAATGCTCCGAGTTACGAAAGACCGCAAACGCAAATACGTTTCGCTCGGCCTTTCCCTGCACGAAAAGTTTTGGGATTTCGAGAAAGGCAAGCCCAAACGGAATTGTCCCAACAAAGAGCAAATCGAACGGCTGATAGCCGCAAAAACGGCGGAATACAACGATTTGATTGTCGAAATGACCTCCCAGCAACGCGAATACACGGTGGAAACGCTCGTGTCCCATTTTCATAACCAAGTCCGTTGCGCTACGGTGGTTGAATTGTACGATAAACTGATTGATGACATGAAACGCGGCGGTAAACTCGGCAATGCAGGCGTTTACAAATACTCCCGTACATCGTTGCTGAAATTCACGGGACAGCGGTTGCAAATTCCGTTCAGCGACATTGACGCCGTGTGGTTGCGTCGTTACGAGAATTGGTTACGGACGAGCGGTTGCGGTGATACGACCATTAGCCAGCTCTTTCGAACGTTGCGTAGCGTGTTCAACAAGGCGGTAGAATTGCAGTTGGTGAAACGGGACTATTACCCGTTCGATACCTATAAAGTCAGCAAATTCGATACGCGGACGAAGAAACGGGCCATTACGAAAGAGGATGTGCGCAAGGTTATTGCACTCGACTTATCACAAGGCTATCCCTCCGAACGATTGGCGCGTGATATATTCGTGTTCAGCTATTTCGGAGCAGGGATTAACTTTGCAGACATCGCCCTGCTGAAATACGGGAATGTACGGGACGGACGGGTGCAATACGTTCGCAAGAAAACGGGCAAGCCTATCAATTTTCTGCTGACGGAAGAAATGCGGAATATCATTGTCAAATACCAGCAACAAGGACAGACGGATGAAGATTATATTTTTCCGATACTCGACCGCCGTGTGCATAGGACGGAACAGCAGAGATATGACCGAACGCATAAGGTGCTGACGAACACGAATCGTTGGTTACGTAAAATCGGGCAGCGGGTTGGCATCGAACATCTGACTACCTATGTCGCTCGGCATACGTTTGCTACCGTGCTGAAAAGGTCGGGAGTGAACATTGCAATCATTTCCGAATCGCTCGGTCATTCCGATTTATCCACGACACAAATCTATTTGGATTCTTTCGAGAACAGCCAAATCGACGCGGCTATGCAAAACTTGCTATGACAAAAACTCGGACCGACTTTTCCGAGGGGTCTTAAAATAACCCCTCGGTCAAAGTTGGTCCTACTCTTTAAGGGATTATCCGCTTGCATCGGGTAGTCCCTTTTCTTTTTTCTGCGGTCGTCGGTTGCGTCAGAATGCGAAATTTTGTAAATTCGTCTTTATAAAGATACTCCTATGCAAGAAGAACAAACCTTTTACCCCGTAACGACCGAATATTTCACCGCTTGCCTGCCCTTACTGGAAAAATATTTCGGCATCACGGCAGGCTATTTCAACAAAGAACTTTCGGATGCCAAATGTCTGATACCTCACCGAGAGGGTAATAACGTAAAGTACGGCATTAAAGAGGATTGCAATCTGGTTTTGCCGTTTCGACACCTCGAATGCCATGATTTGTTGTCGCTTATCAACTCTTACGGGACAATTACCCCGATAATAGAGGAAGCCCTATTGCTGGTGGCCTACTGCATCCGTGAACGGCAGATCGACGAAAACGAATACAATGACCTTATTCAGTTTCATACTTGGGACATATACCAAAGCGAATGGGCGCACCTGTTGCTTTTTATGGAGCAAATGGAGGCACGGGCATTTCAAGGCAACGAACAGACCGCTATCACAATTCGCACCAACAACGGGATCAAGGAAAAGATTTCTATTCCGAACAGCGATAACTGGTTATTCCGTCTGATTAAAAAGGAACTTGCAGGCTATTTTCCCGAAGTACAGACAGCCGAGAAAGCACGGCAAGATATTCAATGGCGCAAACCGTCTGCGGGACGAAAAAAGGATAATGCCATCTATTCGGCAGTTGCATACGGCATTTACCGAATGCTCCATGAAGAAAACGCAATACCCAGCCAGCCCGATATGCCGAACGAATTATGCGCATTTATTCACGACTTTGCACGGCAGATGGGTTGCTATTCCGATAATAAAGGGTGGGATGGGGCCTATAGTCCCGATCGAATCCGTGCCGATCTTGCCGCCTATCTGAAACCCTCGGCCATAACACCACGATTCAGACCGATACCATTGCAGAGGCAGGTTATCATGCAAGATTTTGATTTTCCGCTATTGGACTGATCGGACTATATAACCATACCATTTAAGGGAGCCGTTTATCGCGGTTCCCTTTCTTTTTTCTGCCAAAAATCTGCCAGTGTCATGACATCTGCCGTTTTGTCATAACCGACAGATTTACAATGCTTTTTCAATATATTTTATAACATTTTCAATAGCAAAGGTAATGAATAGGTCTATTTTTAAGGGCTATTCTCTATTTTTTCAAAGTCTGCAAAGGTTGGATTTATGCAGGTTCAAAAGCCAGAATCCGCGAATAAAGCGTACGGTTATTCGAGAGATTCGGGGAGTAGCCGACAGCCTGCAAAAGAGGCGGTAAAATGAAAAAATACGACCGATGAAGTACAAACTGTAAACAGTTGAAAACCAGAGATAAATAATAGGCTCAAATAGAGCCTGTAATATCTACCTCAAAACGGAAAACAAAAGGGGAAAATATCCCGTATTAACCCTGAAAAGCAACAGGTCGGAGCGTACGGCCGACCAAAGTTGCAGGGAGTAGCCGACAGCCCGAAAGAGGCGGCGACAAAACTTAATAAAGAAGATAACGATTATGAAAACGCTTGTAAACACAATCGCTAACTCGAATACTAATTTTAATAATTTTAAAAAAATGGATAATTTAATTATTTCTGCGACTGAGCCGAAGAAAGTAAGCTCGCTTGCCACCACCGTTCAGACGGTAACCAAAATTGAAGAGAAACCCGTAATGCGTTTCGTACAGATGAAGTACGAGAACAACGCTCAAATGGTAGGCGTTATGCAGAAAGCCATTGGGCTGGGTTTGGACACCATCATCATTACGCCCCGCGTGGATGTCGCAGGTTGCGGTTACGTTTGGGTCGGCCTACGTAAAGGTCAGACCGAGTTGCAAGGCAAACTTTTGCTGAATGCTCAGATTTGGGCCTATTTGCTGGCGGCTCTGCTGGGCGAGGAACTCCCCGAAATTAACAACTGCGACGCTGATAGCGAAATTTGCTGTCAGGGTGAATGGCTGGAAAAGTTGGAGGCGGAAATCCGCCGATACACTACCAAGCGTCGGGAAGAATACACCCAAGACGCGGAAAGCGGTACGGGTTATCTGACCCATTCGTGGATTTTCCCGAATGGTAAAATCAAGATGCCCGCCGAAGCAATAGAAGATGTAACGGCACTTTTCGCCTAACATAAGTCAAACAGGGGAGCGGGTTTCGCCGCTCGCTCCCCATAATTTTTTATCTATGGTCGAAAAAACGATCGAAATCAAGCGGGGGCAGGTTCTTTCCGATATACTCCCCAATAAAGAAATCCCGACGAATACGATCCTTAACAAAACGCTGACGGGTTGCGGTGCTACCTATGGAGAGATCGTACATGCGAAACGGCACTCGATCATCATTGAACCGAATGTGCCCGTTATCCTCGGCAAAAAAGCGGAACACCCATCTTTATTTGCTGTCTACGAGGGGATAACCAAAGAGGATGTCAAGGCGTTTCTTGCAGGCGAAGAAGATGGATTCAGAAAGATCATCACCACGCCCGAAGGCTTCGATAAAAAGGTCCTGCCCGCCATGTACGAAACCCATACTCCGATGTACGACGATTATTTCCTCTTGCTCGACGAGTGCGAAAAGACCATACAGGATGTGGGCTACCGCGGGGATATTTACCTACCCGTCGAGGACTTTTTCAGATTCAAGAATAAGGCAATGGTCTCGGCAACTCCGATCCTGCCCTCCGACCCGCGTTTCGAGGAACAGAATTTTGAAATGGTGCGGATTGCTCCCACTTACGACTACCGCCGACCGCTGACACTTTGCGTCACGAACAATACGGTGCGGATACTCCGAAAATTACTTGTACGGTTGAAAGATGAAACGGTCTGCATCTTTATAAATTCGACCGATACGATTTTGGGACTGATTCAGACGCTCAAATTGGAGGGCCGTTGTAAAGTGTTTTGCGCCGATAAGAGCGTCCGAAAACTCAAACAGCAGAATTTCACCGATGTAAGCGACCGCTTGTCCGAACTTGCAGGAGTAAATTTTTTCACCAGTCGGTTCTACTCGGCGGTAGACATTAAACTGGACTACAAGCCGCATGTAATCGTGCTTACGGATGTGTTCCATGCTCCCTATTCGATGATAGACCCGCAGACCGAGGTCGTGCAGGCCATCGGGCGATTTCGTAACGGCATAGAGCAGGCGTACCATATAACGAATACCTGCGACAGATTGCAGAGCGTTTCGCGCGACAAGTTGTTCCATAACCTCGAATGTCAAGAACGGATTTACAACCGAATACGGGAGTTGCCTATTGAGGGCGAAATCGAACACCAAACCCTTACGCAAGCCTTGCAAGGGATGGACTATAAACGCTTCGTAACGCGCACGGGCAATCGAAACTGGTTCATGTGGGACAACGCATGGACGGATGCCCGACTGGAAGCCCTCTACCGATCCTCCGCAACGATTGAGGAGGAGTACAAAGACGCCCCGTTCCAGTTGGCCGTTCATAAGGTAGATTACGACCTGACCGACGAAGACCGTCTGCGGCGGACACAGGCCCAAATAAAAGGAACGACGGAATTATGGCGCGAGGTGGTAGAACAAATCGACCGAATCCAACGGCAGAATCCCGACGCAGAACAAACATTTCTCTGCGGACAATTAGGCGATACGTTCTCAGAAATCATTGAAGCGGCAACGATTCTCGGTAAAGAGCGCATCGGGCAACTGGGCTATGACAGGCGCAGAATCAAGGCAGCGTTGGAGAACGTGGAGGAGAACCGATTGATGACCTCCGAAAAGATGCAACGAGCCGTCTATGCGAAATACAATACGGGCGATTTGGTGCTCTGTTCTGAAATACTCGGTTTTCTGCGGGGACTGATAACCGATAACGGAATACCATTCAAGGGGCGTGTAGACAGGCAGATTGTCAAGCTGTTTTTCGAGATTGCCGATGACAAGCCACGAATTAAGGGCAACAAAGCCTATCTGCTCGGTAAAAAGATGTTCGAGTTTTAGAGAGGAAAAACGGACCGACTTTCGCAAAGGGGGTAAATTAAGACCCCCTTGCAAAGTTGGTCCTATTCTTTGCTTGTGAAGATACTATCTCTTTTTCACCCCTCCCCCTTTTCAGATGGGAAACCGAATTTTTTACTTACTATTTAATAGGATTCCACATAAAACAGACCACCCCTATTTATGCCCGAAACCATCTAACAGCATAAAATTATCGGAATTATATAGAATCGGAAAACTATTCTTACATGGAGATATGCCGCCCTGTTTAGTTGGTTATGAATGGAGTTATCTTTTTACAAGTAATGGGGAATAACTCTAAACTTTACAGACCATGAAAACATTAAATGAAAGGGCGACAGAAATTCTGAAAGCCTTGTTAGCCGTGCGGGCTTACAGAATCGACCACGGAAACGGAGTTTACACACGCTTACGTGCCGCAATGATTGGGCGCAATGGAAAGTACAACCTTATTTCGCTGGTAGAATACTACGAAGCTAAAGGTAAACTTGCGCAGAATACAGAAATGAATTTTGCATTTGACACAAGTACAAAGCAATTTATCCCGTACTATTACTGCAACAAAACTCTCCGCATTGAATCGCATAGTGCGTACCCGACAGAAAACGGAATGGAGAATTGCGCCGAGGAAAGACAGGCTGACCACACAAATTTTGCAAACCGATGGCTAATACGCATGAACTCGCAACAACCGATTATATGAATGCGCAACGAATAGTACAGAATTGTGTTTTGAAGAATCAAAGCACGGTTATCGAGGAAATGATACGGGCAAACCTTATTTCCGAAGAATATCTTTATCCGTTCGCGGATGATGTCATGGAATGGTGGCTGATTGATTCTTGGCTGGCCGAACGGCTGAAAGAGCAAGGCGAGGTTATCATCGAGGAATACGGTTGCTACTGGTGGGGCAGACAGTCCAGCGGGCAGGCTATCTACATGGATTATGTAATTCAGAGAATTTGCGGGGGAATCGACTGATTCCCCTTGCAAATCTGAATCCGATTATTTACTTTTGCAGAAACAACAAAATAAAGGCAAGAAAACCATGTAGCACGAATAGATTATTACGCTTCAAAACGGGTCCCCCATCCTGTCCCGACTATATCATAAATCAAAACATTCAAAAAATGGGGACAGTCAAGAATGTAGAGTTGTCGATGCAATCCGTTCGGCGGCTATTGGAGCGTAATCATCTTGCCTACACGATTGAAAAGGATTCGATTCTTTTCAACCGACGATTCAACCGCAGGACAGGACAAAAATCCTATTATTACATCGGCTTTACAGAGGGCGAGAAGCAAATCGGTCGTCAAAGCATCGCGTTCGGATGTGTAGACTACAATGTTTACGACGAAGATTTTGCAATGGGCACATGCTTTCGCCAGACGATGTGTACCGACATGGCGTTTTTCGCATTCCATTTCCACGACCTCTTTCCCGATTTCTATCCGACCGACGAATACAACGATTGGAGCGAATGACACGAACGACAGACTTTGCAGACGGACTGACAACCGACTGCAAGGTCTGTTTTTATGTAATGACTAAATAAATAAGGCTATGCCAGCACCATAGAATCAAAAATAAGGGCAACAACCCCGAAAAGGAGTTAGGGCTATGCGTTTTTCCGAAAATGTTTCCTAAATTTGTGGAACATACGAACTACGGAAGCGTAAGTTTATTCTCGATGTTGAATCTGGTAAATTTAATTGCGATGAGAATAAGCAGACCTAATCTCCCGCCATATCCATACGGATACGAGCGTGGGGTTGTTGCTTATTTTATCGCAGGGCTTACCAGAGCCTAACATCATAAATAAGCGTACAACCCTGCGCTTTCTTTTTACTACTAACCGCTGTTTGAGGGTTGGAATGGCTAAAAACTTATGATTATGTTTTTTACAAGCAAGGAGAAATCCGCAATTGTCAAGATTTCTAACATGATGATTCAAGCCGACGGAAAAGTTGAGCCGAAAGAATTATTGTTCAGTGTGACTGTCATTCAGAAACTCAACATCGACAATGCAGATATTGCACGTTCTGAATTACTTTCAAACACAGAAGCATTGGATATTATTTCACGCATGACTGATAGTCAAAAACGATTGATCTGCGCATTCTTGGGATGCTTGATGGCAGTCGATGGCAACATTGATAAAACAGAACAAGCACTTTGGAGCTTAATAAGTACATTATGCAATCTTCCGACCATGACATTAAGAGAAGCTATTGAAGAAATGAAGGAACTGGCATAAGATAAATAAAAAATACAATATCACGATGAAACGGAGTAATGAATACTACAAAAAAGTAATGCACACCTGTTTATGCCAAACCGTCATGTTCAAAAAAGTGTCGGAGGATGAATTGCTTTCTATTCTGAAAGGCGTTGTCTCGATATTAGCAGATCGGGATAATTTGACACAAACCGATAAAGAAGCATGCTTAATGTACTTTTGGCAGGATTACAATAAAGGATTAAGTGTACCTATGTCAGATGAGTACATCCGACAAACTCTAATTCCTGCTGTTCTCAATCATCCCAATACGGATATGGCTTGGGCCATGACTGTTGTTTTTACAGCAGGAATGTAAATAGGCACAAAGGATTAAACAACATTAAAATAACTATACATAGTAAGATGAAAATTCTTGGAATCATTGCTCTTATCATTATTGGCCCTTATGTACTTGCCACAATCGGCGGAATAATTTGGGGCATTATAGAAGAATTTACCAAAAAAGAATAACTGATGAAAAAGATTCTATTTTTACTCGTTTTAATGTTTCTATATTCTTGCGCTTGGGCACAAAGTGCCGATTGGAAAACTTGTACCCTCAAAGCAAGTAAGGTCGTCACTTATCAAAACGGGAGCAAAACGAATGAAACAAAATCAAACATATCTATCACCATTGATAAGCCCAATTATACAATCCGTGTCGGCAATCAGATGTTCTATGTAGAGGGGAAAGAGGTTTTAAGTTCAAAAGAAATTTTATTTCAATGCCACACATCCCAAAGTTCGGAAAAATATGTCATAGCTTATAACGCTAAAACATTCTTTATTCTCGTCGGAAAACAGAAAGATGAAAGTGCGCCAATGTACAAATATTATTATTCGACCGACAAAAAGGATATAATTCTAACATATTGATAGCTATCTAATTTAGGACCGACTTATTCAAGGGGCCTTTATATAGACCCTTTGAAAAAGTTGGTCCGCCATTCCATTATATGAAAAAATACATACTACCCATACTCGCCTTGCTGATTGTAGGATGTAGCATATATCTTTGGGCCAATTCTATATCGAAAAGGGAGCGGTTAGAATTGCTCAATGGAGAATACGAATTAGTCGATTGGCAGATTCGCCCGAAATCTGCTATTCATGCGGATTCTCTTACGGTGCATGATGTTCCCCAGCGTGGCGAACGCTTAACCCTACAAACGAACGATAACGGAGATTTCCGCTTAACGGCTAAATCATCATTACCAGTCCTGCAACAGTTAGCTGATTTGGAATGGCAACTACTCTATGTTCGACGCACGTGGTTTGCATGGCGGCATCGTGTCATGGGGCTATATCATGTGGGCGAACATTCGGCAGATGTTTACTGGCATCGGGCACTTATCAATCAAAAGGATGTAGGCATTGCTTTACAACTACCTGACCCGACAAATGAAAAGATTAGCTGGTTTCTGATTTTACAGAAAAAATAATTTAGGACCGACTTTGTCAGAGGGTCTTAATATAGACCTTTTGAAAAAGTTGGTCCGATTTTCCACTCGATAATAATATGAAAAACTACCTAATACCCTTACTTGCTCTACTGATTATGTCGTGTGGAGATTCCCGACCAAAACCGACCTATGATGAAACGCTGAATGATGTCGTTCTGAATTTTAACATTGGAACAGTAGGCGGCGATAGTGTGCTGAAAAACTTTGTAAAGAAAGCGCAGGCAGATTCAGTCGCTCGGCAATATTCCAATCCTACAATGAAAGAGGAAATGATGTTCACTCTAATCTCTGATTATATAGATGCAGGACAAGTAGACAATGCACAGCACCTATACGATAATATGCTGAAATATGCAGAACAGGAATATGGAAAGGTCTGCCAAATGACAGCAATAACCTATAAGGAAAAAGCGCATTTATACGAACGTGTAGGAGATTTGGACAATGCTATTCAGATGATGCAAAAGTCCGCAGAGGTGTTTAAGAAATTGCCCAAGAATGACATCAATTATTATAAGGATGCAGAGGAGTTTATAAGGAGATGGGAAGAACAGAAGCAGATTAGGTGACATAATTTTTTACAGGCTATATAATAGCGATTTTTGCAAAATGCGTCATATAAGATGAAAACCTATTCACAACAAACCGTGACAAGGTTTATAACAGGGTCTATAAATATAGACTTTTCAGAAAAGTTTGTCACCGAGATAAAGTGGAATTATTAAGATGAAAACCTACTTACTCTCCATATTTGCCTTACTGATTGTAGGGTGTGGAATTCAACGCCAGCAACAGGCTATTTTTGCGGATAAATTGGATTCAGTCAAACGAGCATATATAACAGCATTGGATTCTATGCGATTGGAATATGCCAATACGACCGATTCATTGATTCACATTCGTTACACGAATCTGATAGACGGATATATAGTTAACGTCATGTGGCAACCTGAATATTGTCTTTATGGCAAAATAGTAGGTAAAGCTATAATTAATTTCAGAGGGCAAAAGCGGCATTTTTCAATGGTACATAGTCATTATTTCTTAAATAATGAAAACAGGGATGTTCCCGATAGCATAGCAATACAATCTTTTGATAAATCCCATATTTACGAAATCGAATATCCAGCACAGAGTAGGCGTGAAGATGTTCCATTTTTCTTTGAAGATAACGGAGCCACATTAGTACTCACTATGTGGGGTGCTGGGCGAAAGAATTGTAACACATATCGTTATCATAATGTAATTCATTCCCAAGACGATTTATACCAAGGCGTTTTTCAAGACCCACCCTATACGAAAATAGATGATTTTACCCGTTTTGATGAAGGTAAAATAATATTATTAACTGTTTTTCGTCAAAAAGAGGAAATATACGAAAAGAACGATTCCACAGAAAGCTATGAATTAACCTATATTAAAGAACGCCCAACCTTTTTTAGTGATTCTGTTTTTACTTATAAAGTCGAAAAACGATTAGTTAAGAAAGAATATTGTGAAAATAAATATTATTCTTTACAGTAGGTAAGGAAACATTCTACCGTTGCGTCATAGAAGATGAAAACCTACACACTCCTCATATTCACCCTGCTGATTGTAGGGTGCGGAAATCAATCGCAATCACGGTGCGATTCTGCGATAGTAGTCCCCATTGATTCATTTAGTAGGGAGATTGCTAATCGTTCCTTATGGCGGGAACTGTCACATGATGATAATGAATATTTCCCATACATAGATTCGGCCCGTTTGAATTGGTCGCAAGTGGTCAATCATTATCTCTCGACAAAACATTCTAATTCAAAACAGTTGATTTTGACATGGGGTAAGAATCAACGGTTCGATATAACTCAAACACCTCGATTAAACGATATTCACTACATTGATACGCTCTTGTCATTGTGTTACTATTGTACGACTGGGCAATTATCATCGGCATTTGAGCGAGAGTTGGAAAAATATTTATCATTACCTATAACATTCGACCAAACACTACCTTTACTTGAACACAATCCAAAGAATAGTGAAATAGATAGTTTGCTCAAAGAAGCAACAGACGGGATCAGAATCTTCCATACACCAGATAAAAAATACAGAATTTACTGTTGTGAAGATCGTTTTGGCTCCTCTGGCCGATTTTACAGCGTTTACCTGCAATACGTTAAAAATGGGGAAATCAAGTGGAATCAAATAGCTGATTGGGGTGGCCAAGGGAAATATTCCAATCAACAAATTGATAAAATATACACGTTCTTGCACAATGGACAAACATATTATGTGCTTATAAGTTACTGTTATAATATGGCATATTTTGAGATTGTTACAATCGAAAATGGAAACTTTATAACCCATTCAGAGTTTTACCCTAAACAATTCCAAAATAATATAAAGGACGGTTTCATAGAATTTTATGGCGGGTCAGATTCTTATTTTGACCTCGAATTTGATTCACAAACCTTAACTATCAATTATACTTTTTATTCTTACATGGGAGAGGTTGAAGAACATGGACAAAAATTCCCTCAATATAAAAAGACAGAGCAAAAAACTGTAAAGTTGGATATTGAATGATTATGAAACTCTACTTACTCCCCATATTTGCCTTACTGATTGTTGGGTGCGGAAATCGGGCGCAACCAAGTAGTGATGTAATATTGGATGATATTACACGGAATTTCAACGGCGAAACAGAAAATTTAGATTCGATTCGTGTTTTAGTCAGATGTAAAGAAAAAGCAAAACTCTTTTTTGATAAAGAAGAATATACACATCGAGCCTTAGATACGAGTTCCATTCATCAATGCTATGAAAATAAATATGCTGCGGCTTTTGTGGATTCTCTTGAAAAAATATTTCAACCATATAAAGAACGGTTGATAACATCAGTAGATGGATTTCCCTATATTGATCGCATTTGTCCCGAATTGGCATTAGAATTTGCTCAAGATACGTGTTGGTTGCATACATACTGGAACTATCCAAAATACATAGGATTCTATAACCGATATATGGATGCGGTTACTGCAAAATATCAATATGTAAGGTTGCGGAGAATGGCAGATAAATACTATCGTTATTTATTAATATGTGATGAGAGTGCTGATTGTTTAATGCTTCCTAAATTACACAAACAATGGGTAAAATCTTTAGAATTTGATATGCAATATTGTAGTCCTGAACAATTCGATCTCTTATATGAAATGATAGAACAGCGTATCGAGTTTTATTATAACGAATGCCAATATCGAATTCCATTAAACAAAAAGCTAAAAAAGTTGTAAGCTAATGAAACCCTACTTACTCCCCATATTCGCCTTGCTGATTGTTGGGTGAAGAAAAAGGACCGACTTTGACAAGGGGGCTTATAATAGACCCTTTGAAAAAGTTGGTCCGATTTTATCAAACGATGACAGAAACAGAAATAAAACAAATGTAGAAGAAAATCAATGCTGGGATTCTGCTGCCCGAAAGCGTCTGATTGAGAAAACCAAGACAGAGAACGGTAGTAACGGAACAGACACACGTATTAGAGGTAAAGAATATTACTCCACAAAAAATGGAGTTATATATACTATATATCTTAAAAGTTAAGGGCAGGCCAAAAAAAATGCGGTTTTCCTTTGACCTCAAAATTAGGACCGACTTTGCAGGATGGTCTATTTTAAGACCCCCTGCACAAGTTGGTCCGATTTTATTCAAATATAAGATTGTCAATTAATTCACTATTGTTTAACCAGCATTGGCTTTATGCAAATGTGTAAACCAGCGTGTAAACCGAACGAACTGCCAGCGAAAAAAGATTTCCCAAAATGAATGGAGGACTTGCAGGAATGATTTATTTATCATACATTTGCACTCGCAATTCAGCAAAAGGGGAGCTTAGCTCAGTTGGTTCAGAGCGTCTGCCTTACAAGCAGAGGGTCGGGGGTTCGAATCCCTCAGCTCCCACGACTGAAAATCAACGACTTGCAGCGATGTAAGTCGTTTTTTCGTATGATCCCTATTCGTTTTGCAGATTTCGGGTGTTTTCGTGCGGGGCGGCGGCACGATGTCGGTATTTCGGACCGGGACGGCCGGCTGCGTGTTCATCCGATAAGACGGATCCGCCGGAAGGTCCGGACTTGCCGGAACCGCCGGGAGCTGTCCGGAGCGAATATCGGGAACGCGGGCGGAGGAATGTGCGGTTGCTGCCTGTTCCGCCGGCGGAAAAGAGATTGTCCGGCGGGGATTTCAGCTCTGTGCGAGTTGCATCCGGAGCGGATTTCGAATAGCGGTACGAATGAAAAGAGGCTGTCGGCGACTTGTCGGACAGCCTCTTTTACATAGGCGGCAGTGCGCTCAGCGTTCCGTCTGCGGGTTCTTTTTGTTTTTCCGGTTCATCGCCCAACTGATGATGAGCGGGATGGAGAGGAATACCGCCGTGCCGATCACCACCAGCCATGTGTACATGGCGGGGCTTCCGACCGGAAGCTGCGAGGGCGGGAAAAACGTTACGACGAACGAGAAGAGGACCGCCAGAAAGCCGATGCCGGCCACGGCCCACATCCCCGCCTTGCCGCCCGGAACGCGGTAGCTGCGCGGCAGATCGGGCTGCGAGTAGCGCAGTTTGATGCCTGCGGCGTACATCATCATGTACATCACGAGGTAGAGGCCGACGGTGAGGGCGCTCAGCAGGAAGAAGGCGACGCTCACGTCGTTCATGAAGATGTAGAACGACGACAGCAGACTGACGATGCAGCCCTGAATCAGCAGGATGTTGATCTGTACGCCGTTCTTGTTGATCTTTTGCAGGAAGCAGGGCAGCTGTCCCTCTTTCGCGGTCCAGAGCAGGCCGCGGCTGGGGCCCGAAATCCACGACATCACGCCGGCCAGTGCGCCGAACGCCACCAGCAGGCTCATGACGTTGGTGAGCCAGCCCACATGGTAGTGGTCGAAGACGATCTGAAAGGTGGTGAAGAGCCCCGATTGCAGGTTGATCTGGTCATAGGGGGTGATGACCGCCACGGCCAGCGCTCCGAGCGTGAAGAGCGCGAAAGAGATGAAAGCCGCGAGGAACATGGCGCGCGGGAACTGTTTCTGCGGATTTTTCAGTTCGGGGGCGTGCACGGCGTGCACCTCGACGCCTGCGAAGAGCAGCAGAATGCCTGCGAGGAACGCGATGTCGCTCATGCCGGAGATGTGCGGGAAGAGCCGCGGATGGACGTGTTGCAGCGCATCGACGTGGACGACCTGACTGACTTCGGCCGGGATGCGTTCGAAGGAGACGGGGTTGCCGCCGAGGATCCAGACGAGCGCCATGACGACGATTACGATGCCGGGCAGCACCGTGCCGATCAGGAAGCCCTTGCTGGTGATTCCCGAGACAGCCGAGGTGCCGTGCAGCGTAACCCATGTGGCGAACCAGTACATGACGATCGAAAACAGTCCGACGAACAGACCGTTCTGCGCCAGATCGGGCATGCCGATCAGATAGGCGATGGAGGCGGCTGCGAAGCCGAGCACCGTGGGATACCAGACCACGTTCTGGATCCATTGCAGGAAGATGGCCGTGAAACCCATATGGGGGTTGAAGGCCTCCTTGACCCACGTGTAGACGCCGCCGCCGCGTTCGGGGAAGGCGCTGCCGAGCTCCGCACCGACGAGGGCTGCGGGAATGAGGAAAAGGAAGGTGGCGAAAAAGATGTAGAAGAACATGGTGAGTTCTTCCTGCGCCATCATGGGCAGTCCGCGAAGGCTGATGACGGCGGCCGCCGTCATCAGAGCGAGCTGTGAAGTGGTGATGTTCTTGTTCTTGACCATGTCGTCCGGTTTATGTCCGACGTAAACAGTTTTCGTGCCGTACCGGATTCGGATCATGCGCTCTAAGGTCGGAGATGCGATAAAAAACAGCAGGGAATCGTCGCGATTGCCTGCTGCCTCCGGAGGTAGCCCTCCTTAAACTACTAACCCAAACTTAAATAAATGAAGAAACCTCACTGAGTGGTTCTGCCACATCAGCTGCGAGAAAGGTTGCAAAGTGCGTGCCAAACCTGTTATGAGGGGGCACTCGGACCGAAAAGATCCTTGCAGCGCATCTTCGGGACCGTCGGAACTACTTTCGGAAAAAGAAGGCGGCAGAAACACCGGGCCAAGAAAGGTGACGCCTCTTCATTAGTAGAAATCCCGAATCATGTGTACTGCCGCCATGATTGTCCGATCATAACAACGACACCTTGCAACCTAAAGAGGGGTGGCGCTGTTTCGACTCATTGTGGAGGCTCTGGTTTGGCCCTGCAAATGTATAAAACAGCACACACCCCTACCGGGGCGCGACGCTGTATCATAACATTTGCATTAAAATTTACCAGATTTCCCACGAAAGTCTGATACAATCGCACAATATGAATATGTAGGTAGAATGCAATATTCTGTTGACAAAAATAAATAGAATTTAGCACACTTACAACTTTGGACCCGGAATATTTTATCACGGGGATCTCCACCGCATCGGCCCGTTCGGGCGCAGCGTGCGTACGCTTCCGCAGACGGGCCGGCTCCGGCAGAGGCCGGCCGCCGCGGATGACTTGGAAGCCGAAGCGCGGGCGACGGACGCAGTGTTCGGCGACGGTGTGCGTGCCGTCTCGGGGCGGGCGGCGGAGCCCGCGGACGGATCGTCTATGATGAGGCGGTTCTCGTGCGACGGGCCGCATCCTTTGCGCGATGCTCGGCTGCGGCCGGCCGCAGACAAGAAAAAACGGCAGGGAATCGTCGCGATTGCCTGCCGCCTCCGGAGGCTGGCGCCTCCGAAAAACTACTAACCCAAACTTAATAAATGAAGAAACCTCACTGTGTGGTTCTGACACATCAGTTGATCCGAACTGTCGCAAAGCCCGTGCCAAAAGGAGAAACCGCGACCGTCCGATTGCGGGTTTTGGCCGTACGGGCTATCATCGGGTCCGTGCGGAACGCTTCGCTGGGGGCGGTCGGTTGTCCTCCCCGTGCCGCGCCTGCTGCCGGGAGGCTTGTCGGCGCGGGCCGTGCTCCGGCGGTTGCGCGGCGCAGATGCCGGATGAGACGGGAGCGGGCCGGATGCCGCGGCCGGCGGACCGTTTGCGGAGAGCGGTGGCGGTGTGTCCGTAAATCGGCCGGTTCGTCTTCGCCGGACGGGCGCACCGGTTTGAGCCGTTCCGGCTTTGGGTGTCGGGACAACCGGCGATCGGGTCTTCGGCAGCTCGACCCCGACGGGGGGGGGATTCGATGCGAACGGGCGATCCCGCCCGTTCTGACGCGAAACACCCCGGCGCCTCGTCTCGGACGGGGAGCGGGGGCGTTCCGTGCGTTGAACGGCAGCTATGGTGCGGCGGACTTCCGCGACGGGGCGGCCGGCCGGATTTTCCGGAGAATGGAAGCGACACGGGACTTGTCGGCGCTTCGCGCACGGCGTCGCGCCCGTCCGCTCCGGAGGCTCGCTATCGGAATATGCCCGTGTAGGTGGCGGGGCTCAGTGCACGTAGTTCGGATTTCACGTTCTCGGAGACGGCCAGCGTCTCGATGAAGGCCGCGATCGACTCGGCCGTGATGTGTTCGTTGATGCGCGTGAGTGCCTTGAGCGCTTCGTATGGCTTGGGATAGCCTTCGCGCCGCAGGATCGTTTGGATGCCTTCGGCTACCACGGCCCAGTTGTTTTCCAGATCGCGCTCCAGCGCCGCGGGGTTGAGGATCACCTTGCCCAGACCTTTGAGCAGCGACTTCAGCCCGATGAGCGTGTGGGCCATCGGCACGCCGATGTTGCGCAGCACGGTCGAGTCCGTCAGGTCGCGTTGCAGGCGCGAAAGGGGCAGTTTCGCCGAGAGGTGCGCGTAGACCGCTCCGGCGATGCCGAAGTTGCCCTCGGCATTCTCGAAGTCGATGGGGTTGACCTTGTGGGGCATGGCGCTCGATCCGACTTCGCCCGCCTTGATCCGCTGCTTGAAATATTCGGCGGAGATGTACATCCACATATCGCGGCAGAGGTCCGTGAGGATGGTGTCGATGCGTTTGAGGCAGTCGAACACGGCGGCCAGATTGTCGTAGTGCTCGATCTGCGTGGTGTAGCGCGATCGGCAGAGCCCGAGCGTTCCGCCCACGAAACGGTCGGCGAACGAGGCCCAGTCGTAGTCGGGGTAGGCCGCATGATGGGCGTTGAAGTTGCCCGTCGCGCCGCCGAACTTGGCCGGTATGGCGATGTCGTGGAGCTGGGCCAGCTGTTTCTCGATGCGTTCGACGTAGACCATGAACTCCTTGCCCAGCGAGGTGGGCGAGGCGGGCTGTCCGTGCGTGCGTGCGAGCATCGGCACCGCACGCCACTCGTCGGCCAGCGAGGCCAGTGCGTCGCGCACCTCCTCGACCGCGGGGTAGTAGACCGCCGCCAGCGCCTCCTTGAGCGAGAGGGGGATCGCCGTGTTGTTGATGTCCTGCGACGTGAGGCCGAAGTGCACGAACTCCTTGTAGCGTTCGAGGCCCAGCGCGTCCATCTTCTCCTTGATGATGTATTCGACGGCTTTCACGTCGTGGTTGGTAACCGCCTCGATCTCCTTCACGCGCGCGGCGTCGGCCGGCGAAAAGTCGCGGTAGAGGGCGCGCAGCGCTTCGAACTGCACGGGCTCGATGCCGTTCAGCTGAGGCAGCGGGATGCGGCACAGGGCGATGAAATACTCCACTTCGACGCGGATGCGGTAGCGGATGAGCGCCTGCTCGGAGAAATAATCGGCGAGTTTTTCCGTTTTACTGCGGTAACGGCCGTCGACGGGCGATATGGCGGTGAGTTCGTTCAACATATTAAGGGGTGATTTTGTGCTTTACGGCACCAAATTTACGACTTTTAATTGGAATACCCATATTTTTACTACCTTTGTAAGGCGAATATTTTTCCGAATTATGAACCTGTTCATGGCAATCATCGATGCGGTAACCGGTTTCATCCGGCGCAATCCGCTGACGTGCCTCGTGATTCTGATTCTCGCGGTGGCGGCGCCCGCCGTGCTGAAGGGCATTGCGGTCTTCATACTCTATTTCCTGCTCGGCCTGCTGCTGCTCGCAGCCCTTTTGGCGTTCATGTTCCGCTGGCGCATCTGCAAGGTGCGCAGACAGATGGAGGAGCAGTTCGGTCCGCAGGGCGGTTTCGGGGGCGATCCGTTCGCCGGCCGCCGTGCGCGGACGCCGCGCGAGGGCGAGGTGAAGGTCCGCAAGACGCAGGACATGCCCGAAAAGCGGATTTCGGAGGACGTGGGCGATTACGTCGAGTTCGAAGAGACGAAGGAGACCGGGGGCCGTTAGTTCATATGCCGAGAACGAGATGTTGAAACTGTTCGAGCAGATAGGGTGCTATTTCCTCCTGATGGGCAAGGTCTTCTCCCGTCCGGAGAAGGGAGCCATCTACCGCCGCCGCATCATCCGCGAGATGGAGGCGCTCGGCTTCGATTCGATCGGTCTGACGGCCATCATTTCGGTCTTCATCGGGGCCGTGATCACCCTGCAAATGTGCATCAACCTCGACTCGCCGTTCATCCCCCGCTCGCTGGTGGGCTACGCCACGCGCGAGACGATGATCCTCGAATTCTCGTCGACGGTCGTGGCGCTGATCCTCGCCGGCAAGGTCGGTTCGAACATCGCTTCCGAGATCGGCACCATGCGCATCACCGAGCAGATCGACGCGCTGGAGATCATGGGCGTCAATTCGGCCTCGTACCTCATTCTGCCGAAGATCGTCGCGGCCGTCTGCTTCTTCCCGTTCCTCACGATTCTATCGATCCTGATCGGCATTCTGGGCGGCTGGGCGATTTCGGCCCTGACCGGGATCATGATCCCGGCCGATTACGTCGAGGGGCTGCTCATGGACTTCAAGCCCTATTCGATCGTCTACTCGCTCATCAAGACCGCGGTTTTCGCCTACATCATCGCTTCGATTTCGGCCTATTTCGGCTACTACGCCAAGGGCAATTCGCTCGAAGTGGGGCGTGCTTCGACCCGGGCCGTGGTCGCCTGTTCGATCGTCATCATGATCTTCAACCTGATCCTCACGCAAATCCTGTTGATATGATACGCGCGGAACACATCGTCAAGTCGTTCGACGGCCGGGTCGTGCTCGACGACATTTCGGTCGAGTTCGAGACGGGCAAGACGAACCTCATCATCGGCCGGAGCGGTTCGGGCAAGACCGTGCTGCTCAAGTGCCTCGTGGGATTGCACGAGGTCGATTCGGGCCGCGTGTGGTACGACCGTACGGATTTCACGTCGCTCGGCTTCCACGAGCGGAAGGCGATCCGCAAGGACATCGGCATGATCTTTCAGGGCGGGGCGCTGCTGGACTCCTCGACCGTGGAGGAGAACGTGCGCCTGCCGCTCGACCTGTTCACGGACCAGAGCGCCGCGCAGAAGCGCGAGCGCGTGAACTTCTGTTTGCAGCGCGTGCGGCTCTCCGATGCCAACGGGCTCTACCCGGCCGAACTCTCGGGCGGCATGACCAAGCGCGTGGCCATCGCCCGCGCCATCGTGCTCAACCCCAAATACCTCTTTTGCGACGAACCCAACTCGGGCCTCGATCCCCGGACTTCGGTGGTGATCGACAACCTCATACACGAGATCACCGAGGAGTACAACATCACCACGATCATCAATACGCACGACATGAATTCGGTCATGGAGATTGGCCAGAAGATTGTATACATCCACGAGGGCCGCAAGTGGTGGGAAGGCACCAAAGAGGATATTCTCCATGCGGACAACCGCGAACTCAACGACTTCGTGTTCGCATCGGCCATGGCCAAAAGAGCGAAATCGGCGGCCGAATGACGTCTGAACCGTATGCGGAACCTAATAATTAAAAAAATTTATTTTTTATTTGCATTATAGGCGCGAAGTGTATAATTTTGTAATTGAAAAATTCAGCCGAGGGTTTTAAGTTTTTAACTCATAAATAATTCGATTATGTCAAAGATTAAGATTGGTATCAACGGCTTCGGCCGTATCGGCCGCTTGGTGTTCCGTGCAGCCTGCAACAATGCTGATTCGGTGGAGGTCGTGGGAATCAACGACCTCGTACCGGTGGATTACATGGCCTACATGCTCAAATACGACTCGGTGCACGGCCATTTCGACGGCACGGTGGAGGTGAAGGACGACAAGCTCGTCGTGAACGGCCGTGCGATCCGCGTAACGGCCGAGAAGGATCCTGCGCAGCTCCGCTGGAACGAGGTCGGCGCCGAGTACGTGGTCGAGTCGACGGGTCTCTTCCTCACGAAGGAGAAGGCCGAGGCGCATATCGCCGCCGGTGCCAAGTATGTCGTGATGTCGGCTCCGTCGAAGGACGATACGCCGATGTTCGTCTGCGGCGTGAACACCGACACCTATGCCGGCCAGCAGATCGTCTCGAACGCGTCGTGCACGACCAACTGCCTCGCTCCGCTGGCGAAGGTCATCAACGACAACTTCGGTCTGGTCGAGGGTCTGATGACGACCGTGCACGCCACGACGGCTACGCAGAAGACCGTGGACGGCCCTTCGATGAAGGACTGGCGCGGCGGCCGTGCCGCAGGCGGCAACATCATCCCCTCGTCGACGGGTGCCGCCAAGGCCGTGGGCAAGGTCATCCCCGCGCTGAACGGCAAACTGACGGGCATGTCGTTCCGCGTGCCGACGCTCGACGTATCGGTCGTGGACCTCACGTGCCGTCTGGAGAAGGGCGCTACGTACGATGAGATCAAGGCCGTGGTGAAGAAGGCTTCGGAGAACGAGCTGAAAGGCATTCTGGGCTACACGGAGGACGATGTCGTGTCGAGCGACTTCATCAGCGACCCCCGCACGTCGATCTTCGATGCGAAGGCCGGTATCGCGCTGAACGCCAACTTCGTGAAGCTCGTTTCGTGGTACGACAACGAGTGGGGCTACTCGAACAAGGTGGTCATGCTGATTCAGAAGATGGCCGCTTACAATAACAAATAGGCGTCGCTGCTTCGGCGACGGAAAGCGGGGTGTCCGGTGTCCGGATGCCCCGCTCGTTTCGTCCGGTACGAACCGGATGGGGCCGTAGGGCTGCGAAGGTCGCTCTGCGCTCGCGCAGGGAGGCTGTTGTCCGGCGGCGGCGAGGCGCCGAAGATCGGATCGGGGCGCGGATGGGATTTTCGGCCCTCGCCGTTTCGGACGGGGGCCGTGCTTTGCCGCAAAACCGGAGGGCGCTCGGCTGTCGCTGCGGTGAAGTGCGGGCGGAACGCTATTTTATATTCGGGATCCGCAGTTCGATGCTCGTGCCCGACCACTGGTTGATCGCGTAGCGGGTGCGGGTCTCGCTCCCGTCGGGAAGCTCGATGCGGAGCTGCAAGGGAAAGGGTTTCGTTTCGGAGATGTCGCGCCCGGCGGGCAGCGTATGCGGAATGACGTACAGACAGAGCACGATGTGGTCGCAGGGCGGCGTTTCGAGCACGGTCGTACGCGGCGAGGCGTATGCTTCGGGCGGGGCCGGAAGATTCGCCCCGACGGGAGCCACGGTGCTTTCGGCGGATGCGAATCCCGTTCTGCGGTCTTCGCCGTCGAAACAACCGCACATGAGCGCCACGTTGTAGCGCCAGTATTCCGGGTAGGTGCTGGCGACGGCGATTTTGAATCCTTTTGCGATTTCCATACGGAACAAAGGTAGGCAATTTCCATGACAAGACCGCCTCCGAAGGCGGAAATATCGTCGGTTTTTTCGGCCTGCTTCGTCCGCGGAGGCGGAAGCGGCCGTCCGGTGCGGATGCGGCGTGCGGTCCGAAATATCGGCGAAATCTTTGCACTTGTCCGAATTTTTAGTAATTTTGCGCATTAAATGCGTTGAATGAACGTGGCTGAAAGGTATACGATCGCTTACAAAGGGCTGAAAAACGGGCTGCACGAATTCGACTTCGAAGTCGGCGCAGCGCTGTTCGAAGCTTATGAAAGTACGGAGATCAAGGGCGGCGCATGCGAGGTGCATGTGTCGTTGAACCGTGCGGAACGTATGCTCGAACTGCATACGACGATCGACGGTGCGGTAACGGTGTCCTGCGACCGCTGTATGGAGGATTGCGACGTTCCGGTGCATTTCGCCGGCGATCTGACGGTGAAGTTCTCGGACGAGACCGACGAGTACGACGGCGAGGTGATGTGGATCTCCCCCTCTGCGGGCGAGTTGGATCTTACGCAGTATATCTACGAGAGCATCGTGCTCTCGCTACCCTATCAGCGCGTCCACCCCGAGGGAGGGTGCGATCCGGAGATGCTCGCTCGTTTCCATATCGTTTCGGGCGCCGAATTCGCGGCGATCGAGGCGCGTGCCGACGGGAACCCGGCCGGCCGCAGCGTGCCCGAGTCGGAGTGGGGCAAGCTGGAGGCCCTGCGCGAACAGCTGACGCGCGAGGTCGGGGAGGCCGTGCGCACGGACGGGAGCAATCATGATGGGAGAAAATAGTTGAACTTATAAATAATAGAGAGAAAATGGCACATCCTAAACACAAAGTCTCGTCGACGCGACGCGATAAGAGAAGAACCCATTACAAGGCTGTGGTACCGACGGTGGTTACCTGCTCCAACTGCGGCGCTGCGGTGCTCTACCACCGCGTATGCCCCGAGTGCGGCTTCTACCGCGGCAAACTCGCCATCGAGAAAAAGACCGAATAGCCTCGGCGGCACGTCTGTGCCGCCTCGGGAGAGGTGCTGTCCGCGGGCGGTGCGTCTCCTCCGAATGATTTATAAACCGAATCTCACGATTTATGTTAAAGATTGGTGTTGATGCCATGGGCGGCGATTTCGCTCCCGAGGCTGCGGTGAAAGGGGCCGTGTCGGCGCTCGAAGCCGTGAGTGCGGAGAGCCGGATCGTTCTGTTCGGCGACCGGACCCGCATCGAGGCCGTGCTTGCGGCCGAGGGGTGTCCGGCCGACAAGTTCGAAATCGTGCATACCACGGAGGTGATCGAAATGGGCGACCATCCGGCCAAGGCTTTTCAGGCCAAGGCCGATTCGAGCATCGCGGTCGGTTTCGGCTATCTGGCCGGGGGAGCCGTCGCGGGCTTCGCGAGCGCCGGTTCGACCGGAGCGATGATGGTCGGTTCGATGTATGCGGTCAAACCGATCGCGGGCGTGATCCGTCCGACGATCTCTTCGGTCGTACCGACGGTGGCGGGGCGTCCCGCGCTGCTGCTCGACGTGGGGCTGAACGTGGATTGCAAGCCCGAGGTGCTCGAACAGTACGGACTCATCGGCTCGATCTACGCCGAGGCCGTGCTCGGCATCGCCTCTCCGCGCGTCGCGCTGCTCAATATCGGCGAGGAAGAGGCGAAGGGGAACACCCAGACCAAAGCCGCGCACGAGCTGATGAAGGCTTCCGGGAAGTATAATTTCGTGGGGAATGTCGAGGCTTCCTACCTTTTCACGGGAAAGGCCGCCGATGTGTTCGTCTGCGACGGTTTCGTCGGCAATACGGTGCTCAAGATGGCCGAGGGCCTCTACCGCATCAATCAGTCGTTGGGCTGCAACGGCAATCCGTTCTGGTCGGCGATGAATTACGAAAACGTGGGCGGCACGCCCGTGCTGGGTGTCAATGCGCCCGTGGTCATCGGCCACGGCTGCTCGTCGCCGCTGGCGATCAAGAACATGATTCTCACTACCGAGAGGTGTGCTCAGGCCGACCTCGCGGGCAGGTTGCGCAGAGCGTTCGAAAACGAAAAATTAGATTAGATGGGAAAAAAGATAACTGCTGCGATCACCGGAGTGGGCGAGTACCTTCCGGATCACCTTCTCACCAATGAAGAACTCAGCCGCATGGTCGACACTTCGGACGAGTGGATCATGTCGCATGTCGGAATCAAGACCCGCCACATCCTCAAAGGCGACGGAATCGGCACCTCCTATATGGGAGCCCGTGCGATTATCAATCTGCTGGATAAGACCGGCATCGACCCGATGGAGGTCGATCTGGTGATCTGCGCCACGGTAACGCCCGACATGTTCTTCCCTTCGACGGGCAACCTGATCGCCGATCAGGCGGGTTGCAAGAATGCTTTTGCTTACGACGTCTCCGCGGCATGCAGCGGCTTTCTCTTCGCGCTTACGACCGGTGCCAAGTTCATCGAGACGGGCACCTGCCGGAAGGTGGTCGTCGTGGGCGCCGACAAGATGTCGTCCATCGTCGACTATACGGACCGGACCACCTGCCCGATCTTCGGCGACGGAGCGGCGGCCGTGATGCTCGAACCCAACACCGAGGGATACGGCGTGATCGACTCGATCCTCCACTCGGACGGCTCGGGCGAGTTGCAGCTCTACATGAAGGCGGGCGGCTCGCGTTATCCGGCCTCGAAAGAGACGGTGCAGAACAACTGGCATACGATCACGTGGGACGGTCCGGCGATCTTCAAGGCGGCGGTTTCGAAGATGGCCGACGTGTCGTGCGAAATGATGGAACGCCACAACCTCAAATCCGAGGATATACGCTATCTGGTACCCCATCAGGCCAACCTGCGGATCATCGACGCTACGGCCCGCCGCATGGGGCTGTCCCGCGAGCGGTGCATGGTCAACATCACCACCAACGGCAATACGACCGCGGCGACCATCCCCACCTGTCTGTACGACTACGAGAAGGAGCTTCGCCCGGGCGACAATCTGATTCTCTCGGCCTTCGGCGGAGGCTATACGTGGGGAGCGATCTATGTGAAGTGGGCCTACGACGGTTCGAAAGCCTGAGGCTTTTCCGGAGCATAAGAGCGTAGGGGCGTAAGGGACGAGAGTTCGTTGCGAACGGGGTGTTCGTTTCGGGCGAAGTGCCTGCTCCGGACCGGGAGACGGACCGTGCGGCGGGCGGATGGAGCCGCCGCCTCGGCGAAATGGCGAAGCGAACGAGCGGACGGATTGATTTCCCGTCCGCTCGTTCGTTTCAGCGGCCGAAGCCGTAAGACGGAATTATAAGCGGAGCCGATGTTTTTATCGGATAATCCGATCGTGCGGATGGTGCAGGAAACGGATAATCTTGTATCTTTGTAGCAGGAAATGAATATTAACGCAACGTTAAAACTTTCAGATTATGTTATCGAAGCAATTGCAGGACGCGCTCAATGCGCAGGTCAACGCCGAGTTCTGGTCGGCTTATCTCTATCTCTCGATGTCGGTCGACTTCTCGGCCAAGGGGTACAAAGGCATCGCCAACTGGTTCGCCGTGCAGTTCCGCGAGGAGCAGGACCATGCCCAAATCCTGATAAACTACATCCTCTCGCGCGGCGGCGAGGTGAAGCTCGCGCCCATCGCCGAGGTCGAGACTTCGTGGGCTTCGCCGCTGGCGGCCTTCGAGGATACGCTCAAGCACGAGCGCGTGGTTACCTCCATGATCAATAACCTGTGCCGCATCGCAGCCGAGGAGCAGGACTACGCCACGTCGAACATGCTCGTGTGGTTCGTCGACGAGCAGGTCGAGGAGGAGGAGAGCGCGCAGGATATGATCGACGCCATGAAAGCCGTGGAGGGCAACAAATTCGGCACCTACATGCTCGACAAGGAGCTTTCGGCGCGGGTCTATACGCAGGCTGCGCCGCTGGCTGCCAAGAACGCCGAATGACGTCTGCTGCCTGTCGGAAACTATCCGTCTCGTCGGAGGTGATGCGGATATTTCCCGCCGGGATGACGAAACGGAAGCGGTTTTATATCGGTTTTTCATGCGATAGGCCGATTTAGGTGCCGATTTTGCAGGAAACCCGTTATACGATTCAATCAACATTAAAACGACGTAAGAGATGAAAAAGATTGCAATGATGTTGTTGGGAACCGCTGCGATGATGGTTTCGCTGGCTGCCTATGCGGATGACGATCGTCCGGTGAAGTTCTCGGAGCTGCCCGCTGCGGCGCAGACATTCGTAAACAGCCATTTCGAAGGCGTGGAGGTGCTGCTGGCGAAGAAAGATCCGAGCTTGCTGGGCGCCACCTATGAAGTTATGCTCGCCGACGGCACCGAGGTCGAATTCGACAGAGAGGGTGCATGGGTCGAGGTGGAGCGCAGGGGGTATCCGGTTCCCGCGGATATCGTGCCTGCCGAGATCGTCGATTATGTGAACAAGTATCAGCATGGAGCGATGATTCTCGGAATCGAACGCGACCGTCAGAGCTACGAGGTCAAACTCGGCAACGGATTCGAGGTGAAGTTCGACAAACAGTTCCGAGTGATCGATATCGACGACTGACACCCGACCCGATTCGAAAACGAAGCCCTGTGTCCCGTGCGGATGCGGGGCTTTTCGTGTGCCGAAGCCGCGCAGATGCAGACCGGCGGATCGTCTGCGGGTGCGGCCGTCTGCACGCAGGTCTATGCTGCCGCGGGACCGTCCCCGGAGGCAGGATGTGCCGTCGGGGAGGTATGGGAGCCCCGGCTGCAAAGAGGCCCGGCCGCCTTCCGAGAGAGGGTGTGCGGAGGTGCCGGAGCGAACCGGACGGCAGTCTCCGGTTTGCCCGAGACCGGGGTGCCTGTCGCGTAGACTTTGAGGACTTGGTGGTCGGAGGGAGCGGCTGCGCCGCTTTCCGCGGAGCGGGGTGTCAGTGCTGCGGTCTGAAGTCGATGCCGGCACGGTGGGCCTGCGCATGTTGGAGCGCCCGGGGAATGCGGTAGAGCCGGCCGTCTTTTCGGAGTCGGGCGCCCGTCTGGTGAAAAGTGAAGGGGATGTTCCGTTCGGTGCATTGGCGGCGAATATCGAGAATCCAGTCGTAGTCGCATATGCGGGCGTCGGCACCCGATTCGCCGCCTACGGAGACCTCTTCGAATGCGGGATCGAGTTGTGCGGCAAGGTCGATCGGACCGAGCAGGGGCGCACAGATCACGAGCTTATGACGAATGGGTGCGGCGCGGAAGATCGGAAGCCTGCGGTCGGCCGTCTCCTGCATCTCGACCGTGCAGCCGACGGCGACGTTCTCATACCCGTCGCCCCAATCGTCCGGGAGACACTCTGCGAGTCGGTCGATGCGTTTGGTGATGAAGAAGAACCGCAGGTCGCTGCGCAGCCGCATCATCGCCCATGCTTGGGCGCGCCACGGATCCGCCTCCTCGACCAGAAAGTCGGAGGTGAAACAGGTGTAGACCCGCTCGCCTGCAGGTACCCTGAACCGTCCGTCGCGGCTGCGGCGGACCGGGAGGTCGAAAGCTGCGGTGCGCCGGATTCGGGAGCTGTCCCTGTCGTGGGCGGCGTCCTGCCGGTAGACGTAGCAATGACGGCACCCTTCGCTGATCTTGCGGCATCCGTGCCACGGGTTCCACGAGACGGACATGATCCTTCAGTCGAGTTCCATGCGCAGCCGGATCATGTCGCGGCATTCGACCCCGTGTTCGACGACGGGTTTCGGGTAGTACTTGCGGAAATAGTCGCGTTCGACGCCGCAGCGGACGAATCCGCAGCGCTCGTAAAGGGCGAGAGGCCCCGAGCTCGTGTCGCCCGTGCCGATTTCGAGGATGCGGAAGCCGGCCTTGCGGGCCGTGGCGACGGCGTGGGCGAGCAGCGCCGTGCCGATGCCGCGGCGCCGGTATGCAGAAGCGACGGCGAGGTTGACGATTTCGGCCGTGAACGGGCGGGTGTGCAGCAGGACGTATTCGCCCACGAGGCGGCCGTCCGAACGGGCCACGTAACAGGTGCCGCGTCCCGCGTAGTCGTCCACCGAGGCGGGCGACTCGTCGGCCGACAGCAGCAGTTCGCGCGGAGGATGGTCCGTGGGGGTTATTTCGAGTTCCATGATGTCGCAGTGATTTGCGGTGTAAAGATAGCCGATTTTGCAGGATTTTTGCCCCGTGCGTTCGAAAAATTTGCGGTATGTATTGGCATATGGCCCTCAAGCTCGTCGTCGGAATGCTGGGCGTGCTCTTTTTCCTGCGTCTGTCGGGCAAGACGCAGATGGCTCAGCTTACGCCGCTCGACTCGGTGAACGCATTCGTGCTGGGCGCTCTGGTGGGCGGCGTGATCTATACGGCCGAGGTTTCGGTGTGGCAGCTCATCTTCTCGCTGGCGGTCTGGACCGTGGTGAATCTGTCGATCCGCTGTCTGCTGCACTTCCGACGGCTCCGGCGGTTCATTAAGGGCGATACGACGATGATCGTGCGCCGCGGAGCGCTCAACCTCCGCGAATTCCGCCGCAACGGTCTCGAAATGGAACAATTCCGGACGATGCTGCGCGAAAACGGCATCTTCTCGATGTTCGACGTGGGAGACGCGCGTTTCGAAACGAACGGCCGTCTGACGGTCTCCCGACCCGGGAAGAGCTCCGAATCCTATCTTTTCGTCAACGACGGGACGGTGATGGAAGGGGCGCTCGCCGCGGCGGACAAGGACGAGCGGTGGCTGCTGCGCAATCTGAAAAAGCTCGGGTACCCCGATCCGGGGCGGTTGTTCTGCGTGGAGTGGACGCCCGGGCGCGGGTTCTATGTCTCGTCTTTCGACGAACGGTCGCACGAAAGCGGCAAGACGCTCGGGCAGGACGGGGCTTCGAATTAGGCGAAGGCCGCGGCGGCCCATGCGTAGGAGAGCCACAGCACGAAGTAGCGGGCGAATTTCCCCGCACACATGGCCCCGGCGGTCAGCGCGAGGTTGGCCCGCATGAGCCCCAGTACGATGGCGATCGCCTCGCCCAGAGCGGGCAGAAAGGCGAAAAAGGCCATCAGCGCGCCCCGCCCGCCGAGAAACCGTTTGGCCTTTTCCAGTTTCGCTTCGCCCACGCCCAGTTTCTCGATCCACTCCGTCTTGCCCATGCGGCCGATCCAGTAGCAGCTCATGCCCCCGAGGGTGTTGCCCGCGGTGGCGGCCGCGAGACAGCCCGCCGGATCGAGGCCCGTGCCGAGCAGTACCACGAAGACCGCCTCGGAGCCCAGCGGCAGGATGCTGCCCGCGGCGAAAGCCGCGAGAAACAGTCCCCAGTAGCCCCAATCGAGGAAGAATTGCGCGAGCGCTTCGGTCATCCCTTGTATTTCTTCGTATTTCTTTCGTGTGCAGGAGGCGCCGGACGTTCGTCGTTCGCGGCTGCTGCAGGAGGCGGTCAGCTTTGCGTTCTGTATTCGAGCGGCGTGCGGCCCACGATCTTCTTGAACATGCGGCTGAAATGCTGCGGGTATTGGAATCCGAGTTCGTAGGCGATTTCGCTGACGGACATCTGAGTGCCGTAGATCCGTTCCTTGGCCAGTCCGATCACGTAGGATTGGATGTGCTCCTGTGCGGTGCGGCCGGTCTCCCTCTTGATGAGATCGCCGAAATAGTTGGCCGAGAGAAAGAGCCGGTCGGCGAAGTAGCGGACCGTCGGCAGCCCCTCCCGGCGGGGCGCGCCGCTGCGGAAGTAGTCGTCGAGCAGTTGCTCGAACCGCGCGAGTGCATCGCAGTTGACGTGGTGGCGCGTGATGAACTGCCGTTCGTAGAAGCGCATGCAGTAGTCGAGCAGCAGACCGATGTTCGATACGATCAGTTGGCGGGTGTGCTTGTCGATGGCGTGGTGGAGTTCGGCGTCGATGTTGCGCAGGCATTCGGCGACGGTCCGTTTCTCCTGCTCGGAGAGGTGGAGCGCTTCGTTGACCTCGTAGGAGAAGAAGGTGTAATCCTTGATCGTGCGGCCGAGCTCGGTGCCGCGGAGCAGGTCGGGGTGGAACAGCAGCGCCCAACCCTTGGGTTGGAAGGTCTGGCCGTTGTCCTCGATGCCGATCACCTGTCCGGGGGCCAGAAAGACGAGCGTACCCTCCTGATAGTCGTAGTAGTTGCGTCCGTAGCGGATCTCGCCGCATTTGACCTCCTTGAGAAAAACGGCGTAGTAGCCCACGCTGTGCCGCGCATGGCGTCGGGGGCTGCATTTCGAGAAGTCGATCACGCTGACCAGCGGATGCAGCGTCTCGACGCCCATCATTTCGTTGTACTGGCAGATCGTGTCCACCTTGAGAATTCCATCCATCGAGAGCCGGTTTTTTCCGGCGGTAAAGATACGTTTTTTTTCTTTTCCCCTATCTTTGCGGAGTGCGGTAATCGGGGTAGGAAGTTCCGTAATTCGTATACGGCCCGCCGCCGGCCGTCGCAGCTTTGTCTCGTGGAGGGAACGGAGACGGCACGGAAATCTCGAAAAACATCTGATTTTTTCCGTCCGTCTTCCGCCTCGGCAGAGCCCGGACGAGTTCGGCCCTGCACTCGGCTTAATGAAATGATTCGTATGATCGCAGCACTCATCGGGGCGGCCGTACTTCTCGGCATCGCCGCCGCCGTTTTTCTCAGCCGGCCGGCTTTCGGGCGGCTGCCCCGCGGAGCACGTCTCGCGCGGATCGAACGCTCGCCCAACTATCGGGACGGCAGCTTCCGCAACCGGCTCCCGACGCCGCTCTTCACTTCGGAGCGCGGCCGCCTCGGCACGATGCTGGCGATGCTCCTCGGCAAACCGCCGCGCGTGCGGCCCGACGGACCGCTGCCTGTCGTGAAGAGCGACCTTCGGGGGCTGGATCCCGCGCAGGATCTCGTGGTGTGGTTCGGCCACTCGTCTTACCTTTTGCAGGCGGGCGGACGGCGCATCCTCGTCGATCCGGTTTTCTGCTGCGCGGCGCCCGTCTCTTTCGTCAACCGTCCTTTTGCGGGGACCGATGCGTGGACGCCCGACGACATGCCTGCGGTCGACTGCCTCCTCATCACGCACGACCATTGGGACCATCTCGACTACCGGACCGTGATGCGGCTGAAGGGTCGCACGGCCCGTGTGGTCTGTCCGCTGGGCGTGGGGGAACATTTCGAATACTGGGGATTCGATCCGGCGCGCATCGTGGAGCTCGACTGGGACGAGTCGGCCCTCCTCGAAGCGGGGCTGACGATCCATTGTCTGCCTTCGCGCCATTTCTCGGGCCGCGGGCCGGTTCCGAACCGCACCCTCTGGGCCTCGTATCTGCTGGAGACACCGGCCGGAAAGATCTATGTCGGCGGCGACGGCGGCTATGACGGCCGCTTCGCCCGGATCGGCACCCGTTTCGGCGGCGTGGATCTGGCCGTACTCGAAAACGGACAGTACGACGAGGCGTGGAGATACATCCACATGATGCCCCGCTACCTGCTGCGTGCCGCGCGCGAACTCGGTGCCGCGCGCGTGTTGACCGTCCACCACTCGAAATATGCGCTGGCCCGCCATCCGTGGGACGAGCCGCTCGAAAATGCACGCCGCGCCGCGCAGTCGGGCGTGGCGGAGGTGATCGTCCCGGCGATCGGCGAGCTCGTGCCGCTGCGGGATTCGGCGCTGCGGCCGTGAAGCGCGGGGAGGGCCGCTGACCGAACGGACGGATCCGCAGCTTCCGGCTGCTCGACGGGCGATTCCTGCCGGCTGGGGAAGCCGGCCGTACGGCGGCGGAGGGTCGTCCGCATCTTTTTCCGTCGCCCCCCCCTACATTGCATTTGCGAACGCGGCGGCCTCGGAATCGTGATCCGAAGTCGCATGTCTCCGCGGAGCGTCCGGCCGTGCACGCCCCTCCTTGTGGCCTGCGGCACTCTTGGCGGAAAACGGCGCGGGCCTGTCTGCGGCGGAATACCCCGAGGCGGGCGGGATGCGGGGGGCTTCCGACCGCGACGCCGGACGCTTCAGCCAACCGCTTTTGCTGCCGTGCGGTGCGGGCGTGCAGCGGCTGCGATGGCACAAAAAGACATAAAATGCCGTTTTCGAGCCTTGTAGTCCAAAAAATAATGAAAAACAGGATAGCGGATGAAAAAAAGTAATATCTTTGTCGCGTTATAGGTTCCGAGGCCGCATCGCCGGCCGGGATTAAAAGGGAAACCGGTGAAAATCCGGTACAGTGCTCGCTGCTGTAAGTCCCCTTCTTCGTAAGAAACGGTTCATCGCACTCTTTGCCACTGGCTCGAAGCCGGGAAGGCGCGGTGAGCGGGACGAGTCAGAAGACCTGCCTTGACGATCGTGGAATTTGTACCTGCGGGACACGGGTGCGAATCGTAACGTACGGTATCCGAATACCCGTTCAGTCGATTCCGCTCATCATTCCCGGAGTAAGCAAATTCGAAACAAAAAGAATTCGGGGTCGGATTATGATTGGTCGGAAACGCATGACATTCATGCCGTCGGGCGGCAGGGCAGATAGGATGGGCGGTTCGCAGGCGCTCGTCGAGTCGTCGTCGCTTGTCGTAAATCTCGATCTGCGGCAGGCGCTCTTTCCGCACCCAAAGACTGAAACCGAACGGGTTTCGTTCGGTCGGGTAATTACTTTTCGTTCAACCAATACGTTTATCTAAATGAAAAAAACTTTCCGTTATCTGGCCTTGGCTGTCATGGCGACAGCGGCCGCAGTTCTCACCGCTTGCAACGCGGATTCCGAATGGGCGCAACCGCTCGATTCGGCGACGCCCGAAACGCGCGGCGACGTACAGCCGAACGGCTCGGTGGTCATCACGTTCGAGGATGCCGGAGACTATCTGGCCGGCCCTACGTCGTACGGCGACAATCTTTATTCGGCCTACGAAGGGGGCGAACAGTACACGATGTGGATGGATGTGGACGCATATGCGATCTTCTCGATCAACGAAAATTACGGTACGACGGAGTTCTGGAACGGAGGCATCGCCGTTTCCGACTGGTGCATCCGCCGCAATGTGGACGGCAACACGAAGGACTGGTGGTATTCCTACCTGAACCAATGCAGCGTCTACAACGTTTCCGTCGGCGCGGATGCGCGCCGGGGCGGTGCGGGTTATGGCGGGTCCGACAATTTCGCCGTCGTTTACGGCTACGTAGACGAGTACAATGCGGCCTACATGAGCTATCCCGAGATTTCGTTCGAAGCTCCGGGTACGGTCTCCGACCTTTGGATCTGCAATACGGCCTACACCTACGGTGTGATTATGAACGGCAATCATTGGGACGACGGCGAGGACGACGGCTGGACGGGAACCGCCCGTCCGTTGAAGGAGGTCGTGGACGAGCAGGGCCGGAAAGGCTATCTGCGTGTGGATGCCTACGGTTTCTACGGCGATGAGCCTACGAACGGAGGCGAACCCGTTTCGATCTATCTGGCCGACTACAATGCTTCGGCGGCCGGAAACGTCCTCGACACATGGACGGAGTGGAACCTTTCCGCTCTGGGGACGGTCAGCAAAATCAGGTTCAATATCGTGGGGAACGATTCGGGCGAATACGGCCTCAATACGCCGGCTTATTTCTGCTTGGACAATATTCGTTTTACGTTCGAATAACCGTTGTTTGTGCCGGAGAAAATCGGGTTTTCTCCGGCACGTCTTAATTCTCTTCGGAATGAAAAAAATACGTCTCGTTTTCTTTTCTGCGCTGCTGCTGGCGTCGTCCTGCAACAAAGACGACGTAATCGTGGACGACGGTCCGCAGCCGCCCGTGATAACGCTGGATAGCGACACGGGCATCTATACGGTGAAAGTCGGCCGTGAACTGACGATCGCTCCGACGGTGGAGCATGCGGACGACGCGATCGTTACGTGGACGCTCGACAATAAGATCGTAAGCCGGCAGATCGTCTATACGGCGACGTGGAACGAAGTCGGCGAATATTATCCGGTGCTGAGCGTGCAGACCGAGGCCGGCAAGGCCGAGGAAGAACTGAAGGTCGAGGTGCTGGAACGGACGCCGCCCGTCGTCTCGATCGCCGTCCCGCAGCAGGGGCTCAAGGTCGTGGCGAATACCGATTATACGATTGCCCCGACCTTCAAATACGACGATCTGGAGGAGTTTGCGATCGAATGGGTGCGCGACGGCAAGGTCGTGAGCACCGAACGGAGCTATACGTTCCGTGAAGAGGCGCTCGGAACGTATCCCGTTACCATCAACGCCTCGAACATCGACGGGTCCACGACCCGCGAACTGGAGATCGAAGTGGTCGAAACGATGCCTTATGCCGTATCGTTCGGCACGCCGTCTTATTTCCAGAGTTCCACCGACCGTTACACGTTTGCCGGTCGTCCGGTGTATCTGACTCCGCTGCTGGAGTACTTCGACCGTCCGCAGTTCAGTTGGAGCGTGAACGGCGAGCCGGTCGGATGCACGGATGGAACCTATGTCTTCACTCCTCGGGAGAGCGGCGAATACGATGTCGCGGTTTGCGTTACGGAGGGCGGAGCCGCTCCGCAGTCTCTTTCGCGCGACATCGCCCGTGCGGCGACGAGCCTGACGGCGCGGGTCGTGGTGCATTGTGTCGCCGATTCGGAGACCGAGCGCTACCGCCCGGCGGGCAGCGGCAGTTCGAAATATCAGAACGAAGTCTACGAATGGACTCCCGCCCCGGGGCAGTTCATCGGCGAAACGAGCGCCATCGGCGGAATGACGGGGAACGAAACGACGCCCGAAGCGGCCAACGCATGGGCCGAACGGCGGCTGGCGGAGCGTAAGTTCGTGTCGCTCGGCGGCTTCGGCGGTTATATCGTCGTGGGGTTCGATCACAGCATCGCGAGGACGGAGAACGAGTACGATTTTGCCGTCGGAGGCAACGCATTCGCCAGTTCGAACGAGCCCGGCATCGTCTGGGTGATGCAGGATACGAACGGCGACGGCCTGCCGAACGACGAGTGGTACGAACTCCGGGGCAGCGAAAGCGGCAAAGAGGGAACGATCGGGAATTATGCCGTTACTTATTACAAACCTACTGCTCCGAAGATGAACGTCGAGTGGACGGATTCGGAAGGGGAGAGCGGTTGTATCGACTATTTGCAAGCCTATCACCGGCAGGATTACTACTATCCGGCGTGGATTCCCGCGGATGCCTATACGCTGCGCGGTACGCGTCTGCCCTCGAAAAACCGGATCGATCCGGTTACGGGGTATTGGTCCAACGATGCATACGACTGGGGATACGCCGACAACAAGGGGTCCGACAACCTGCCCGGAGGCGATGCCACGGACGGCAGCGGCCAGCGCAACGGATTCCGCATCGCCAACGCCGTTCAGCCCGACGGAACGCCCGTCGACTTGCAGTATATCGACTTCGTGAAGGTGCAAGTCGGGGTGAACGCGAAGAGCGGCTGGTTGGGCGAAATATCCACCGAAGTGTTTTTTTTCGAAGATTTATCCATTCAATAAACAATTCTGAAGATGAAACGATTTTTTACATGCTGGTTTTTTTTACCGTTGCTCGGCTTGTGTTTGGCGGCCTGCTCGGATGACAACGGAACGGAAGTTCCGGCGGATGCGGACGACAATTTCATCACCTCGTTCTGTTTGACGCTCGGCGGCGAAGAATACGCGGCGACGATCGACGGCAACGACATTACGGTAACGGTCCCCTATACGGTTTCGCTTCAGGGGGCTGTGGCGACGGTCGCCTACACGTCTTCCGCAACGATTCTGCCCGACCCGGCGACGGTCGACGAATGGGACGATGAGCAGATTTTCCGCGTAACCTCCTACAACGGCGAGGTGAACGAATATACGTACCGTGCCGTCAAGGAGGAGATCTCCTCCGAAGGCGACGTGGAGCTGAAAACGGCGGCCGACATCGCGGCCTTCGCCGAGGCGGGTACGTCGGTCGTGAAGGGCAATCTCACGATCGGCACGGACGACGGCGAGGAGATCGAGTCCGTCGAGGCGCTGACGAAGATCAAGCAGATCACCGGAAACCTCATACTGAAAAACAGCTTCAAAGCGACCGACCTGACCGGACTGGAGCACGTCGAGACGCTCGGCGGACTCGTCGTCGGATCGGTCGGGACTGCCTCGGAGGCGGAGCTGAATCTGGTAACGATGAATGCGCTCGCCGAAATCACGGGCGACGTCGTCATCCGCAACAATTCGCTCAAATGGATCGAGCTGGGAGCGCTGCAAAAGATCGGCGGCGACGTGGTCGTGGCATCGACGGCGCTGGAGAGCGTCGAACTCCCTGCGTTGACCGGGATCGGCGGCGACCTCGACTTGTGCGGCATCACCCAGATCGCATATGACGAATACGGTAACGTGAACATGGGCGGTGCGGTTGCGGAGCTGTCGTTTCCGCAGCTTGAGAAAGTCGGCGGCGTCGTCCGGATCAACTATTTCGCTGCGCTGACCGGAATCTCGCTGCCGGAGCTGTCGGCGGCCGGCGGGGTCGAGATCCCGACGCTGGGACACCTGTTCGAAACGATCGACCTTTCCGCACTGACCGTCGTCGACGAAAGTCTGAAAATCGGAAGCGTCCGCACCGCCGGCAAGTTCGCCAGCGATGCCGCGAACAATACGACGCTCAGGACTCTGGGCGATCTTTCGAAGTTGCAGTCGGTCGGCGATTCGCTCAAAATCGAGAACTTCAGCGGCATGACGGAGCTGCCGGCATTCTCCGCGTTGAAATCCGTGCGGGTCCTTTATATCGCTTATGCCGAAAGCGTCGAAAACGACCTCGATTTGTCCTCCGTGGTGTTCCCTGAAGACGGAGCGTTGATTATCAACAATAACTGTTCGATTCCGACGGTCGTCGGCAACGGAGCCATGGCCGGAGACATGATGCTGGAGACGAGCAATCTCGCGGGACCCTCCGTCAAAGGCTTCACGTCGGTCAGGAATCTGACCGTTACGGTGAACAACGGAGCCCAATACGATAAATCGGCGACCATTGCCTACGACTTCGAGCGGATCGAGGGAAATGTGGAGATCAATTATCGCGTTCCGATGAATGCAAAGGGACAGAATACGATAGCCTTTCCGAATCTGACGCAGGTCGGCGGAGCTTTCGTCATGCCGCAGCAGGCGACGATGCGATTCAAGAAGCTCTCCTGCCCCAAGCTGCAAACGATCGGCGGGCAGTTTTGCATCACCTCACCCGCCGAGGAGTACGATTTCCCCGAGTTGACGACCGTCGGTTGCGCGGACAACGCGGAACTGCTGAAGGTCGAGCGGACTTCGCAAAAGGTTCCGACATACGGAATGATGGACATCACGCTCTACTCGGTCGCATCGGTTTTCGAAATGCCCAAATTGGCGCGTGTGGGAGGTCTGAACGGATTGTATCTGGATTGCTCGAACACCAAAGCGACGACGATCTCGTGTCCGGCCTTGACCGAGGTGGATGAAAAAATCTGGATCTTCGGAAGCACCTCTTCGCTTAAAAATGCGAAGATCACGTCGATAGCTATGCCGAAGCTGGAGAAGGCGAAGGCCGTGTCCATCGAGCGTTTCTCCAAGTTCAGCGATTTTTCTTCGTTCGTCGCCGTCGTGCAGAACGGCAGCGTTACGGCGGAGAACTGGACGGTAACGGACTGTACGGCCTATGCGCCGACCTATGAACAGATGAAGGCGGGACAGGCGCGTCCCGAATGATGGATCGCGGGCGATGAGGCGACTGCTTTTCGAAGCGGTCGCCCGTCCCTTTTTGTATATGAAGCGGACTTTACGACATATTCTGACGCTCGCTGCGTGTCTGGCCGCCTTCGCGGGCTGCATGAAGTGGGACTACGGTACGACGGAGGATTTCCAAGCCTCGGAGCGGGGCCTGTTCATCACCAACGAGGGAAATTTCCAGTACGGAAATGCGTCGCTCTCCTGTTACGATCCGGAGACGAAGCACGTGGAGAACGAGGTTTTTTTCCGCGCCAACGGCTTCAAGCTGGGCGACGTGGCGCAGTCGATGACCATTCGCAACGGCGTGGGCTGGATCGTGGTGAACAATTCGCACGTCATCTTCGCCATCGACGTCGACACCTTCAAGGAGGTCGGGCGCATCACGAATTTCACTTCGCCGCGGTACATCCATTTCCTGTCGGACGAGAAGGCTTATGTAACGCAGCTCTGGGACAACCGCATTTTCATCGTCAATCCCGAGCGGTACGAGATAACGGGCTACATCGAATGTCCGGGGATGACGATGGAATCGGGCTCCACGGAGCAGATGGTGCAGTACGGGAAGTATGTCTACGTGAACTGCTGGTCGTACCAGAACCGCATCCTGAAGATCGACTCCGAAACCGACGAAGTGGTCGGCGAACTGACGGTCGGCATTCAGCCCACGTCGCTCGTGATGGACAAGAACAACAAGATGTGGACGATCACCGACGGCGGTTACGAAGGCAGCCCCTACGGCTACGAGGCTCCGTCGCTCTACCGCATCGACGCCGAGAAGTTCGAGATCGAGAAGCAGTTCCGGTTCGAGCTGGGCGACTGGCCCTCGGAGGTGCAGCTCAACGGGACGCGCGACACGCTCTACTGGATCAACGACGATATTTGGCGGATGCAGGTGGAGGCGGAGCGCGTGCCGGTGCGTCCCTTCATCGAGTACCGCGACACGAAATACTACGGACTGACGGTCGATCCGCGCAACGGAGACGTCTACGTGGCCGACGCCATCGACTACCAGCAGCAGGGCGTCGTCTATCGCTATACGGCCCGGGGCGAGCTGGCCGATCGGTTCTTCGTCGGAATCATCCCCGGCGCATTCTGTTGGAAATAACGGAGAGAAGCGTATGAGAAAGACCATCCGGATTATCGCAATTCTACTGTTCCCGACGGCGCTGTATGCCCAGAACGACGGCCTGCGGCCCGAAGTCCGGGAGACCGGCGGCCGTCCCGAGAAACAGATCTCCATCCGCGAGGTTCCGATCTGGGGCCGGCGTCCGATGAAGGAGATCGGCATCGAGCGGACGACCCTCGACTCGGCGGTCCTCAAGGAGAACATCGCCCTGTCGATCGCCGACGTGCTGACGTTCAACTCCCCGCTATTCGTCAAGCAGTACGGCCGTGCGACGCTTTCGACGGTCTCGTTCCGCGGCACGGGGCCGTCGCATACGCAGGTTACGTGGAACGGCATGCGCATCAACAACCCGATGCTCGGCATGACCGACTTCTCGATGATTCCGTCGTACTTCATCGACGACGCCTCGCTGCTGCACGGGACCTCGTCGGTGAACGAAGCGGGCGGGGCGCTCGGCGGCGTGGTGAAACTCTCGACCGTGCCCGCCGCGGCCGACGGTTTCGGCCTTCAGTACGTTCAGGGAATCGGCATGTACCGCACCTTCGACGAGTTTCTGCGCCTCACGTGGGGCGATGCGCACTGGCAGGTCTCGACCCGTGCCGTCTATCAGTCTTCGAAGAACGACTACAAGTACCGCAACCGCGACAAGAAGGAGAACATCTACGACGACGACATGCATATCGTCGGTTCGTACTATCCGGTGGAGCGGAACCGCAGCGGTGCGTTCGACGACGTGCACGTGTTGCAGGAGGTCTACTACAACACCGGCCGCGGCGACCGCTTCGGACTGAATGCGTGGTATATCCGTTCGGACCGCGAACTGCCGCTGCTGACGACCGACTATGCCGACGACACCCAGTTCGAAAACCGCCAGCGCGAGCGTACGCTCCGCAGCGTCTTCACTTGGGATCACCTGCGCCGCAACTGGAAGGTGGGCGCACGGGCCGGATACATCCATACGTGGATGGCCTACGACTACCGGCGCGATCCGGGCAACGGCGTGATGACCCCGATGACCCGTTCGCGCAGCCGGATCGACACCTTCTACGGGCAGGCGGCGGGAGAATACGCCGTCGGAAACGAGTGGCTCTTCACGGCCGATCTGGCGCTGCACCAGCACTTCGTCGAGAGTGCCGACAAGAACATCATCCTGCAACAGGGCGACAAGGCGATCGTGGGATACGATCAGGGCCGCGTCGAGATCGATGCCTCCGTGTCGGCCAGATGGCGCCCGGCGGAGCGGCTCGGCATGTCGGTCGTCCTGCGCGAACAGCTCTACGGAACGGAATGGGCCACGGTGCCGGCTTTTTTCGCGGACTATCTGTTGTCGGAGCGCGGCAATGTCGTGGCGAAAGCCTCCGTGTCGCGCAATTTCCGCTTCCCGACGCTCAACGACCTCTACTTCCTGCCGGGCGGGAATCCCGATCTGAAGAACGAAACCGGCGTGCAGTACGAAGCCGGCCTGTCGTTCGCCACGGGCAAAGAGGGGAGCTGGTCGCTCTCGGGTTCGGCTTCGTGGTACGAGCAGCGCATCGACGACTGGATTTTGTGGCTGCCGACCACCAAAGGATTCTTCTCGCCCGTGAACATCAAGAAGGTGCACGCTTACGGCGTGGAGGTGCGGGCCGATCTGGCGGTCATGCTCGCACGGGAGCTGAAACTTGATCTGGACGGAACCTTCTCGTGGTCGCCGTCGGTCAACGTGGGCGAGCCGATGTCGCCGGCCGACCAGTCCGTAGGCAAACAGCTGCCCTACGAACCCGAATTCTCGGCCACGGCCACCGGACGTCTCACGTGGCGTTCGTGGGGGCTGTTGTGGCAGTATTGCTATTACAGCGAACGCTACACCATGTCGAGCAACGACATCACCCTCACCGGACGGCTCACGCCCTACGTGATGAACAACCTCTCGCTCGAAAAGGGATTCGCGTTGCGCTGGGCCGATCTTTCGCTCAAGGCGACGATCAACAACCTCTTCAACGAGGAGTATCTCTCGGTCCTCTCGCGTCCCATGCCCCGTATGAACTGCGAATTTTTCCTGAGCATCAAACCCAAGTGGGGAAGAAACCGATAACGATTCCATAACCGACGACAAATGAATATGAAACGATTGCATTTCCTCTTTTTTTCAGCCGCGGCCCTGCTGCTCGCAGCCTGCGGAAGCCGGAACGCGGCGTCGCTCGACGATTTCACGGCTGCGGTCTATGCGCCGTCCCATGCCTCGGGCTTCGAGATCGTCGGGGCCGAGGGGCAGCGGAGTACGATTCTCAGGGTCTTCGATCCGTGGCAGGGAGCCGAGCGGACCGAAACGATGCTCTTCATCGCCCGCGACGGAGAGCGGGCCCCCGAGGGATTCGAAGGCCAAACGGTCGCAGCCGGGGCGCGCCGCATCGTCTGCATGTCTTCGACCCATGTGGCGATGCTCGACGCACTGGGCGAGGCCGACCGCGTGGTGGGCGTCTCGGGCCGGGACTATATATCGAATGAGTATGTCTCCTCCCACCCCGACGCCGTGGCCGACATCGGCTTCGACGGCAACATCGACTACGAACGGCTGCTCGCACAGCGTCCCGATCTGGTGCTGCTGTTCGGCGTGAACGGCGCCAGCGGCATGGAACCCAAACTGCGCGAAATGGGCATCCCGTTCTGCTACATCGGGGAGTATCTGGAGGAGTCGCCGCTCGGCAAGGCCGAGTGGCTGGTGGCCGTGGCGGAGATCGCCGGCATCCGCGAGCGGGGCGAAGCCGTATTCGCACCGATTCCGGATCGCTATGAAGCGCTGAAGAAGAAGGTCGCGGCGGTCGGAGCCGAACCGAAGGTAATGATCAACGCCCCCTACGGCGACTCGTGGTTCATGGCCTCGACCGAAAGCTACGTCGCACGCCTCATCGCCGATGCGGGCGGGGATTACATTTACAAAACGAACACGTCGAACCGTTCGCTTCCGATCGACCTCGAAGAGGCCTACGTGCTGGCTTCCAAGGCCGACGTATGGGTCAATGCGGGCAGCTTCCGGACGCTCGCCGAGTTCCGCTCCCGGCTGCCGAAATTCGCCGGCGTTCCCTGCGTCCGCCGGGGCGAGGTCTACAACTGCGACAAGCGGACGAATGCCGCCGGAGGCAACGACTACTGGGAGTCGGGCGTGGTGCGCCCCGATGTCGTATTGCACGACCTGATCGCCGTATTCCACCCCGAAGCGCTCGATGCCGCCGACCGGGAGATGTACTACTATCGGAAGCTCGAATAGGGCCGGCGGGCATATCGGGCGGCGCGAACCGGCTTCGTCCGCTTCGGGCGGTTCGTGCGATCGAAGAGCGGGCGAAGGAAGAATGGCTGTCCGACGAGGCTTGGACAGCCCTTTCTCGTTCGCACCGTCTGTGCAATCGTGCGGCGGAAATATTCGGCTATCGTGCAATAGACCCTTCGTCCGTCGGTTTCCGGCACCTTGTCCAGCGTTACGGGAACCTCCAATGCTTCGAGCCGTTTGATGTGTTTGTCGTATTTCTCGATTTGCTCGAAAATCCGCAGCTGAACGGCGGGATTTTGGGTTTTCGGTGTTTGGGTGTCGAAATCCCAATCGTCGGCGGGGATATTGATTCCCGTGCTTACATGGCGGCTGCGGCGATTGACGGTAAAACGCAGGTAGATGCTCGTGGTGCGGTTTTGATTGATGCGGTCTTTTCTGCGAATGGCATTGATGCTGACAATCATAATGTTGCGTTATTATGCAGACAAGCGCGAGCGGTGTTGTACCGCCGTAAAACACGGTTAAACAAATGGTAAAACAATCTTCGGAAAACGGCGCGAAAAAGGCATTACGGGGAGTGTTATTTCGCATCCGCAAAAAGAAAAAACGAGCGACAATCCATTGACTATCACTCGCTTGCCGAGAGCGGAAAACGGGACTCGGACCCGCGACCTCAACCTTGGCAAGGTTGCGCTCTACCAACTGAGCTATTTCCGCGATTTCCGCGGCCTGATCGGAGAGACCGCTCCGGGACTGCAAATATAGGTCGAAAATTTCATTCTGCAAAATTTTTTTTATTTTTGTTTCTGAAAATCTGTGTTTCCTATGGAAGAATTCACGCTGACCACTCCGGCGCTGCTTTTTTCGGCCGTCTCGCTCATTCTGCTCGCCTATACGAACCGTTTTCTGGCCTATGCCCAACTCGTGCGCACGCTCCGCGAGCGTTACCGCGAAAACCCGTCGCGCGTAACACGTGCGCAGATCGACAACCTGCGCCGGCGTCTGCATCTCACGCGGACGATGCAGATACTCGGCGTTACGAGCTTGTTTCTCTGCGTGGTAACGATGTTTATGATCTACATCGGATTATCGGCTGTTTCGGCCTATGTTTTCGGCGTCGCGCTGGTATGCTTGATCGGGTCGCTCGGAGTCTCGATACGCGAAATTCAGATTTCGGTGCGGGCGCTGGATCTCCATCTGCACGATATGGAGGAGCGTTGAACGGCGGCGGCCGAAGATGCAGTGACCGAGTACCACTGCATCTTCCCTTCCCTTAACCTGCTCGCAGTGCCGAATCTTCGGCTGAACACTTTTCACGCAGGCAAAGATGCCCCGAACGGATCGCATCCGTATGTCGATGCGGTGCCGGTCGTGTGAAAAGCGGAAACGAGGCGCTCCGCAGAGGTTCCTTCTGATGATTTCACCCCTGCCGGAACGAATTCTGACAGGGGTGATTTTCGGTTTCCGAGGCTTGGCGGACCGCCTCGCGGCTGCCTCAGGCCGCCGGATGTTGTTCCGCGGCGGATTCGGCGGCGCTGTCTTTGTGTGCGAGGAAGTAGTGCTGCGATTTGAGCAGGTTGCGCGCCTGAAGGATCATCGTCTTGGTCTCGTTGAGGATCGTGAGGTAGAGCAGGCCGGCTTTGGTGCTGGAGGCCGGATCCCGCTGGATGCGGACGAGCTGGCTCTTGGTGGCTTCCACGAGCGTGTCGAACAGCGCGTCGCGCATTTCGAGCACCAGATCCATGTCGGAGAAATCCTTGGTGCGCAGCATCTCGTTGATCTTGTCGAAGATGGCCTCCACCTCGTCGTTCACGCGCATGAGGTCTACGATCTGTTCCTTAGAGAGCCCCGCGTGGTTGTTGTCGATGTGCGCGAAGGCCGGGCGGGTGATGTGTATGAGCGCCTTGGTCGCTTCGGAGAGGTAGTCGGCCACCTGTACGTAGAAGTGTCCGGTGTCGATGTCGTTCTTCTGCAGGCGGCGGAGCGTCGGCATGATGCCGTATTTCCGGCGGCGGGCCTCTTCGAACAGCGCGTCGGAAGCGGCGACCATCTCTTTGAGCACTTTGCGGTTCTCCTTGAAGACGGCCACCAGCGTGCGGTTGTAGATCTTCGTAACCTGCTCCATCGTCGTGCAGACCTCCTCGACGCAGCCGTAGAGCACGTCGTCGGTCGTCTCGGAGGCGGTGATGACGGGTTTGGTGGCGGAGACGGTCTTTTCGACGGCGGGACTCTTGCGGTGGCTGCGGATCAGCATCCATGCGCAGAGTGCCGTCAGTGCGATCGCGGCGATCCAGCCGCCCCACAGCAGGAGGGCCGTAACGGCCAGTGCGATGAGGAAACCGCCGAGCGCCGTAACGAACCAGCCCGAAATGACGGCCATGACGCCCGTGATGCGGTATACGGCGCTTTCGCGGCCCCACGAACGGTCGGCCAGCGACGAACCCATGGCCACCATGAAGACGACGTAGGTGGTCGAGAGCGGCAGTTTGTAGGAGGTGGCGATCGAGATGAGGATGGCCGAGGCCGTGAGGTTCACCACGGCGCGGATCATGTCGTAGGGGGCCGACGAGCGCTCTTCGGGGGGCAGCTGTTCGAACCGCCGGTCGATGGCGGCCTGTATGCGCGCGGGGACGATTCCGCTCCAGAGGTTGTTGAGTACGAGCGTCGAGCGTACCAGACCGCGCGAGAGAAAGGTCGAGCCGAAGCGTTCGTCGCCTTCGTGCTGCGAAGCGAGCGAGAGTTCGGTCTCGGTTACATGGCGCGATTTCTTGGAGAGGAAGAGCGTGAGGATCATCACGATGCCGGCGCCGAGCAGCAGCAGGAAGTTGGCCTGCGCGGGGTGCATGAGCTGCCCCATGAGGATCGACTCGCTGCCGGCCTCCTGTGCGATGCGGTAGGAGTCGTAGCCGGCCAGCGGCACGCCGATGAAGTTCACCAGATCGTTGCCGGCGAAGGCGAGGGCGAGGGCGAAGGTGCCGGCGAGGATGGTGATGCGGATGATGTTGAGGCGCAGCAGTTGGAATACCCGCAGCAGGAGCGAGCAGACGATCCACAGGCCGAAGAGCGTGAGGAAAACGTGCTCCTTGACGTAGGCGAGGATCCCGTCGGGGATCAGTCCCGAGTTGTTGAGCCCCTTGAAGAGGGCGAAGTAGAGGATGCCGGCGAACGAAATGCCGCACCACAGAGCGCCGTAGCGGCGGAAAACGGGAGCGTAGCGGAACGAAAAGATGAGACGCGAAACGTACATGAACAGCGTGCCGGCCGCGAAGGCGAGCGCCACGGAGAGCAGGATGGCCGAGATGATGACCATCGCCTTGCCCGAGTTGATGAACTGCGACAGATCGGCGAGGTGGACCGACGGATCGACGGCGATGCGGTGGAGGGCCGCTGCGACGGCGGCGCCCAGCAGCCCGAAGACCATCGACACGGTGGTCGAGGTGGGCAGGCCGAGCGTGTTGAAGATGTCGAGCAGGATCACGTTGCCGAGCATCATGCCCAGAAAGAGCATCATGATCTCGCCGTAGGAGAATTGCGCGGGGTAGAAGACGCCGCTGCGCGCCACCTCCATCATGCCCGAGGAGGTGAGGGTGCCGACCAGAATGCCCGCGGCGGCGACCGAGAGGATCACTTTGCGGGGCGCGACCTTCGAGCCGAGGGCCGAATTGAGGAAGTTGACCGCGTCGTTGGCCACGCCGACGACGATGCCCATCACGGCGAGCAGGCCGAGTACGACGACCGAAAAGGTGAAGATTGGACTCATACGCTCTTTATAGTGGTAGTGTTTGGTTGCCGCAAAGGAACGAAACGGATGTTACAAAGAGGTTACGGGACGGTTACGGCTGTGCGAAGGTTGCCCGTGTGCGGGAGGGGCGGGGCATCGTCCGTGCCCCTCGGGCGGCGGCCCGCCGGCGGCGCAGTCCGGTTCCGGCAGGGCGTGCCGAACGACGGTCGGCACGCCCTCTCCCTGCCGCCCTCCTCTTTCGGCGAAACCTGCGGTTCCGGGAGGGGCGGCGGTTTCCCGTACTTGGCCGGCGATCGCCCGGTTCGGCTGCGGCTCTCTTGCGTCGTCTTGGGGCGGTGTGATTCGGCGCGGCGGCTCGTGAGGTTCCGGCCGCGGCCGGAGTGTGCGGCCGGACGGGTGTTGCGGAGTGCGTCATCCGGCTGCGTCCGGGGTGTGCGGGGCTGCGGCCGATTGCGCGGGCTGCGACCCATCGGCCGACCCGGAGAGCGGTGCGGCCGGACCGGGTGAGGATCGTCGGTTTCGCAGCTGGCGTCCGTGCTGCGGGCAGCGGCGGGCGGACCCGCAGCGAACCCCGTCTGCCGGCCGCTCACTCGGTCCGCAGACGCAGCACGCGGCGGTCGCAGGTGTAGCTGGTGAAGATGCCCAGCGCGCCGCGGATGTTGCCGTGCAGCGGCGTGGGCGGGATCAGCGGATCGCGGTTGGCGGCCTGCGCCTCCTTGACCGAGAGCTGGTAGAGATAGCCTTCGCGCGTCAGGCGCTTGAGCTCCACGGCCACGCTGTCGAGCGGGGCGCCCAGCCGTGCTTCGGAGGGGATGTCGTAGTGCTGGCTGACCGGCCCGGATTCGGTGTATTCGCGGAACAGCCGGTCGTCCGACAACACGCGGCCGCCGTCGCCCCAGCCCGTTACGGAGAGGATGAAGCAGCGTTCGGGCGAGCGGCCCTCCGCCTCGTTCGCCTCGGGACGGTATGCGGCCGTGAGCCGTCCCGCCTCGATGCGCACGTCGTCCAGCTCGGCTTGGGGTGGGATGGCCGTCGAGGCGGCGATGAGGGTGCCGTCGGGGGCCGTCATCCGCAGCCGCACGCTGTCGGCGGCCGCAGGGTCGAAGCGGCGCGACGAGGCGTAGTTGTAGATGTAGCTTCCGTCGTGGTAGAGGCTGTGCAGGAGCCGGAACTCTTCTCCGGCGGTGATCCACGTCTCGAATTCGAGCGAATAGTCGAGATACTGGTCTTGGTCGATGGGGGCGATGCGCGTGGCCGTGAGGCAGAACAGTTCGTCCGGCACGCAGTAGCACTCGACGAAGTAGCCCGCGTCGGCTCCCATGTGGCGCAGATCGAGGTCGTAGCCTTTGTGGCAGCCCGCAGCGAGGAGGGCCGCCCACAGAATCGTCAGTCGTTTCACCATGTCAGCGAGAGGGATAGATAGGGTATGACGGGCAGCAGCACCCGGGCCCGCGGAACAAACCGCGTGTAGTAGGTGTCGCGCGATTCGGCGCGGAACTGCACGTAGGAGGCGTTCGCCCGGTTGTAGGCGTTGTAGACGCCCGCGTGGACCGTCAGCGCGAGCCGCTGCCACGGACGGGTGTAGGCCACGTCGACGTCGAGCCGGTGCGTGGCGGGCATCCGGAAGTTGTAGCGTTCGCGGTAGACCGGCACGAATACGGGGTCGTTCTGCGGATTGTGGATGTCGTGCGCCACGGCCACGCCGACGGGGAAGGTCGTGTAGGTGCCCGACTGATAGCTCCACATGAAGGCGAGGGTCCAGCGTTCGGCCGGTTTCCACGAGAGGTTGGCCTTCACGTTGTGGCGGATGTCGAACGGCGGCCGGAAGCGCCTGCCTTCGTTGACGGCGTCGAACCGGCGCCACGAATCGGAGAGGGTGTAGTTGGCGCGGAAGTACCACGGACCGCGGTCGTACATGAGGTCGAACTCCACGCCCCGCGCTTCGCCCGAACCGTCGATCAGCAGCCCCGTCAGTTCCGTCTCGGCCGAGAGCATCCGCGAGCCGAAGTCTTTGGCGTGGTACATCTTGCGATAGAAAAGCGCAGCATAGAGATACCATGCCCGTCCGGCCTCGACGTCGGCGCCGACGGAGATCTGGTCGCACTCGGCCGGGGGCAGGCCCGCTTCGAGCGGCCGCAGGATGTCGAGCGGACTGCGGCTGTTCATCACGGAGAGTACGGCCGTGTACTGCGCCGTGCGGGCATAGTCGGCCCAGATATTCCAGCGCCCGGGCGAATAGCGGAGCCTCAGGCGCGGCGCGCAGCGCGTGTAGCGGCCGTCGCCGTCGTAATGCTGGAGGTTGAGGCCGCCTTCCGCATGCAGTTCGCCGGCGATGCGGCCCCGGGCGGAGAGCCAGCCGCTCCACAGACCGTATTCGGCGTCCTCTCTTCGGCCGTTGAAGCGGGTGCGGAACGCCGCGTATTCGAACTCCGCGCCTGCGGAGAGCTCCCACGATCCGGTGCCGATCCGGTGGCCGTATTCGGCGCCCGCCGTGGCGAAGCGCTCGGCGTTGTCGTAGTCGGTCGTTACCTGCTGCTCCGAATCGCCTTCGCTGTGCCGTCCCCGAAAGGCGGCCCGCAGGCTCAGGCGGCTTTCGCCGGTGCGGCGGCTGAAGCGCACGTTGCCCGATGCGGTCTGCCACCGGAGCGGGAAGGCGCCGCGGTCGATGCGGAGGCGGTCGGCGGAGTAGAGCCCGAAGGCGTCGAAGCTCCAGTGCGGGCCCAGCGGCACGCGCAGGGCGGCCGTAACGTCGCCGAACGAGTAGTCCGGAATGTCGCTCTCTTCGTCTATTCGGTTGTAGAGCCGCGTGAGCAGCTGCAGATAGGAGAGCCGTGCGGAGACGGCCAGAACCGTCCCGCCGCGTCCGGAAACGCGCAGCCGCAGAGCCGACGAGAGCAGTCCGAGGTCCGCCTCGCCGCGGCAGAGCGAATCGCGTTCGAGCGTCGGCTGCAAATCGACATAGGCCGCCAGCGACCCGTTGTAGCGGGCCGGGAAGCCGCTTTTGTAGAGCACCGAGCGACCCAGTACGAACGGGTCGAAGGTCGAGAGGATGCCCGTGAGGTGTTCGGGGCTCACCACGGGCGAGCCGTTGACGAAGCAGGTGTTCTCGTCGCTCGCGCCGCCGCGCACGTAGAGGCCCGCATCGAGCGCCGAGGTGGTCGCCACGCCGGGCAGCGTGGCGAGGTACTTCATCACGTCCTTCTCGCCCAGCAGCGTGGGGATGCGTTCGAGCGCGCTGCGCGTGGCGATGCCGGCCGCGGCGGAGCGGCGTCCGGCGATCTGCACCTCGGCCGCTTCGTGCGTGGCGTATATGACACTGTCGGCCTGCTGCGCCTGCGTCTGTGCTTGTGTCCGCGCGAGCGGCAGGGCGAGAGCCAGCATCAGGAGGTATCTCATAGGTCGGGGTCGAATACGGGGAATGGAACATCCGGCATTCGGACCGGACGTTCCATTCGCTTCAAAAGGGTTTGTCAGGGTCTATTTCTTTTTCGTGTAGGTGAATTTGTAGAGCGTGGCGACGCTGCCGTTGACCGGAAGGGTGTATCCCGAATCGCTGTCCGTGCTCTCCTGCCAATAGCCGTTCTGGTCGTAGTACCCATCCTCGCTTTCGCCCGTCCGGAAATCGCCGATGCTGAGGATACCCTTCATCGTGGTCGGATAGCCGCCTTCGTTGAAATCGGAGAACGAGGTCATCAGACAGCTTCCGTGGCCGGCCCAAGCCACCTCGTTCAGTGCGTTGGTCGGGTTGGCGGCCTCCATCAGCGGGCTGAAAGCCGTGAAGGTGTGGTTCATGAAGTTCTTGAGCGCATAGTCGTAACCGAATTTCGCCAGCGTGGTGTTGTCCGGAGCGTATGCGATCTTGGAAACCAGACACCCCAGCGTCTTGTCGTACTCGGTGTAGCGGTAGGCGAGGCCGAGTTCGCAGAAGATGTCGTCGTACTGCTCGTCCTTCTTCCCGAGTTTCGAAGCGCTCACCTGAAGTTCGGTGGGGTTCTTCTTGCTGTCGTACACGAAGCGGGCCACTCCCTGCGCCTGTTCGTAGGGTACGTCTATCGTCTCGATCTTGCCGTCGGCGTTGTAATTGAATTGCAGCAGATCGGTCTTCTCGCCGTCTTCGAATACCTGAAGCTTGTCCATGCGGCCGTTTTTCATCGTGATGAAGCACAGGTCGTAATTCTCGCCGTCGCCGTCGGTGCCGTTCATCTGGTAGTCGTCGCCCGAGTAGACGTATTTCACCGACACGCTGCCCATCGCGTCGCCCTGCGCATAGGTGGTCATGCGGCGGATGAGGAATTTGTAGCTGCCGTTGCCGCCCGTGGCGTCGTAGGTCTCCGAAGCCTCGGTCAGCGCATAGTCGTTCACGCGGTTGCCCGAGATTTCGTCGACGGCAGCGCCGGCCGTGTAGGGTTTGGCCGGATAGCTGTAAGAGTAGCCGGGAACCTCGATGCCTTCGATCCATTCCTCGTACATGTCGATTGTGAAATCGACGTAATGGGTCTCTCCCGCTTCGTCCTGATAGGCATCGCTGCGAACCGTCATCTGCGCCAGATCGTAGGCGGACATGCCGCGGGTGTCGGGGCTTACTGCATCGCCGTCATCCCCGTAGTCGGTATCGTCCTTGTCGAACGAGTCGGGGGCGACAGAGGTGTGCACCTTGTAGTCCGATCCCGATTTCACGACGCGGTAACGGGCCGTCTGTTCCGCTCGTGCGAGCGAAACGAACTGGTAGTAGGGGGCGCTTCCGTTGTCGAACACCTTGTAGAGGGTGTTGCCCCGTACGAACCATGCCTCGCCGTAGGTGTTTCCGACCATCTTCTCGATGAAGAGTTCTTTCCGGTCGCCGGCCTCGTATTCGTGGTTGGCGAACTCGTGGCTGCCTCCGATTTGGTCGTAAATATCGTCGTTGGGGAAGAGCTTGTCGAAGATCTGCGTCGCGGACAGGGTTTGAGCCTCGTTGTAGAGCCATCCCGGGATGCCGTAGCCCGACGAGGGGTTGTAGATTGCGGTCGGTTCGATGTCCGTAACTTGATTCTGCTTGGCATAGTAGGTCGCCGTGCGCGTGGCGATCTTGCCGTCGGCGTTGTAGGTGAACTTCACGTCGGCCGATTTTACGGGGGCGTTGAGCAGCGTCTCGTAGTAGGCGATGCTCGTCATGCGGTTCTGGTCGTCGTAGGTCAGCTGCGCGAAGGGCAGGTCGCCGTTGAGGATGCTCGCCAGCAGGTAGGCGCCGTTGAGATCTTCGAGCCGGTTGCCGATCAGTTCCTCGCCGTCGGTGCTCAGCGCGTATTCGTATTTGGTGCCGTCGGTGAGCGTGATCGTCAGGATGCCCGTTTCAGGATCGTACGAGGTCGACTGGATGCCCGTACCGGTATCGCCCTTGTCTCCCTTGTCGCCTTTGTCGCCCTGATCTCCTTTGTCGCCTTTCGCACTGACGCCGGTATCCTCGCCGCCGACCCACCAGTTGCCGTTCGAACCGACGGTCGGAATCTGAGCCTCGGCCGAGACGCCGAGATCCTCGCCGTTGACCCACCAGTTGCCGTTCTCGCCGATCGTGGGGACGATGTTGTCGGGCGTGTCGGTCGTCAGCACGGTGCCGTCGCCGAAGGTGAGGGTCATCTGTCCGTCGGCGAAGGCGACGTTCGTAATTTTGGCGTTGTTTTCAAGCTGCGCCTTGAGCGCGGCGATCTGCTCTTCGAGCTCGGCGATGCGGGCGTTGTCCTTTTCCGTATCGTCCGTACACGAACCTGCGCCTGCCGCGAGCAGACACAAGCCCAACATGAAGAATAGTTTTTTCATCTTTGCTGTTATTTATTGGAATTGTTCTTGCGGTTACAATCGTTCTTGCGGTCTATTTGATCGACACCAGTCCCAGACGGATGGCCTGCACGACCAGCTCCGCCACGTTGTGTACGTCGAGCTTTGCGAGCAGGTTGCGTCGGTGGGTCTCGATGGTGTTGTCCGACAGGCAGAGCAGGTCCGCGATTTCGTTGGTGTTGTAACCCTTGACGATGGCTTGCAGCACTTCCGTTTCGCGGCGGCTGAGCAGCGATCCCCCTTCGCCCTCGTGTTCGGCGCGGCGGCAGAGCTTCAGCAGCCGGTTGTCGAGGTAGCGCTCGCCCTCGATGACGCAGGCCAGCGCGCGGCGCAGCTCCTCCACGCCCGAGGATTTCGAGACCACGGCATGAGCGCCGCTCTCGCTGAGCCGGCGGATGGTCCACAGCTCTTCGTGCATCGTGTAGACGATGATGCGCGTGGCGGGCGAGACGGCCCGTATGCGCTCGATGAGTTCGAATCCCGAGCAGCCGGGCAGTTCGATGTCGGAGATACACAGATCGAACGGACGGCTTTCGATCTGCCGGATGGCATCGTCCCCCGAGAGGGAAGCGACGATGGTGCCGACACGGGGTATCAGTTCGACGATCCGTTTCATTCCCTGCAACACAATTTCGTGATCGTCTACCAATAGTACACTCAGCGACGGTTGGTTCATTCGGGTATCTTGGTTTTGAAGGCAAAGGTAGTCCGATCCCGTTAAACTTTTTTCACGGATTTCCGTGAAAATCCCCCCCCCGGAAAACAGGAGCGTTATTTTGTGGATTTATCCTTGGGTATCAATGCGGTATGCGGACTTCGACCGTGGTGCCCGACGTGTCGGAGACGATCCGGAGCGTTCCGCCGATGCTGCGGACGCGGTCGGCGACGGTGCGGGTGCCGATGCCGCGGCCGCCGTGCGCCGGGTCCATCCCGTGTCCGTCGTCGCGGACGGTGAGGAGGTATTCGCGGCCCGTGTCCGAGAGGGCGATGTCGATGCGATGCGCCGCGGCGTGTTTGACGGCGTTGCCCACCGTCTCCTGCACGATGCGGTAGAGCTCGTAGCCCACCTCGTCGGGCAGCGACGACCAGTCGGTCGCTGCGTCCGAGGCGTACTCCACCGTGGTGCCGTGCGTCTGGCCGAGGCGCGCGGCGAATTCGGCCAGTATCTCGTCCACCGAGGCGTGCTGGAAGCGGGGCGGCATCAGCGTGTGCGACATGGTGCGCACCTCCTCGCGCATGCGGCGCAGCAGGGCCAGCGTGCGGATGCGGTTCGGGTCGTCGGGCAGCAGCTCGCCCAGATGGAGTTCCATCCCGAACAGATCGTTGCAGATGCCGTCGTGCAGCTCTTTGGCCATGCGTGCGCGTTCGTTTTCGAGACCGCCGATGTAGTTGCGGGCCAGTTGCAGGTCGACCTGCTTGCGGAAGTCGTCGTACTCCCGCTTTTGGCGTCGGCGCTCCTCTTCGAGTCGCCGGGCGCGGTGCTGCGTGCGCCGGTAGCGCAGATAGACGACCAGCAGCACGAGCCCCAGTGCGAGCGAGCAGCCGGTGAACCAGATCGTCTTGCGCATCATCCCGTTCTTTTGGGCGAGCGCCTGACCTTCGAGCCGTGCGATCTCCAGCTCTTTCTCCTGCGTGCGGTATTTGACGGTGAGGTCCGAGAGCTGCTGCTGGATGCCGTGGGCCGTGAGCGAGTCCTGTATGCGGCAGGATTCGCTCAGCGCCTCGAAAGCCTCCTCGTACTGTCCGAGACCGGCCCGGTCGCCGGCGATGGCGCGCAGCAGCGTGGGCGTCGGCGTGTGGGCGTTCTCCCGTTGCAGGGCCAGCAGCCGGCGGCGGATGGCGAGGCTCTCGGCATGACGTCCGTACCGGCTCAGCAGATTGCCCTGTAATTCGAGGAAGCCCAATGCCTCGACGCTCCGCTCGGAGACTTGCGGGAGCAGCTTCTCGCCGACGGCGAGGTAGCGGGCGACCGAGTCGCGCCGGCCCTGCCGGTCGAAGCCCGACACGAGCGGGGCGAGACACTTCAGGGCGAGTTTCGGAGTGCCCAGCTTCTGCGCTCGGCGGAAGCTCCGGCGCAGAACGCCGATGCCTTCGTCGAGGCGGTCCAGATGGATCAGCGCGGAGGCTTCGACGCTGCGGTTGTAGAGCTCCTGTTCGAAGTCTCCGCAGCGGACGGCTGCGGCGGTGCCTCGCCGGGCGTATTCGACCGTTTCGCCGTAGCGCCCCAGAGCGCTGTACAGGACGGCGATGTTGCCGTAGAGATTGGCCGCCGACGCATCGTCGCGGCTGCGTTCGGCGCAGATCAGCCCTTTCCGGTAGTACTCCAGCGCTTCGTCCGTGCGGTCCTGCCTGCGCAGGGCGACGCCGAGTGCGCTGTACACTGCGATGAGCCCTTCGTCGAAGGCGAGCCGTTCGCCCGCGGCGGCCGCTTCGCGGAAGAGCCGTTCGGCCTTCCGCACGTCGCCGTCGTTCAGGGCCGTTACGCCCAGATCGTTCAGCAGGCGCAGGGCCGTGATGCCGCGTTCGCCGCCGTTGGCCGCCAGACCTTTTTCGGCATAGAAGCGCGAGGAGTCGTTCGAGCGATAGCACCAGTATTCCGCCAGATCGGCGCAGGCATTCGCCAGCGAGTCGTCCGGCGTCCGGCGGTGCAGGGCGATCCGCTGCCGCAGGCGGTCGCGGAGCGAGTCCAGTTCGGCGTCGGGCGCCGCGGCTCGTGCGGTCGAGGCGAAGAGCAGAAAGGCGAGAAGGATTCGTTTCATACGGGTCGTTTTGAGCGGTCGGTCTGCAAAAATAGCAAAATAAACCCGAATAATGCCCCGTATGGCTGTCGAATGTGTCTTTTATGCGCGTTTGGAGAGGGTGAAGCGGAATTCGAGGCCCCCTTTGTCGCGGTTGTGCGCTTCGATCGTGCCGCCGTGGAGCATGACGGCGTTCTTGACGATGGCGAGCCCCAGTCCCGTGCCGCCCATCTTGCGCGAGCGGCCCTTGTCGACGCGGTAGAACCGTTCGAAGATGTGGGGCAGGTGCTCTTCGTCGATGCCGATGCCGTTGTCGGCGAAACGGAAAAAGTAGCGTTCGTCGTCCTCGCCGGCGAGGTCGATGAAGATGTCGCGCCCCGAGGAGTAGGCCGTGGCGTTGTCCGCGAGGTTGCGGAAGACGGACCCCAGAAGCGCCGCATTGCCTTCGACGACGACGGGCCCCGCGAAGTTGCAGTGTACGCGCATCCGCCGCTCTTCGGGCAGCAATTGCACGTCGGACTGGATTTCGGCGACGATTTCGTTGAGCGAGACCGGTTCTTTCGAGATGAGCTGGCTCGCCTCGTCCATGCGCGTGATGGTCGCCACGTCGGTCAGCAGACGCCGCAGCCGCTCGGTCTGCGCGAGGCTCTTTTCGAGAAAGGCGGTCCGCTGCGGAGCGGCCATCCCGGGGTTGGCGAGGATGGTTTCCAGATAGCCCTGAATCGAAGCGACAGGCGTTTTGAGCTCGTGGTTGATGTTGTTGGTGAGCTGTTTCTTGATGCGGATCTTCTCCTGCTCCTCGTGCAGGGCGGCGGCGTGTTCGCGGTCGCGGTCGGCCGTGGTGCGTTGCAACTGGGCGTAGAGCCGGACGATGTTGGCCGAGATGTCGCCCAGTTCGTCGTGCGGGAAAGCCTCCGCGCCGCCGATTTCGTCGCCCCGTTCGGCTTGTTCGGCGAACTCCTTGAGCCGCACGATGTTGTGCCCGAGACGGCGGGTGGCGAAGTAGCCTGCCACGCTCATCAGCAGGGTGATGCCGAGCATGAACCGGAGGAATGCGCGGTCGGCCGAGAGCACCTCGTGCAGCGGCAGCGAATAGGGCACGGCCGTGCGTACGATGCAGCGCTCGCCGCGCATGGCCGAATAGAAATAGGTGTCGTGCGTGCTCTCCGAGAGGCGCCGGATGGTGTAGCCCGTGCCGTCGGCGAGCGCCTGTGCGATCTCGGGGCGGCCGAGGTGGTTGGGGAGCGAGGCGAGGGCCTCCGGCGGCTCCGCGGAGTCGTAGACGACGCTCCCCGCGGGATCGAGCACCGTGATGCGCAGGCCGCGGAAGTCGTCGCGGTGGCGGGCGGCGAACGCCTCGGGCGTCGTGCCCTCGTCGAGCGCGTCGAGCAGCCGCAGGTTGAGCAGTTGGAGACGTGCGTTGAGGCTTTCGGCCTTGAAGTGTTTCTCGCGGCCGTACTGGAACGCGATGAAACACCCCACGAGCACCCACGAGAACGCGAGCAGCAGCAGGAACAGCCGCCTGTGGAAAGAGAATCTACGCTTCAAATCCATAGCCGTAGCCGAGGCGTGTAACCACGTGTTCGCCGTAGGGGCCGATCTTGCGTCTCAAGCGCGTGATGTTCACGTCGATGGTGCGGTCGAGGACGATCACCTCGTCGCTCCACACGCGGCGGAGGATCTCTTCGCGCGAGAAGATCTTGCCCGGATTTTTCAGGAAGAGCGCCAGAATCTCGAACTCCTTCTTGGTGAGTTTCACCTCCGTGCCGTCGAGCGTGCAGATCTTGCGCTCCATGTCGATCCGCAGGGTGTCGTAGCCGATCGTCTCGGCGGCCGGCGTCTGCTGGCGGGTGCGGCGCAGGACGCTCTTCACGCGGGCCAGCACCTCGCGCACGGAGAAGGGCTTGGCGATGTAGTCGTCGGCGCCGAGGTTGAGGCCGGCGACCGTGTCGTCCTCGGTGTCCTTCGCGGTGCAGAAGATGATCGGCACGGAGGCCGTCGCCGGGTCGTCCTTGAGGATCCGGGCCATGCGGAAGCCGCTCATCTCGCCCATCATCACGTCGAGCAGAATGAGCGAGTAGCGTTCGGGCCGGAGCGCGAGCGCCTGCTCGGCGCTGTTGGCCGTGTCGACCTCGTAGCCCTCGACTTCGAGGTTGAACTGGAGGATTTCGCACAGGGACTCTTCGTCGTCCACTACCAGAATCTTCTGTTTGCCCATAAATACGGTATCGGTTTTTACGCGGTTCAAAAGTACGCAACAATCCGCCTCGTGCGACCGTGCGCATCCACATTTAACCGAAATGTAACAGTGCCGGCGAAGCCGCTGCGGAGGCTTCCGTCCGTGTCTGCGGCGGGGCGGCGGGGTTCGGCGGGCGGCGGCGGGGCCGGATCACTCGCCGAGTACCTCCATCTGCTGCCGGACCGACTCTTCGTGGATGGCTTGCAGGACGGCGCGCATGAAGGCGCCGTCCATTCCCAGCTTTTCGGCTTCGGCCGCGCGGCGGGCGAGGAGTTCGTCGTAGCGCAGGGTTTGCAGCACCGGCATGGAGTGCTCCCGCTTGTACTGTCCGATCCGGCGCGAGATGCGCATCCGCCGGGCGAGCAGTTCGAGCAGTTCGTCGTCGCATTCGTCGATCTCGCGGCGCAGCTCGTCGAGGCTCTCGGTCGTGGCCGTGGTCCGGCGGATGACCAGACGGCGGAGGATCTCGTCGAGGGCCTCCGGCGTGATCTGCTGCGCTCGGTCGCTCCACGCCTCGTCGGGCGAGCAGTGCGCCTCGACGATCAGGCCGTCGAATCCGAGGTCCATCGCCTGCTGGCAGAGCGGGGCGATCAGCTCCCGCCTGCCGCCGATGTGGCTCGGGTCGCAGAAGAGCGGCAGCTCCGGCAGCCGGCGGTGCAGCTCGATGGGGATCGACCACTGCGGGGTGTTGCGGTAGAGGCTCCGGTCCGCGGTGCTGAAGCCGCGGTGGATGGCGCCCAGCCGGCGGATGCCCGCATTGCGGATGCGCTGGAGGGCTCCGATCCAGAGTTCGAGGTCGGGGCTGACGGGGTTTTTGACCAGCACGGGGATGTCGTGCCCGCGCAGCGCGTCGGCGATTTCCTGCACGGCGAACGGATTGGCCGTGGTGCGGGCGCCGATCCACAGCAGGTCGACGCCTGCGGCGCAGGCCGCGGCGACGTGTTCGGCCGTGGCCGCTTCGGTGGCGATGCGGAGCCCCGTTTCGCGTTTCGCGCGGGCGAGCCACGGCAGCCCTGCGGCGCCCACCCCTTCGAATCCTCCGGGTTTGGTGCGCGGTTTCCAGAGGCCGGCGCGGAAGATGCGCACGCCCCGGGCGGCCAGCGCACGCGCAGCGGCCATCACCTGCTCTTCGGTCTCGGCGCTGCACGGCCCCGCGATGAGGGCCGGACGGCGGGGCGTGAGGCCCGCGAATAGGATGGGACGGAGGTTTTCCATGGTTCGGTATCGCAAAAATAGCGAAAGAATCCGGACGGGCCAACTATGCGGTCCGCTTTTTCGCGGAACCGCCGTGCCGATGTTTCCTGATTTCGCTTTCGAGGCGTTGGCGGCGTTCGAACGGAAGCCGCGACACGGCGCTCCGCAGTAGATTGCCGCCGATGTCCCATCCGCGGGCTGCGGCGGAGCGGGACACGATGAACGGATAGGCCGCGGCCGGACAGCCCGGCCGCCGGAGATCGACCGGACATGCACGGCGCGACGTCCGCCGGACGAAGGTCATCCGGTTGGTGTCGATCGACTGGAGGTGCGTGCTGCCGTCGGGTTCCGTACGGTAGAGGACGTTGGTGCGGTTGTAGTCGCTGTGCAGAACCCCTTTTTCGTGGAGCGACGCGGTGTAGCGGGCGAAGTCGTCGAGCACGTGCGCCGCCGCCTCGGAGAGGCCGAATGGGGCTGTGGCCCGCGACAGGGGCGCGTCGTCCGTGCGGAGGGCCGCGAAATAGCTTTCGCGCACGATGCCGAAGCGGTCGCGGCACTCGGCGCAGGCCGATCCCTCGGGCGTGTCGATCCCGAGCGAGCGCAGCCGTGCGGCGTGTTCGTAGGCGCGGCGTGCCTTGCCTTATGCGCAGAGGCGTGCCTTGCCCTTGCGCAGAAACGAGTAGACGATGCGGTTGAGGCGGTTGGGCGTCCCGTACCGTTTCACCGCGACTTTTCCGCAGGGGGTCTCGAACGCTTTGATGCGGTTGCGACCGTCATGGAGCGGCCCGCCTTGCGCGTCGAAACGGCCGGGCAACGCGAGGGCGAAGCTCCGCAGCGCTTCGGCGCGCGGGTTGAGGTGCAGATGTACGGTAAGCGGTTTTCCCATGCGGCATGGGATAGGCGTCCCGCGCGTTCCGTCCGGGGTCTGTCGGCCGGAGAAAATGGCGGAAAAAGGCGCTCCTCCGCATCGGGATGGACGGCTTTTCGTCCGCACGGCGGAGGAGCATGACCCGTGTGCCGCGGACTGCGGCGGCGCGGGCCCGGGCGTATCGCGGATGTTTTCGGGGCCTTCGCGGCGGACGGTCCGCGCTCGGGGCCGGTTCGGATCCGGATCGTAGCTGGACGGGGCGTTCCGTCCGTATCGCGGGCGCTATTTTGCGTCTTCCCGGTCCCGGGCGGGGCTTCCCTTGTCCGGGGTTGTGCGGATGGGCGGCAGAGAGGGCCGTTGCGCCGGGATCCGGCAAGGGGCGGGGCTGTGCGGACGATCCGCGAAATGAGGACCGAGCGGCCGTCCGGCAAGTTGCACGGGGAGTTGCGTATTCGGAGAGACCCTCGAAAGCGGTGCGAACGAAAAAGGGGAGGGTGTCCGAAACCCGTCGGACATTCCTCCCCGCTCTTCAGAGCTGTTTACGAGACTTGAACTCGTGACCTCTTCCTTACCAAGGAAGTGCTCTACCACTGAGCTAAAACAGCAGCTTCTCGCCTTATGAGTGGTGCAAAAGTACACAAGAAAAATGAATTTGCAAAAAAAACGATCGTTTTTCACAATTATTTTCTACCTTCGCTGTCAAATTGTAACTCTAACCACATGAAACGTATCTTAATTGTAGGTGCAGGAGGTCAGATCGGTTCCGAACTGACAACCTATCTGCGCAAGATTTACGGCGATGCGAACGTCGTCGCCACCGATGTGCGCGAATGCAAGGCGCTTGCCGAACAGGGCCCGTTCGAGGTGCTCGACGCGCTCGATGCGAATGCGATGGCTTCGGTCGTGTCGCGCTACGGGATCGACACGATCTTCAACCTCGTGGCGCTCCTTTCGGCTGTGGGCGAGAAGAATCCCCAGCTGGCTTGGAAGGTGAACATCGGCGCGCTGACCAACTCGCTCGAGGTGGCCCGCGAGCGCAAATGCGCGGTCTTCACCCCCTCGTCGATCGGTGCGTTCGGCCCCTCGTCGCCCAAGGACAAGACGCCGCAGGACACGGTGATGCGTCCCACGACGATGTACGGCGTCTGCAAGGTTACGGGCGAGCTGATGAGCGACTACTACCATTCGCGTTTCGGCGTCGACACCCGTTCGGTGCGCTTCCCGGGTCTGATCTCGAATGTTACGCTTCCGGGCGGCGGTACGACCGACTACGCCGTGGAGATCTACTACGAGGCGATCCGCAGCGGCCGCTTCACCTGCCCCGTGCCGTCGGACGTCTATATGGACATGATGTACATGCCCGATGCCCTGCGCGCATGCGTCGAGCTGATGGAGGCCGACCCCTCGAAGCTCGTGCACCGCAACAGTTTCAACATCGCGTCGATGAGCTTCACGCCCGAAGTCATCTGCGCCGAGATCCGGAAGCGGCTGCCCGATTTCACGATGGACTACGACGTGGACCCCGTGAAGAAGGCCATCGCCGAGAGCTGGCCCAACTCGCTGGACGACACCTGCGCCCGCGAGGAGTGGGGCTGGAAACCCGAGTGGGATCTTTCGCGCATGACGGACGACATGCTGGAGCACATCCGGCAGAAGCTCGCGCTGGCGTAGGCGTCCGGCGCGGAAGTCGCACGGAGCGGCTGCGTGGGCCGGAGATGCATCCGGCGGTCGGACGGCGGTCGGTTGTCCGTGCGCAGGCGTCCGGACGATGCGAGGTCCGGCTCCGGGGCGAACGAAAAGGAAGAAGCATGGGAAAGCAGGACGGCGGACGTGTGTTGCGCAGCGTCGTCGTGGCGGATGCCGCGACGAGTTGGGACGGAGTTTGCCTGCCCGCCTATCCCGCGGGTGCGCCGCGCCTGTCCGTCGTGCGTTTCACGGTGGAGCCCCGTGCCCGGTTGCCGCTGCACCGCCATCCCGTCATCAATGCGGGGATGGTGTTGCAGGGTGAGTTGACGGTGGTGGCCGCCGGCGGCGAAGAGCGGACGTTCCGTGCGGGCGAGGGGATCGTGGAGGTGGTGGACCGCGTCCGCTACGGCGAGAACCGCGGCAGCGAACCGCTCGAACTCGTGATGTTCTATGCAGGGGCCGAGGGGCTGCCTTTGTCCGGGGAGTGAGCCGGCCGGGTTGTCCGATCGGTTCGATTTTGGGGGTTGTCTAACAAGTTTTAGACACCCCTTTTTTATTCGTACCGCTATTCGGGAACTTTTCCGAATACGCTGTGCGCAGAGGGTGAAAGACGTGTCGGGCAACCCCTGTGCCTGTGTCTGCGGGGGCGGATACCCCGTCTCGTGCAGGCGCCTTTTCGTGCGGCCGGGTGCGGGACGGCTGGAACGACGGCCGGACCGGTCGAACGGCGGATCGGGGGGGCGAGCCGGCCGAACCGTGCGGCGGGTTGCGGAACGATGTCCGGAGGTTGTCCGAGGTCGCGGTGCGGGATGCGGGATCGGGTTGCGGAGCGTCCGTGTCCGGACGGCATGGCCGGATCGAGGAACGGAAACAGCCATGCCTCGGAGGGCGGACTACGGAGCCGGATGCGGGGAGAGAGCGGATTGCGGGGCAAAGGACGACATGGGACATTGTGGAGCCGGCGGTCGGATTGTCGGATAGGGAGAGTATCGGGGCGGGGCCGAGGAGGCGGACGCCCGAATCGGACGGAAGCGGAGGCGAGGCAGCGGAGCCGCAATGCGCCTTCATGCCACGCGGGATTTCTCCTCTTCTGCGGGCTGCGTGTCGGCCCTGCTGCGGCTGGAAGTAACCAGCCACACGCCGCCGAAGATCAGAGCTACGGCCGCCGCCTTTGCCGGTCCGAACGTGTCCATGCCCCAGCAGACGGCGACGATGCAGGCCACCAGCGGTTGAATGTAGTTGTACATGCCCGCAACGGTGGGGCGGAGCAGCTTTTGCCCGACGACCACGAGCGTGTAGCTGAGGAACGTGGCTCCCGCGACGATGAAGAGCACGCCGCCGATCTCTCCGGCGCCGAGGGCGCTCCACTGCGTCGCGGCCAGCTCGCGGGCGGAGAAGGGGAGCAGGCAGACGAAGGCGTAGGTGAACATCCACTTCATGAGGGTCGTCAGCGAGTAGCGGCTCACGAAATTCTTGAACAGGACGAAGTAGAGCGCATAGCTGAGTTGGGCGAGCAGCACGAACAGGTCGCCCTGTAAGGAGCCCGTGCCCGCCTCGGCGCCGGACGGGCGGCTGCCGAGAATCAGCAGCAGCGCACCGCATGCTCCTGCCGCGATGCCGGCGACCTTGCGGGCCGTGATGGGTTCCCGGAGGAAGATCGCGGCGAGCACCATCGCCCAGAGGGGCATGCTGGTGGTGATGATCGAGGCGTCGCCCGGGGAGGTGAGCCCCACGCCGTAGATGAAGCACCCTTGGTTGAAGACGATCGCCAGCAGCGAGGCGCCGAAGAGTTTGGCCATATCCTTCGGAGGGACGTGTTCCGGCTTCCGGAACAGCGAGGCGGTCCAGAAGAGGAGCATCGCTCCGAAGACGCGCAGATCGGTTACGACGAGCGGCGAAAGGGTGCCGGCCGTCATGGCCAGTTTCGCCACGGGGGACATCAGTCCCCACATGGCGTTGGCGCCGAACATGGCGGCATGGCCCTTCCAGCGGATTTTTCCGGCGTTTCCCACGAAATTCCCTGTTTTTCGCGTGCAAAAATAGGAAAATCAAGGTCTCGTTGTCCGGGTTCTCCCCGGTTTTTTCCCGATGGATGCCGGAGGCGCATCGCGCCGCTCAGGATCGGAGCACTTCGCCGACGGCTTCGAGCAGGCCCCCGATATCCGCGGGATGGATGTCGCCGATGTTGCCGATGCGGAATGTGTCGGCCTCGGAGATCTTGCCCGGGTAGATGACGTATCCCTTCGCTTTGAGTTTTTCGTAGAAGTCGCTGAAGTCGAATGCGGCCGACGGATAGAGAAACGAGGTGATGATGCAGCCTTGCACGTCGTCGGGCAGCAGGGTCCGGAAGCCCAGTCCGCGCATGCCCTCGGTCAACAGCCTGTGGTTCTCCGCATAGCGGCGGTGGCGGGCCGCTATGCCCCCTTCCTCGCGCAGCTCCTGCAACGCTTGGCGGAAGGCGTGCACGACGTGCGTGGGCGACGTGAAACGCCATTTGCCGCGCCCCTTCTCCATGGTCTCCCACTGGGCGCAGAGATCGAGCGAAAGCGAGCGTGCGTTGCCGCGGGCGGCTCGCAGTTTCTCTTTGCGGGCGATGACGAATCCGAATCCGGGAACTCCCTGAATGCACTTGTTGGCGCTGCTGACGAGGTAGTCGATACCCAGTTTTTCGATGTCGATGGGAATGCCTCCGAAGCTGCTCATCGCGTCCACGATGAAGGTGATGTCCCGCCCGCGGAGCACGTCGGCCACTTCGTCGATGCGGTTCAGCAGACCGGTCGTGGTTTCGCTGTGCACCATCGAAAGATGCGTCGCATCGGGGGTTTCGGCCAGTGCCTTCAGGGCGGCGGCGCCCGTTACGGGTTCGGTCTCCCGCAGCGACACGAGCTTATAGTCGATGCGGTAGTAATCGGCGATCCGGGCCATCCGTTCTCCGTAGGCGCCGTTGGCGAGGATGAGCAGTTTGTCGTGCGGGCCTACCGAGGTGCCGATGGCCGCCTCCACGCAGTAGGTGCCGCTGCCTTGCAGCAATACGGTCGTGTACCGGTTCTCGTCGAGCCCGGCGATCTCCAGCAGACCGCGGCGGATCGGCATGACGACCCCTTCGTTGTAGTCTTTGTCCCATGTGCACCAGTCCTGCATCATGGCTTCGCGGACGGTCTCCGTGGTGCTCAGCGGCCCCGGAGTGAGCAGCAGATAGTTTCTTTTCATGGTATGAGCGTATTCGTTATTTGCCGAGGCGTTCGTTCAGGTTTTCGATGCAGGCGGGCAGGTCGGCTATGGAATCCAGCACGCAATGCGCGCCTGCGCCGAGCATGCGCTGCCGGACCACTTCCTTCATGCGGGTCCGTTCTTCGTCGGAGAGCCGGGTGTATTCCGTTTCGGTCAGCCCCATCTCGTTGCTGCCCGCGATGACGCCGATGCTCCAGACGCCGGCATTCACTCCCTCCCTGATGTCTGCGACGGTGTCGCCCACTTTGACGGTCTCCTGTACGGAGGCTACGGCCAGTTCGGTCAGATTCCGGAAAATCATGTACGGAGCCGGCCGTCCGGCCGGAAGTCCGTCGGGCGTGGCCAGAAAGTCGGTCGAGTAACCCCGGCGCGCGGCACCGGGCCGGACGATTTCCATCATGCGGGCCGTGTAGCCGGTGGTGGATCCGATGCGGAGGCCCTGCCGGCGAAGCGTTTCGATCGTTTCGACCGCTCCGGGAATCGGCTGCGTGAACTCGGACAGCGAGGCGAAGAGGTGTTTCTCGAAACTCCGGTACATCTCCCGCACGTCCTCCTCGGTCCACGTGCGGCCGTAGCGGTTTTCGAACTTTCGTTCGACATCGGGCATCGAAAGGATGGCGCGGATATGGTCGATTTTCGGCAGTCCCATCGGTTCGCGGGCTTGGCGCAGGGTGATGTCGATTCCTTTCTCTTCGGAGAAAACGGTGAGAAAGGCGTGCAGCGGGGCGAAGCAGCCGTAATCGACGGCGGTGCCGGCCCAGTCCATGACGACGCATTGGATTCGTTTCATATCTGTCGTGTTCTGTTTTTGTGAATATGTATTCGTATCTGTCGTTATTGCATGTTGACGGAAACTACGGCATACGGTCGCCTGCGGCGTCCGGTGCGGCGGATGCCGGTGCGTTCTCTGCGCACCAGCCAGAGCAGACTCCCCACGAAGAGGAGGCAGCAGGCGCAGCCGAGTGCGGCGACCATCGTGTTGTAGAACTCGATCCAGTCCAGTCCGGCGGCGAAGATTTCCTTGAAGACGAGCATGCACACGGTGCCCAGATAGCCTGCGAAGTCGATGGTGATGATGAAGAATCCGACGTTGCCGCGTATGCCGAAACAGGAGACGAACCGCTCGAAGAAGAGGGTCTGGAAACTCAGGTAGGCGGTGTAGAGGCCGAGGCTCTGGATGAAGAGCCACAGCAGAGGCGGAAGCTGCAGCCGGTCGTAGCCGTAGGCCACGCCTGCGAGAGCGGCCGTTCCGGCCGTTACGAGCAGCAGGAGCGCGACGAGCACCGTCCGGTGGCTGCGGATGAGCGAGAGGAGCAGGAACGTGCCCAAGATGATGAGCGTAACGGCGCTGTCGATGCCGCTGAAGGCCCATGACGACAGAGCGCTCGTGTCGACGAGTTTGACGAGGAAATCCTCCTTGATGTCCTGCATGGTCGTGATGAACAGGTTGGCAAGCAGCAGCATGCAGAGGATCGGAGCGAAACGCAGGAAGACGTTCCGGCGCTGACGTGCGTCCATCGGAATGCGCTCGGTGCAGGAGGCGATGTCCTCGGCCGTCGGGGCGGGCAGTCTGTCGAGGGCGAAAGCCAGCAGGATCAACAGGGGAAAAGCGCCTGCGCCGATGGCTGCGGGCATCCAAAATTCGCTGATCCCGAGATCGTTCGTCAGAAAAAGCCCGAGCGATTTGGCCAGACCCGAGCTGAACGCGATGCTCAGTCCCATGATGCTGGCCAGAATGCCGCTCAGCCTGCGCCCTTCGAGAAAACTGAAGATGACGCCCCACATGCATCCCAGCGAGAGACCGTTGAAGAAGAGGGCGAGGATGTTGAACGGTCGGGGCAGTACGGCGAAAAGCAGCAGGGAGCATTCCGCCGCAGCGACGGAACCGATGATGAAACGCAGGCGGCATTCGTGTTTGAGTTCGGATATGAACTTGATGCCCAGTAGTTTGGAAAGCACGTATCCGGCGATCTGAATGATGCTGGCGGCTGTTTTGTAGTCCATGCCCAGAAATTCCAGACCGTCGAAGCCGGCGGCGGTGAAGGGTTTGCGCAGGGCGTAGACCAGTGCGTAGGAGAGCAGGGCGGCGCCTCCTGCCCAGAGGATGAAAAGCAAGTCGGATCTCTTTTTCGTGTCGGTCGTCGAATCCATAGGGCGAAGCCGGATTTGTTTCGGCGCAAAAGTAGACGATCCGGATTGCAGGAGTGTGTCGGTTTCGTTACGGAAGCGTTACGGTTTTCGGGCGGAACCGGCGCACGGAGAGAAAAAGAACCTCCCCCGCCGCAATCGTTGCGGCGGGGGAGGCCCTCTTCGACATCGGCGAGTGCCGCATGCGTTCGTCCCCGCGGACGCACGCGCCTGTCGGGATACGGCGCGGCTGCGGGGGTGCGGAGATCCTGCGGATCAGGCTTTGCCGGCCGAACCGAGGACGTTCTCGCACTTGTGCATGTAGAGTTTCTTCAGCTCGTCGCGGGCCGGACCGAGGTATTTGCGCGGATCGAATTCGGCGGGCTGGTCCACGAAGATCTTGCGGATGGCGGCAGTCATCGCCAGACGGCCGTCGGAGTCGATGTTGATCTTGCAGACGGCGCTCTTCGCGGCTTTGCGGAGCTGCTCCTCGGGGATGCCGACCGCATCTTTCAGCGCGCCGCCGTGGGTGTTGATGATGTGGACGTATTCCTGCGGTACGGACGACGAACCGTGCAGCACGATGGGGAAGCCCGGGATGCGCTTCTCGATCTCTTCGAGGATGTCGAAACGCAAGGGGGGCGGCACGAGTACGCCGTCGGCGTTGCGGGTGCACTGTTCGGGTTTGAACTTGTTGGCGCCGTGCGACGTGCCGATCGAGATGGCCAGCGAGTCGACGCCGGTCTTCTTCACGAAGTCCTCCACGTCCTCGGGACGGGTGTAGGTGTGGTGCTCGGCCGAGACTTCGTCCTCGACGCCGGCCAGCACGCCCAGCTCGCCTTCGACCGTTACGTCGAACCGGTGGGCATAGTCCACGACCTGCTTCGTGAGAGCCACGTTCTCGTCGTAGGGGAGCGCCGAACCGTCGATCATCACCGACGAGAAGCCCATGTCGATGCAGCTCTTGCACAGTTCGAACGAATTGCCGTGGTCGAGGTGCAGGACGATGGGAATGTTCTTGCCCAGCTCCTTGGCATATTCCACGGCGCCCTGCGCCATGTAGCGCAGCAGGGTTTGGTTCGCATACTTGCGGGCGCCCGACGATACCTGCAGGATCACGGGCGACGAAGTCTCCACGCAGGCCGCGATGATTGCCTGCATCTGCTCCATGTTGTTGAAGTTGAAGGCGGGGATTGCATATCCGCCCTTGATGGCTTTGGCGAACAGCTCGCGCGAATTCACGAGGCCCAACTCTTTGTACGATACCATAATGCTTAGTTTTTATAATAAATAAAGATAGATTGCCTGACGAATCGACTTTACAAAGTTAGTAAAAAATTTGAGAAATTCGGAGTTTCCGTCGAAAAATATGTCGGAGGGGACGCATGGTCCGTAAATTCCGACCGTTTCGCGGGACCGTGGTCGGATCCGCTGCTGGGTCCGGAGTTTTGCCCGAAGGCGGTCGGGGCGGAGTGTCGGCCGTGAAGAACCGAGCCGGGCAGGGCCGTTTCCGCCGTGCATTTTCGGATGACGGCCGGATGCGGAACGGCGGCGGGACTTTCACCCCGCCGCCGTACCTGTCGGAGTATGTCGCGGCATGCGGATCATTCGATCGCGAGCGTGCAGGTCGCGGTCTTCTCCTCGCCCTCGGTCGTTACGAACGTTACCTCCATCTCATAGGTACCGGCAGGAGGAGTACGGACGAAAGAATAGTTGAAGATCGTATTCGTCATCGCAAGATCGGTCGACGTCAGGTCCTTTAGCAGTTTTTGGACGGAGCTTGCGCCTGTCCGATAACCATTTCGTACGAATTCGGCGTACGAGTAGTACTCGACTACCGTAATATCGTCGAGCGGCGTGCCGGCCGGATGCGCATCGTCCCATGCCGCATTCAGACATCTGACATGCATGGCTTTGAAATTATCCGCACAGCAAATTGCAGGACTTTGACATGTACCTTCGATACATAGGATCTTTTGGTTGTAGGAGAGGTCTCCGTTCCTTTCGGCGATCTCCAGAAAACGTTCTGCCTCGGAACCAGTCGATCCGAATTCCGGTGCAAGGTAGCGTACTGTACGTCCCGTTTCCGAGACATCGTAATGCGGAAACCAACCCGAAATACCGATAGGCTCGTAAATCGGGTAGATCGCTCCGCGAGGAGAAACCGTCAAATCGTTGTCGATATATTCGCAGATATAGGAACGAACGAAAAGATAGGTGTATTCATTCGAAATATCGTCGTTGCATCTTATAAACGACAGCGATACGGCGATCAGAAGAAATATCTTTTTCATGGCATCCGATGTTAAAGATTATAATAGATCATCCATTTGTGTTTGGCCGTATAATCTCGGGGTGTACCGGCATATAGGTCTCCTTCCGAGATCTCTTTTTCCCCGTCCGGACGCGGACGAAACGGCGGCGCGGAGTGAAAATTTAAGACCCCGCCGCCGCATCTGTCGGCATATGTCGCGGTATGCGGATCATTCGATCGTGAGCGTGCAGGTCGCGCTCTTCTCCTCGCCCTCGGTAGTTACGAACGTTACCTCCATCTCATAAGAGCCTGCAGGAGGCAGGTTCGTAAAGTAAATGTATATCGCATCGGTGATCATTGATAAATCCGTATCCTTCAATTCTTGGAGCCGCTTTTTGTATCCCTTTGCACTTGCTTCCCCTTTCGGATACCCGCAGCGCACATAGGCTGCATACGAAACATATTCGACGACCGCAATATCCGAGAGGTCCGTACCTGCCGCGTGTCCATTATCCCAAGCTGCGTTCAGACACCGGACCCGAAGTTCCGTGTAATTATCCGCAGAACACCTCGGTAAATTTTCGACGAGTACGTTCACTTCCCGATCGTACGTACGGTCTCCGTTTTGTTCTGCAATCGCTAAAAATCGCTCCGCATTTTCACCCGTCCCGCCCAGCTCGGGTGCACGATAAATCGTCCCTCCGTTAAGAGAGCATAGTAAATAATATTTTCCTGTATTTGAAACATCCTTTTTATAAGGATGTGCAGTCCACGAATTTTCTATATAAAAGGGAATATATGAGTGCATGAAAACCATGTCCTGATCTTTCAAATCGTCGCAACCGCCAAACAGCATGCCGATCAAGCAAAATATAAGAATTCGCTTCATAATTCAAAGATTGTAATAAATCATCCATTTGTGTCCGGACGTATAATCATAATTAGAAGATCCTGTAATATCTCCTTCAATTTCATCTTTAACAGGCGCATCAACTCTCGGAGAGTAAACGGCATCGGCATAATAATACCCGTCGCAGCCGCCAGACCAGCCGTAATTGCAGTGATACATGGTTTTATACGTGTAGTCATAATCGTATCGTCCGGTTGACGGAAAATAAGTCGTATGCAATCGCTGCCATTTTCTCATTCCGTCGATCACCCAAGCGTGTCCTTTGGTCATTGTCCTTTTTCCGCATGCATAGACCGGAAGCCCCCGGTCTACGATCATCTCCTTCAGACGGCCTTCGGAGATGTAATAATTGTCTACGTCTTTGAACCCCATGGCTTTCAGAAAGCGCATAGCGTCTTTTTTATCAGCACCACTGCCGTTCGGACCGTAATCCATGCCTATTTCTGCACCGATCCCTCTCAGAAAATAGGTAATAACTAATGATTCACCGTTTTCTTTATAATGCGTTCTTGGAGTATTAGGCACAGTAATATATTGATGGATCATGGTAAATAGTGCATTCCATGCGACGAATAGGTTGCCCAAATACTGTGGTTGTGGATTAATATTATGAGGATAATATAGGGTATAATAATTAGTTGCGACGATTTGCCCCAAAGCTACCGCTACACATCCGACCGGGCAACGTTTTCCGTCTTTAATGGGCGTCAGTGAATTATAAGGAGCTCCCTGCCCCCACTTCATCTTGCAGTAGGGGCCTTTCTGTTCGCAGACTTCCCATTCGCCATAGGTATGCTTAATGTGCTCCGGCATAGTAACCCCTTTCAGCGAATCGTACTTATGGATTCCTCCGATGCGTTCGATCAGATAGTCTCCGATTTCGGGCACGACGGGCGGGGCCTCCACGCCGTCGTACTGTCCGTTCGCCGCGGCAGCGAGCTGTTCGGGGGTCAGCGACCCACGTTCCGTAACTGCGATCACGGATTCGATGCGGTCGTCGGCCCCGAGGATCGCATATCCCTCTCCGTTCTGGAAGTTGGCGATGTAGACCAGATCGCCGATTTCTGCCGCGGCGGCAGCGTCGTGCCCGGCGCGTGTGGCGCGAGCGAGCGCCGAAGCCCCGAGCGCTTCGACCGACGCCACTCGGCGCGCTCCGCCGCTGCGGGTTTCGGGTCCGTCGATGGCCCGCAACAATTCTTCCAGCTCTCCGAGCGCTTTTTCGACCGGAATCTTGTGCGGATCGGCCGGAGCAGGCGGTTCGGGCAGTGCATCCGAAAGGGGGGCTTGCGAGCAGGCGGCGAGCAACGCCGCGAATAGCGCAAGCGAAAGGAGGCGAATCGGTTTCATAAGGCGCAAATTTCAGAGGGTCGGTAAAATTCGAACGGGGATCGCCGCACGGGCCGGCACCGGACTTCGCTCCCGTCGTTCGTAAGTAAAGTTACGGATAATGGATGAGAAATGAAAACTTTTTGCCTGTTATTTTTTCCGAAGCGTCTGTTCGCGGGACGAACCGGCCCGTGCGCGTCATCGGGCCGCGGGCCTTCGCGGCCGGCCGACACGGCATCCGTTCGGGGGCCTGCCGGCTCTCGCTGCGGAGTTTTCCGAAGCGGACCGTTGCGTCCGCCGCCGGCGAATGCACGAGGGGGCGCGGTGCGACGGGCGGAGAACGCACCGGAACAGCCGCCGCCGGTCGGCATTGCCGGTGCGGGTCCGGGGGCGAAACGGCGGCGCGGAATGAAAATTCAAGGCCCCGCCGCCGCATCTGTCGGCATATGTCGCGGCATGCGGATCATTCGATCGCGAGCGTGCAGGTCGCGGTCTTCTCCTCGCCCTCGGTCGTTACGAACGTTACCTCCATCTCATAGGTGCCGGCAGGAGGCAGGTTCGTAAAGTAAATGTATATCGCATCGGTGATCATTGATAAATCCGTATCCTTCAATTCTTGGAGCCGCTTTTTGTATCCCTTTGCACTTGCTTCCCCTTTCGGATACCCGCAGCGCACATAGGCTGCATACGAAACATATTCGACGACCGCAATATCCGAGAGGTCCGTACCTGCCGCGTGTCCATTATCCCAAGCTGCGTTCAGACACCGGACCCGAAGTTCCGTGTAATTATCCGCAGAACACCTCGGTAAATTTTCGACGAGTACGTTCACTTCCCGATCGTACGTACGGTCTCCGTTTTGTTCTGCAATCGCTAAAAATCGCTCCGCATTTTCACCCGTCCCGCCCAGCTCGGGTGCACGATAAATCGTCCCTCCGTTAAGAGAGCATAGTAAATAATATTTTCCTGTATTTGAAACATCCTTTTTATAAGGATGTGCAGTCCACGAATTTTCTATATAAAAGGGAATATATGAGTGCATGAAAACCATGTCCTGATCTTTCAAATCGTCGCAACCGCCAAACAGCATGCCGATCAAGCAAAATATAAGAATTCGCTTCATAATTCAAAGATTGTAATAAATCATCCATTTGTGTCCGGACGTATAATCTCGGGGTGTGCCGGCATATAGGTCTCCTTCCGAGATCTCTTTTCCCCGTCCGGACGAGGGCGAAACGGCGGCGCGGAGTGAAAATTCAGGGACCCGCCGCCGCATCTGTCGGCATATGTTGCGGCATGCGAATCATTCGATCGCGAGCGTGCAGGTCGCGGTCTTCTCCTCGCCATCGGTCGTTACGAGCGTTACCTCCATTTCATAGGTGCCAGCAGGAGGAGCGCTTGCAAAGTAAAGGGAGATTCCAGATGAAAGCATGCACAAATCGTCTTCCGTTGTATCCGTAAGGGATTTGTGATGCTTCATGTTCGGGGTCCTCCCCTTGGGATATCCATTCCGCACATAATCCGCATAAGAATAGTAACGAATCCGAATGATATCGTCGAGCAACGACCCCACAGGATGCGCATCGTCCCAAGCCGCATTCAGACATTTTACATGCATTGTCATGTAATTGTCTGAACCACATCTCCTTCCGCTCCAATGAGCTATATTTTCATATGTGTTATAAGAACGATCTCCGTTGCGTTCTGCGATTTCCAAAAATCGTTCAGCCTCTTTTCCGGTCGCACCCAACTCCGGAGCTTTATAAACAACATGCGGCGCCTCTAAATCTTCGTGAAATATAGAACAATATAGATAACACTTCTCAGAGATCGACGTTGCATCTTCCAACGGACGTATGCTCAAAGCACTTTCTTCATACATAGGTATAAATGACCGCATCAAAGTCAGTTCAGCGCTGAAAAATTTCATATTGTCATCGCAGCCACCGAACAACAAAGATATGAAGGATAAAATCAATATTTTTTTCATATTCCGTTTATTAAAGATTGTAATAAATGATCACTTTATCTTTTACGTAATCAATTTGGCTTGCGTCATCCCCATCCCCGAGATCTTTGTGGACCGGCTTTCCCGGGCAAACGACCATTCCCGGATGATAATATCCATCGCAAGTACCGAACCATCCGTAATTGCAATGATACAATTGCCGTTTGTCATATCCCGTTTCGGTTTTATTCGTTTGTGGATTGTAATTGTAAATCATGCGTCGCATCGTTATCGCACCATCGACCAAAAAAGCATGTCCGCCACCAGTCGATCGGAACCCGCTTACATAAGTAGGCAGCCCCCTGTCTATAACCATTTCATGCATTCTTCCGGTTGTAAACTTATAGACCTTCGTATCGTTAAATCCCATTGCGCGGAGAAGACGGGCGGCGGCCTCATGGCCGACACGACTTCCATCGATCCCGTATTTCATGCCCATGGCCACACCAGCACCACTCAAAAAACCGGCGATCGTTTCCGGTTCTAAATCATGGTCGTTTTCGTTATAATAAATTCGAGGTGCATCGGGTTCTTCGATAAATCGACGGATCGAATTGAATATCGAATTCCAACGTATGGGAAAACCGCCCAATATTTGCACTTCCGGTCTTGTATCGGTCAAATAATATTTATCGAAATAATGGGCTGCAATAATTTGTCCGGTAGCAAGGGCTACGCATCCAAGCGGACAATGCGCTCCGTCGACCTCGGGAGTATATAAGTTTAACGGATATCCTTGCCCCCATTTTGTCCTAACATAGGGTCCTTTTTTATCCGCAAACTCCCACGGACCGTAAGACACTTCGTATGTA